>Ga0209023_10002192_pt1 | contig 24835 bp, 24 predicted proteins | sample LakOneMetagenome_FD_187468 | JGI IMG/M metagenome (GOLD analysis project Ga0209023, IMG submission 187468) | Freshwater and sediment microbial communities from Lake Erie, Canada (SPAdes) (version 2) | ecosystem: Environmental > Aquatic > Freshwater > Lentic | place: Lake Erie, Canada... | reverse complement strand
TTTAGACGCGGAGTCGGATGAAGCGGGAACGATCTCCCGCTTCGATGGCAACTGCTTGTTTGTCATGTAAATCCTCCAGGGACATATTGTCCTCTATTTGGATGTCCATGAAACCCGGATCATCTCAACCTGACCCCGAAGTGGGGAGGTGTGTGGACTGTCTGTGAAGTTGGAGGTTCAGGCCGTGGGATCGACGCGGCCGTTGAGCAGGCCGTGCACGATGCCGGTCGAGCCATGGGCGGCGCGGCGCAGGCGGTCGTTGACGCCCAGCCAGTCGCCGCCCTGCGGCGGCGCTTCGACCAGGATCACGTCGGCGCCTTCGCCGTCCATCGCGCGCAGCGCCGCGTAGAGGGCGTGGGCGAAGCCGCCAGGCGCGGCCGGCAGCCGCTGCGCGGCGTGGGTCGAGGGCATGTCGGAGTAGTGGATCAGCGCGACCTTGCGTCCCGCCGTGGCGAGCTCAAGCAAGGTCTGGCGCAGCTGGGCGCCGTCCTGCATCGCCACCGGCGTGTGCGGCGCGTAATGCGATTCGAGCGTGCCGGAGGCGCGTGGGGCCGCTGCATCGGGGCTGCTGGGCAGCTGGTCGATGACGGCGGCGATCGCTTCGGCGCTGATGTGCCCGGGGCGCAGCAGTACCGGGCCATGCGTGGCCAGGCGCGACAGGTCGACGATGGTCGATTCGATGCCGACCTGGGAGGCGCCGCCGTCGAGGACCATGGCCAGACTGCCATCCTGGTCGAATTCGTCGCGCACGTGCTGGGCCAGGGTCGGGCTGACGGCGCCGAACTTGTTGGCCGACGGCGCCGCGACGCCGCCCTTGCCTCCCTTGAAGGCGCGCAGCAGCGCGATCGCCACCGGGTGCGAGGGGCAGCGCAGGCCGACCGTGTCCTGGCCGCCGCTGACGGCGTCCGGGATGTTCGGCGCGCGCTTGAGGATCATGGTGAGCGGGCCGGGCCAGAAGGCATCGGCCAGCGCGTGGGCTTCGCGCGGGATGTCGCTGGCCCAGTAGTCGAGCGGCGCATCGGGCGCCAGGTGCACGATCACCGGGTGATCCTGCGGGCGGCCCTTGGCGGCGTAGATGGCGGCCACCGCCTGCGGGTTCTCGGCGTCAGCGCCCAGACCGTAGACGGTCTCGGTCGGGAAAGCGACCAGCTGGCCGGATTCCAGCGCGCGTGCGGCGGCCGCGATGGCGGCCTGATCCAGCTGCTCCATCACTCGGCAATCCCCAGGATGGCGCAGGCCTGGCTCAGGCTGGCCTGCGCTTCGGCCAGGGTCGGCGCGACGAAGGTGACGTGGCCCATCTTGCGCGCGCGGCGCGGGTCGTCCTTGCCGTACAGGTGCAAGTTGGCGCCGGGCAGCGCCAGCACGCGGTCCCAGGCCGGTTCGCGCGGCGTCTCGGAATCGCCCTCGAACCAGACGTCGCCGAGGATGTTCAGCATGACGGCGGGCGAATGCTGGCGCACGTCGCCCAGCGGCAGGCGCGCCATCGCGCGCACCTGCTGCGCGAACTGGCTGGTGACGCAGGCATCGATGGTGTAGTGGCCGCTGTTGTGCGGACGCGGGGCCATCTCGTTGACGACGAGCGTCCCGTCCTGCAGCACGAAGAATTCGATGCACAGCACGCCCACATAGCCCAGCTGATTGATGATGGCGCGCGCCGCATCCTGGGCCTGTTTCGCGCAGGCGTCGGACACGTTCGGGCCCGGCACGGTGGTCGTGAACAGGATGCCGTCGCGGTGCACGTTCTCGGCGATCGGATACACGACAGATGCGCCATCGGCGCCACGTGCGGTCAGCACCGAGACCTCGTAGGCCAGCGGCAGCATCTTCTCCAGCAGGCAGGTCACGCCGTTCATCGCATCGAAGGCCGCGCGCACGTCCTCGCGCGAACGCACGCGCACCTGGCCCTTGCCGTCGTAGCCCATGCGCACGGTTTTCAGGATACCCGGCAGCAGATCGTCGGCGATGGCGTCGATGTCGGCGTGCGAGGCGATGGTCTTGTGCGGCGCCGGCATCACGCCGGACGTCGGCGCGCATTCGACGAAGAAGCGCTTTTCAAGAATGCGGTCCTGGGCGATCGACACGCAGGAAGCGCTTGGTGCGACAAACGTACGCTCGCCCAGCCAGGCCATGCTGTCGGCCGGGACGTTTTCGAATTCGGTGGTGACGGCCATGCAGGTCTGCGCCAGCTCGGCCAGGCCTTCCGGATCGGTATAGGCCTTGGAGATCAGGCGCTCGGCGACCTGCCCTGCCGGGCTGACCTGGCTCGGCTCCAGCACGGCCACCTGGTAGCCCATGGCCTGGGCGGCATGCGCGAACATGCGGCCGAGCTGGCCGCCGCCCATCACGCCCAGCAAAGCGGGCGGATTGGCCGTAGGAAGAAACGGATCACTCATGCTTCAAACGGGAAGGGTCATGGCCTGGGCGGCCGCGGTCTGCCCGAGGCGGAAGGCCTCCAGCTTCTCGGCCAGCACCTCGTCGGTGGCGGCCAGGATGGCCACCGCGGTCAGGGCCGCGTTGGCGGCGCCGGCCTCGCCGATGGCGAAGGTCGACACCGGCACGCCCTTGGGCATCTGCACGATCGACAGCAGCGAATCCTCGCCGCGCAGGTACTTCGAGGGCACCGGCACGCCCAGCACCGGCACGATGGTTTTCGCGGCGACCATGCCCGGCAGGTGGGCGGCGCCCCCTGCCCCGGCGATGATGGCGCGCAGGCCGCGGCTACGCGCGGTCTCCGCGTAGGTGAACATCTCGTCGGGCATGCGGTGCGCCGAGATCACCTGCGCTTCGAAAGGCACGCCGAACTGCTTCAGCACGTCCACTGCATTCTTCATCACGTCCCAGTCGGACGAGGAACCCATGATGACGCCAACGACTGGTTTTGCTTGATCGCTCATCTGGTTCAAGCCTTCAGCTTCTCGCCGGTCAGGCGCTCGATGGCTTCGAAATACTTGGCCTGGGTTTTCTCGATGACGTCCGGCGGCAGGGCCGGGGCCGGGGCGGTCTTGCCCCAGTCGCTCAGGGTCTCGAGGTAGTCGCGCACGAACTGCTTGTCGAAAGAAGGCGGCGACATGCCCGGCGCGTAGGAGTCGGCCGGCCAGAAGCGCGAGGAGTCGGCGGTCAGGACTTCGTCCATCAGGTGCAGCACGCCATTGTCGTCCAGGCCGAATTCGAACTTGGTGTCGGCGATGATGATGCCCTTCGTCGCGGCGTATTCGGCGGCGGCGGTGTAGAGCTGGATGCTGATGTCACGCATCTTGGCGGCCAGTTCCTTGCCGATGCGCTGCTCCATCTCCTCGAAGGAGATGTTCTCGTCGTGTTCGCCGATGTCGGCCTTGGCGGCCGGGGTGAACAGCGGCTGCGGCAGCTTGTCGGCCTGGCGCAGGCCGGCTGGCAGCTGGATGCCGCAGATGGCGCCGCTTTCCTGGTAATCCTTCCAGCCCGAACCGATGATGTAGCCGCGCACGACGGCTTCCACCAGGATGGGCTTGAGGCGCTTGGCCACGACGGCGCGGCCGCGCACCTGCTCCACTTCATCCGCTGCGACCACGGACTCCGGTGCGACGCCGGTCAGGTGGTTCGGCACGATGTGGCCGAGCTTCTCGAACCAGAAGTCGCTCATCTGGTTCAGCACCATGCCCTTGCCGGGAATCGGCTCGTTCATGACCACGTCGAAGGCCGACAGGCGGTCGGTGGTGACGATCAGGATCTTGTCGTCGCCGACAGCGTAGTTGTCGCGCACCTTGCCGTGACCGAGCAGTGGCAGGGACTTGATGGTGGATTTGTAGAGGCTGTTCATAGAAGGGGTATCAGGGAAACAGAGCCGGAGAAGGCCTCCGGTGGAGCAGCCCAGGCCGGGGATGGCCTGGACCAAATGCGACATTTTACGTCAACTCGCATTGCACCGCCGCAGGAGCAGCGGCGGCGCCATGCGAAACCGATGCTTACTGCACGATCTGGGCCAGCTCGCCCGCCTTGTAGCGCTCGGCCATTTTGTCCAGCGGCATCGGCTTGATCTTGGCCGCCATGCCTTCGCAGCCGAAGGACAGGTAGCGCGCCTTGCAGACTTCCATCGCGGCTTCGCGCGCCGGCTTCAGGTAGTCGCGCGGGTCGAACTTCGACGGGTTCTGGAACATGTACTTGCGGATCGCAGCGGTCATGGCCAGGCGAATGTCGGTGTCGATGTTGATCTTGCGGACGCCGTGCTTGATGCCTTCCTGGATCTCTTCGACCGGCACGCCGTAGGTCTCTTTCATGTCGCCGCCGAATTCGCGGATGATGGCCAGCAGTTCCTGCGGCACCGAGGACGAGCCGTGCATCACCAGGTGGGTGTTCGGGATGCGGGCATGGATTTCCTTGATGCGGTCGATCGCCAGGATGTCGCCGGTCGGCTTGCGGGTGAATTTGTACGCGCCGTGCGAGGTGCCGATGGCGATGGCCAGCGCGTCGCACTGGGTTTTCGCGACGAAGTCGGCGGCTTGCGCGACGTCGGTCAGCAGCTGCTCGCGGGTCATGGTGCCGTCCGCGCCGTGGCCGTCTTCCTTGTCGCCCTTCATGGTTTCCAGCGAACCGAGCACGCCCAGTTCGGCTTCCACCGTCACGCCGATCGAGTGCGCGAACTTGACGACCTCTTTCGAGACTTCGACGTTGTATTCGTACGAAGCCACGCTCTTGCCGTCGGCTTCGAGCGAACCGTCCATCATCACCGAGGTGAAGCCCGAACGGATCGCGGCCATGCAGACCGCCGGCGACTGGCCGTGGTCCTGGTGCATGACGACCGGGATGTGCGGATAGGCTTCGACGGCGGCGTCGATCAGGTGACGCAGGAAGGCTTCGCCTGCGTACTTGCGGGCGCCGGCCGAGGCTTGCATGATGACCGGGCTGCACGTGGCGTCGGCGGCGGCCATGATGGCCTGCACCTGCTCCAGGTTGTTGACGTTAAATGCCGGCAGGCCGTAGCCGTGTTCCGCGGCATGGTCCAGCAATTGACGCATCGATACGAGTGCCATGGTTGATTACTCCAAACAATTAAGAAACTATTTCGTCCAGCTCACCCACGCGCACGATCTTGAGCGCATTGGTGCCGCCGGCCTGGCCCATCGGTGAGCCCCAGGTGACGACGATCAGGTCGCCCTTGCGCACCATGCCTTCATTGATCAGCACCTCTTCGGCCTTGCGCAGCACCGCGTGGCTGCCACCTTCCTGCAGGAGGTGGAATGCTCGCACGTTCCGGTAGAGCGACGCCTTGCGCTGCGTCGTCTGGAGCGGGGTCAGGGCGAAGATCGGGGTGTCGATCGAATGGCGGCTCATCCACAGCGCGGTCGAGCCCGACTCGGTCAGGGCCACGATCGCCTTCACCTTCAGGTGGTGGGCCGTGAACAGGGTGGCGTTGGCGATCGACTGGTCGATGCGGGTGAACTGAACGTTCAGGAAATCTGCGTCACGCTTGTTGTATTCGGAATTTTCTGCCTCGAGGCAGATGGCCGCCATCATTTCGACGGTTTCGACCGGGTACTTGCCCGATGCGGTTTCGGCCGAGGTCATGACGGCGTCGGTGCCGTCCAGCACGGCGTTCGCGACGTCCGACACTTCGGCGCGGGTCGGCACGGCGTTGACGATCATCGACTCCATCATCTGGGTCGCGGTGATGGCCAGCTTGTTCGAGGCGCGCGCCATCTGGATCATGCGCTTCTGCAGCGCCGGCACGGCCGCGTTGCCCACTTCGACCGCCAGGTCGCCGCGGGCGACCATGATGCCGTCCGAGGCGTCCAGGATTTCCTGCAGCACCGGAATCGCTTCGGCGCGCTCGATCTTGGCGATCATCATCGGCTTGTGGCCGTAGGGCTCGCCTGCGATATTGGCCAGCTGGCGCGCCATTTCCATGTCGGTGGCGTTCTTCGGGAAGGAGATCGCCAGGTAGTCGGCCTGGAAGCTCATCGCGGTCTTGATGTCTTCCATGTCCTTCGAGGTCAGGGCCGGCGCGGTGAGGCCGCCGCCCTGGCGGTTGATGCCCTTGTTGTTCGACAGCTCGCCGCCGACTTTGGTGGTGGTAAAGATCTCGTGGCCGATGACCTTGTCGACGACCAGCACGATCAGACCGTCATTGAGCAGCAGCTTGTCGCCCGGCTTGACGTCGCGCGGCAGGGCCTTGTAGTCGAGGCCCACGCGCTCCTGGTTGCCCAGCTCGCCGTTGTCGCCCCAGCGCGCATCGAGGATGAACTTGTCGCCATTGTTCAGGAAGATCTTGCCTTCTTCGAACTTGCCGACGCGGATCTTCGGCCCCTGCATATCGGCCATGATCGCCACTTCGACGCCGCACTCGGCGGCGGCGCGGCGCACCAGGGCGGCGCGGTCGATGTGGTCCTGCGCCTTGCCGTGCGAGAAGTTGAGGCGCACGACGTCGACGCCGGCACGGATCATTTTGACGAGGATGTCGAAATCGGTCGATGCCGGGCCGATGGTTGCGACGATCTTGGTGGCGTTGTACAGGGGGCGCGCAGCTTGCATGTGTCGAAAATCCTTGATCTTGAAAAGAGAAGCGCAGCTTTCAAAGCTGCGCTGTGTTGACTTCTTATTTTGCGTTACGCTGGAGCAGAATCTCGACTGCCGGCAGGGTCTTCCCTTCCAGGAACTCGAGGAAGGCGCCGCCGCCGGTCGAGATGTAACCGATGCGGTCGCCGATATCGTACTTGGCGATCGCCGCCAGGGTGTCGCCGCCGCCGGCGATCGAGAAGCCCTTCGAATCGGCGATGGCCATGGCCAGGGTCTTGGTGCCCTCGGCGAACTGGTCGAATTCGAACACGCCGACCGGGCCGTTCCAGACGATGGTGCCGGCCTTGGCGACCTGTTCGGCCAGCATGGCGGCGGTCTTCGGGCCGATGTCGAGGATCATGTCGTCGTCCTGCACGTCGGCCACGTCCTTCACGGTCGCAGCGGCGGTCGGGCTGAATTCCTTGGCGCAGACCACGTCCACGGGAATCGGCACCTGGGCGCCGCGGGCGGCCATCATGTCGATGATCTGTTTCGCCTCACCGACCAGGTCGTTTTCCACCAGCGACTTGCCGATGTTCAGGCCGACGGCCTTCATGAAGGTGTTGGCGATGCCGCCGCCGACCACCAGGTTGTCCACCTTGCCGGCCAGGCTCTGCAGGATGGTCAGCTTGCTCGACACTTTCGAGCCGGCCACGATGGCCAGCAGCGGACGGTTCGGCTTGCCGAGGGCCTTGCCCAGGGCGTCCAGTTCTGCAGCCAGCAAAGGGCCGGCCACGGCCACCGGTGCGAATTTCGCGATGCCGTGGGTGGTGGCTTCGGCGCGGTGGGCGGTGCCGAAGGCGTCGTTGACGTAGACGTCGCACAGCTTGGCCATCTTCTCGGCCAGCTCGTCCGAATTCTTCTTTTCACCCTTGTTGACGCGGCAGTTTTCCAGCAGTACGACCTGGCCCGGCGCGACATCGACGCCGTCCACCCAGTCCTGCTTCAGTTCCACCGGCTGGCCGAGCAGCTCGGACAGGCGCTTCGCGACCGGCGCCAGGCTGTCTTCCGGCTTGAATTCGCCTTCGGTCGGGCGGCCCAGGTGCGAGGTGACCATCACGGCGGCGCCGGCTTTGACGGCGGCCTGGATGGCCGGCACGGAGGCGCGGATGCGGGTGTCTTCGGTGATATTGCCAGCGTCATCCTGCGGCACGTTCAGGTCGGCGCGGATGAACACGCGCTTCGATTTCAGCGCGTCACGGTCGATCAGGTCTTGCAGGCGGGTGAAACTGAGAACGTCGTCCATTGGCTAGTCAACAGTGTAATAGTGAAAAAACGTCATTGTACATTAGCGAGGCTACGCAAAAACGTGCAGTACACGCAACAGTGTAAAGACCACCATGCCGAAGATAATGGTCATCAGCATGCTGCGGCGCCATAGGTAAAAGGCGAGCGCGGCAATGCCTGCGAGGAGCTTCGGGTTTGCGATGGTCAGCTGCACCTGGCCCTGCGGATCGACCAGCAGGTCCGGCCCGATGATCGCCGCCAGCGCGCAGGCCGGCGCATAGCGCAGCATCTCCTGCACCCGCGGCGGAATGGTGACACGGTGGCCGATCAGCCAGAATGAGCTGCGGGTGGCGGCGGTGGCCACGCAGAGGACGCCGATGGTGGCCCAGATCTCCCAGTCAGACATTGTTCGCCTTTCGCTTGGCCAGGGATTCTTCGACGAACATGGACGTGACCATGCCCACCACGACGGCAAGCAACAGGCCGAGCTTGTACGGCAGGCCATAGGCCAGCACCGAGATCACGAGGGCAACCACCACCCCGCACAGGGCGGCATTGTTGATGATCAGCGGGACCATGATGCAGAGGATCGCCAGGGTGCCGGCGAAACCCAGTCCCCACTCCGTCGGAATCGCGCTGCCCAGGAAGATGCCGACCAGCGAGCCCGCCTGCCAGGCGAACCAGTTCGGATACATCAGGCCCTTCAGGTAGGACAGCTTGCCGGCCACGCGCTCGACGGTCGGATAACGCTGCAGGAACAGGGCCACGGTCAGGTCGCCCGAGATATAGCCAAGCAGGAAGCGCTGCTTCCACGGCAGGTGGGCGAAGTGCGGTCCCAGCAGGGCGGAGAAGATGACGAAGCGCAGGTTGACCACCAGCGCGGTGGCAAAGATCACCCACACCGGTGCGGCGGCCGCGATCAGGGGAAGCGAAGCGAGCTGGGCGGACCCGGCGAAGACCAGCAGGGTCATGCCGACCGCCTGCCAGGCCGTCAGGCCGGTCTTGACCATGGCGATGCCGACCACCAGGCCCCATGCGCCGATGCCGAACAGGGAGGGCAGGCCGGTCTTGAAGCCTTCGCGCCAGGCCTGGGGGTCGTGGGCTTCGACCGAGTCGGCTTGGTGCTGACCCGGCGGCACGGCCCCGTTCATGTGGCTTTCCTGCAACGGCCCGTGGGGGCGGATGCGGCGACGGGCTTGAAACGGTCGGGCATGAAACGCATCTGAAGGTGTTCGAAGAGCGGTCCCGGGGCTCTGCTGGATGAGCTGTTGCGCGCCCGGGCTGGATTGTGATCAGTTCGCTATTCTACCGATCATTTCAGTACCCATGGTGAATCCGGTAGAATCGTGTCTTTGCCTAAACTACGCTTGACGGAGAACCAGATGACCCAAAACACGATGCCCGTGGTGGAACTCGAGGCCAAAGACCTGCCGGCACACTGCCCGAATCCGGCAATGCCGCTGTGGTCCTCGCACCCGCGCGTCTTCCTCGATTTCGATCACCACGGCGACGCCAAATGCCCTTACTGCGGCACCCAGTACCGCCTGGCCCCGGGCGTCGAGCTCAAGCACCACTGATCGCATCCGGCGCGGCCGCTGGCCGCGCCCTCCTCCCCATGCATTGCCGCGATTACCGCGCACCCGCCTGGCTGCCTGGCGGCCACCTCCAGACCATCTACCCGGCGACCTGCGTTGCCAAGCCCCCTGTCGCCTACCGGCGCGAGCGCTGGCCCACGAGCGACGACGACTTCATCGACGTCGATTTCGTCGACGGCCAGCCCGGCCAGCCGCTGGTGGTGCTGTTCCACGGACTGGAAGGATCATCCGGCAGTCACTACGCACGCAGCCTGATGGCGGCGCTGCAGGCGCGCGGCTGGTCCGGCGCGGTGCCGCATTTCCGCGGCTGCTCCGGCGAAGCCAACCTGACGCCGCGTTTTTACCACTCCGGCGACGCCGGCGAGATCGACTGGATCGTACGCAAGCTGCACGCCCGCGCGCCCGGTCCCGTCTACGTGGCCGGCGTCTCCCTGGGCGGCAATGCGCTGCTGCGCTGGTTAGGGGAATCCGGCCACGGCGCGGAGATCGTCGAGGCGGCCTGCGCCATCTCCGCCCCGCTCGACCTGGCGCGCGGCGGCGAGGCGCTGTCCTCGGGCCTGAACCTGTTGTACACGCGCATGTTCCTGCAAACCCTGAAACCCAAGTGCCTGGCCAAGCTGGAACGCTACCCGGGGCTGTTCGACCGCAGCGCCCTCTTGCAGGCGCGCGACCTCTACGCTTTCGATAACGTGGTGACCGCGCCGCTGCACGGCTACAAGGACACCGACGACTACTGGCACCGCGCCAGCGCCCGCCACGTGCTGGACGCCATCACCGTGCCGACCCTGGTGCTCAACGCCCGCAACGACCCCTTCCTGCCGGGCCGCCACCTGCCGGAGAGCGCATCGCGATCGGTGACGCTGGAGTATCCTGAGGAAGGCGGCCATGTCGGCTTCCCGGCCGGCCCCTTCCCGGGGCGGATCGACTGGCTGCCGCGCCGCATCCTGCATTTCTTCGATTCCACCGCCGGCCATGCATCCACCCGCGCGACCGGCGCCACCGAACCATGCGAAGCTTGAGACTATGGACGAGATCGTAATACAGGCAATGGCCAAGTGGCCGAACGTACCGCACTGCTACGGTTGGCTGGCGCTGGATGCGCGCGGCAACTGGCGCATGCGCGACGAGGCGGCGCAGCGCGCCAACGGACCGGGGGACAAATTGACGAACCCGACCCTGGTCGGCTTCATCAACCGGAACTACGGCCACGACGACAAGGGCAACTGGTATTTCCAGAACGGGCCGCAGCGGGTCTACGTCAACCTCGAGGCGACGCCCTTCATCGCCCGCACCGACCCGGCCCAGGGCTTCCTGCTGCAGACCGGGCAGGCCATGCCGGACGTTGAAGCCGTGTTCATGACCGACGCCGGCGCCGTGGTGCTGCAGTCGGGGGAGATCGTCGCCCAGCTCGACGACCGCGACGCGGCGCAGGTGCTGGCGCGCATGGAACTCGACGGGCAGCCCGCCTCGATCGAGGCGATCCTGGCCTGGCTGGAAGACGATGCGGAAGCGCTGACCCTGGTGCTGGGCGAACGGCGCGTGCGCGTGGAACGCCTGGTGGCGCAAGCCCTGTCGCGCCGTTTCGGCTACGTGCAGCTGCCGGGGATGTAGGGTGGTCGGGAGACCCGACTACCCTACTCAAAGTCCTTCATCTCTTCCTTCTCCGCCTTCTGCCGCGCCTTCAGCTCGCGCTCGCGCGCATCGATGACCGCCTGGTCGTAGAAGGACACGTCGCCCGCCTTGCGCGCCAGCTCGAGCTGTGCCACCGCCGCCGGCAGCGCGCCGGCCACCACATACGATTCGGCCAGCGCCATGTGCTGCAGGCCGATCTTGCCCTGCTTCGAATACGCCTTGGCCAGCATGTCGTGCAGCTTCGGCTCCTCGCGATAGAGCATGGTCTGTTCGCGCAGGAAGCGGGTCGCTTCGTCGACCTTCCCGGCGGCGATCAGGGCTTCGCCGTACTGGTGCGCGAGGGCGCGCGACAGCGGATAGCGCTGGCGCGCCGCGTCCGCCAGCTGCACGGCCTGTTCCACCTGGGCGGCAGGCTGGCCCGGAGCCAGCTTGATGTCGATCTCGAGGCCGGCGAACAGCGCCGCCCCGTCGCCCGCGTTCGACTCGCCCGATAACACGCCTTCCTTCGGCTTCATGGTCGCGCGCGCCTTGTCGAGCCAGCCCTGGGCTTCGCTCGCGTTGCCCTGGCGCAGCGCCAGCAAGGCCAGGCCATACTGGGCGCCGGCCTGCAGATGCCGGTGCTGTTCCTTGAGCTGGGTCTCGAACGCGATCCGGGTGTCGCGCCGTCCGCCGACGCTCTCGTCCTGCAGCACGCGGGCGCGGGCGCGCACCAGCTGGAAGTCGAGGTTGTCGATGCGCGGCTTCTTCGGGATCTCGCGGATACGCGCCTGCATGTCGGTGATGCGCTCGGCCGTCAGCGGGTGGCTGCTCAGGTGGGCCAGGTGGGCGGGAATGTCGCCGCTCAGGCGGGTCGCGCTCTGCAGGCGCTTGAAGAAGCCGACCATGCCGGTGGTGTCGTAGCCGCCCGCGGCCATGATCTGGATGCCGACCCGGTCGGCCTCGCGTTCGGCGTCGCGGCCGAAGTTCAGCTGGCGCTGGACGGCCAGGCCCTGGCCGCCCATCAGCACGCCCATGGCGGCGTCCGGGCTGGACTTGGCGGCCAGCGCAGCCAGGATCATCGCCGCCAGCGGCAGCAGCATGTCCTGCTTCTGCTGGCCCAGGCTGCGCGCGATGTGGCGCTGCGTCACGTGGCCGATCTCGTGGGACATCACGCCGGCCAGCTCGGATTCGGTCTGGGCCGCGACCAGCAGGCCCGTGTGGGCGGCGATGAAGCCGCCGGGCAGCGCGAAGGCGTTCAGGTTCACATCGCGCATGGCGAAGAAAGAGAAATCGGCATTGGTCTCGCCGCGCGCGCCGGGTACGGCGGCGACCAGGGCGCTGCCGAAATTGTTCAGGTACTCGATGATGGGCGCGTCGTCGAGATAGGCGGGATCGCGCCGCACGTCGCGCATGATCATCTCGCCGAGCTTGCGCTCGAGTACGGGCGACAGGTCCTGGCGCGCGGTATCGCCGAGCGTCGGCAGGCGGGTGGAGTCGAGCTTTTGCAGGGGATCGGCGGGAGCGGCGAAGGCGAACGCGGCCGCCGTGCCCAGGGCGACGGCAGTGAGCGCTGGGCGCCAGCGGCGCACCGATGCGGGGCTGGGAGCGGATTTCACAATGCTATGATAACCCCATCCGCGGCCGCGCTGCTGCCCGCTGAACACTTTGTTCCCCGACCTTAATCACCGTTTAATAATTCCCAGGCAATGACATCCCCTACCCCGCCCGCCGACGGCCTCACCCATTTCGATTCCACCGGCCAGGCCCACATGGTCGACGTCGGCGCCAAGCAGGACACCCACCGCATCGCCGTCGCCGCCGGCACCATCCGCATGCAACCCGGCACCCTGGCGCTGATCCAGTCCGGCACGGCGAAGAAGGGAGATGTCATCGGCATCGCCCGGATCGCGGCCATCATGGCTTCCAAGCGCACGAGCGACCTGGTGCCGCTGTGCCACCCGCTGCCGATCACCCGGGTGGCGGTCGACTTCGAGATCGACGAGGCGGCCAGCAGCGTGCACTGCCGCGCGCAGGTGGAGACCATCGGCAAGACCGGGGTCGAGATGGAAGCGCTTACTTCGGTGCAGGTCGGCTTGCTGACGATCTATGATATGTGCAAGGCGGTAGACCGCGGCATGGTGATGACGAATGTGCGGGTGCTGGAAAAGCACGGGGGCAAGTCCGGAGACTGGACGGCGGACGTATAAGTCGTTGATTCCTTTCGAAATCTCTTGCATATCCCTCGTTAGTCGGCGAAGTCTCCAGAGCAGTCATCAGCTAAGCCTTTGCTCCAAAATCGCATTCTTGTCCAACGTCTGTCCAACGGAGAGACGATGGCATCATTTAGACAACGCAACAACAAGTGGCAAGCTCGTATCTCTCGCCACGGTTTCCCGGCCGAGGTTAGAACATTCGATACCAAAGCAGATGCTCAGCGATGGGCTAGAGAAGTCGAACGAGCGATGGATGTAGGAAGTTTCGCATCAACCTCCAAGGCGAACGACAAGACGCTGTACGCTCTCATTGAGCGTTATGTTGACGAAGTCACACCGACTAAAAAGGGAGCCAAACGCGAAGCGGAAGGACTACGGTTCATCCTGCGTCATAAGATCGCCCAACACAGCGTTAATAAGTTGACACCCGAAGCAATAGCTCGGTACCGAGACGAACGGCTGAGGACGGTTGCAGCTGGAACGATCATCCGGGAGCTCTCGATCCTATCAAGCGTAATTTCGCACGCTCGACGAGAGTGGGGTGTAACGGTAGATAATCCATGTGCGATGGTTCGGAAGCCGCCAGCACCGCTTGGCCGTACGCGAGTGTTGGATGATGAGGAGGAAAGCAGGCTCTTGTACGAACTTAGACCTATCGGTCGTCGTAGCAGGTGGATGCAGCCTATCGTTCTACTGGCGCTTCAAACCGCTATGCGTAGGGGCGAACTGCTAAGCCTACGATGGACAGATGTTGACTTAGAGCGGCGCACCGCTGCGCTCCACACGACCAAGAACGGCGAACGTCGCATCGTGCCCTTATCAACGCAAGCAGTTACGACGCTTAGTGTGGTGGATCGAGACGCGTCGGGATTCGTCTTCCCCATCACAGAAATGGGGCTTGAAGCGGCATTTCGGAAGGCGTGTGCAAGGGCTGAGGTACGAGATCTACGGTTTCACGATCTGAGGCACACGGCGACCAGCAGGCTCGCCGAAAAACTACCGAACGTGATCGAGCTTGCTGATTTGACGGGCCATAGGACCATACAGATGCTCAAGCGTTACTACCATCCAAACCCAGAAGTGCTAGCACGAAAACTCGGCTGAAAAGACTCCCCGGAACTACCCGGGGATTTTTTTTCCTATAGACAACGGCTGAGCCTTTCACAGATCGCTTCATTTCGACTCTTGTCGGGCCAGACGACTCTTTTCGAGGTTTTCATAGTCATTGGACGTCGCTCGGTCGTACCCACGATCCGTCCAGTAGCCGTTCCGGTCTGCATAGCCGTTACGTTGTTGAGCTGCCTGCGACATTTCCCCTAAAGGCTTTACTTTGCCGTCGAACTCAGAACCAACCACCACCCTTCCACTATCCAGCCACTGTTTGATTCCCATAGCGTCCTCTCTTCAGTTGCAGTTGGAGCAAAGAGCTCACAAATTTTAATCATACAGACATGCAGTATCAAGGGCAAAGCGAGCTCTCGTATGCGCTTCTCAAATGCAATTTTCATAAATTTTTCTTGCTCACAGGCACAGATGGTCAGGTAAAATCAAACGTCGATTAGGCGGACTCATACTATGACCACTACACCTCACCAAGCTGACCTGTACGAGAAAAACATCAACTTTTTGATTGGCGCTGGGGCGTCAGCTGGCCTTTTTCCAACTCTTCAACTTGCTTTAAAGGATGGGGAAGGTAAATGGGTCACTGTAGAGACGCTTGCGACAATGTTTGAAGCTAGTGGACAGTCTGAGCAAAAGACCGCCCTTTTCGCCTATTACTACCAGAACGTCATCGAAGTTGTACTCAAGGCAAAATACGAAACCCTTGAACTCCTCCACGACGCGCCACATCAATACAAAGAATTTCTGACGACGATTCTGCTCATGCTCAATCGGAAAAGAGCAGGCGAGCCGAAACGCTGCAATATATTTACGACAAATTATGATGGTTGTTTAGAATTTGCTGCAGATCAGCTTTTGAAGGAATCACCTTTTGATTTTTGTGTAAATGATGGCGCCAAGGGATTCCAGAGGAGAGTTCTAGATGCCAAGAATTTCAACCAATCTGTAACAGAGATGGGCGTCTTTGGGCGACATCGTACTGAAATACCTCAGATCAACATCAATCATTTACACGGTAGCGTATATTGGCATCGACATGGCGACTCACAAATCATAGTTGATTATTGGAAAGATTCGAAAGAACGTGAAATTCAAAGTGATATCTGGGAAGCATGTTCCGACTTTTCTAAAGTCCTTCAAAACGATACATTAACAACAGCGGACCTACCGAAAGTAGCGATAACTGAGCAGCAAATGGCTCATTTTTGGGAGCAGTACAATAAACTCCCTATTGTGAATCCCACAAAATGGAAATTCCACGAGACAGTCTTCGACGAGCATTACTACCAGATGCTGAGACATCTTAGCTACGAACTTGAACGACCTAATTCTGTATTACTTGTATTCGGCTTCTCATTCGCTGACGAACACATTCGCAATTTGGTGAAAAGATCGCTATCAAACCCTGGCCTACAAATGTTCGTTTATTGCTTTAGAAAAGCAGACGTTGAATTCATTCAAAAGATGTTCGCTAAATTTCCAAATGTTATGCCTATAGGATTAGACGATAAAAACATTGACTTCAAGGAATTTAACTCACTGCTGACTACTCCTCCAAAAACGACACAACAAGAGGTTCAGATAGCATGACACTATGCGTTGGCGAAGTAATATCCGTCGAAGGAACAAAAATAAGTTTAAGGATTTTCGACGAGTCTAGCTTAGATACAATCTATTGGAACGGAAAACGATACAATGGTGTATCGATCCGTGAATACATTTCCATTCGGCGAGGATTTAGGGATATTGTATGCATTGTCCAGGGCGAATATCTAGATGAGCGGAGAACTACAGAAGATTTCGCAAAGGTTAGTTACATACGTAGGGTAGAACTCAAGCCAGTCGGATATTTTGACGGCGATGATTTCTGCGAAGGCATTAAATATCTTCCGATGATAAAAGATTCTGCCTATCTCATTGCAGATGACGATGTCCGTAAGATTTATGGAAACTCATCACAAGAGCAAACGTTCATTGTCGGCAAGATGATGGGAACAGGAATTCCTGTATCTTTGCCCTGGCAAAAACTTTTTAATACCCATATCGGAATTTTCGGCAACACAGGCAGCGGAAAGTCAAACACGTTAACCCAGCTCTATACTGTACTTTTTTCCGCAAAATCAAAAAACATGAAAGGGAAAAGTCACTTCCTTTTCATTGACTTCAACGGAGAGTACACAAAAAATCAACTTCTACCGGGAGACTCGAAGAAAGTTATAGAGCTTCAAACAAAGGGAAATACTAAAGATCGCTTTCGCCTTACATATAAAGAATTTTGGGATGCCGAAACTCTCTCAGTATTATTCCAGGCTACGCCTAATACTCAACGCCCTTTTTTGGTTCGTTTAATTAAAGGACGAGAGCGATACCAAAACGCAAACAGTTTGCAAAACTACTTTCGCAAAACCTTCGAAGCAGCTTTTAGTTCGGCAGCTCAAAAGCCAGAAAGTTTAGATTTACTCAAAGGAGTAGCAAAACTACTCCAAGCCAACGAATTAATACAGCGACTCAACTCAATTGTATTTAACGGTCATCCGAATCAGAAAAAATTTGTTATGACAGAGCCTCAAGGCACTGTATATTTTGATTCCCCTGAGAAATACAATCAGAGTTTAAGGCACACCGTCGAGGCAGTGGAGCTAGCTGTCAACGCTTTTGATGAGCTCATCCTACGCATTCATCTGCGACTAGCGATGGACCTTATTAAGAACTTCGTACAGTTCGAGCACATACAACCTCTCTTGAGTAGAGCAAACGCATCTATGGCTTACCTGCGGCAGGTCATCGAAGTCAGCGACGAAAAAGAAAATGACGCTCTTTTAACCGTAATTTCTCTAAAAGGTTGCGAAACTCCAATCAAGAAATTGCTTGCCTTGATGATTGCCAAACATTCCTATGATCGGCATCGGTTAAAGGTGAAAGAGTCCCCACCAGAAGCTACTTTTCATTTAATTGTAGACGAAGCTCACAACGTTCTGTCCGAACAGTCCACGAGAGAGCACGAAACATGGCGAGATTATCGTCTTGAACTTTTCGAAGAAATTATCAAAGAAGGAAGAAAGGTTGGCATGTTTCTTACCTTAGCAAGTCAAAGGCCTGCCGACATTTCCGCAACAATCATTTCACAACTACATAATTTTTTCATCCATCGACTGGTAAATGATCGTGATCTTTTTTTAATGGAAAACTCCATTAACACATTAGATCACTTGTCTCGTTCGCAGATTCCAAACCTAGCAAAAGGTTGCTGCATTGTCACGGGCACATCCTTCGACTTACCAATGACGGTTCAGTTTGAGCAACTTCCAAAGGAAAAAAAGCCGGATAGTGATGACGTTAGCTTAGCTAACTTATGGGCTTAATCGAATTAGCGTCTTATGTTTCACGCGCATCAGATAATCGGAGGCCTTTTGGATTCTGCAGCGTGGGGTTTTATCGGGTCCATACTTGGTGCAGTTGTAGGGGCTAGCACTAGCATAGCCACATCCGCCATAAGTGCACGTCATTCACTTAATTTGAGTATCGCAAATAAAAATTTCGATTGTATGGAACGTTTTAACGCGTTCCAACGAGAAAATTTGCTGGCCGTGCAGGACCTTATACAAGAAATTATGCGTTATATGGCACGCATACATATGGCCAGTCGAGATGCCCATCGAAATGGTAGAACGTGGGGCAGAGGTCTTCCAAACCCTGAAGTTGAACAGTCACTTCGTCTTTCAAATCAGAAATTTAGCGCTTTAGTTGAGCGAATTTCAAACGATGCACTTAGAGCTGGCCTAGAAGAATCCACAGTAAAATTACGATGGTCTATCTTGCCAACTCTGAAGACGAGCGGCGTTCACATTTCGTGAGATTTCCTTGGTCCATGAAAATCTAATGCACACAGGCTCTCGACGGCCAGCGACACCAGTCCGAAACAGACGACGGCCACGGCCAGGCTCCGGTGCACCGGCCGCAAGAGCACATACCAGATGGCGCTCAGGGCCACCGCGCAGACGAGCAGCACGAGTTGCGCGGCAATGCCCGCGCGCCAGAGGACGGCGCCCTCCAGGATGCGTTGGGCGGTGGCCGCGGCGTCGCCCGGCACCACCAAGCTGGCGCGGATGAAGGCTTCGCCGACCAGGCCGATGACGATGATCAACAGGTAAAGCAGTCCACCGGTACGGGCGTAGGTCTGGATGGAACAGCGCTCGCCAGGCGAGATGGTTTCTTTGCTCACACCGCTTCCTTTGCTCTGGTGACGCATCAGTGTAGTGAAGAGTTCAGCCGCATGCCATTCGGGGTGCATGATGCGAGACACGACACTGAAAGTTACATTCGGCAATATTTCGGTCACGCAGAGCTGTTACCATGTCGCCTTTACAATTTCACATGACATGAACGCCCGTCCGATGAGCAGCCCAGTCCACGAGCTCAAAACCCAGGAATTCGAGTTCGAAGCGATGAACCTGCAAGTCGGCATGCGGCTGCAGTTCATCACGCATCGGCAGGTCAAGCCGGTCCAGCATTTTTCCACCCTCATCGGCTACGTCAAGGACGAGTACATCATCGTCAAGATCCCGATGGAGCACGGCGCACCGATCACGCTGGGCGACGGCGAGCGCGTCACGATCCGGGTGTTCTCGGGCGTGAACGTCTGCTCCTTCGCCTGCACGGTCGAGCGGGTCTTCCCGCGGCCGCTGTTTTACGCGCACCTGTCCTTCCCGACCGCCATCCAGGGCACCAGCCTGCGCGGCGCCGCACGGGTCAAGGCCGACATCCCCGCACGCATCGACACGCTCGGCGGCGCGGCGGCCTCGTTCGACGGCAGCATCGTGGACGTGTCGGTCACCGGCGTGCGCATCCATTCGAAGCACTCCCTTCCGCCCGACGGCGCGGAAGTCGTGCTCGACTTCACGGTGCTGCCGCCCTCCGGCACCCATGGGGTGCGCATCGAGACGCGCGCCATCGTCCGCAACCGCACCGCGAGCCTGGCGCCGGGCGACAGCCAGGAAGTGTTCAGCTACGGCGTGCAGTTCGTGGACCTCGATCCCATGCATTACACGCTGCTGCAGAACATGACCTACGAAGCGCTGCTGGCGGACCGGCTCAAGATCGTGTAAATCCAGGCCCGGCGTCTCCGCGCTTCTGCGGCACGTCCAGGTTTTCGGCCAGGATCAGCTGCTCCATCGCCTCTTCGAGCAAGGCGCGCGCATGACCTGCCGCACGGCCCAGGCGGGCGTGCAACTCGGCATCCTCCGGATTGCGCGACAAGCACTGCGCGCTGTAGCGCTCAAAACTTCCTACTGTCATGAGCACTTCGGCCAGGTGGCGCGGGCATTCACATGCCGGCCCCCCGTTGACCTGCGCCAGCGCCGCCAGTGCGCCGTCGTCGTAGCGCCTGGGCGCCGGGGCCGCCGGCGCGCCTGCGGCAGGCAGGCGCATGCCGCGCAGGGCCGAACGGCAAAGGAAGGTCAGCTCGCCGATGTCGGCAGGCACGCGCGAGACCATGCAGCCCTGGGCGCGCAGGGCACGGATCGTCGCGCTGGAACAAAAGCGATACAGGACCAGCACAGCGCCGATGCCAAGCTGCGCACGCAGGGAGGCAATCTTTGGCACGATCCCCTCGTCCAGTTCCGACTTCTCGACGATGAGCACCTCGGCGTCGGTGTCCGGCGCCAGGTCTTGCAGGTCCTCGATGTCGGCGCAGTGGCCGGACATGCGGATGCCGCTCGCCTCGCTCCCCATGGCGGCAAGCCGGCGCGGCAGGCTTGCGCCGGCAACCAGCGTGCGTACCGGCTCCTGCTCCGCCCCCGGCCCGCGGCCGCCCTGCATCGCCTCCAGCTCTTCGCGCCGCAACTCGGCCAGCAGGCCGATCGCATGGCCCTGGTCCACCAGCTGCTTGAGCAGGGCGAGGCGCTCCACCTGCTCGACCGAGTACAGACGTTGTCCGTGCTCGGAACGCTGGGTTTCCGACAAGCGGTAACGGCGCTCCCATACCCGCAAGGTTTCGACTGGCAAACCAGCTAGCCGCGCTGCCGTCCCGGCTCGGTACATGACCCTTGAGTGAACCGTGTTATCGATTTTATTCATTGCTGTGACCCTTATTTGAACCATTGTTAGTCGCAATTATAGAGTCAAACATTGGACGAAACGCGATTCTTTTCTTATAGTGTTTTTCGCAAGCCGACTTTTATTCACCTCATCAGGAGCACACCATGAAAAAGATCTTTGCTGCAGTTTCCTTCGTCTTTGCCGCCGGCGCCGTCCAGGCAGCGGACATCGTCGATACCGCCAAGTCCGCCGGGTCCTTCAACACCCTGGTCACCGCTGTCCAGGCTGCCGGTCTCGTCGATACGCTCAAGGGACCGGGCCCCTTCACCGTGTTCGCGCCGACCGACGACGCATTCGCGAAGATCCCGAAGGCCAAGCTCGACGCCCTGCTGAAAGACAAGGCGGCGTTGACCAAGGTGCTGACCTATCACGTGGTGCCGGGAAAAGTCATGGCGGCGGATGTCAAGCCGGGCATGGTCAAGACGGTCCAAGGCAGCTCCTTCACGGTCAAGTCCAGCGGCAGCAAGGTCATGGTCGACAAGGCCACGGTAACGAAGACCGATATCGCTGCGGATAACGGGGTCATCCATGTGATCGACACCGTGATCATGCTGGAGTAAGCAGCCCCTTCACCACGTTTCCCCTTGTTCGCCGGCCCCGCCTAGGCGGGGCCGGTGCGTGGTAAATTGCCGGGCTACGGACAGGGCATCCGGCCCTGGACGGCATGAACAAGAGGATGCAATGAGATTTCGCCTGCTGACAATCGCGGCCGCAACCCTGGCCGCCACCACCGCGATGGCCGCGCCGCGCGGCTTCACCGTGGAAGACCTGGTCAACATGGAACGGGTGGGTAGCCCGGCCGTGTCGCCCGACGCGCGCCGCGTCGTCTATACCGTGCGCAGCACGGACATGGCCAAGAACCGCGGCCATACCGAGCTCTGGATGGTCGACCTGGCCACCGGCAAGGCGGCGCCGCGGCGACTCACCAGTCACAGCGCGAGCAGTACCGAGCCGGAATGGTCGCCGCGCGGGGACGCGGTCTATTTCCTGTCGACCCGTTCGGGTTCTTCGCAGGTCTGGCGCCTGCCCGTGGCCGGCGGCGAGCCGGTGCAGGTCACGAAGCTGCCGCTCGACGTCGAGAGCTTCCGTGTGTCGCCGCAGGGCGACCGCCTGGCGCTGAGCCTGTCCGTATTCCGCGACTGCGCCGACCTGGTCTGCACCAAGTCGCGCGCGGAAGCGAAAGACAAGGACAAGGCGACCGGCAAACTGTACGACCGCCTCTTCGTGCGCCACTGGGACACCTGGAACGACCACCGCAACAATGTGCTGTTCTCGGCAGAGCTCGATGCGAACGGCAAGGTCAGCGGCGCGCCGGTGTCCCTGTCCGGCTCCCTGGATGGCGACGTACCGTCGAAACCTTTCGGCGACCGCGAGGAATTCCGCTTCAGCCCGGACGGCAAGAGCATCGTGTTCGCGGCGCGCATCGCCGGCAAGACCGAGGCCTGGTCGACCAACTTCGACCTCTACACCGTGCCCTCCCAGGGCGGCGCGGCGCCGCGCAACCTGACGGCCGAGAATCCGGCCTGGGACACCAAGGGCGTGTTCTCGCCGGACGGCCGCACCCTGGCCTACCTCGCGATGGCGCGGCCCGGTTTCGAGGCCGACCGCTACCAGATCATGCTGATGGACGTCGCGACCGGACAGAAGCGCAAGCTGGCGGCGGACTGGGACCGCTCGGCGGGCAGCCTGCAGTGGCGCGCGGACGGCAAGGCGCTGGTCGTCGACGCCGAGGACATCGGCCAGCATCGCCTGTTCTCGATTGAGGTCGCCAATGGCAAGGTGACGCCGTTGACCGACAAGGGCGCGATCGGCGCTTTCGACCTGCGCGGCGACACGCTGGTCTACACCCAGGCCAGCCTGGCATCCGGCGCGCAGTTGTACTCGATGAAACTGGGCGCGAAGCCGGTGCAGCTGACGACGCTGAACGCAGAACGCCTGGCGGACGTGCGCTGGGGAGAATACGAACAGTTCAGCTTCAAGGGCGCGAACGGCGACACCGTCTACGGCCACGTGATGAAGCCGTGGAATGCCGAGCCGGGCAAGAAATACCCGGTCGCCTTCCTGGTGCACGGCGGACCGCAGGGCAGCTTCGGCAATGGCTGGAGCTACCGCTGGAATCCGCAGGTATATGCGGGCGCCGGCTATGCCACCGTGTTCATCGACTTCCATGGTTCGACCGGCTACGGCCAGAAGTTCACCGATTCGATCAGCGGCGACTGGGGCGGCAAGCCGCTCGAGGACCTGCAAAAAGGCCTGGATGCGGCGGTGCAGAAATTCCCCTGGCTGGACCGCGGCCGCAGCTGCGCGCTGGGCGCCTCCTACGGCGGCTACATGATGAACTGGATCGCGGGGAACTGGAATGACGGTTTCCGTTGCCTGGTCAACCATGACGGCGTGTTCGACAGCCGCGGCATGGCCTACTCGACCGAGGAACAGTGGTTCACCGACTGGGAAAACGGCGGCGCCTATTTCGCCGTGCCGCAGAACCACGAGAAATTCAATCCGGTCCACCACGTGAACAAATGGAAGACGCCGATGCTGGTGATCCAGGGCGACCTCGACTTCCGCATCCCGACCGCGCAGGCACTGGGCACCTTCACGGCGCTGCAGCGCAAGGGCATCGACAGCCAGCTGTTGGTGTTCCCGGACGAGAACCACTGGGTGCTCAAGCCGGCCAACTCGGTGCAGTGGCACCGCACGGTGATGAAGTGGCTGGATCGCCACCTGCAGCAGTAAGCGCTTTTCTGCTCCGGAAATGAAAAGAGACCGCCGAGGCGGTCTCTTTTTTGTTGACCGTTTGCACGGTCAGCCAGATCGTTGTTGCTTGATTATGCGTCGTCAGCAGGAGCGGTTTGCACGCAGCCGGCCGGCAGGTACTTGGTGTCGCTCGCCGGGAAGCCGGTGGCCACGCAGGTATAGATACCTTTGGTCGAACGGTGCAGGGCGATGGTCGGAGCGGCGCCGATACGGCCCGGGCTCTTGATGGTGCAGGTCAGGACAGCAGTGTTGGTGCTCGGTGCGGCCGCAGCGATCGGCTTGCAGTTACCGGTCTCGGCAGCCAGACCAGCCTTGGCCAGATATTCGGTCGGGGTGCTTGCAGTACCTTCGACGACAGCCATTTCGTAACCAGTCTTGCCGGCAGCGATGTCGGCGTAAGCAGCAGTTGCCTTCGACTTGGCGATGTAATCCTGGTATGCCGGGATGGCGACAGCTGCCAGGATACCGATGATGGCGACGACGATCATCAGTTCGATCAGGGTGAAGCCGCCTTCGGCCTTCTTAGCTTGCAGTTGTTGTTTGAAGTTCATTTTCATCTCTCCAGGTTTGGTGTTACGGGTTGTTTGGGTTACTGCTTGTTGCCACGCTTTCCTATATGCAATCGGCGTGCCAGCCCCAAAAATGCTGATTTTATTAATCTGGAGATAAGAAAACAGCGTGCCAGCGCAAGTTTTGGCTTGAGCGATGACAAATTTTGTCACTAGGGCTCAGCAATTTTTGTCAGTTGGATAGTTTAAGTAACGCAATTCGTCATGTTGTGAAGAAATCCGCTCGCATGGAAGCTCCGCGCTGCGATCCGACTGTGAAAAAAAAACGGGGAGCCTTAGGCTCCCCGTCTTCTGTCGACCTTGAACAGATCAGATTACAGCATCGCTTTCAGCAGGCGAGCCATTTCCGACGGGTTCTTGGTGACGGTGATACCGCAGGCTTCCATGATTTCCAGCTTGGCTTGCGCGGTGTCGGCGCCGCCCGAGATCAGCGCGCCGGCGTGGCCCATGCGCTTGCCCGGAGGCGCGGTGACGCCAGCGATGAAGCCGACGACCGGCTTCTTCATGTTGTCCTTGATCCACTGAGCGGCATTCGCCTCGTCCGGACCGCCGATCTCGCCGATCATGATGACCGCGTCGGTGTCAGGATCGTCGTTGAACATGCGCATCACGTCGATGTGCTTCAGACCGTTGATCGGGTCGCCGCCGATACCGACTGCCGACGACTGGCCCAGGCCCAGTGCGGTCAGCTGGCCGACTGCTTCATAGGTCAGGGTACCCGAGCGCGACACGACGCCGATGCGGCCCTTGCGGTGGATGTGACCCGGCATGATGCCGATCTTGATCTCGTCCGGGGTGATCAGGCCTGGGCAGTTCGGGCCCAGCAGCAGGGTCTTCGAGCCGGCCTTGGCCATGCGGTCCTTGACTTCCATCATGTCACGGACAGGGATGCCTTCGGTGATGCAGATTGCCAGGTCCAGCTCGGCTTCGACGGCTTCCCAGATGGCTGCAGCAGCGCCTGCTGGCGGAACGTAGATCACCGACACGGTAGCGCCGGTTTCCGATGCGGCTTCCTTGACGGTTGCGTAGATCGGGATGCCTTCGAAATCTTCGCCGGCTTTCTTCGGGTTCACGCCTGCCACGAAGGCTTCACGGCCGTTCGCGTAGTCGCGGCACA
>Ga0209023_10002191_pt1 | contig 24836 bp, 28 predicted proteins | sample LakOneMetagenome_FD_187468 | JGI IMG/M metagenome (GOLD analysis project Ga0209023, IMG submission 187468) | Freshwater and sediment microbial communities from Lake Erie, Canada (SPAdes) (version 2) | ecosystem: Environmental > Aquatic > Freshwater > Lentic | place: Lake Erie, Canada... | reverse complement strand
AGATCCGCGCTGCACTGCTTCATCTGGTTGCGAAGCTCGCGGCGGGCAAACGGGGTGAGGGCGGAGTTGCTGAGCTGGCGCCAGGCGGTGCGCATCCATTCCTGCAAGGCTCTGATATCCTGCTCTCGGACATCGCGATCGAAGATCTCGGGCTGGTTCATGCCGCCAAAATCCCAAAGCGTGGTGGTGCAGCTAGTAGTTCTGATTCCCGAGCTGACGCCTACTCCGTTAAAAAACGGTAAGCGAACTTCACGTCCGGGAACGCGCGCCCTACATCATCGTTGCAACTCGGGCCCCATGGAGACACAAGGATGTCCCGCATCGCGGCACTGCTCGGCGTCATGCTCATGGTGCCGGCGCTCGTCGGCCCACCGGTATCAAGCGCCCGCGCGCAATTGGTCCCACCGGCCGGCTCTGCCGGCGCCGGCAGTTCGGCGATCTCGGGCATCCCGACCGGGCCCGCCAATCCCGCCGTGCTGTCCGACCCGAGCGGCATCGGCAACGCCGGCCGGATGCCGCCGCTTGGCACCAACGCGCCGGCGCCGCCGACCTCCTACGGTTCGCTGACGTCGCAGCCGCCGCAGCCTTCAAGGTCGCGCATTGTGACGCCGGTCTATACCAGCGGATCGCCGCGGTTCAGTGCGCGCAATGTCGAGTCCCGCAAACCATCCGCCGGTCGCCGCGGCCGAACCCAGCCCAGTAGCTTTACGGGCATTTGCCGCGGCTGCTGAGGCTGAGCCTCGCTGCACGTTCCGACGGCACTGGAAGTGCCTCTCACATAAAATGAAGACGCTTCTTTAAGTCTCTGGTGCCACAGTCAAACTGACCGCTCCGCCGCGCGGTCGGACAGCCGGGTGCGGCGCCTTCACCTACCCCAGGGCGACCAGCGCTCGGCTGTTCTTAAAAATCGGTCGGCCTCCAGAGGGGTCAGACTTCGCGGTCCTCGAACCCGTATTCGCGGTAGATGTCGCCACGGTCGCCGTTGGGAAACAGGCGGCATTTGGCCTGGGCCAAATGCAGGTTGAAGGTACCGGGCTGGCATTTCGCGGCCAGCATTTTGCGGATGTCGTCCATCTGCTGCTGGGATTGCTGGGTTGGTTCAAGCTGCTCGAGTGCGACCAGCGCGGTTGCCAAGGCTTCGGTGACAACCCATTCGTCGTGGCCGGTGATTCCCTTTTTCGGCATGAGGACCCCGCATCGTGTCGGCTCAGCTTCGGAACAACCCCGGCGCATTATAGGTGGAAAGCGCCATTCGTCACGGCCTGACTGCGCGGCGGCACAATTATTCCAGGCGGTCTGTTCGAAGCGTCGTCGCAGCGGAAATCAGGCGCGCGGGATGCCGATCGCGGACTCATAGATCCTTGCGCAGGTCGTCCGACACCAGAATCGATCGCTGCGGATTGGAATTGGGATTGGACGGGCGCGGCGTGGCCGGGGACGTCGGTGTGATCGTAGCACCGGCACGGTAGGCCGCGTCTGCGGACTTCATTCCGACATCGCCACTGCCGACCTGTTCGGCCGAAACGAACAGGACAATCATCCCGGCGACGCCGACGGCGGCCAGCACCGCAGCGATGGCGGCAGGTAGTGAGGTAATGGATCGCTGGCGGTCGTTCGATGGCACGTTGGCTTCCTGATTCGTTTCGCATGTGCGAGATAGGCATGCGCGGCGCCGCAAGCCAGCCTGAAATCGATCACTCGCGATCAACACCCGATCACCGGATAGTGACGGTGGGCGCGCGGGTGTGTCCGGCCCGCGTCAGATGATCGCAGCGCCGGTTGGTTATCATTTGATTAGTAAACTTAACGTAACGGTGACGAACCGCTCGAGAATTGCGCGGCTTTTGTCCAGCAGGGCATGTTGGACACTAGCCGGAGCGTATCAGTTGCGTACCATTTCCAGATTCCTGAAAGACGAAACCGCTGCGACCGCCATCGAGTATGGCCTGATCGCCGCGGGAATTGCGATTGCCATCATCACCGCCGTCAAAGGCGTCGGCTCGGCGCTGAGCACCAAGTTCACGGTGATCAGCACCTCGCTCAAATAGACCGGGCGTCGATGGCGTCGCGCGTCAAACGGGAATCCAGAGCCCGTTCCGGTTCGAAGCAGGCCGCTCAGTCAGGCGTTCTCTTGCGGCCGGAGATCATGGACGACACCAGGTTCTCGCGATGTTCGAAACTCGCGATTAGCACGCCGATCACATGCGCCACGATGAGGCCGACAGTCAGGTTGGCCATGAATTCGTGAACGTGTTCGATCATCTTGGAGCCCCAGTAGGCGTCCGTTGTCATCATGTAGCCGGTGGCGCAGGTGCCGGCCAGCGCAACCAGGAGCGCCACGATCATGGCGCCGCCCGCAGGGTTATGTCCGATGTAGCGGGGCGCCCTGAGCAGCGCGACGTCCCGCAGATGGGCCAGCACCTCGCGCGGCGGACGAACGAAGTTCGAAAATCGCGCATGCCGCGGACCGACGAAGCCCCAGACGATGCGGGTCGCGAGCAGGCCGGCGATCACGTAGCCGGCGGCGACATGCACCCGCTCGATTTCGTCGCCGGTGGCATAGGCGACGACCAGACAGGCGACGAGGGACCAGTGAAAGATCCTGACGAACGGATCCCATACCTTGACCGTGGCCGGCGGCGTCGCGCCGCCGGCTCCGATCGTGTTGCTCTCGGTTGTCATTTGCGAACCGTCACATCTGACCGATGATCTGGCCGTTGGTCGGGTCCACGAACAGCTCGACACGGTTGCCGTTCTTGTCGAGCGTGTAGAGTTCGCCGCAGGCGTTCTTGAGTTTGGCCTTCTGGACCTTGTAGCCCTGAGCCTCGACTTTGGCCTGCAACTGCGAGATCGGCAGCCACTGGGCTTCGGGCGCCGACGTACACGGCTTGCCGAGGCTGCTCGCCTGGGCGGCGGCCGTTCCGATGATCATGGCGGCGACGGTAAGAATTGCGATCTTGCGCATAGGTAGCTCCTGACAGTGGCCGGCCGCACCATGCGCCGGCGATGCGGGGCACCTTGGCAGAAGCCGCCTGACCGGCGCCTGTTGAGCCAGGTCAGCGTTTTGTCAGGTAATATGGGGCATCCATCTCCTTGGGATAACGAGTTGCATGATGGACTTACGCTTGCTCCGAATTCGTCGACTGATCCTCGCGACGGCCCTGCTGGCCGCGGGCAGCGGGACGCCGTCTTTCGCGCGCGACCACGATGACGCGCGGCGGGCCGTCGAGGTCGGCGAGATCCGCCCGCTGGCGGACATCCTGAATGTGGTCAAGGGCAAGCTCCCCGGCGAAGTCGTCGGCGTGAAGCTCGAACGGGAAGCGGGCGCCTGGATGTACGAGTTGCGGATCGTTGACGACAAAGGGCGGCTGTTCGAGATCCACGTCGACGCCCGCAGCGGCGAAGTCCAACGAACCAGGGAAAAGTGATGCGCGTGCTCGTTGTCGAGGACGACCGGCGGATCGCGTCCGATGTCTCGCGCGCGCTCGAAGCGTCCGGTTACGTGGTCGAGACGGTCGCCAACGGCGAGGAGGCCTGGTTCCTAGGCGACACCGAGGACTACGGAGCCGTCATTCTCGATCTTGGCCTGCCTGGCATGGACGGCCTCGCGGTCCTGAAACGCTGGCGCGCCAACGAACGGCTGATGCCCGTCCTCATCCTCACCGCGCGAGGAAGTTGGGCGGAGCGAGTGGACGGGATCGACGCCGGCGCCGACGACTACCTGCCGAAGCCGTTCCGGATGGAGGAGCTGCTGGCGCGGCTGCGATCGATCGTAAGGCGCTCGGCAGGACACGGCTCCTCGGTCATGACCGCCGGCGAGATCACGCTCGACGAGCGGCAGATGAGGGTAACCCGCCGCGGCGTGCCGATCACACTCTCGCCGCTCGAATACAGGCTGGTCGCCCATCTCCTGCGCAATCGCGGGCGTGTCGTCTCGCAGCAGGAGATCGACGAAAACGTCTATGGGCACGGCGAAGAGCACGACTCCAACACGCTCGAGGTGCTGATCGTCCGCGTGCGCAAGAAGCTCGGCGCGGACGCGATCGAGACGCGCCGCGGCTTCGGCTACCTGATGCCGGAGGCGTCGGAATGAACCGGCATTCGCTGAGGCTGCGGCTCGTCGCCGGCGGTATCGTGGCGATCCTGACCGCCCTTGCGATCGCCGGCGGCGCACTCGTCGTCGTGTTCGAGCGCCATGTCTCGCGTACCCTCGCTCAGGATCTCGACGTCCATCTCAAACAGCTTCTCGCCGGCATCGATGTCGATCCGCAAGGCAGACTGGTGTTGACACCGGCGCCGGTCGATCCGCGCTTCGCAGATCCGCTGTCCGGACTTTACTGGCAAGTCGGGGACGACCGCGGGCAGATGCTGCGCTCGCGTTCGCTGTGGGATTCCACGGTGGAGCTCCCGGCGGACAGGCTTCAGCCCGGCGAAACGCACCAGCATCAGGCGATGGGACCTTCCGGCCAGCGCGTGCTGGTCGCCGAGCGCGCCGTGACGCTTTCCGTGGATGGAAAGCCCGTGATCGTTCGTCTTGCCGTCGCGGAGGACCTGGCCAGGGTTATGGCGGCGACTTCGGCGTTCGCCAAGGATCTCGCGATCGCGCTCGTCCTTCTCGGCTGCGTGCTGGCCCTGGCCACCTGGGTCCAGGTCGGCGTCGGCCTGCGTCCGCTGTCGGCGCTGCGCGGCGGCGTAGCCGATATCAGGGCAGGGCGGAGCCGGCATCTGCCGTCTTCGGTTCCGACCGAAGTTCACCCCCTCGTCGAGGAGGTCAACGCACTCGTCGACGCCCAGGAAACCGAGATCGAGCGATCCCGCGGCCGCGCCGCCGATCTGGCCCACGGGCTGAAGACGCCGCTGGCGGCTCTCGCGGCGGATGCCTCGCGCCTTCGGGAGCGCGGTGAGCACGACATCGCCCGCGACATCGAGGCGGTAGGCGAAGCCATGGGTCGCCATGTCGACCGTGAACTCGCCCGCGCCAGGGTGCGCGGAAGGGCCCGGAGCACCGCTGCAACATCCACGAACGTCAGGCCGCTCGTGGACTCGATCATCGCGACGCTGTCGCGCACGCCCGACAGCGCGCGGGTGAGGTTCGAGAACCTTGTCGCCGATGGCCTCTGCGTTCCGTTCGACCGGACCGACCTTGCAGAAGTGCTTGGCAATCTGCTGGAGAATGCTGCCCGCCACGCCGCAGGGCATGTCCGCGTCACGGCCGGTGGAAGCCCGGCGGTCGTTGTCGTCGAAGACGACGGCAACGGCATCGAGCCGGGCGAACGCTTGCCGGTGCTCGAGCGCGGTGTCCGCCTGGACGAGCGCGGTGGCGCTGCGGGCCTGGGCCTTGCCATCGTCCAGGACGTCCTGGACGCATACGGATGGGGACTGGAGCTCTCGATGTCGGAGCTCGGCGGCCTGAAGGCCGCTATCGCGCCGCGATCGGGCCTATGATCTCGCGGTGTGGATACGTTTCACCGGCCGATGCGCCGGTTTGGATTCCACGGCGCGGGCCTTGCCGCGTTTGTCCGCCCATTCCTTGCCGTCCATCGGGCCGACATGCGGCGGATCGTGATCGAGATAGGGCCGCCCCACACCGAACTCCTTGCCGTGGGTATCGATCCACTTCCAGAACACCTGTGAAGAGGTGAGGCGCTGCGCCCGCGTTGAGCCGTTGACGCTGACGACGTCGGCCGCCAGCCCGTGGCCGTAGCCGCCGCGCAGGCTGCCGCCATGGTAGGAGCGGTTGCTCGCCGCCTTCAGTCCCGAGGCGATCGACTGGCGATAGTCGTCGCGGAAAGCGCTGGTGATGCCGGGCTGCATGCCGATCCCTTCGGCGAAGTGCAGCATGTGAAACAGCTTCAGCTTGAAGTCGCGATCCATGCCGCCGATGACATAGTCGGCCATCGACATGCCGAACTTCTCGGCGGCCTTGGGATCCTTCCAGGCAAAATCCTGATCGGCGCGCCGGCTGAAGGTGCGCGTCACCGTCACCATTTTGCCCTTGCGCTTGATCGTCACCTGGCGCTGCTCGTCGATCTTGACGGTGTCTTCCTTCGGCGTGCGCTGGTACAGCGCCCACAGGTATCGGTCGACGCAGACATCGACGGCAAAACATTCGTCGAGCACTTCGAGCGAACCGGTATCTTGCGTGGCCGGGCTCAGCGCTTCGGTGTTGCCTCCGGTGCCCGGCGGCGTATCGGCCGACAACTTCTCCGACGGGTCCGTCAACGACGCCGTCACGATCGGTTCCGCTTCGCGCGAAGCCGGCACAGGCGGCAATGTCACGGCCTCCGTGGTCTGGATGCTCGCGAGCGGCGGGCCCGACGGCAGCGACAGATCGGAAGGCGGGGGCAGATCGATCGCGGCGGATGCGAGCTGCATCGGTTTGTCGGCAGGCTTGTCATTCGTCGACTGGACTTCGGCGGGCTTGTCGTCGATCCGCTTGCTGTCGGCGAGTTTGCTCTCTGCCGGTTTGGCGTCGGCGATCTTGTCGGAGAATTTGGCGTCCGCAGCCAGCGCCGGCGCGATACGATCGACGACGGGTGCCGTGCGGGTGTCGTCGATCGCTGCAAAACTGGACGTGCCGATCCACGCCAGCACCAGCGCGGGTACCGCGACCTCGCGTCCCAACGTTGCCATCGTTGTCAACCGCGGGTTCATGATCAGATCACCGTCTCCATTGGGCCGGAGCGTGTGGCCGAAGCATCACGGCCACGAACGTAACGGGTCGCGCCGGTGATGTGCAACACCTCAGCATGGTAAAGACGGCTCGCCGATCACGGGAACCCGTCATTTCCAGAGGTTTTGGCGTATTGTTCGCCGTTTGTTTCGGACGCCGGCAAATCCTAGAGACAGAGGCCGAGCAGTTTCAGCCGGCACGCCTGTAGCGTCCGCGCCTTCGGTTTCGCCGTAGCGACGGTCTTGGCGCCTCCAGTCTTGGCGCCTTCAGGCTTCGGCCTCGCGCCGGCAGGCTTCGCACCGGCAGGCCTGGGCTTCTCGTAGTCGCCGGCGATCACCATCGCCCAGTAGGTGCGACCGTTCGCGCTGCTCCTGGCGCTGGCGACGCCGACGCGCGAGCCTTCGTGCATCAACAGGTTCTTGCGATGGCTGGGCGAGTTGATCCACTGATCCAGCGTCTTGGGAAAACTCTCATAGCCATACGCGATGTTCTCGGCCGCCCGTCCGGCATTCGATGGCGCGACGCGCGAGTTGAAGGGACCGAGCACGTCGTGGTCCATCACGGCCTTGGACGCCATCGCATTGGCCTGGTCCTGCGCGATCCGCTTCAACGTGGCATCGGATTTGACGCGGCCTTCGTGGTGCTGGGCGCGAAAATCGGAAATCAGCGCCGCGGGGTCGGAGGCGGTCTGCGCGAGGGCCGGCGTGGCACCCCCGAGCGCCAACACCAGCCAAAGCAGAAGTCTCATGCTCACCTGCATCCTGCGCTACTGCGGCTCGCTGGGCTTGTCGCGCTCATGACTTTCCGCATCCGCCGCCGCGCAGGCGTCCATGCCGTGGCACTTGCTGAAATAGTACCGGGCGCCCGCCGCCGCGGCGCCGACGATCACGAGCACGACCAGCAGCCATATCCATCGTCGCTTCGACATGTCAGACGCACCTTTTCGTCACCGGCTCGATCGAGGCGACCCATGGTCCGTTGCCGTGGCTTAATTTTGCCGGGACCACAGGAGCGCTCTCTTAACGCCACAAGCCATTAACGTCACAAGCCTGACCGCACCAGTCGGCAGGTGTCGCGGGCCTGTGGGTTGCCAGCGGTAACCAACGGCGGCGGTATGCGGGTCTGCCGGGCGGGGCATTCTGAACGGCTCCTGAAGCCGGGTTCCATAAACCCTAGCCACTAAGTCCAGTTGACTGCCGGCCCGGGAAATGGTGCGCTGCAACACCATTTGGGTACGCCAAGACTCAGCCATGACCGACGTTTTGACCGCCATTGTGAGAGCCTACGGCCGGGACCTCGATTTCGAGGCCAGCCAGAAAATCCGCCGTTATCTCCGGACCTTGTCGCAGGCTGGCAAGGGCGATTCCGGTGAGCTGACGGAATACGGTCTGGCCTATCTCAAGGAACTCGAAAGTCCGGATCGGCGGTATTCCGGCTGCTAGGCTTAGCCGCCGTGCACCGAATCCAATCCGGAGAAGACCTATTCCCCAGCTTATTTTCGGCCTGACCTGGCTGTTCCTCTCGGTCCGCTTCATCTGGCCGCTGCAACTGCCGCTCCCGGTCAAGATCGTGCTGGCGGTGCTGGTGCTCGCAGCCTTGCAGTTTCACCGCTGGAGCGAGATGTCGTCGGGCTCGATGTTCTCGCCGGAATTTCCGCGCCCGGTGGTCGCGCTCTTCAACTGGGCGCTCGGCACCGTCGTCCTGTTGTTGCTGCTGCAACTGCTGCTCGATGCCGGATTGCTGATCGCAGCCGTGATCCATGGCGGCTTCGTCGGTGCGCCCGACAGCGTCCGTTACGGCATGGCTGTGCTGGCCGCCGTCGCTGCCGCGATCGGCGTCCAGCAGGCGATGCGGGTTCCGCCGCTGAGGGATGTCGAGGTCGCCATCCGCGGACTGCCGCACCAGTTCGACGGCTACACCATTCTGCAGCTGACCGATCTTCACATCTCCAGGCTGTTTCCGGCGTCATGGGCGCGCGCCGTGGTCGAGCGTTCGAACGAACTGGGCGTCGATCTGATCGCGATCACCGGCGACCTGATCGACGGCACCCCCGAGGCGCGGCGCGAGGACATCGAGCCGCTGCGGGGTTTGACTGCGGCCGATGGCGTCTACGTGATCTCGGGCAATCACGAATACATCTTCGGCTACAGCGCCTGGATGGCGGAGCATGCGGCGTTGGGGCTGCGCTCGCTGGAGAACCGCCACATCGTTCTCGATCGCGACGGCGGCAAACTGGTTTTCGCCGGGATTACCGACCGCGCCTCGCGCCACCGCGGGCATTCGGTCCGCGACCTTGCCGCGGTGCTCGAAGGCGCGCCGGCAAGCGCTCCCGTCATCCTGCTCGATCACCAGCCGATGGAGGCGCGGCACGCCGCCAAGCTCGGCGTGGCGCTGCAACTGTCCGGCCATACCCATGGCGGCCTGATCTGGGGGCTCGACCGGCTGGCCGCCCGCGCCAACGCCGGCTACGTCTCCCGCCGCTACGACGTCGACGGCATGACGCTCTACGTCAACAACGGCACCGCGCTGTGGCCGGGCTTTGCGCTGCGACTGGGCCGTCCCTCGGAGCTGACGCGGATTACGCTGCGCGTGGCGGGGGGATGACGGTTCGTTCAATCATCAGCGTAGGCTAAGGGCGGTTCCGAAGTTCGTTGGTGTTTCAAATTGAATGCACTGTCACCGAAATTCGGCGAGTTGAACTATAGGTTTATCCAAATACGGCGGCCGTTAGCTACTTCATACGAAATCGATTGCGGAGCGCTAAGCCTAATAAGAAGAGTAGAATAACGCCGAGTAGGGATTGGATGGCGCTGATGGCAGCCGTTGTATTCGAAAGGCACGCGCTCATCTCTTGTGTTGTCGCAATCTCGCGTTTGTCAGGAAGGAAGACAAAAATATTAGCGAAACTCAGTCGGATTGCGAGCTTCAGTGGCATCGGCAGCCCTGCGCATAGCGGAAGTCTGGTGAATGCTGCGGTACCCGCTGCCGCGACGGCACAGAGCCAGATTACAGGTCTACTGAAACTGTTGCCGTAATCGCTTGACCATTGGTAGGCGAGATTCAAAAGCCATCCGCCTGAAAACAACCGCATCAAGCCTCGCCTTGCTCGTAGTTCCTTTCGAAAGAGGCTCTGTTCGTCCTCATGCTTTTTGAGCCGCTCCATTTCTTGCTTGAGCCGCTCATAGGCATAGACCTGTTGCTGTGCAGAGCGTTTTGTAAGGGGCGGTTGTGGCCAAACAACTCCGTGCCATTCTGTCGCTTCATGCAACGTTGTACCGCGAAAATCTGGAACACTATTCTTAAAGTGCGCCCCAGCAAACGTTGTCTTTATCGTAAATTTCGCATTGATGAAATTGATGGTGGAGAGGAATTCGGCGTCATCAAACTCAGCGCCTTTTGAAAACGTCGTTGCACCGAAGTTGGTGGCGCCCACAAAGGCGGCTTTCTGAAAGATCGCCCAACCTAAAAACTCGGCTGACTCGAAGTTTGCATCCCCCTCAAACTGCACGGAGCGAAAGGACGCAATTTTGAAAAATCTTGATTGTTTGAAATAAGCCCTCGCGCGAAATCGCGCTGCTGAAAAATCGGCTCGGCTCGAAAAAGTTACCCCATTAAAGCTTGTAGCTTGCTGGAACGAAGCGGATTCGAAACCGACTCGTTCTGCAAAAACGGCTGATTGGAAATTCACACCGGCTTCGAAGCTACTAGCGCGGAAGTCGGCTTCACCAATCTGTGCAGCTCCAAAGTCCACAACATCCGAAAATGTCGAGGATCGGAAATTCGCATATCTGCGAAACTCGAAGCCGGCTAGGTGCAGCCGCTTAGTGAAGTGCGTGTTTGAAAAATCGATCTGTTCAGTCGGATCCGGCGGCAGTTGACCATCCATGCGAAGAGAAAAGGTCTTCCGAATGTCTTCGCGTTGTCCTTCGGTACAGTCTCCAAACCAGCGATTCCAAGTGTTCCGATTCTTATGAGCAAGTGCAACGTCAAACTCATCGCCCTCCTGTTCGCCGTACAGGGTTGCCAGGCAATAACACGGGTTGGCATTGGCTAATTTAAGCGCAACGGCTTCGACCGGCATATACAGGTTGTTTCTGCTTGGATTGCGATCTCAGGATCGCATATCGCGCGCGGCGCAGCAACGACAGCCGGCAATGGGCCTACAAGGTCAGGGGGAGAAGCGGCTGCCTCTTGAGGGCAAAAACGTCCATTGGTGAGCGCGGAGGGACTCGAACCCTCGACCCCATGATTAAAAGTCACGTGTATAGCGACCAAGATAGTCCTGCTTTGCCTTGAGTTCTGCTGAAATTGTTATAATTTCCATGTTAGTTCAAGATCTTATAATTATTACGTTGATGGCTGTTCGTTCATGTTGATGCCTGCCGTTTCCCATCGTTTGGGTGCATAGCGGGTGCACGGACCGCCCGGCAAGCAGGGACATGCAGGTCAAAATCACGAAGCGTAAGATCGATGCCCTCTCTCCCGGCGACTTGATTGTCGATGAAGAGGTGAGGGGATTTGTGGCCAGAAAGCTGCCCAGCGGGGTGGTGACCTACGGCTTTCGGTATCGCGACAAGAAGACAAATCGGCGACGCTGGATAAGTCTGGGGCTCCATGGGGCGATTACCCCGGAGCAGGCGCGCAATCTTGCTAAAAAGCGGGCCGGGGAAGTGGCCGACGCACGTGATCCTGTCACCGAGCTGGAGCTGGCCCGAGCGGAAGCGGCGAAGGCCCAGCTGGCTGAGATCAACACGTTAAACGTCGTGCTGGATCGGTTTTTGAACGAATATGTTCGGGGATCGGACGCTTTGCGAAGCGCTGACCAGATCGAGCGCGGCTTTGATGTTTATGTGCGCCCCCGGATAGGCGACAAGTCGGTTTACAACCTGCAGCGCTCGGACATCAAAACGATGCTGGCGGAGATCGCAAAAGAGCATGGACCCGTCATGGCTGACCGGGTGCTGGCTTACGTAAGAAAAGCCTTCAATTGGCAGATGATCAACGATGATCGGTTCAAATCTCCGATTGTCCGCGGCATGGCGCGAACGAAACCCAAGCAGCGCGCTAGGAAGCGGACTCTGACTGACGAGGAAATCCGGGATGTCTGGGCTGCGCTCGAAACTGCAGACGTCCCGGAGTGTTATCCGCGCTTTTTGAAGTCATTGCTGTTCAATGCTGCCCGGCGAAACGAGTGCTCAAGGATGAACTCGTTGGAGGTGGAGGGCGGGATATGGCTCATTCCCGGAAGCCGCTACAAGACGAAGCTGGACCATGCGATTCCGATTACCGATGCATTCAGCGAACTGATCGGCTGCAAACCGGCCGAATGCAAGCGCAACTCTTGGTATGTCTTTTCGACGACCGATGGCATTCGACCGTTCAGCGGCTTTTCCAAAGCCAAGAAGGCTCTAGATTCTGAAATCGCTCGAATACGGAGCGAGGCCGGCCGCGAGCCGATGCCGCGCTGGACGCTGCACGACATGCGACGAACTGGCCGCTCGTTGATGAGCCGAGCGAAGGTGCCGACTGATCACGCCGAGCGCGTGTTGGGACATGTGATCGGGGGCGTTCGCGAGACCTACGATCGTTACGAATATCTCGATGAAAAACGCGATGCCCTGACACGGCTGTCAAATTTGCTGCTGGAAATCATCGCTCATTCTACCGTGACGCCCTTAGCTTTGAAATCTCAGGAGGAGCGGGCTGCGGCTTAGGTTATTGAGTGCAGCGACCTGAGCCGATTGTAACGTGGGCATCTATTGGGCAGCGGGTCCCACGGTGCGCCGACGGAGGTCTTGGATGAGCCGATCGAGATCCTTGTCATTGGGGACGAGAACGGCCAACCGCTCAGCGTACTCGAGCGCCAACTTAGCGTTCCCAGCATCGCGACTAAACGTGATCAACGCCATCAGCGTTTCGCGATCCTGGGGATGCCGTGCGGAGCTTTGTTCGAGAACAGCGATCGCGTCTGAAGCCCGCCCTGTCGAATTCAAGGCAACTGCGTAAGCGTATGCGTACCGAGCACTGTCGGGTTCCAGTTCGGCGGCTTTACGCAGTTCGCTTATCGCGCCTTCGATCTGCTTCTGTCTTGCGAGTAACAGCCCAAGGGCATGATGCAGGTCCGGCTCGCGCGGCGAGGCCACAAGCGCTTCGCGAAGAGCGATTTCGCCTTCGCTGTCCCGGCCGCGTTGCCGGTAGAGGTTGGCAAGATAGACCGCTGCCGTCGCATATTGCGGATTAAGCTTGAGGGCCGCCTTGTATTCAGCCTCGGCTTCGTTCATTAGGCCGCGCTGGGCCAGAAAATTTCCAAGCGTGGTGCGGGCTTCCGGCCGCTCAGCGTTGGAACGTTGCGCGGCGACAAGCTCGGTCGCAGCGCGATCGAAGGCCGCGCGGTCCGATGGAGGCTGGCTTGCGGTAGGTAAGGCCGCAAGCAGTGAAGCCGCCCTGATCCGGACACCGCGGACGGGATCGGACAATAACGGGGATGCCCAGGGCCAGACCTGGCCCACAGGGACGTTCTCCAGCATGTCGATGCCGCCGATCCGCACCATCGGATCGGGATCGGAGAGAGCAGATCGAGCCGCCGAAACAGTCGCCCCCGAGACGTGCGGCGCAAGTTCGCTTAACGCTGTGGCGCGCGCCACGGCTGGCACATTTCCGTCCATCGCGATGACACCAAGCAGGGCAGCCGCGTCAGCCTGATCCGTGCGCGCGGCATGAAACGCCGGCCCGTAACTCTGAAGGCCCTTGCGGTCTGGTCCGAACCATTGATCGACGGCGGTGGCGGCCCATTCGGCCGTCTTGTCGTGGTGGCAGTCGTTGCAAGCGTTCGGCGTTCCCAGTTTCACCGAAAGATCGGGCCGCGGGATCCGGAACGTGTGATCGTGCCTCGGATCGACCACCATATAGGTTCGGGTTTGCATGTGGCACGAAATGCAGGTCGGCGCCGGATCGGTTCCGGCGTGGTGGCGATGCCTCACATCGGCGTATTTTTCGGGTGCGTGACATTGCAGGCAGACGCCTTCGCCCGGGCTGCGAAGCTTCGCGCTGTGCGGCTCGTGGCAATCGCTGCAGGTGACGCCAGCGCCGAACATTTTGCCTTGCTTGAACGGCGTATAGTTGTACGGCTCTTCGACATCGCGGATCTGACCATCGACATGATAGGTGTTGCGCGCCAGCACCTCGACTACGTGGGTCTGCGATAACGACTGCCCAGGCATCCAATCCTCGTGGAAGCCGGCGCGGCGCGCGTGGCAGAGGCCACAGGTCTCGATCTCCTTGCGCAGCGTTGTCGGCGCAGCGGAACGCCGTGCATTTCCGGTCTTCGGATCGATCGGCCATGTGACACGTTGGCGTTCGTCGAAACGCGCCAGCAGCCCCTTGCTGGAGTCCTCTAGCTTGCCGAATGGCCACCAGCTCTTTTGATCGTGCGCCCAGGCGGTGTGTCTAGATCCCTGTCCATGACAGGCTTCGCAGCCGACGCTGATTTCCGCCCATGTCGTGGCGAAACGATCCGCCTTGGCATCGTAGTTCTTGCGCAAGCCGGTGGAGTGGCACTCCGCGCACATGAAATTCCAGTTCTGGTTCAGCTTGGTCCAGTGCAGGATGTCGTCATGTTTGATCTCCTCGTTGGGTGAAAGGTGAAACCAGCGCTGCCCACCCTTGTCCTGCGGCCTCGCGTCCCAGGCGAGCGGCAACGCCTGCAGGCGGCCGTCGGGAAACTCGATCAGATATTGCTGTAGCGGATCGATGCCGAAGGTGTACTTCACCTCGAACACGGCAAGCTTGCCGTCGGCGCCGTCAGTCTCGACGAGAAACTTGCCATCCTTGCGGAAGAACCGGGAATGAACACCGTAGTAGTCAAAGCTGGAATCGCTGAAATTGCCGAGCACGGTTTGGTCGGTGGCATGCTGCATAGCCGCCTTGTGCTGCGAGGCGCTCCAAAGTGTGGCCTCCGCCTGATGGCAGCCTGCGCAAGTCTCACTGCCAACGAAGGTGGCTAAGGATGCGGTCTGTTGCGCCGGAGCAGGTTGGCCCGATTTCAGAAACTGGAAGACGCTACCCAGCGCAACGGCGGCGCCGACCGCGATAGCGGTCGCGACCCAGATTCTGCGCCTCTTCGGTACGGTAGTACTTTGTCTGTCGGCAACAGTTCCAGGGAGCGTTACTGGCGATACTGCTCGCGCGGTTTCCTTCCGCGTTTTGCCCTTGCTGCCGGCTCCCCGTCGTTTGCCTGCCAAAGGCTCAGCTCCTCAGAACCGTGATCGATGACGGTCGATCAGGCGATGTGTGCGCGATCAGGCATCATTAGCGGGCCAGCCGTCAAGTCGGGCGGGAAGGCGACGGATCGTCGGCTACCTCATCGGCGGCGCGTATTGGATGCCGCCCGCGTTCCATAGCTGGTTGAGGCCACGCGGAATGCCAAGCTTCGAGCCTGCACCGACGTTGCGCTCATAGACTTCACCGTAATTGCCCACATGCCTGATGATGCGGGTTGCCCAATCCTTGGTCAGGCCGAGGTCCTTGCCATACGCACCTTCGGTCCCGACCAGTCGCATCACGTCGGGTTTCTTCGACTTCAACGCCTCGTCTATGTTCTTTGAGGTAACGCCGAGCTCTTCGGCATTGATCATCGCATACAGGGTCCACTTAACGATCATCATCCATTCGTCGTCTCTTTGACGCACGACGGGAGCAAGCGGCTCCTTCGAGATTACGTCGGGAAGGATGGTCTGTTCGGCCTGTTTCGCGAGCTTCGGCCGAAGGGAATAAAGCTGGGATACATCGGATGTGAATGTATCGCACCGACCGGACTCATAGGCTTTGACAGCCTCGTCCAGCCTCGCGAATTTCAGTTCCTGGTATTTGATATTGTTCGTCTTGAAGAAGTCGGCGAGGTTGAGCTGAGTGGTGGTGCCTTCCTGAACGCAGACCTTGCTGCCGTCGAGCGCCAGTGCGGAGTCGATGTTGCGCGCCTTAGGGACCATGAAACCCTGACCGTCATAGTAAGCGACTGCCGGAAAATACAGATCATTGGAAGTCTCGCGCGACATGCTCCAGGTCGAGTTGCGGGAAAGTATATCGACCTTGCGGGCCTGCAACTCCTTGAAACGTTCGTTGGCATCCAGCGGGACGAACGTCACCTTCTTCGGATCGTCGAAGATCGCCGCAGCGACGGCGCGACAGAAATCGACGTCGAATCCGGACCAGCTGCCGATCTCATCGGGACTCGAGAACCCGGGCAGTCCGGTGTTGACGCCACAGAGGACGGCGTCCCGCTGGATCGTGCGCTTCAAGGTCTTTGTATCGTATCGTTCATAGACGATCGCGGCGGCGCCGGTCGCAACTGCCAGCATCAGACCTATCAGAAGGCCGGTTCGAAATGTCCACATGGGATGCGATCTTTCTACGATGCTCCGGAAGGAGATTGTGTGGCAAAGGGCGCAGCCGGATTACAGATCCGGCTTCTGCCGCACGATGACCTTGGTGCCGACCGGGACGCGCTCATAGAGGTCGGTCACGTCGGCATTGACCAGCCGGAAGCAGCCCGACGAGACGGCTGTGCCGATTGTATCGGGCCGATTGGTGCCGTGGATACGATAGACCGTTGTCCCAAGATACATCGCCCGAGCCCCGAGCGGATTGCCGGGGCCGCCGGCCATAAATCGCGGCAAATATGGCTGGCGCGCGATCATCTCCGGCGGCGGTGTCCAGTCCGGCCATTCTGCCTTACGCGAAATGTTCATCAATCCTTGCCATTGAAATCCGTCACGACCGACGCCGATGCCATAGCGCAACGCTCGTCCGTTACCCTGGATGAGGTATAGGTGGCGTTCGGCGGTCTGAATGATGATGGTGCCGGGCGGTTCCGTCGTCCGATATAGTACCGCGGTGCGCCGGAACTCGGGCTCCAGTTCAATGGAGTCGTCCGCCAGAAGTCCCGGTTGATCGCCAGCATCATTCTGCTGAGCAAAGCTCTGCGATGCCGGAAGAGCCAAACTGATCGCAGCCACGACTATTGCGAATAGGTGTCGATACTTCATCGAAACGATCTCCTGTCGACTTAACTGGGATGCTGAGAGCTAACCCGTTGAATGTGAACTCGTGAGGGACGCCAACCGCGAGCGCTCAGGTCGACTTCCCGCCTTTGACAACCCCGTCAGGTTGCCCGCTGAGCCAGCGATAAGTCACTCCGCCGAGCACCCCGCCAAGCAATGGCGCGACCCAGAACAGCCACAACTGGCCAAGTGCCCATCCTCCGACAAACAGCGCGGGACCCGTGCTGCGCGCGGGGTTTACGGAGGTGTTGGTAACGGGGATGCTCACGAGATGGATCATGACCAGCGCAAGTCCGATTGCCAGCGGAGCGAAGCCGGCTGGCGCGTCGCCGTGGGTTGAACCCATGATGATGAAGAGAAACATCATGGTCATAACGACTTCCATGATGAAGCAAACCATCAGGCTGTACTGGCCGGGAGAGTGTTCGCCAAATCCATTTGACGCAAAGCCCTTACCGACGTCGAACCCCGCAGCCCCGCTTGCAATTGTGTAGAGCAACGCCGACGCGGCAACAGCCCCGATCACCTGGGCAATCACATAGGGTACCACCTGATCCGCCGGGAACCGTCCGCCGGCAGCGAGCCCAACCGTTACGGCTGGATTGAGGTGGCATCCCGACACATGGCCTATCGCGTAGGCCATCGTGACCACGCTCAGTCCGAAAGCCAGGGACACGCCGACGAAGCCGATACCCAGCTGAGGGAATGCTGCGGCAATCACCGCACTGCCGCATCCGGCAAATGTCAGCCAGAACGTGCCGATGGCCTCGGCGGCAAGTTTCTTCGCGCTCATGTCCGGTCTCCGTGACCAATATCGATTGGCAGTTGCTGAAAGGGAGGGCGCCTGCTTAGCCTCTATTTCTTCCCCAAATAGATCGCTCACGAACAATCTGCCGGAATATCGCGTGTTAGCGGTCCGGTTCGTATCGCGGGGCGCAGGAAAAGCTGGCCGGCGCTGTTGCCAACGCTGCAATGGTGCCACGCTAACCAATCCCGTCTGCCGAGGAGTGAAGCTTGTGAAAAGTCTAATGGTCGGGACGGTGTGTGTTGTGATCGGTTCTGTAAGTGCGGGCGCGGCTGACCTGCCTGCTCGAGCCGACCTGCCAGCTCGAGTGGAATTGCCTGCGGCGGTTGCACCAGCGTTCTCCTGGTCGGGTGTCTATCTTGGAGGTGAACTCGGGTGGATCAGAACGGACCCGGCATACACGACCGGCGTGTTGCTGCTTGGGTTGCCATTCGTCGTTTCCTCGTCTCCATCCGACAAGAATGGCCTGAGCTACGGAGCACTTGCCGGCTACAATTTTCAGGCCGGGAATTTGGTGCTCGGAATCGAGGGTGATTTCCAGGGCTGGACAGTCGGCAAGATTCGCTACACGGCGATTACCGGAGACTTCCTGACGGCGCACAGCAAGTGGGGCGGCTCGGTCCGCGGACGACTCGGTTACGCCGCTGATCGCGCTTTGCTCTATGTAACGGGCGGTGCCGCTTTCGTCTCCAATGAGACATCGATCCCTACCACCGGGATTTCCATCGGAGGTGACGGTACGCGATGGGGCTGGACGGTCGGAGCAGGGCTCGATTACGCCCTCACGAATAATTGGTTCACGGGTATCGAGTATCGATACACGCAGTTTGAATCCAGGAGCTTCGTTTATCCCATACCAATCCTGAACCTGGGCCTCGTCGGTTTCAAACAGGAACTGAGCAACAATCAGGTGACGGCACGGGTCGGATACAAGTTCTGAAATTGGAGCAAGCTTGTATTGTCAGGGACGGTCAGCGGGTATTCTGTCGCATCGGCAATCAGTAGCCGAAGACTTGTCTTGAAACTGACGCTCTGTTTGCCAAGCAACGCCGTGTTGTCGTTCTCGGCACCCGCGTCATCGTAAGTTCCGGTAAAACCAATGGTGGCGACTTTACGCGCAAATGGTCTGGTTGCGAGCGCAGGGGTGTGCTCCCGCGAGGTCACTTCACCTTTCCATTTCGGGCCGGAGCAACTGTAACTGCCGACGAAATAGAAGAACGAGTCTCCACCCAGAATAGTGCCGTCGCGCAGAACCACGACACCATTGTCGCCGCCCTCGATGCCATCCTGTAGTTTGACGCTAAGGGCGTAGAGTCCGTTTCTGATCATGATGGCGCCCCGCTAATAGTCCAAGCGAAACGATAGGGTTGAAGCCAAGCACCGGATTGCGGCGAAGATTGATCATGGGCGGCCTATTATGAAAAATATTCCCGGGCCGCCAGATGGGCCGGGCACATTCTAGGCGTGAACCTGGTCGCGCAATTTTCCTCGCAGCGCGTCGGGCGCGAGAATTTTGATGCGACGGTATGACAACGCAATGTACCCGTCCGCTTCCAACTCGCGCAGGACGGCACCGGCGGTGGTGCGAGCGACATTAGCCATATGTGCGAGGTCTTCGTGACTGATGTCGATCTCTGTAGGTTGGCCGTCGCGCGAGCCGGCGACACGACAATTCCCGAGGCGGAGCAAGACGGCGACAAAGCGCCTGTGGTGGTCGCGGATCATCAAGTCGTCGAAACCCGCCATTGCGAGGCCGAGATGGTCAATCGTCAGAAGACCGAAGAACCGCCATGCAGCAGGTTCTTGCTCGACGATCTCGTCGATCGCCTGCAGAGGTAGATGCAGCAATTCAGAGTCCCGAATGGCGGTCAGACCAACTCTCTGAGGTTGCCTCGTGAAGGTGGAAACTTCGCCGAACCAGCTGCCGGGCCCCGCAAAATGAGCGGTGTAATGCCCTTGTTCTCCTCGTGCTACTGAGACGCCGAGGCGTCCTGCGATAATGCCAAACATGCCGCGCGGTTTGTCTCCGGTGGAATAGATCGTGGTGCCGACCTTGAATTCCTCCAGCCGACATCGCTCAAGTACCGCGCGCTGAAATGCAGTGGGTGTCTGGGAGAGCCAGCCTTCACGGCGAACGATCTCGCACGCTGCACGTCGCAGAATGTTCATTTCATTTGGCCTACACGAAGCACAGCGACGTTCTTACCTCCCATTTCCTCTCCAAATTGGGTGCCCGTGAACAATGTCGTCCAATATTGCCTGCTAACAGGTAGTTGCGAGTTCAAGCTGTGGCAAAACCGGCAAGACGAAGGAAATGCGGTCGTCAGCGCCGGCGGTTTCGTTCTGGCCAGCTGACTACCGGTGCGGCAGGAGAAGAAGAGATGGGACTGCTCGACGTAATCAATGGCATGCAGAACGGTCCCCGAGGTCAGCCTGCTCCCAAGGGCAGTGAAGGGATGTCGATCACGACAAAGGCAATCCTCGCCCTACTAGCCTACAAGGCTGTCAAACATCTCGGCGGAGACCAACCGGAAGGACACCCTACAGGGGGAGGTTCCACGGCACCGACCCGTTTCCCTGGTAATCCAGTGAACGCCGGCCTTCCTGGTGGCGGGCTCGGCGATCTCCTCAAGGGCGGTCTTGGCGGCATGCTTGCTGGCGGAGCGGCAGGAAGCGTTCTCAGCGGCGGCCTCAACGATCTCTTCAAGCAGTTTCAGCAGAGCGGTCAGGCGGATGTTGTCAATTCGTGGGTAAGCAAAGGGCCGAACAAGCAGATTTCGGCAGGCGATCTGGCAAGCGCACTAGGTGCGGATCAGATCGCTACGGTGATGAAACACACGGGCCTGTCCCGTGAAGAACTGTTGTCCAGTCTCAGCGAGCAGTTACCGCAGGTCATCAATCACATGACTCCTGACGGGCGATTGCCGACGGAACAGGAAGTGTCGCGCTGGCTATAGCCAAGCGCGGATGCGGAAAGGTTGCTAGCCATGGGCGGAATTCTCTGGGTCATCTTCGTGGGCTTTGTCGCGGGAATTATCGCTCGGCTGCTTTCGCCGGGCCCAAAGAATCCAACGGGCTTTGTTCTCACTACGGTTCTCGGGATTGCGGGTGCGTTTCTCGCGACTTTCGTTGGTCAGGCCATAGGTCACTACGGGCCGGATCAGGGGGCGGGTTTCGTTACTTCTACCGTTGGTGCACTTGCAGTGCTGTTTATCTGGCACAGGCTGGTAGCCGGCCGCGTCATTTCCGACCCCGGAGTCAAGTAGTCTGAGGCGGCAGTGCGTCCAATGGCGCCTGGCTGATGCGCGAATGCGCGACGTTTTAATCGGGCAGCATCTTCCTGAGGGCGTCCGGTGCCAGGATGCTGATGCGACCGTATGACAATGCGAGATGACCGTCCGCTTGTAGCTTGCGGAGGATCGCGCCGGCCGTGGTTCGAGCGACATTCGCCATGTATGCGAGTTCATCGTGGTTCATATCGATCTCGATTGGGCGGCGCTTTCGCGGGCTGACGACGCGACAGTTGCCAAGGCGGAGCAGAACCGCCACAACGCGCGACACGTGATTGCGCTGCATCAGGTCGTCCGTTCCTCCAATGGCAGTTTCGACATGTTCGAGCAGCGGAAGAGCCAGAAAGCGCCACGCGGAAGGGTCATGCTTGACGATTTCGTTGATAGCTCGCAGGGGCAGATGCATCAGCACAGTGTCGCGGGTCGCGGTCAGGCCAACCCTTCGCGGCCCGCCTGTGAAGACCGCCGCCTGCCCAAACCATGAACCCGGCAGCGCAAAATGCGCGATGTAGGGCCCTTGTTCGCGAGGCGCTACCGCAATGCCAAGGCATCCCGTGACGATCCCGTAGATGCCGCCGGCGTCATCACCTATTGAGTAGACTGGCGTGCCTGCGGCAAATTGTTCGAGATGGCACCGTTCAATCACGGCGCGCGCAAACGATGCTGGCGTGTGCCGGAGCCAGCCATGGCTGAGTACAATTTCACACGCCGCATCCCTGGATATCATCTAGCCTCCAATAGGTCGCCCGCGAACAATCCAGTCCTAGCACTTATGCTACCCGGGAACGAGGCCAGCTTGATCAAGATCAAGACGTCGCGCCTAGATTGATTGTGAATTCTTACACAACTCGGAGAGCCGCGCCATGAACGGGTTCAACAGCGTGTCGAAATGCGCCCTTGTCGCTGGTGCGTCGTTACTCATCCTCATAGGTCCGGCATTTGCTCAACGGGTACAGAACGCTGCCCCTGCCGATGGCTCTGTTCTTCCGTTTCCGCGCGCGCCGTCCGCGAGCATCGCGGCCCCTCGGCTGCAGGATTCCAAGCATGTGCGGCGTGTGGAAACGAATCATTTGCGAAAGGATGCGCCCAATGTGCTGATCATCCTGATGGACGACGTCGGCTTCGGACAGGCATCCACCTTCGGCGGTGAAGTCAATACGCCAACGCTCAGCAAGCTTGCCGACCAGGGCATCAGCTACAACACTTTCCATACGACTGCGATCTGCTCCCCGACGCGCGCAGCCTTGTTGACCGGCCGCAATCACCAGCGTGTCGGCAATGGCACGATTGCCGAACGAGCGGTGGACTGGGATGGCTACACCGGCGTAATCCCGAAGAGCTCCGCCACCATGGCCGAGGTCCTGCGCAATTACGGATACAAGACGGCAGCGATTGGCAAGTGGCACAATACGCCCGCCGATCAGACCACCTCGATGGGTCCGTTCGACAGGTGGCCGACCGGCCACGGCTTCGACTACTTCTATGGATTCCTTGCCGGTGAGACGTCACAGTGGGAGCCGCGCCTGGTCGAAAACACCAACCAGATCGAGCCGCCGCATAGCGAGAAGTATCACCTCAGCGAGGACCTCGCGCAGCACGGTATCGACTGGCTGCGGCACCACCAGGCGTTCGCCCCCGATAAACCCTTCCTGCTGTACTGGGCGCCGGGCGCGGGTCACGGGCCCCATCAAATCTTCAAGGAATGGGCCGACAAGTACAAAGGCAAGTTCGACACCGGCTGGGATGCCTATCGCGAGCGGGTATTCGCGCGTCAGAAGCAGCTCGGCTGGATTCCGGCCGATACCAAGCTGACGTCCCGCGCATCGTCCATGCCGTCATGGGACAGCATTCCCGAGGCGCAGCGCCCGTTCCAGCAACGCCTGATGGAGATTTTTGCCGGCTTCGTCGAGCATGTCGACGCGCAGGCGGGCCGGGTGGTGGACGAGCTGGAGCGTCTCGGTATTCGCGACAACACCATCGTGATCTACATATTCGGCGACAACGGCGCCAGCGCCGAAGGCCAGAATGGCACGATCAGCGAATTGCTGGCCCAGAACAGCATCCCGAACACCGTCGAACAGCAACTCTCCGCGCTCGACAAAATCGGTGGACTAGATGCGCTTGGTGGCCCCAAGACCGACAGCATGTATCACGCCGGGTGGGCCTGGGCCGGCAATACGCCGTTCCAGCACACCAAATTGGTTGCATCGCACTTCGGTGGCACGCGCAATCCGATGGTGATCTCCTGGCCGAAAGGGATCAAACCCGACAAGACACCAAGGGCTCAATTCCACCACGTCAACGACATCGTTCCAACCATCTACGAGGTTGTTGGAATTAAGCCGCCGAAGGTGGTCGATGGTGTCGCACAGGATCCCATGGACGGCGTCAGTCTCGCCTATACGTTCAATGATCCCAAGGCGCCGGCTCGCAAGAAATTCCAGTACTTCGACAACAACGGCAGCCGCGCCATCTATCAGGACGGCTGGCTTGCGGCCACGTTCGGTCCCCTGGTGCCCTGGTTACCCGGCGCCCCTGGCTTGGCCGAATGGGATTCTGCGAAAGACAAATGGGAACTCTACCAGATCAGCAAGGATTTTTCCGAGGCAAACGACCTTGCCGCGAAGGAGCCGCAGCGTCTGACCCAACTGCAAAAGACGTTCGACGAGCAGGCCAAGGCCAACAAGGTCTATCCGCTCGGCGCAGGCATTTGGCTGCGTCTGCATCCTGAGGACCGGATCAAGTCGCCCTACACAAGCTGGCGGTTCGACACGACGACCACGCGCATGCCCGAATTCACGGCGCCTGGCATCGGCAATTCGAACAACACAGTGACAATCGATGCCGAAATCGGCGAGAACGCCTCCGGTGTGCTGTATGCGCTGGGCGGCTCGGGAGGCGGTGTTACCCTCTTCATGGACAAGGGGCAGCTCGTTTACGAGTACAATATGATGATCATTGAGCGATATACCGCGCGTTCTGCGGCGACGATTGCTCCCGGCAAGCGGCGCATCGAGGTCACGACCAAGCTAGAAAGCGCGAAACCGCTGACGGCGGCCGACGTGATTCTCAAGGTGGATGGGACTGAAGTTGCGCGTGCTGCAATCAAGCGGACGGTCCCCGCCGCGTTCTCGCCAAGCGAGACATTCGACGTCGGCGTAGATCTTGGATCGACCGTTTCACTCGATTACTTCGACCGACGGCCATTCCGCTTCGACGGCAAGATCGAGAAAGTCGAAGTGAAACTCAATTAAGCCTGACGATATCCGTCAAACGGGGAGTGTAACGATGAGTATCTTTGGTAAAATCATGGGCGCGATTTTTGGCACCAGCGCCGATGCCGCCACGGCAGGCTCTGCGTCGGCAAGCGCCGGTTCGACCGCTGCATCAACAAAGCCGGGTTCACCCGCCCCAAGCATCGACGTCGCCCCGATCCTGGACAAGGCGGTTGCCGGCAAGAACGAAAAGCTCGAATGGCGCACATCGATCGTCGATCTGATGAAAGCCCTGGACATCGACTCGAGCCTGAGCGCGCGCAAGGAATTGGCGAAGGAACTCAACTATTCCGGCGATACACACGATTCAGCAGCCATGAATGTCTGGCTGCACAAGCAGGTCATGACCAAGCTTGCCGCGAACGGCGGCAAGCTGCCGGCGGACCTCAAGATCTAACTGCCGTCCGGTCGAGGCATCGACGATGCAGCGAGATATCACAAGGAAAGGAAGCGGACGATGATCAGGATCAGGACTCAATTGGGCGCGATTGCGGCAGTATTCGCCGTAATCGGATATTGCATGCCGACACCTGCCACAGCCTTGGCATCGAAAGAGGGCGTCTCGCATGCAACTGATTTCTCTTCCTTGCAACGAGGAGGTGGAGGTGGAGCGAAACGTGGTGGCGCCGGCGGAGGCCGAAACGTCAGCGCGAACCGCAACGTGAATCGCAATGCTAACGTCAATCGCAACTCCAACGTCAATCGCAATGTTAACGTCAACGCGAACATTGCGAT
>Ga0209023_10002189_pt1 | contig 24838 bp, 27 predicted proteins | sample LakOneMetagenome_FD_187468 | JGI IMG/M metagenome (GOLD analysis project Ga0209023, IMG submission 187468) | Freshwater and sediment microbial communities from Lake Erie, Canada (SPAdes) (version 2) | ecosystem: Environmental > Aquatic > Freshwater > Lentic | place: Lake Erie, Canada... | reverse complement strand
AAAGGCCGCCCCTTGGGGCGGCCTTTCCGTTCTTCCGTTTATTCCCTTGCGGAAATGGTCGGAGCGACAGGATTTGAACCTGCGACCCCTTGACCCCCAGTCAAGTGCGCTACCAGGCTGCGCCACGCTCCGACGGAAGAGGCGCTCTTATAGGCGCCGGTCCGGGGCTCTGCAACCGGTATTCCGGGTGAATTTCGAGGCGCCTCAAAGACGCTTCAAAAGGCCGTCCAGACGCGCCTTGACGACCTCGAGATCACCGAGCGCAAAGGCCAGCCGATCGCGGGCGTCGTCGGCCAGCTCGAAGCCGTGCGTGGGATCGTTGGGGCGACCGGCGTCAGCGTCCAGCATGGCCGAACCGTTGGAGCCCAGGCCAGCGGCGATCACATGGGACAGACCCTGGTCGCGATGCAGCTTCTGCACGCCCTTGATGGTCAGGCCTTCGCCGTGCAGCAGCACGCGCACGCCGTTCAGGACGGCGATATCCTGCGGACGGTAGAATCGCCGTCCGCCCGCCCGCTTCATGGGGCGTATGAAAGAGAACTTGGTTTCCCAGAACCGCAGGACATGCTGCGGCACGCCCAGCTCTTCAGCGGCTTCGGAGATCGTGCGGAAGGCGTTGGGTCCCTTCGCCACCGCGTGTGTGCCTAGCCGCCCAGGGCGCGGTCGATGCGCGCCTTCATGACCTGCGAGGCGCGGAAACCGATCACCCGGCGGGGTTCGATCTCGGCGGGCTCGCCCGTCTTGGGGTTGCGGCCCATGCGCGCCCGCTTGTCGCGAACCTGGAAGACGCCGAAGCCCGACAGCTTGACGGTTTCGCCGCCCTCGAGCGCCTCAGCCACCAGATCGAGCGTACGCTCGACCAGACCGGCGCAATCCTGCCGGGTCAGACCAACCTCTTCATGGACCGCCTCGCAGAGGTCGGCCCGGGTCAATGTCGCGCCCTTCATGACGCCCCCTACGCGCTTTGACGGGTCCTGAAAGGACTGCGCCAGATTGAAAACACTTGGTCCACTCAAACGAAGGTCGTCGCCTTCACTCAGCGAACGCTGACGTTTAGCCAAGACTGCATGCCGTGATTATCGCATGAAGTCAAAGCCTCAAGGGCGAGACTTCACACCCGCCCGCAAGCAGGGCGCCGGCGCGCGTCAGAGGCGCAGAAGACAGGCGCCCCAGGTCAGACCGCCGCCCATGGCTTCCAGCAACAGCAATTGCCCCGGCTTGATGCGGCCGTCGGCGACGCCGTGGGCGAAGGCCAGAGGGATCGAAGCCGCCGAGGTGTTGGCGTGAATGGCCACGGTCGAGATGACCTTGTCCTCGTCCAGCCCCACCCGGTGGGCGACGCCCTGCAGGATGCGCTGATTGGCCTGGTGAGGGATGAACCAGTCGACGTCGGCGATCTCGACGCCGGCCGAGCTGGCCGCCGCACGGATGGCCTCCGAAATATTGACCACGGCGTGCTTGAAGACCTGATTGCCCAGCATCCGCAGCTTGCCGACCGTGCCGGTGGTCGAGGGACCGCCATCGACGAACAGCAGGTCCTGCTTGGTGCCGTCGGCGCGAAGGGCAAAGCTCAGCAGGCCCTGATCAGCCGTCGTCCCCTGCCCCTCGCGTGGCTCCAGCACCACCGCGCCGGCGCCGTCGCCGAACAGCACGCAGGTGCCGCGATCGGACCAGTCCATCAGGCGGGTCATGGTCTCGGCCCCGATGACCAGGGCGCACTTGGAATGCCCCCGCGCCACAAAGCCGTCGGCGACGCTCAGCGCATAGACGAAACCCGAGCAGACGGCCTGGATGTCGAAGGCGATGCCGACCGGCGCGCCCAGCTTGCGCTGCACGATGGTGGCGGTGGCGGGAAAGGTCAGGTCGGGCGTGGTGGTGGCGACGATGATCAGATCGACATCGGCCGCCGTCTTGCCCGCCGCCGCGAGCGCCGATTTGGCGGCCTCGAGCGCCAGGTCTGACACGGCCTGATCTTCGGCCGCCTGGTGACGCTGGCGGATGCCCGTGCGTTCGACAATCCACTCGTCGCTGGTGTCGACGAACTTGGACAGGTCATCATTGGTGACGATCTTGGGGGGCAGATAGGCGCCGATCCCGGTGACCGCGCTGCGGACAACGCTCACTCACTTACTCCATCACGCTTGGCGTCGACGGGGCAAGCCTCGCCCTGGACGCCGCCTGGGGTCGCCGAAGCGGTCAGGCGCTTCAGATTTCGGTCGATCTCGGCGGTGAAGTCACTGCGCGCCAGATCGGCAGCCACCCGGATCGCCGAGAAGAAGCCGTTGGCGTCGGCGCCGCCGTGGCTCTTGACCACGATGCCGTTCAGGCCGAGCAGCGGCGCTCCATTCACCCGTCCCGGATCCAGCCGCTGCTTCATCTTGCCCAGCGCGCTCGAGGCGATCAGCGCACCAAGCATGGCCAGTGGGGATGAGGTCAGGGTCGTCTTGATCTCGTTCGAGAAGAACCGCGCCAAACCTTCGGCGGTCTTCAGGGCGACATTGCCGGTGAAACCGTCGGTGACCACGACATCGACGGTGCCGTAGGCGATGTCGTTGCCCTCGACGAAACCTTGATAGTCGAAGTCCAGCTTGGTCTCACGGAGGATGGCGTGCGCCTCCCGCACTTCCTCATGACCTTTCTGGTCTTCCGAGCCGACGTTCAGCAGGCCCACGGTCGGCCGCTTTGAGCCGTGAACGGCGTGGTGGTAAGCCGCTCCCATGATGGCGAACTCGACCAACTGGGCCGCGTCGCTTTCGACATTGGCGCCGACGTCCAGGACGGTCGTCACGCCCTTCATGTTGGGCCAGTTGGCGACGATGGCCGGGCGCTCCAGCCCGGCGCCCATGCGCAGGATCAGCTTGGAGATCGCCATCAGGGCGCCGGTGTTGCCAGCCGAGACGCAGGCCTGGGCCTCGCCGGCGCGCAGCGACTCGACGGCGTTCCACAGGCTGGAGCCCTTGCCCCTGCGCATGGCCTGGGCGGGCTTCTCATCCATGGCGATGAACTTGTCGGTGTGACGGACCTCGCTGACCGCCCTGGCGGCCGGCGACTTGGCCAGTTCGGCGTTCAGCCTGGCTTCGTCGCCATGCAGCAGAAAGCGCACGCCGGGCAGCGCCTGGGCGGCCTTGGCTACCCCAGGAACAACAACGGACGGGCCGTGATCGCCGCCCATGGCGTCGATCGAAATGACTATGGTCTTGGACACGTTGGCGCTTTTAGCTCCTGGGACGCCCGCATGAGTATCACGCAAGCGGGGCGAGTCGGACCGGTTTAGTCCGAATCGCCCTTGGGTTTGAGCGCCTTGAGCGCGGCGAAGGGCGAGATTTCCGCTGTCGGCAGCGGGTTCTCGAACACCGCGCCCGGCTTGCGGGGGAACGGGTCGAGCTCGAGAGCCAGATGCTCCAGCACATAGCCGGAGACGTCGATCACATCGCCTTCCAGCACGTCCGGCGGATCGTCGGCCTCGGGGTCCAACCCAAGCTCGCCGCCCTCTTCGGCCGGCGCATGCTCGCTGTCCGCGGGGATCACATGGACCGTGAACCGCGCTTCGATGGCTTCCTCGAAGTCGTCGGCCGTTACGCTGCACACCTGGATCACCCGGGCGCTCAGACGGCCCGAGACCTCGGCGCCGTCCATCCATGAGGTCAGATAGACCTCGGACGAGAACGCCTCCAAGCGCACCAGACCCAGCTGCTTGGCGATGGCCTTGCGCTGATCGGCGTCGGGTTCAAAGCGCAGGCTGATGTCGCCGCGATCGACGCGGGCCAGGGGAACCTCGCAAGGCCAGGGGGTATTCACGGGTTCGGCCATTGCGCCTCTCCTTGCAGCAGGGCGTCCAGCGACTGGGCGGCCAGGCTGTCCCGCGCGGCGACCACATAGGTCGTCAGAGCCTCTGCGTCGCCTTCGCCGCGCTCTTCCAGAACCGTGCGGCCGATCATCTCGCCCAGAGCGGTGCGATCGGGCAGCGAAGCGGCGGCCTCGTCGAATGCCTTCAGGCGGCCATAGAAGGCGCCGGCCAGCTTCTTCATCTTCTTGCCGACGGCGGTGTCCGACACCCCGATCTCGCGGAAAGCGTCATCCAGTCCGCGCACATAGGCGTCGAACACGGCCTGTGAAGTTTCAGCGGCCAGGTCGCCCTGCCCCTTCAACCGCTCCAGCAAAATCACGACGTGCAGCGTGAACAGTTCGAACCGGCCTTCCAGCGAGTCGCGAACGCCCATCGTCGCGTACAGAGGCGCTGAGCGCGCCTGAGCGACGGCCGATGCATACAGCTTGGCCCCTGCGGCCTTGGCGGGCCTGGGTTTCAGCAGCCGATCCAGAATCATTCAACGCCTCTATTTCGCCGCGACCCGGAACTAGATGAGCTACCGGTCCACGCGGGCCATTGAACTAAGCCCCTGCGGGCGATAGGTCAAAGTCCAGCATTTTTCCGGTTCCGGAGCCTACATGTTTCGTCCCGCCGTTTTCGTCGCCGCCGCCCTCGGCCTGTCCGCCGTTGTGTCCGGCTGCACGCCGCTGACGAGCTATTCCGGCTTTCAGGCCATCGAGGCTCGCCCCGCCGACATGAAGGTCGGCGAGGACAGCAAATCCACGCTGATGGAGAAGCTGGGTTCGCCCTCGACCATTTCAACCTTTGACCCCAACACCTGGTACTATGTGTCCCAGACCACGGACCGGGTGGCCTTCTACATGCCGCGCGTGATCAAGCGCGACGTCATCGCCATCAAGTTCAACCCGGCCGACGAAAAGGTCGCCTCGGTCAACACCTTCACGCTGAAGGACGGCAAGGTCATCGCCTATAACGGCCGGGAAACCCCGACCCGCGGTCGCGAGATGACCATCCTTGAGCAGCTGCTCGGAAACGTCGGTCGTGGCGGCATGCTGCCCCAGGACGATCAGAATGTTCCCGGCAGCCGCCCCGGCGACCGCCGCTAGACTTCACAGCACCGCCGAAATTCAGAAGGCCGCGCTCTTGCAGAGCGCGGCCTTTTTCGCGCGTCGCGACAGCCGAAATTCGCAATCCACTGTAGCGATAGATTTCAGCCGGTCGATTTACAGTTAAAGCCGAGTCATCATGGTTGCATAAACTCAGATCACGGCCGGAAACACTTCATAAACCAGAGATGGCGCAACTTTGAGGTCGGGGACAACAAAGTCCAACGGCTTTCATATTGCTGGGTGATTGGAGACGGTTGGGTGAACGGGATGGACCTTAGTTCGTTGTCCGTACTCGTGGTCGACGACAATTCAAACATGCGCAAGATCATGGGCGCGATCCTGAAGTCGTTTGGCATCCGTCGGATCCACGAAGCGGATGATGGCCTTCAGGCGCTGCGGATCATGAACGCCCGCGAGGTCGACATCATCTTCACGGACCTGATGATGCAGCCTGTCGACGGCCTAGCCTTCATCAAGTGGATCCGCACCTCCACCGCCAGCCCCAACCCCTACGTGCCGGTCGTCATGATCACGGGCCATGCCACCAAGCGCAGCCTCGACGACGCACGCATGGCCGGGGTCACCGAGTTTCTCGCCAAGCCGCTCAACGCGCGCGGCGTGATGCACCGCCTCAACGAGGTGATCAACAATCCCCGCCCCTTCGTTCGGGTGGGCGAGTATTTCGGTCCCTGCCGGCGCCGCCGGATCGACCACGAATTCGCGGGCGAGGAACGGCGCGGCTCGGCTCCGGACGCTGACGCCGAGGCGCAGTTCGATCCCGAAGACGTTTACTAGCGCGCCACGAACGGCCAGAAGACGGCGATCAGGGACGGCGCCACGAGCAGGATCAGCACGGTGAGCGGCGCGCCCAGGCGGGCATAGTCGCTGAACTTGTAACCGCCCGGCCCCAGCACCAGCGTGTTGCACTGATGGCCAATGGGCGTGAGGAAATCGCAGCCCGCGCCAATGGCCACCGCCATCAGGAACGGGTCGGGGTTCAGCCCCAGGCGTTGGGCCAGACTGAGGCCGATCGGCGCGACGATCAGCACCGTGGCGGCGTTGTTGAGGAAGGGCGTCGCGGCCATGGCGACCGCCATCATCGCCGTCAGGGTCAAGAGCGGCGGCAGGCCGTGGAAGGCGCCCGACAGCCAGCCGGCGATCAGGTCGGTGCCGCCGCTGGCCTGCACGGTGTCGCTGACCGGTATCAAGGCGGCAACCAGGATCAGGACCGGCCCCTCCAGCGCGCCATAGGCTTCGCGCATCCTCAAGGCGCCGGTGGCGATCACCAGAACGGCGGCGCCGAAGAAGCCGGCCGCGACCGGGATCAGACCAAACGCCACCAGCAGCATGGCGGCGGCCACGATTCCCGTCGGCAGCAGGGCATGCCGCACGCCGCCCAGGCGCACTTCGCGCTCGGCCAACGGCAGGCAGCCCAGAGCCTGCAGGGCCGCGGGCAGTTGCTGTTCGGAGCCCTGCAGCACCAGCATGTCGCCGGCCCGCAGGCGCACGGTCGCCAGTCGCCCCGCCATGCGGTAGCCGCTACGGCTGACGCCCAGAATATTGACGCCGTGGGTCTCGTTCAGCTTCAGCCCCTTGGCCGTCTTGCCGATCAGGTCGGACTGGGCCCCGATCACCGCCTCGACCACGCGCACCTCGTCCGTGGGCTCATCCATGACGATCGGTCGGTCGGCGTCATTGAACTTGAACTTGGCCCGCACGATCAATTCATTGAGCGCCTGCTGCTCGCCTTCCAGCAGCAGCACATCGCCCGGAAGCACCTTGCGGTTGGGATGGGGCGAGGCGATGTGTTTGCGGCCTCGCAGGATGGCCACCACGCTGACCGCGCCGCCCGCAGCGGCCACCAGGGCGGCGACCCGCGAAGTCTCGAACGCCCAGCCTTCGGGGACCTCGACCTCGGTCACATAGGCGTTGGCGGCCAGCGCCGCATCGACGTCAATCGCCGCGACCCGCCCCTTGGGCAACAGGCGATAGGCGAAGGACAGATAGACCACAGCCAGGACCGCCAGGATGCCGCCCACCGGCATGAAGTCGAACATCAGGAAGGGCTTGCCCAGGGCTTCCTTGCGCACCTCCGAGACGATGATGTTGGGCGAGGTGCCGACCAGCACCGCCAGCCCCCCGACCAGCGACCCGAACGACATCGGCATCAGCAGACGCCCCGGCGAAACCCCGCTGCGCCTGGCGATCTGCAGGGCCGAAGGCATCATCAGGGCCAGGGCCCCGACATTCTTGGTCGCCATGGACAGAATGGTGGTGACGCCGGCCAGCACGGGCACCTGCGAGCGCTCATCCTTCAGATAGGGCAACAGCGGCGCCATCAGCATGTCGACCAGCCCTGACCGGGCGATGGCGGCGCTGAGGACCAGCGCGCTGGCGATGATGATGACGATGTCGTTGGAGAAGCCGTCGAAGGCGGTCTTGATCGGGATCAGGCCAAGCGCGATACCCGCCGCGAGCGCGCCCAGGGCGATCAGGTCGTACCGCCAGCGCCCCCAGAGAAAGCACAGCACCGTCGCGCCGATCAGCGCGAAGGACAGTCCCTGCTGCAATGTCATTGAGAAAACGCCCCGTACTGGCGGCCGACAAGCTCGACCTTGGACGCTCAACGATCGTTGCCGTCCACCGTTCCCAGCATGAACGCAGCATAACGAGCGGCTCCGGGAACGTTCAGACGAGGGGTGGCTTTATGGCTGCATCAGATCGCACTCCCCGGCGATCGACAGTTTCGAAAGGTTTTCGCCATGAAGCGCCTCCTGCTTTCCCTCTCCGCCCTGGCCATCGTTTCGGCAGCGCCCCTGGCCGCCCAGGCCGCGCCGTGGCAGTCGGTCAACCAGCGTCAGGCCAATCTGGACCGCCGCATCGACCAGGGTATCCGTAGCGGCGAGATCACCCGCTCGGAGGCCCAGCGCCTGCGCGGCGAGTTCCGCAGCCTGGGTCGCCTGGAAGTCCAGTACCGTCGCAGCGGCGGTGGCCTGTCGATGCAGGAACGCCGCGACCTGGACATGCGCTTCGACCGTCTGAGCCAGCGCGTCTATGTCCAGAAGCATGACCGCCAGGATCGTGACCGCCACGACCGTGATGGTCGCTACGACGGCCGCCGGGGCTAAGCCTCCCCCCAGGCTGAAACAGAAAACGCCCCGGAGATCACTCTCCGGGGCGTCGTCTTTCGTACGGTGTGTCTGGATCAGACGCCGTGGGCCAGGACCGCCAGCAGCAGCAGGGCCACGATGTTGGTGATCTTGATCATCGGGTTCACGGCGGGACCCGAGGTGTCCTTGTAGGGATCGCCGACGGTGTCGCCGGTGACGGCGGCCTTGTGAGCCTCCGAACCCTTGGTGTGCAGGACGCCGTCCTTGTCGGTGAAACCTTCCTCGATCACCTTCTTGGCGTTGTCCCAGGCGCCGCCGCCGCTGGTCATCGAGATGGCGACGAACAGGCCGGTGACGATCACGCCCATCAGCATGGCGCCCAGCGAGGCGAACGCGTCGACCTTGCCCGCGATCGCCTGGATCGCGAAGAACAGCACCACCGGCGAAACCACCGGCAGCAGGCTGGGCACGATCATTTCGCGGATCGCGGCCTTGGTCAGGATGTCGACCGCCTTGCCGTACTCGGGCTTGACCTCATAGGTCATGATGCCCGGGTTCTCGCGGAACTGGCGACGCACCTCGGCGACGACGGCCTCGGCGGCGCGCCCGACGGCGGTCATCGACATGCCGCCGAACAGGAAGGGCAGCAGCCCTCCGAACAGCAGGCCGACCACCACATAGGGGTTGGACAGGTCGAAGGTCACCGGACCCATGCCCTCGAAGAAGCTGCCCGGCGCGGCGTTGGCCGAGAAGAACTTCAGGTCTTCGGTATAGGCGGCGAACAGCACCAGGGCGCCCAGGCCGGCCGAACCGATGGCGTAGCCCTTGGTGACGGCCTTGGTGGTGTTGCCCACGGCGTCCAGGGCGTCGGTGGTGACGCGGACTTCCTTGGGCAGGCCGGCCATCTCGGCGATGCCGCCGGCGTTGTCGGTGACCGGGCCAAAGGCGTCCAGGGCGACGATGAAGCCGGCCAGCGACAGCATGGTGGTGGTGGCGATGGCGATGCCGAACAGGCCCGCCAGATTATAGGTCACCACGATACCGACGATGATGGTCAGGGCCGGCAGGGCCGTGGATTCCAGCGACATGGCCAGACCCTGGATCACGTTGGTGCCGTGACCCGAGACGCTGGCCTGAGCCACCGAGTTCACCGGGCGGAAGTTGGTGCCGGTATAGTATTCGGTGATCATCACGATCAGGGCGGTGACGGCCAGGCCAGCCAGGCCGCAATAGAACAGGCTGTTGGCGTCGAAGGTCTGGTCGCCCACCGTGACGGCGGCGGGAACCAGCTGGTGGATCACGTACCAGACGGCCGGGATCGACAGCAGGCCCGTGACGATGAGGCCCTTGTAGAGGGCGCCCATGATGTTCTGGCTCTTGCCCAGGCGGACAAAGAACGCGCCGACGATCGAGGTGACGATGCAGACCGCGCAGATGGCCAGCGGCAGCAGCATCATCGCGGTGACCGCTTCGGTGCCGCGGAAGAAGATCGCCGCCAGGACCATGGTGGCGACCGTGGTCACCGCATAGGTCTCGAACAGGTCGGCGGCCATGCCGGCGCAGTCGCCGACATTGTCGCCGACGTTGTCGGCGATGGTCGCGGCGTTGCGGGGGTCGTCTTCCGGGATGCCGGCTTCCACCTTGCCCACCAGATCGCCGCCCACGTCAGCGCCCTTGGTGAAGATGCCGCCGCCCAGACGGGCGAAGATCGAGATCAGGCTGGCGCCGAAGCCCAGCGAAACCAGGGAATCGACCACCACCCGGTCGGTGCCGGCATAGCCGCCAGGACCCGTCAGCAGCGCGAAATAGCCCGCCACGCCGATCAGAGCGAAGCCGGCCACCAGCATGCCGGTGACGGCGCCGGAGGTGAAGGCCATCGACAGGCCCTTGGCCAGGCTCTCGGACGCGGCCTGGGCGGTGCGCACATTGGCGCGGACCGAGATCAGCATGCCGGCGAAACCGGCGGCGCCCGACAGGATCGCGCCCAGGGCGAAGCCGACGGGCTGTTCCCAGGATTTAAAGAAGAAGGTCAGCAGGGCGATGACCACCACGCCGACCATGGCGATGGTGGTGTACTGGCGCTTCAGATAGGCCTGAGCGCCTTCCTGGATCGCCGCGGCGATCTCCTGCATCTTTGCATTGCCGGCCGAGGCCCGCATCAAGCTGGCCGTCTGAACAGCGCCGTACAGCACCGCCAGCAGCCCGGCCGCTATGGCCAGATAAAGCCAAGAACTCATCCGTAAATTGCCCCTTCGCGCTTCCAATCACGAGAGGGACGCCGATCCGGTCTGGACGCCTTGACCATGATCAAGAGGTCGTTCGGATCGACGGGTGGGCCTTATGGCCTCGTGCCCCCTCGATGCTCCCTGTCTTGACGCGCACAGCGCGCCAAGGCGTGGACAGTGCCAAATGGGACAAGCGTGCGCAACCCGTGGCCGAAAGGGCCATCGAGCAGGCGAAACAATTGTTCGAAGCGATCTAGTGGTGGGCCGCTGCCGGCGCGGAATGGCCGTCAGACGCAGGGGCCGCGGCGCGCTTGGGGCCGGACGGATGCGGGATCTGCTTGCGGGCGATCTGCTTGGTGATCTCGACCGAAGCCACCTTGCCCTTGCCGACCAGGGTGGCGGCCTCACGCATAACGACGGCCTTGAGCTTGACGACGTCGACCTCGACATAGGTGTCGGACGCGGTGAAGGGCGTGCGGTGCGCGGCCTTGACGACAGCGTCGCGAAGCAAAGGCTCCTGCCCTTCCATCGCGGTCACGGGGACCGTCGGGGCCATCTTCAGGGTCATGTTGACGAAGATGTAGTTCAGCAGCTTGCCATCGACGATGATCGGAATGGCGATGGGCTGAAGCTTGATCGTCGGGTCCGGCGCGGCGGCCTCGCCTTCCTTCTTCTTCGGCGGTCCACTGGCCAGGGCAGGACCCGCTACGGCCAGCAGGGCTGTGGCGATCAGGAAGCGGCGCGTAAGGGCGGAACGAGCGATCATGCGCTCTTCATACCCGCCAAGGCTTGAGGTTTTACTACCCGTGAAGCCAGCCGAGACGCTCGGGGGTGATATCCTTGCCCTTGAACAGGGCGCAGATCCCCTCGCCTTCCACGAACTCGCCGATGTCGCGCACGGGAACGCCCGCGGCCATGGCGGCGGCCTGGAAGGCGGCGACGTCGGTTGGATCGACGGCGCAGACGATTTCATAGTCATCGCCACCCGAAGCCAGGGACATCCGCGCCTCGCCGGCTTCCGGCTGCGCGCTGAGCCAGTTGCGAGCGCCGGGCGACAACGGCAAACGATCAAGGTCCACCATGACCCTCAGGCCACTCGCCTTGGCCACATGGGCCGCATCAGCCAGCAGTCCGTCGGACACGTCGGCGGCGGCGCGGGCATAGGCGCGCAGGGCGTCGCGAATGCTCAGGCGCGGCGGGGGCAGACGATAGCTGCTGACCAGACTGCCGTCCAAATCCTCGACTTCACCCCAGTGAGCCAGCAGGCCCAGCCAGCCGTCGCCAATCGTGCCGCTGACCATCAGGCGGTCGCCGACCCGCGCGCCGCGCCGAAGCACCGCGTCGCCGGCGGGGACCCAGCCCAGGAAAGTGGCCGAAACCACCAGGGCGCCGGAGGTGGTGACCGTGTCGCCGCCCAGAAGATTGATATCGTAGAGTTCGCCGTCCTCGGCCAGGCCGCGGGCGAAGGTCTCGCGATCCTCGACGGTCGTGCCCGATGGCCAGCCGATCGCCAGGAAGTAGCCGTAGGGTTCAGCGGCCTTGGCCGCCAGGTCCGACAGGTTGGTGCGCAGCAGCCGCTTGGCCACCAGGTCCAGGTCCTCGCCGGCCAGGAAATGCACGCCGGCGACCATGGCGTCCTTGGTGATCACCAGATCGTGGTCGATGCGCGAGGGCAGCACCGCCGCATCGTCCATCAGGTCGAGGGCGACAGGATCGCCGCGCGTCAGCGGACGAAGCAGACGGGCGATATGGTCGAACTCGTTGGCCGGCTCAGCCGCCGGTTCCGACGGGCCGTCATCCGAGAACCAGTCGTCGTCAGCGTCAGGTTCGTGCATCGCGGGCGATCGCGTCGAGGGCGCCATTGATGAATCCGGCCTCCGGTCCTTCGAAGAACGATTTGGCGATCTCGACATACTCGTCGATGACGACCTCGGTGGGAACATCGCGGCGATGGATCAGCTCGAACGCCCCGGCCCGCAGCACCGCGCGCGCGGTGGCGTCCAGGCGTTCCAGACGCCAACCCGAGGCCAGACGCTTGACGATGGCCTGGTCGACCTCGCCCTGCTTGGCCACGACCCCCTTGGCCAGTTCGGCGAAGAAGGTCTCGTCAGCGGCGGCCATCTGCTGGCCGTCCACGTCGCGATCGAAGCGGTGCTCGGAAAATTCACGGACCACGGCGTCGACGCCGACCCCCGAGACTTCCATTTGATACAGAGCCTGAACGGCGGCCAGACGGGCCACCGAACGCGGTTGGATCCTGTTCTTGCTCATCGGGTCTGCCCCAGCAATTGGCGCTTAAGGGCGACGGTCTCGAGGCAGGCCTTGGCGGCCGCGCCACCGCGATCGCCTTCGCTGACCCTGGCGCGCGTCCAGGCCTGGTCTTCCTCATCGACGGTCAACACGCCAAAGCCGATGGCCAGGCGCTTGCCGATGCACAGATCCTGGAGACCCCGCGCGGTCTCGTTGGCGACGATCTCGAAATGATAGGTCTCGCCGCGAATCACGCAGCCCAGGGCGACATAGCCGTCATACTGGACGCCGACAGGACGGTGGCCGGCCTCTTCGGCCATCGCCACGGCGCCGGGAATCTGCAGCGCGCTGGAAACGGTGATGACGTCATAGTCCGCGCCATAGGCCTCGATCGCCTGCGCGGCTCCGCGCAGCAGCTCGTCGGAGATGCCCGAATAGCTTCGGCCCTCCACGATCAGCAGGCGGATCTTCTCTTCCATCATCTAACTCGAACTCCAGGGCCGGCGCAGACGCGTGGCCAACAGACTCAGCCGCAATCGTTACAGAATGCGCCTATACTTCTTCATCCGCGACGTCGCTCAGGCCTTCTTCGCCCAGAAACTTTGCGAAATCGCTAGTTTCCTTGAAATCGCGATAGACCGAGGCGTAGCGGACATAGGCCACGTCATCGAGAGCCTTCAGCGCTTTCATGACCATTTCGCCCACCGTCGACGACGGAAGTTCGGTCTCGCCCATGCTTTCCAGCTGTCGGACGATGCCGTTGATCATCCGATCCACGCGCTCGGCGTCGACGGGACGCTTCTGGGTGGCCAGGGCGATCGAGCGCACAAGCTTCTCGCGATCGAACGGCGAGCGCCGCCCTGAACGCTTGAGGATCGTCAGCTCGCGCAGCTGAACCCGCTCGAAGGTGGTGAAGCGTCCGCCGCATTCAGGGCAGGCGCGGCGACGCCGGATCGCCGCGCCGTCTTCCGACGGGCGGCTGTCCTTGACCTGGCTTTCGGCGTGACCACAGAAAGGGCAGCGCATGATCTGGCCCTCCCCGGCTCAATCGAATCTATTAGTTGTAGATCGGGAAGCGCGCCGTCAAGGCCAGCACCTGCTCGCGCACCTGCGACTCTACCGCGCTGTTGCCCTCGGCGCCGTTGGCCGCCAAGCCATTGATGACCTCGCCGATCAGTTCACCGACCTTGGTGAACTCCGCTTCGCCGAAGCCGCGGGTGGTGCCGGCGGGCGTGCCCAGGCGGATGCCCGAGGTGACCGTGAAGGGCGCGGTGTCGAACGGCACGCCGTTCTTGTTGCAGGTCATGTTGGCGCGCTCGAGGCTGTGCTCGGCGTCGCGGCCGGTCACGCCCTTGGGCCGCAGGTCGACCAGCATGAGGTGGCTGTCGGTGCCGCCGGAGACGATGTTGACGCCCGACTTGCCCAGCGCTTCGGCCAGGGCCCGCGCATTGGCGATCACCTGCCGGGCATAGGCCTTGAACTCCGGACGCAGCGCTTCGCCGAACGCCACGGCCTTGGCGGCGATCACATGCTCCAGCGGGCCGCCTTGCAGGCCGGGGAAAACCGCCGAATTGACCTTCTTGATGATCGCTTCGTCGTTGGTCAGCACCATGCCGCCGCGCGGGCCGCGCAGGGTCTTGTGGGTGGTGGTGGTGACGACGTGGGCGTGGGGGATCGGGCTGGGGAACGCGCCGCCGGCCACCAGGCCCGCGAAGTGGGCCATGTCGACCATCAGATAGGCGCCGACGCTGTCGGCGATCTGGCGGAAACGGGCGAAGTCGATCTCGCGGCTATAGGCGCTGCCGCCGGCGATGATCAGCTTGGGCTTCTCGCGCTCGGCCACCTCGGCGACGTTGTCATAATCGATCAGGTGGTCCTGCTGGCGGACCGAATAGGACACCGGCTTGAACCACTTGCCCGACTGGTTGGCGGGGCTGCCGTGCGTCAAATGGCCGCCGGCGGCCAGGTCCATGCCGAGGAAAGAATCGCCGGGCTGCAGCAGGGCCATGAACACAGCCTGGTTGGCCTGCGAGCCCGAGTGCGGCTGGACGTTGGCGAAGCCGGCGCCGAACAGCTGCTTGGCGCGCTCGATAGCGATGAGCTCGATCTCATCGACGAACTCGCAGCCGCCGTAGTAGCGCTTGCCCGGATAGCCCTCGGCGTACTTGTTGGTCAGGATCGAGCCCTGCGCCTCAAGAACGGCCCTGGAGACGATGTTCTCCGAGGCGATCAGCTCGATCTGGTTTTGCTGACGACCCAGCTCCAGACCGATCCGATCGAAGATGTCGCGGTCCGCCGTGGCGAGGTCCGCGCCGAAGAAGGCGGTCAGGGTGGAAGCTGGTGCGGTCATGGGCGGTCTCCAGACACTGCGGGGAGTCAGTGGCGCCTTCTTTAACGGCCTTCGCGCCGCGATCAATCTCGGAACCTCGGAGAAATTTGCGCGTTCGTCGCCTGCCGGGGCGATGAGTCCGCCCCCGCCCGACGACTGTAACAATCTGGAGGCGACTACCGATGACGGCGCAAAGCGGGGATGCAGGCTTGAACGACGGACAATCACCCGACCTTCTGGCGCTCAGCGCCGATATCGTAGCCGCCTATGTCGGGCAGAATACCGTCGCCCAGTCGGTCATTCCCGAGCTGATCCGCACCGTTCACGGGGCGCTGTCGACCCTCAATGACGGCGAGCCGCTGCGGGCCGCCGAGAAGGCCAAGCCCGCTGTTCCCGTCTCACGCTCCGTACAGAACGACTACATCGTCTGCCTGGAGGACGGAAAACGCCTGAAGATGCTCAAGCGCTATCTTCGCTCGCACTACAATATCAGTCCCGAGGAATACCGCCGCAAATGGGGTCTACCGGCCGACTATCCGATGGTGGCGCCGGCCTATGCGGCGCGGCGCTCGGATTTCGCCAAGCAGATCGGACTGGGCAAGGGCGTAAGGCGGGGGCTGTAGCCCCCTCCTGACCCGATCAGGCGGCGTAGCCGCCCATGCGGGCCACGTTGCAGTGCGCCCACAACTGCTCCATGGCGCCGACCAGCTTGCGCATCATGTCGTCGGTGTGGAACGGCGTCGGCGTGAAGCGCAGGCGCTCGGTGCCGCGCGGCACGGTCGGATAGTTGATCGGCTGCACATAGACGCCGTGTTCGGCCAGCAGCATGTCGCTGATCATCTTGGTGTGATTGGGGTCGCCCACCATCACCGGCACGATGTGGCTGTCGTTTTCCATCACCGGCAAGCCGGCGGCCTTGAACATGGCCTTCAGCGTCTGGGCGCGCTCCTGGTGCATTTCGCGCACTTCGGGATGCTGCTTGAGCCACTTGACGCTGGCCAGGGCCCCGGCCGTCAGGGCCGGCGGGAGCGAGGTGGTGAAGATGAAGCCCGAAGCCATCAGGCGGATGGCGTCTACCACTTCGGCATCACCGGTGATGTAGCCACCCATGACGCCAAAGGCCTTGCCCAGGGTGCCTTCGATGATGTCGATCTGGTCCATGACGCCGTCGCGCTCGGCGACGCCACCGCCGCGCTGGCCGTACATGCCGACCGCGTGGACCTCGTCGAGATAGGTCATCGCGCCGTACTTCTTGGCCAGGGCCGCCGTGGCGCCGACGTCGGCGATATCGCCGTCCATCGAATAGACGCTCTCGAACGCCACCAGCTTGGGGGCGTCGGCGGGCGCGGCCGCCAGCAGTTCTTCAAGGTGCGCCAGATCGTTGTGGCGGAAGATGTGACGCTTGCCGCCGCCGTTGCGGATGCCGGCGATCATCGAGGCGTGGTTCTGCTCATCGGAGAAGATGATCAGGCCCGGCAGGATCTTGTAGAGGACGCTCAGGCTGGCTTCGTTCGAGACATAGCCCGAGGTGAACAGCAGCGCCGCGTCCTTGCCGTGCAGGTCGGCGAGCTCCGCCTCCAGCTCGACATGGTGATGGTTGGTGCCGGAAATGTTGCGGGTACCGCCCGAGCCCGAGCCGTGCTGGTCGATCGCGGCGTGCATGGCGTCCAGCACCACCGGGTTCTGGCCCTGACCCAGATAGTCGTTGCTGCACCAGACCACGACGTCGCTCTCGCCGCCGTCAGGACCCGTCCAGGTCGCGCGCGGGAAGGCGCCGCGGTGGCGCTTCAGGTCAGCAAATACCCGGTAGCGGCCTTCTTCACGGATCTGGCCGATCGCGGCGCTGAACGCGGTTTTATAGTCCATGGTCTTCTTACTCGACCGCCAGACGGACAAGACCGCCGGACCGCCGGTCCCTTCTCGATACCCCGCGTTTCGCACGCACGGGCCGCCGCTGTCCACATAGGGACGATTACTTACGCTTAAGAAATAGGCTTTTTGTCACATTGATCCAGGTCAAGCCCGCCTCAGCCAAGCTCGGCGAGATGGCCGCGCAGCATCTGGATCACGGCCGAGAAATCCTTGCCCCCAAAACCATTGGCGTCAAACAGGGCGTAGAGCGCCTCGGCCTGGGCGCCCATGGGCGTGGAGGCGCCGGCCTTGGCGGCGGCGTCCTGGGCCAGCTTCAGGTCCTTGAGCATCATCGTCGTGGCGAAGCCGCCTTCATACTGGCGATCGGCGGGCGTGGCCGGACCCACTCCGGGTACGGGACAGTAGGTCGAGACCGACCAGCACTGGCCGGACGACTTGCTGGCGATCTCGAAGAATCGGTCGGCGGCCAGGCCCAGCTTCTCGGCCAGGGCGAACGCCTCGCAGGTTCCCAGCATCGAGACACCCAGCAGCATGTTGTTGCAGATCTTGGCCGCCTGCCCCGCTCCATGGTCGCCAGCGTGGATGGTGACGCGCGACATCGGCGCCAGCGCCGCCTCGACCGCGGCGAAATCGGCCGCGTCGCAGCCAACCATGAAGGCCAACGTCCCGGCCTCGGCCGCCATGATGCCGCCCGACACCGGCGCATCGGCGAAGCGGAAACCCGCGGCCTTGGCCTGACTGGCGACCGCACGAGCGCTCTCGACGTCGATCGTCGAGCAGTCCAGCAGCAGGGCGGACTTGGGCGCATGGGCCAGGATCTGCTCGCCATAGACGCTTCGCACATGCGGCCCGGCCGGCAGCATGGTGATCACCACATCGGCGTCGGCCACCGCCTCGGCGACCGAACCCGCCGCATGGCACCCCGCCGCCACCGCCCGCTCGACCGCCTGCGGCGACAGGTCGAAGGCCTTCACCTGGTGTTGAGCCCTGGCCTGGTTGGCGGCCATGCCGCCGCCCATATTGCCCAGGCCGATGAAGGCGATGCGGGTCATGTTGCTGCTCCCAAATGCGAACCGCGCCTCATGGGCGCGGTTCTTATCGTTGAAACCCGGATGGTTGCCGGACTCTATCGCGCGCTGGCCGGCTTGCGGAACTTGTAGACGAACTGGTCGGTCTTGCCGCGGATCGACGGGTCGAAGACGCTGGCGGTGCGCTTGTCGGCCGGGTCGCGCAGCACCCGGCTCTCGCCCTCGAAGACGAAGCCGGCGGCCGTCACTTCAGATCTCACCGCCGCCGCGTCGATGCGGTGCAGGGTTTCGGTGTCGCGCAGGCCCGAACCCGGCTCGGCCGAATGGTCGATGACCAGATAGACGCCGCCCGGCTTCAGCGAGCGGAAGATCGCGCGGTTCACGGCGCCCAGGTCGGCCGGCCCCATGAACTTGTTGTGCATGTCGTGATAGTTCTGGGCGGTGAACACCAGATCCAACTTATCGGGCGCCGAGAAGTTCGGCAGCGTGTTCAGCAGCACTGTCACGTTCTTGTAGGCCGGGTCGCGGGCGATGGCGTTGACCGCCGGCTCGCGCTTGGCCAGCTTGGTCAGTTCGTCGGGCACGTAGGCGTAGACCTTGCCCTTGGGACCCACGGCCTTGGCGAAGATGCGGGTGAAATAGCCGCCGCCCGGGATCAGGTCGGCGACCTTGGCGCCGGTCCTGACGCCGGCGAAGGCCAGGACGTCGCCCGGCAGGCGATCGGCATCGCGGACCATGTCGGCGGCCGGACGCGCCGGATCGGAAACGGCGGCGACGATGTTGGCCGGAATGGCCACGGCGACAGGGCCCGAGGGCGGCGGAGGCGGCGGCGGCGGTCCCATGGGCGTCGTGGCGCACGCGGCGAGGCCGAGCACGGCGACGAGACTGAGAAGCGGCTTACGCATGGCATTCCTTCCGACCGGTAGTGTTCTTGTTGCGCTCAGGTTAGCGCACGACGTCCCTTACGTCAGCGGCGTCCATTCGTCTTCCGGTGCAAGCAGCGCGAAAATCTCGTCGAGCATCGCTTCGGTCACACCGTCCAGCGTGGCCGGCGACCATTGGGGCGCGTTGTCCTTGTCGATGATCACGGCGCGGACACCCTCGATGAAGTCGTGCCTCTGAACGACCCGGGCGCCGATGCGATACTCCATCGCCATATGCTCGGCGAAGTCCTCGGCGGCCTCGCCCAGCGCCAGTTGCCGGAATGCCACCTTCAGGGTCTGGGGCGATTTGGTCTTCAGGGCGACCAGCTGTGCCTTGCCCCAGTCGCTGGAGTCCATCTCCAGGAACTCGAAGATCTGCTCGACGCTGTCGCCCACGAACAGGCGGTTCAGATCCTGCTCGATGCTGGCCAGCGGCGCCTTGCCGGCGTCTGCGCGGAACATCTTCAGGATCTCGTCGATGCGGCGGTGATCGGCGATGATCGCCTTCTTCAGGCCCTCGATTGCGCCGAACTCGACGAAGTGGGTGGCGATCCCCAGGCGCAGGCAGTCGGCGCCCTTGATCCGCGCCCCGGTCAGGGCCAGCCACAGCCCGGCCTTGCCCGGCAGACGCGGCAGGTACCAGCCGCCGCCCACGTCCGGGAACAGGCCGATACCGGTCTCGGGCATGGCGAAGGTCGTGCGTTCGGTGGCGATGCGATAGTGGGCCGGCATCGAGATGCCAACGCCGCCGCCCATCACCACCCCGTCCATGATCGCCACGACCGGACGGTCATAGGTGAAGAGCAGGTGATTGAGCCGGTACTCGGTGTGGAAGAACCGCCGCGCCGCGACGCCGTCGCCCGCCCCGCTCTCGGCCAGCATGCGGATGTCGCCGCCGGCGCAGAAGCCGCGCTCGCCGGTATGGTCGATCATGACCATGTCGATCTCGGGATCGGCCTGCCATTCCAGCAGGGTCTCGATCATGGTCTCGCACATGCCCAAGGTCAGAGCGTGCAGCGCCTTGGGTCTGTTGAGCGTGATCCGGCCGACGTTTTTATGAACGCGGACAATGATTTCGGCCGTATCGTTCAGCATGCCGGTTCCTCGACGGGTTCGCAGTCCAGGCGATCAATCTGACCGCCGTGCAATCGATAGAGCGCGTCCTGCGGCACATCCTGGGCCAGGGTGTCTTCGCGCGATAGGCCGGCATAGGCGCCGCGAAGCAGCCGGCCGGCGATGCCGTGACTGACCACGATCAGCCGGCGCTCAGGCTCAGGCGCCTGCTCGGCCAGCCAGTCGGACACCCGCGCCATGAGCTGCTCATAAGTCTCGCCGCCGGGAGCCGTGAAGAACCATTCGGGACTTTTGAAGGCCTCCGGATTTTCACGATGCACATCGGTATAGAGACGCCCCTCCCATTCGCCGACGGTTAGCTCCATCAGTCGGTCGTCGAACTCGACCGTCCGGCCAAGCCGATCAGCGATGGCCTGGGCCGTATCGCGCGCCCGACGCAGCGGGCTGGCGACGATCCGCCAATCGGCCGAAGGTTCGCGCGCGGTCAGATCCTGCAGCAGGTCAGCCATCGCCGCGGCCTGCAGGCGCCCCAGCGGCGTCAGGTCGGCTTCGGTCTGCCCCTGCAGGCGGCGTTCGCGGTTCCACTCGGTCTGGCCGTGGCGGCAGAGATAGATCACGTCTGGTCCTGGGTTCGGCGGAAGCTAGGCGTGGCTCTACTGCCGAAACATCTCGCGCGCTATGATCACGCGCATGATCTCGTTGGTGCCTTCCAGGATCTGGTGCACCCGCAGGTCTCGCACGATGCGCTCCAGCGGGTAGTCCTGCAGATAGCCGTAGCCGCCGTGCAGCTGCAGCGCGTCATTGGCCACCTGGAAGCCGGCGTCGGTGGCGAAGCGCTTGGCCATGGCGCACAGCTTGGTGGCCTGCGGGTCCTTGTTGTCCAGGGCGTGGGCGGCGCGGCGCACCATCAGACGGGCGGCTTCCAGCTCCGTGGCCATGTCGGCCAGCTTGAACTGCAGGGCCTGGAAGTCCTTCAACGGGCGGCCGAACTGGTTGCGGGTCTCCAGATAGGCCTTGGCGGTGTCGAGCGCGAACTGGGCCCCGCCCAGCGAGCAGGAGGCGATGTTCAGGCGCCCGCCGTCCAGGCCCATCATGGCGAAGCGGAAGCCCTCGCCTTCCTGGCCGATGCGGTTGGCGGCCGGGACCCGACAGTCGTCGAAATTGACCTGGGCGGTCGGCTGGCTGTTCCAGCCCATCTTGCGCTCGTTGGCGCCGAAGGTGAGGCCCGGCGTCCCCTTCTCGACCACGAAGGCCGAGACGCCCTTGGCGCCGTCGTCGCCGGTGCGGGCCATGACCACATAGACGTCTGAAACACCACCGCCCGAGATGAAGGCCTTGCCGCCGTTCAGGACGTAGTGGTCGCCCTCCAGCCTGGCGCTGGTGCGCATGTTGGCGGCGTCAGAGCCGGAGCCCGGCTCGGTCAGGCAGTAGCTGGCGATCAGCTCCATGGTCGTCAGGCGCGGCAGATAGCGCTGGCGCAGATCCTCGGATCCGAACCGGTCGATCATCCAGGAGGCCATGTTGTGGATGGTCAGATAGGCGGCCGTGGGCACGTCACCGTAGGACAGCGCTTCGAAAATGATCGAGGCGTCCAGGCGGCTGAGGCCCGTGCCCCCGACGTCGTCCTGCACATAGATACCCGCGAAACCCAGCTCGGCGGCCTGGCGCAGCACATCGACCGGGAAGTGCCTCTTCTCGTCCCATTCCGCCGAATGCGGGGCAAGCTGTCCCTCGGCAAAGGCGCGCGCGGCGTCCTGGATGGCGATCTGGTCGTCGCTGAGTGCGAAATCCATGCGCGATATCCTCCCATGCGAGGCAGAACCGCCCTCGCCTTTCATTGCCGCTGGACGTGACGCGCTGCGACCGCGATGTCAACGGCGACGCGACGATAGCGCGCCCGACGAAACTGTGACCTGAAATCCTCTGTTACATGTTGTGCTGCAGCGCAAACGCCTCGCCCTCTTGATAACCATTCGCTTTGACATCAGATCACGCCCCCTGGAGGCGTCACCGTTTCGTCATGCGTAAGCTCAAGCTTTTCTTTGTCGCGCTCGCCGCGCTGGTTGGTCTCGCGTCCGCTCCGGCCCATGCCGGCGGCGAGGGCTATGGCGTGTGGCGCAATCCCAAGGACAACGTCCGGGTCGAGATCAAGAGCTGCGGCGACAGCACCTGCGGCGTTGTCGTCTATGCCAGCCCCAAGGCCCAGGCCGACGCCCGCAAGAGCGGCTACGACACCCTGATCGGCCAGCAGCTGCTGCGCGACTTCGAACCCGTCGGCAACGGCTCGATGCGCGGCAAGGTCTTCGTGCCGACTCTGAAGGTCACCCTGTCGGGCACGGCCGAGTTCATCGACGCCCGCACCATGCGCGCCAAGGGCTGCGTGCTGGGCAAGCTCCTTTGCAAGTCGCAGATCTGGACCCGGGTCGACACCGTCACCGCCGGCGGCAGCCGCGCCTCCAGCTGAGCTCCCGGGCCGTCTGACCACCACGGTCCCGCCCGGCTCCGCGCACACCCTGACCTCGCGCCTGCCCCGCCCGTTGAAACAAGTCGCTTGATCCCGATCAAACCTCGCGGCAGCGTGTAGGTTTACTGCGTTCAGTTAGACGCCCGCAGAGGCGTCGACTTTGGCGAGGGCACGCGGCGGACCTCACGGGTCTTCCGCCCAGGGAAGACGCGCATGACGGACACCTCCACGCTCGAGAGAGCGCCGCAACAGTCATCCACCGAACATTTCGACGTGATCATCGTCGGCGCCGGCATATCCGGAGTCGGCGGGGCCTATCATCTGACCCAGCAGCGGCCGAACACGCGCTTTGTCGTGCTGGAAGCTCTGGGCGATTTCGGCGGCACTTGGCGCAGCCACACCTATCCCGGCATCCGCTCCGACAGCGACCTCTACACCTTCGGCTATCGCTTCAAGCCCTGGGTCGGACCGCCGATCGCCAGCGCCGCCGAGATCCTCAAATATATGGGCGAGGTGATTGAGGACAACGATCTGGCCCGCCACATCCGCTATGGCCACAGGATCACCCGCGCCAGCTGGTCCAACCAGGACAAGCTGTGGACCCTGGAGGTCACGCGCAGCGACGGGGCGACCAAACGCTTCACAACCAACTTCCTGTGGATGTGCCAGGGCTATTATCGCCAGTTGCAGGGCTACACGCCGCAATGGCCCGGCATGAGCGACTATAAGGGCCAGATCATCCACCCGCAGGAATGGCCTGAGAACCTCGACTACAAGGGCAAGAAAGTCGTGGTCATCGGATCCGGAGCCACGGCGGCCACCCTGGTGCCGGCCATCGCCGGGGACTGCGGTCACGTCACCCTGCTGCAGCGCTCCCCCACCTACTTCGTGCCCGGGCGCAACGAGAACGACCTGGCCAACACCCTGCGCGAACTGCAGATCGACGAGACCTGGATCCACGAGATCGTCCGCCGCAAGGCCCTGTTCGATCAGGAGATGTTCACCCATCGCGCCATCGCCGAGCCCGACGCGGTCAAGGCCGAGCTGCTGGAGGGGGTAAAGGCCTTCCTGGGCGAGGACTTCGACATCGCCAAACATTTCACTCCGCGCTACCGCCCCTGGCGCCAGCGGATCGCCTTCGTCCCCGACGGCGACCTGTTCCAGGGCATCGCCTCGGGCAAGGCCTCGGTGGTCACCGACGAGATCGAGCGCTTCACGCCCACGGGCCTGCTCCTGAAATCGGGCGAAACCCTGGAGGCGGACATCATCGTCACCGCCACCGGCTTCAACCTGAACGTCCTGGGCGACATCGACTTTGTCGTCGACGGCAAGGCGCTGACCTTCGCCGACACCGTCACCTATCGCGGCATGATGTTCACCGGCGTGCCCAACATGGTCTGGGTTTTCGGCTATTTCCGCGCCAGCTGGACCCTGCGCGCCGACCTGATCGCCGACTTCGTCTGCCGCCTGCTGGCCCACATGGACGAAAAGGGCGCCAAGCAGGTCGAGGTCGCCCTGCGGCCACAGGACAAGGACATGCCCCTGTCCGGCTGGATCGATCCGGAAAACTTCAATCCGGGCTATCTGATGCGCGGCATGCACCTGTTGCCAAAGGCCGGCGACAAGCCCGAATGGCGCCACACCCAGGACTACTGGGCGGAAAAGGACGCGCTTCCCGCCATCGATCTGGACGAGGCCAGCTTCGTCTATTCCTGAGGTCCCTTCGCGGCGGAGACGGTCGGGTCTCACCCTCCGACCGTCGCCAGCGAAACCTGCTGTTACACGTCGTGACCTCGCGTGAGACGCGCGCCCCCTTGCTAATGTTCCGGGCTGGCTCCAATCCTGCGGGCCTCTGGAGGCGCCGTTTAGATGCATATCGTTAAACTCGCCGTGGTCGCGGTCTCGGCAGTCCTTGGCATGGCCCCGATTTCGGCTTACGCGGCCAGCACGGCGGACACCTATGGCGTCTGGCGCAATCCCAAGAACAGCGTCCATCTCGAGATCAAGGACTGCGGTGAAACCGCTTGCGGCGTCGTTGTCTGGGCCAGCACCCGCGCCAAGGCCGACGCCCGCAAGGGCGGCTCGGCCAATCTCGTCGGCCTGCGGCTCCTCCGGGACTTCACCCCCGACAAGAACGGCGCCTGGCGCGGCAAGGTCTTCGTCCCCGACCTGAACATGACCTTCTCGGGCACCGCCGAAGTGCTGGACGCCAAGACGCTGCGCGCCAAGGGCTGCGTGCTGGGCAGCATCCTCTGCAAGTCGCAGATCTGGACCCGGGTCGACGCCGCGTCGGTCATGGCCTCCACGGTCAGCCCTTAAGGCACCCATTTAAGGGCCTGGGCGCCTTGCCTCGCGCGCCCGACCGCGCGAAACCCTAGACCATGACCACGCCCCCGCTCGCTCCCTATCCCGCCACCCGCCTGCGCCGCGTTCGCCAGGCCGACTGGACCCGCCGCCTGGTCCGCGAGACCGAGGTGCGCCCCTCCGACCTGATCTGGTCGATGATCGTGCATGAAGGCGAAGGCGTGATCCCGGTGGCGTCGATGCCGGGCGTCGAGCGGCTGAGCGTCAAGGAGGCCGCCAAGGCCGCCGTGCGCGCCCGCGACCTGGGCATCCCGGCCATCA
>Ga0209023_10002188_pt1 | contig 24843 bp, 24 predicted proteins | sample LakOneMetagenome_FD_187468 | JGI IMG/M metagenome (GOLD analysis project Ga0209023, IMG submission 187468) | Freshwater and sediment microbial communities from Lake Erie, Canada (SPAdes) (version 2) | ecosystem: Environmental > Aquatic > Freshwater > Lentic | place: Lake Erie, Canada... | reverse complement strand
GATCATCTGCGGCGGTACGTCGGCGGGCATCGAGCCGATCCCGGCCAATATCTATACGCACAAGACCCTGTCGGGCTCGTTCGCCGTCAAGAACCCCTATCTGGAGAAGCTGCTCGAGGAAAAGGGCCACAACACCGACGCGGTGTGGGGCACGATCCTGGAGAACGAGGGCTCGGTCCAGCACCTGGACTTCCTCAGCCAGGACGACAAGGACGTCTACAAGACCGCCTTCGAACTGGATCAGCGCTGGGTGGTCGAACTGGCCGCCGACCGCACGCCGGAAATCTGCCAGAGCCAGTCGGTCAACATCTTCCTGCCGGGCGATGTCGACAAGTGGGACCTGCACATGCTGCACTGGCAGGCCTGGGAGCGCGGCGTCAAATCGCTGTACTATCTGCGCTCGAAGTCGGTTCAGCGGGCCTCGTATGCCGGCTCGGAATTCGCGGTCGAGCCGACCGGCGGTTTCGATCTCGCCGAGAAGACCGACTATGAGGAATGCCTTGCCTGCCAATAGGCGGCCAGAAAAATTCAACATGGTTAAGCGGCGGCGGGGGCAAAAACCCCGCCGCCGTTTGCGTTTCTGGAACCCTTTTGGAGTCACGCTGTTCACCCTGTGGGCTTTCGTCGCGGTAGACAGCCGCGATTTACGGGATAGGCTGACGACAACTGGGATTGGGGAATCCGCCGTGCGGATCAGGGAAACGGGACTTTCCGCGCTCTGCCTGACAGTCATGACCCTGGTCATGGCCGCGACGCCCGTATCCGTCGCCCAGGCCGCGCCAAAGGCCTCCAAGACCCCTCCAGTCAAACCCTCGAAGGCTGTCGCTGTGGCCGACAAGGTCGCCCCCGTCAGCTTCCAGCTGAGCGCCCCGACGGCCGAGCCCATGAAGCTCAGCCGCAAGGAAGTGCAGCCCGCCGACACCGCCGCCGCCGGCTTCGCGCCGCGCGAGGTCGAGTCGCCCCAGGGCCGCGTCGAGGGCCAGTTCGCGCTTTCGCCCGCCGCCACCTTCGGCGATGTGCGCCTGCTGGACGCCGACCGCTATTATGACGGCCGCGGGCCGGTCAGCTGGCGGTCCAACGCCTTCGTGGTCGGCCAGACGGACGGCGGCGCGGTCGATTCGGTGCGCGTTTCGGTCGCCGCCGTGGCCCGCAACGCCGCCATCGCGCCGCTCAGCCTGGTGCGCCCCGACGCCCAGGCCTTCGACGCTGAAAACATCGACGTCACCCTGACGCGCGGCTGGCCTTCGGCGGTCAAGCTGGAGGCGGGCAAGTACGCCCTGGATTTCTCGCCCCACGCCGGCTTCGGCTTTGGCGACGCGGGCGGTTCGGCCGAGGCCGGCGCCACCGTGCGCCTGGGCAAGAATGTCGAGGACCGGGTCAGCGATTCCCTGGGCCTGCGCGACGGCGACGAGGCCTTTGGCCAGCGCGGGCGCTGGTACGTGTTCGCCGCCGCCAGCGGCCGGGCCGTGGGCCTGAACATGCTGCGCGGCCAGAACGGCGACTGGAGCCGGGCCGGCATGAGCTCGGACGTCAACAGCAAGCTGATCGGCGACGCCCAGGCCGGCGTGGCTTGGCGCAAGGGGCCGATGCAGGCCTCGGTCGGCTACATCCATCGTGAGATGAAGGCCAAGGACGTCATCATGGGCATGGCCACCCAGAAGGACTCGATGGTGGCCCTGTCTTTCAGCCTGAAACCGAACTGGTAGGGCTCTCGGCGCTTGAGTTTCGCGCCGTGATCATGCGATAGCGCCCCCATGACCGACAGCGAGCCCCCGCGCCGCAAGATCCTGAGCCTCAAGAGCGGCGTCGCCGCGCCCGGAGGCCCAAAGCCGCTCGAGCGCATGGCCCGCCCGGCGCGCCCGGTGATGCCCGAACCGCCGCCCCCGCCGCCTCCGGCCGTGGGCGACTGGAAGTGCAAGCCGTGCGGCACGCGCTTTGACCCGTCGCCGGACCTGGCCGACGAGGATTCGGTGCGCTGCCCGTCGTGCAACGCCCGTCTGGGCCTGGCGTCCGACTTCCGCGCCGATCCGCCCAACGTGGAAAAGCTGCGCGCCCGTCACCTCAAGAAAGCCACCTGAAAAAGGCCTGAGCCGCCGGCTCTGTTATTCCAGAACGTCGGTCGGGCCGGGGTCGATGTCGGCCCGGGCGGGCTGACGCCGGAACAGGCCCCGCCAGCCGGTCGGCTCGGGCGAGGGGCTGGCCCACACGCTGCCCGCCAGGGCCAGGCGCTCGGCCTCATCGAAGATGGCGCGCATGGTCGCGGTGTCGAATTTCAGCATGTTCAGGTTGTCGAAGCTCGACGGGATCGAGGCGACGCTGAGCGGCAGATTGTGGCGCGCGCAGAAGCCGGCGGCCAGGCTGAGCGCCTGCCGATAGGAAAACCGCAGCATGGTCTCGAAGCCGCGCACCATGATCGAGGCCACCCCGGCCGGGGTCGAGCGCGGCGAGGGGTCCAGCACCGTGTTGACGATCACATAGACCCTGCCGCGCCTCAGGCGCTGGCCCAGGCTGCGCCAGTGGAGCAGGGCGTCGGGCATCAGGAACAGCGGCGCGGCGACACCGCCATCGACATGCATTTCCTGATAGCGCTCGCCGCCCGCCTCGACCGTGAACAGCTTGGCCGGGAACAGGCCCGGCACCGAGGCCGAGGCCAGCATGACATCACGAAACAGCTGCAGGGCGGCCTCGCCGCCGCGGCTGGCGATCGCGCCCATGTCCCAGATGACGGCCTTCTGGTTGTCGAGATTGGTGGTGGCGATCAGCAGGCGACGGCCCCGGGCGTGCTCGCGGGCCACGGCCTCGACCACCACCTCGTCGATGAACGGCCAGACCAGCGCCTCCAGGCCCTCGCCCTTGAACAGGCCGGCCCCCAGGCCCCCGGCGAAGCCCTTGATGCTGAGCAGATCGGCCGCGTGGCCGCCGACATAGGAGTCGGTCAGGCGCTCGTCCCAGGCCGAGCCCAGAAAGGCCAGGGGCGCGATCAGGGCCCCGGTGCTGACCCCGGTGACAATGGCGAATTCGGGCCGCGCGCCGGCCTTGGACAGGCCTGTCAGCACGCCCGCCCCATAGGCGCCGCCGGAGGCGCCGCCCGACAGGGCCAGGATGTTGAAGTCGGCGCGACCCAGCAGCGAGCGGGTCGGGGTCAGGCGGTCGGCGACGGCGTTCAGGGCCTGATCGGCCTGATCGGCTGTCAGGCGCACGCCGGGAAAGTCGACGATCTCGGCCAGCTGGTTGGCCGGCGGGGTCGCCAGGCGCTTGCCCCGCAGGGGATCGCCCGTCCACCAGTCGGCAAACAGGCTCTGTACGGTGGTCTTGGTCTCCGGCCCCCGACTCAAGCCGGCCTCACGCGTGCGAGCCAGCCAGGACCACGCCGACCAGCACGGCGGCGTAGTGCAGCCCCGCCCCGCCGATCACATGGCCGTGCCAGATGGCGCGGCGGAACTTCAGGCGGCGCATCAGATAGAAGATCGTGCCGGTCGAATAGACGATGCCGCCGATGGCCAGCAGCAGCAGCGCCACCCACGACAGGCCGTCGATCATCGGCTTGATGGCCACCAGCACCAGCCAGCCCAGGGCCAGGTACAGGCCGACCCAGAAGCGCTTGTCCAGGCCCGGCAGCAGCAGCTTGGCCAGCACGCCGATCCCGGCCACGGTCCAGACGGCCGTGGTCATGCCGATGGCCCACCAGCCGTGCAGGTTCTGGGTGGTGAAGGGGGTGTAGGACGCGGCGATCATCACGAAGATGCCGGCATGGTCAAAGCGGCGCAGCAGGGGCTGCCAGCGCTCTTTGGCGAAATTGTAGGCCGTCGACAGCGACAGCATCAGGATCAGGCCGACGGTATAGACCGACACCGCCGCGACCTGTTGCAGGTCGCCGATCCCGAAGGCCAGGCCCAGCAGGATGCCGCCGCCCAGCAACGCGCAGGCCAGGCCGGCCAGATGCACGATGAGGTCGGCGAACTTGGCGCCCGGGGTCGGATAGTGCGTGGCGATGATGTCGGTCATGGAGTCAGTCTAATCGCATCGGATGACGTATGAACGACGATGATCATGGCGCCGAAAGGGCGGCGGGTCGTCAGGAAAGCAGAGCGACAGCCCCGTCAAACACCAGCTTTCCGCCGACCGCGACCAAAAGGACATAGATCACGCGATAGAAGCCTTCCGCGGGCACCCGCCGCACCAGCCAGACCCCGGCCCAGGTCGAGGCGATGGCCAGGGGCAGCAGCACGCCGGCGGTGGCCAGCACCTTGGGCGTGAACTGGCCCAGGGCGATATAGGCCGGCACCTTCATCCAGTTGACCACGGCGAAGAAGATGGCGCTGGTGCCGATGAAGACGTCGCGCGGCAGGCGGCGCGGCAGCACATAGATCTGGAACGGCGGCCCGCCGGCATGGGCGATCTGGCTGGTGAAGCCCGCCGTCAGGCCGCACAGGGCCCCCAGCCACGGCCGTCCTGCGGTGGTTCCCAGCTGCTCGGAAACCTTGACCGCCCGCTCGGCCCACAGCCGCTGCAGGGCGAAGACGATCGAGATCAGCCCCACGGCCAGCTCGACCGCCGCCGGCGAGACGAAGGCCGCCAGCGCCCAGCCCAGAAAGATGCCGACCGCGGCGGCCGGCAGCATCAGCTTCAGCAGGCCCTTGTCCCAGGTTTTGCGGAACGCCCAGACGCTGACGACGTCCTGCACGATCAGGATCGGCAGCAGGATGGCGGCGGCCAGAACCGGCGAGATGGCCAGGGCCAGCAGCGGCGTCGCCACCACTCCGATCCCCGCGAACCCGCCCTTGGCCAGGCCCAGCAGGATCACGGCCGGGATGGCGACGGCATAGAAGAAGGGATCGGTCAGCATGGCGGGGACTTAGCAGGTCGGGCCCGGCTGGACCACTTGCCCCAACGGCAGAGCCCTTCCCCCTTGATGGGGGAAGGGTTGGGATGGGGTTGACAGCGGTTCAGGATGTGGCGCGGCCTGCGTAAAATCGTCGGGCGGTGTCACCCCCAACCCCGCCCTTCCCCCATCAAAGGGGGAAGGGAGAGGATCAGAGCGGACGTTCTGGGGTCAGGCTCCGACGCCTACGCCCCCAGCATCACCTCGGCGATCTGCACGGCGTTCAGGGCCGCGCCCTTGCGCAGGTTGTCGCCGGTGACGAACAGCGCCAGGCCGTGGGCCACGGTGGGGTCGGGGCGGAGGCGGCCGACGAAGACCGGGTCCTGGCCGGTCGCGGCCAGCGGGTTGGGCACGTCGTCGAGCACGACGCCCGGCGCGGCGGCCAGCAGAGCGGTCGCCTGTTCCACCGAGATCGGCCGTTCGAACTCGGCGTTGATCGACAGCGAATGGCCGGTGAACACCGGCACCCGCACGCAGGTGCTGGACACCGGCAGGCCCGGGATCTCGAGGATCTTGCGGGTCTCGTCGCGCAGCTTCAGCTCTTCCTCGGTATAGCCGTCCTCGGCGAGCACGTAGTTCAGCGGCACGACGTTATAGGCCAGGGACACGGCCCACTTCTCGGGCGGGGGCAGGGCGACGGCGTCGCCGCTCAGGGCCAGGCCCGCCACATCGCCCTTGGCGCCGGCGGCCAGCTGTTTGGCCAGCACCTCGATGCCGGCCACCCCGCCGCCCGAGGCGGCCTGATAGGTGCTGACCGTCAGGCGCTTGAGGCCGGCGGCCTCGTGCAGGGGCTTCAGGGCCGGCATGGCGGCCATGGTGGTGCAGTTGGGATTGGCGACGATACCCTTGGGGATATGGTTCAGGGCGTGCGGATTGACCTCCGACACCACCAGCGGCACATCGGGATCGCCGCGCCAGGCCGAGGAATTGTCGATCACGATGGCCCCGCCCGCGGCGGCCTTGGGGGCCAGTTCGCGCGAGGTGTCGCCGCCGGCCGAGAAGAACACCAGGTCCAGACCCGTGAAGTCGGCGGTTTCGGCGTTCTCGACGGTGATCTCGCGGCCCTGGAACGCGATCTTCGTCCCCGCCGAGCGGGGCGAGGCGAACAGGCGCAGGGACGCCAGCGGGAAGTTCCGCTCCGCCAGCAGTTCGCGCATCATGCCGCCGACCAGGCCGGTGGCGCCGACGACGCCGACATGCGGGGGATTGGAACGGGAAAACTTGAAGCTCACGGGGGTACGTCTCCTGGAAAGTGCGGAGGCGCGGGGAGTTTCAGGTCTCTTGGAAAGTGAGAGCCGCCCCGCGCATCGGCGGGGCTGAGTTCGGGATGCGGACTAGATCGCGCGCAGACCCGAAGACGCCCCACCGAAGCGGGTCGTTTTTGGGGTCATAATAGTGGTCGCGGCGATGTGCATCGGCGGGGTTTCTAACGGTGAAGGTTGGCGGCGTAAAGCCTGCGCTAGAGAAACAGCGAGGCGGCGTTGCCCACGCTGTGCATCGCCATGGGCAGCAGCACGCTGCCGGTGCGCAGGCGGATCCAGACGGCGATGAACGACGGGCCGGCGGTCAGGGCCATCGTCGGGACGTCGAAGGAGACCTTGCCGTGCGATACTCCAAACGCATGGGCCAGGCCAAACAGGCCGCAGGACAGCACCGCGCCCCAGCCCCAGTCGACGCCCAGAAAGCGCGCTCGGCCGGTAAAGGCGCGGTCCAGCGCCAGCAACAGGACACCGCGATAGAAGGCCTCTTCTTCCAGACTGGGCATCGTCAGCTGGAAGGCGATGGTCTCGGCGGACGCGGGTTCATTGGGAAAGGCCAGGGCCAGACCGACAAACAGCAGGCCATAGAGGCCGGCGACGATCAGCGGGGCCTTCAGGCCGGACTGGCGCAGGGTGAGGCCGCTGGCGCGCCAGCCGAAGACGGGCAGGGCGGCCAGCGCCAGGGTGGCGACCAGGGCCGCGAGCTTGCCCTGCCAGTTCCAGTCGCCGGGGATCAGATCCGGAACCAGCCGATAGACGCGCGTCAACAGGGCGTCATTGAGCAGGACCAGTCCCGCCGCCACCAGCAGCCATCGCAGCGAGACGCCCTGACGCCCACCCAGCAGCGCGATCGCCCCGCCCGCCGCCAGAAGCAGCGCCACGATCGCGCTGATGCTCAAGATGCCGTCCATGAAATCGCCTCGCGTTCAGATCGAGGCTTGGCCTTAAGGCGGCCAAGGGGGCGCCCGCTCCTCAGAAGACGGCGGGGCGTTCCTCAGGAGTCGGCACGGCGCGAAAGGCGCTGGGCGGCCGGCCCTCCACCGCCTGAAAGGCGCGGTTGAACGAGGCCAGCGAGGCAAAGCCGCTGTCCAGCGCGATGGCGATCAGCTTGTCGCCGGCCCGCGCCGGATCGGTCAGCAGCCGTCTGGCCTCGGCCACGCGGCAGGCGTTCAGGAAGGCGCGGAAGTGGTCGTGACCCAGGCGGTGGTTGATCAGCCGGCGGACCGTCCGCTCGGGCGCGCCCATCCGGCGCGTGAAATCGGCGAAGGTGAGGTCGGGCTCAAGGTGGACCTTCTCGACCTCGACCAGCACCCGCAGGCGCTCGGTCAGGCGCGCTTCCTCGCCCTGGGCGGACAGAGCGGCGGGCGTCGGGGCGCTGGCCGGGGCGGGAACCGGCAGCAGGCGCAGCGCCAGCCAGGCGGCGAAGGCCAGCAGGGCGGTGTTCTGGACGATGGTGAAGCCCTGCGGCCCCCAGTCCAGCCCCATGATCAGGTCGACCAGGAAGTCGGCGGCCAGCTGGCCGGCCAGGAGCGCAACGACCAGGACCCGCGCGCGCCGCCGCTCGTCGACCAGATCACCCGCGCGGTCGCGGACCAGCCGCCAGGCGAGATAGCTGATCATCCAAAAGCCAAGGCCGATCAGCGCCCACGACAGGCCCCGGCTCTCCAGCGCCGGACCCAGCAGGCCGCGATCGGCGCTGGCGAGGGTCAGCCAGGCCAGACCCGCGGCCAGCACCCCGCCACGCGGCCGGAAGGTTGCCTCAAAGCTCGCCAGGCAGAACCACCACAGAAAGACGGCGGCGTAGCCGGCGATCAGCGCGGCCGTCGCGCTCAGCTGCCCGGAGAAGCGCAGCGCCGGTTCGGGGGTGTTGCCGGCCAGAAACCCGGCCAGGCACAGCGCCATGGGCGCGAAATAGGCCGCCAGCCGCCGCGTGCGCGGATCGCGGGCCAGCAGAGCCGCGAGCAACAGCAGCAGGGTGGCCCCCGCGACTCGCACGATCACGTCGAGCTGGCTGAGGTCCATGGGGCTCCGGTGGGGGCGGTGGGCGGGTGAGTGGTTCTAGAGCGTTCGAGGCGGGCGCCTCAACTGCCGAGCTCCGCTTCCCGTGTCATCCCGGCCGTAGCGCGCAGCGCGGAGAGCCGGGACCCAGGGGCGGGTTTGCTTCCTTCTCCCCCGGAGAAGGAGCCCTCCCCAAATCTCACGGCGAGACGATCGCAGGGCTGTTCGGGTTGCTCAAGGACGGCGCGCAGCGCCGCCGCGTGGCGGCCGCCCGGAGGGCGGTCCTTGACCAACCCGAACAGCCCTGCACGCTGCAGCCTCCAAGAGATTTAAGGATCGCACCCGACCGGGGCGGTCGAGTATAGACCTAGACACTATAGATATTCAGTTGGCGGTAAATCGCCGTCCAGGCTCTTCGGGTTGAATGAGTACCTGAATGCATATTGTTTCCGCTTCAGCACCGCGTTGAACCACCATCGCTGAAGCCTGTTAGTCCATTCGCTCGGACCGTCGAAATGAACGACGATATTGATAAGATCGGTCTTGATCCCTGCAGGCCTGCCTTCGGTTTCGGTCCATTCCATCTCGATGAACTCGTGGGTGCTCAGCAAGAATAGGAACTGGCTTTGTCCCGGCGACATGATCGGAACGACGGCATCTAGCCTTGCGCCCCAACGCCTGGGCTCTTCTCGCTTGAACTTAGTTTCAGACATATCGAAACTGACATTTTCTGCGTGGCGTCCGCCGACGTTCAATGCGTAGAAGGCTACGAACTCTTCACCCCAGCGTTCTAGGCGAGGAACTTCGCCATCGTAGAGCTGTATTGGTTTGTTGATCTTCCTCAATTCACTGAAGATTTCGACGGATGGTCTCTTCAGCGAAGAGACGATCTGAAGGCCGACGCGCATGGCACTCGTAACGGCTGACGTATTGAGTTCCATGCAAGAGACTCCCGGGTTTCGGCTTTGATGTGTCTGGTATGCTGGCTCAATAGTCGCGTAAATCTACCCCTGCTGCCCCAACCGCTCCCACCCGTCAAAAAACGGAAACCGCTCCGCCCAGAACGCGGCCAGCCTCGGATCGGCGTCGACCCGCCGGACCACCTCCGCCATCCTCGGCGCGGCCTCGTAGAACCGCACCCGCCGGGGGCCCCAGCGACTGATCACCGCGACATAGAGGTCCAGCACGGTCATCTGGTCGCCCAGCAGGTAGCGGCCCGGCTCAAGCTGGCTCTCCATCATCGCCCAGCAGTCGGCGATGCGGTCGGCGGTGGCGGCTTTCACCCGGGCCTGCATCTCGGGGTCGTCGCCGACCAGCCGCGAGGGCTCATCCCGCACCCAGAACAGCGAATAGATCGAGGCCGGGATGAAGGTCATCCAGCGCAGGAACTGCGCGCGCTCCGGCGCGTCGAGGGCGGGGGACAGGCCCGCCTGCGGATGGCGGTCGGCCAGCCAGATCAGGATGGCGGCGCTCTCGGTGATCGTCTCGCCGGCCGGGGTGACCAGGGCCGGGATCTGTTTCAGCGGATTGACCACGGCCACCTTGGCCTGCTCGGACTCGCCTTCCCAGGTCGGCGCCTCTATGACCGCATAGGGCTGCCCCAGCAGGGTCAAAGTGGCTTCGACCGGCACGGAACCCGAGCCAAGCGCGCCGTAAATGGTGTATGCTGCGTTAACCATCGATTAGCAATCTACCCACAACATGTTGTGTGCTGCGACCAACTGACCACTAGATGAACCTGTTGGCTGCGGTACGAAGAGAGCCTAACTCGTCCGTCCGATTCGTGTCCGCCCGTCCCTGGAGCCGCTGCCGATGTCCGCCAAGCTTATCACCCTTCCTGGCCTCCTGACGCCCTCGGCAGCCTACAAGCCCTTCCGCTATCCGTGGGCTCACGAGTTCTGGAAGAAGCAGCAGCAGGTCCACTGGATGCCTGAAGAGATCCCGCTGGGCGAGGATCTCAAGGACTGGGCCGTCAAGCTCAATGACAAGGAACGGAACCTGCTGACGCAGATCTTCCGCTTCTTCACCCAGGCCGACATCGAGGTCGCCGACAACTACATGGAACGCTACGGCCGGGTGTTCAAACCCACCGAAGTGAAGATGATGCTGTCGTCGTTCGCCAATATGGAGACCATCCATATCGCGGCCTACGCCCTGCTGCTCGAGACCATCGGCATGCCGGAAAGCGAGTTCGGCGCGTTCATGGAATATGAGGCCATGCGCGACAAGCACGACTTCATGCAGAAGTTCGGCGTCGAGACCAATGCCGACATCTGCCGCACCCTGGCGATGTTCGGCGGCTTCACCGAAGGCCTGCAGCTGTTCGCCAGCTTCGCCATGCTGATGAACTTCCCGCGCTTCAACAAGATGAAGGGCATGGGGCAGGTGGTGTCGTGGTCGATCCGCGACGAGAGCCTGCACTGCGAAGGCATCATCAAGCTGTACCACGCCTTCAACGCCGAGACCGGCGCGGTGACCAAGGCCGTGGCCGACGACATCGTCGACTGCTGCAAGACCGTGGTGGCCCTGGAGGACAAGTTCATCGACCTGGCCTTCGAGGCCGGCGAGATCCAGGGCATGACCCCGGAAGACATCAAGCAATATATCCGCTTCATCGCCGACTGGCGCCTGCGCCAGCTGCACCTGCCCGAGGTGTATGGCGTCAAGGAAAACCCGCTGCCGTGGCTGCAGTCGCTGCTGAGCGGCGTCGAGCACGCCAACTTCTTCGAGGCCCGCGCCACCGAATATTCCAAGGCCGCGACCAAGGGCCAGTGGCATGGCGGCGAAGGCGTGTGGTCCAGCTTCGAACAGCTGATGGCCAAGCGTTCGGAAGCGTCGCTGCCGGCGGAATGATCTTTCGGACCGTGACGTAGGAAGCGCCGCCCTCTATCAGGGCGGCGTTTTCGTTTTGGAGCCCCCTGATGACCACCATCGCCCTGATCGGACCCGGCGCGGTCGGTGGGACCATCGCCGCCTGGCTGGCCCAGAACCCGGCCCTGTCGGTCACGGTCTGCGCCCGCACGCCGTTCGAGGGACTGGAAGTCCAGACGCCCGGCGGCCTGATCACGGCCAATCCCGCCGTGCTGACCGATCCGGCCAAGGCGGGGCCCGTCGACTGGGTGCTGATCGCCACCAAGACCTATGACACCGCTTCGGCGCAGGGCTGGCTGGACGCCCTGGTCGGGCCGCAAACCCGGCTGGCGGTGCTGCGCAACGGGGTCGAGCATGTCGAGCCGTTCCTGGATCGCCTGCCGGCCGAGCGCATCGCGCCGGCCGTGGTCGACATCCCCGCCGAGCGCAACGCGCCGGGCCGCATCCTGCAGCGCCGCGACGGCTGGATCCGGGTTCCGGATGACGCGACCGGCCGCGCGTTCGTCGCCCTGTTCGCCCACACCCCGATCGCCGTCTCGACCACACCGGACTTCAGGACCGAGGCCTGGAAGAAGCTGGCCCTCAACTGCGCCGGGGCGGTCAACGCCCTGCTGCTGAAGCCGGCGGGCCTGGCCCATGACGAGAGCGCGGCCCAGGTCATGCGGACCCTGGTGGCCGAATGCGTGGCCGTGGGCCGGGCTGAGGGCGCCGACCTGCCCGACGACCTGCCCGACACGGTGATCGCCGGCTATCGCGCGGGCGCGCCCGACGGGATCAATTCGCTGCACGCCGACCGCCTGGCGGGACGGCCGATGGAGCTGGACGCCCGTAACGGCGTGATCGTGCGGCGCGGCGCGGCCCACGGTATCCCCACCCCGGCCAACGCCATGGTGGTGGCGCTGATCAAGGCGGCGGCCGGCTGACGGCTTGCTGGCCGGTTTCGCCGCTTGTAGCGTGACCGGCATGGACGGGAACGCTCTCCGCTACACCGGCGGCTGCCTCTGCGGCGCGGTGCGCTATGAGGCCAGCGGCGAGCCGCTGTATGCTGGCCATTGCTACTGCGCCGACTGCCGCAAGGCGTCGGGCTCGGGCTTCATCCCGTTCATGGGGTTTGCCGCCAGCGCCCTGACGATCACCGGAGAGACCCTGAAGTTCTCCAGTCCGGCGGCCAATGGCGGCGTGGCCCTGCGCAACTCTTGCCCCGTCTGCGGCGGTCTGGTGTTTGGCGGTGAGGTGGGGGTGGACGACTCGCACACCCTCTATGCGGGCTCGCTGGACGACCCGTCCCTGTTCCAGCCGCAGATCGCCATCTTCGCGCGCGGCAAGCCCGACTGGGTGACGATCCCAGCCGGTCTCACGATCTTCGAAGGCATGCCCCCGGCGGAAGACTGAGCTCTACGGCCGGTCCTTCTTGGGGATCGCCGCGATTTCCTCGGGCGTCAGCTTGGTGATGGTCTTGGCGCGGATCGGCATGGCGAAGCCCATGCCGTCGGAGACCCGCAGGTCCAGATCAAGGGGGTGGCAGATCCGGTCGCTGCCGCGCACCACGCTGACGATGTGCGTTCCGGGCGATCCCAGCTGGTTGGAACCGCTAGTCAGGTCCAGGCGATAGACGTCCCTGTTGCGGACCTTCATGTAGAGCACGTCGCGGCGCGGCGAGCTCCAGCCGTGCCAGTCCGACAGTGAGAAGCAGGGCGGGCGCGGCTTGGCTTGGGCCGGAGCGCTGGTCTGGGCGTGGGCCGTCGAGGCGAGCAGGCCGGCGGTGGCCAGGGCCATCAGGCCGGCGCGAGTGACAGGCATGATCTTGGGCATTTTTGTCATCCTAATCAGTCCCCTGCCTGGAAGATTGGGCTTCGGCGGGCCCCTGTCAACGGCTTTGTGCAGTAATTACTGAATGTGAAGGCGCGCCGGAACGAAAACGGCCCGCCTCGGGGTTCGGGGCGGGCCGTCTGACGGTGTGGATAGCGCAGGTCTGGAGCCGAAGGATCAGGCCTTGGCCGCCTCCGGTTCCTCGTCGGGGACGATGTCGTCCAGCTCGCCCTCCCACTTGGCGACCACGGCGGCGGCGACGCTGTTGCCGACCACGTTGGTGGCGCTGCGGCCCATGTCCAGCAGGTGGTCGACGCCCAGAACCAGCGCGATCCAGGCTTCGGGCAGGCCGAAATAGGTGAGGGTGGCCATGATCACCACCAGCGAGGCGCGCGGCACGCCGGCGATGCCCTTGGAGGTGACCATCAGCAGCAGCAGCATGAAGATCTGCTGGGCCACCGTCAGCTCGACCCCGTGCGCCTGCATGATGAACATGGTGGCGAAGGTGCAGTAGAGCATCGAGCCGTCGAGGTTGAACGAATAGCCCAGCGGCAGCACGAACGAGACGATGCGGCGGCGCACGCCCACCTTGGGCAGGCTGTCGAGGATGCGCGGATAGGCGGCTTCCGAGCTGGCGGTCGAGAAGGCCAGCAGGGTCGGGTCGCGGATCACGCCGAACAGCGGGATCACCCGCTTGCCCAGCACCAGGGCGCCGGCGAGGAACAGCAGCAGCCACAGCACGCCCATGGTGGCGTAGAAGCCCAGCACGAACTTGCCATAGGTGGCCAGCATGCCCAGGCCCTGGGTGGCGATGGTCGAGGCCAGGGCCGCGAAGATGGCCAGCGGGGCCAGCTTCATCACAAAGCTGGTGACCTTCAGCATGATCTGGGCGGCCTGTTCGACCAGTTCCAGGATCTGCGGGGCCTTGTTGTCCAGCGCCGCGACGGCGGTGCCGACAAACAGCGAGAAGACGACGATCTGCAGGATCTCGTTCTTGGCCATGGCGTCGAAGATCGAGGTCGGCACCAGATGGGTGATGAAGCCCTTCAGGGTGAAGGCTTCGGTCGTCGCGTTGGTCTTGGCGCCGGCAATGTCCATGTGGGCCATGTTCAGGCCCGCGCCGGGATCCAGCAGGTGGACCATCAAAAGGCCCAGCACCAGCGACACCGCCGAGGCGCCGATGAACCAGGTCATGGTCTTGGCGCCGATGCGGCCGACCGCGGCGGCGTCTTCCATGTGGGCGACGCCGGCCACCAGGGTGGTGAAGACCAGCGGGGCGATGATCATCTTGATCAGGCGAAGGAAGATGTCGGTGATGATCGACAGGTTGCCGGCCGCGGCCTTGGCCTGTGTCGGGTCCAGGAACTGGTTGCAGGCCCAGCCCACACCTACCCCGAGGATCATGGACGCGATGATCAGATAGGCGAAACGCTTGTTCATGAAACTCCCCTGGGACGCCGCCCGGCGCGAGCAATTTTCTAGCTCTGACCGTTAGACGTTCCGCGGGCAAGAACCCGCCATGGCCTGCCCCGGTCTTGAGCATGTCCGCCCTTGTGACCGACACGCGCGGGTTCGTCCATGCTCTTCGCGCCCGGCGCGGGGGCAGTCTCGCCAATGTCGCCAAACGCCGCTATAAGAGCCCATGTCAAACCAAGAAAAAGCAATCGCTGTCGTTGAGCAGCTGAATCAAGAATATGAGCGCGCCGTGGGCGCCCTCCGGACCGCCCTCAAGGCCTATCTCGAAACCGGCGCGCGGCCTGATCCGCGTCAGCGCTTCGACGGTACGTTCGCCTATCCCGAGCTGCGCATCACCTATGATCCCGAGGCCCTGCCGCCCAAGCTGGCGCGGTCCTACGCCCGGGTCAGCCGGCCCGGCGTCTATGCGACCACGGTCACCAAGCCCAACCAGTTCAAGGACTATCTGGTCGAACAGCTGACCCTGCTGCTCAAGGATTTCGACGTCGAGATCGAGGTCGATCGCTCGCGCCAGGAGATTCCCTATCCCTACGTGCTGGACGCCAGCATCGACCTGAACCAGGCCGATGTGCGCTCCGAAGACATCGCCCGCTTCTTCCCCACGACCGATCTGGCCTTCATCGGCGACGAGATCGCCGACGGCGTCTGGGACGCGGCCCTGGAAGAGACCCGACCGCTGGCCCTGTTCGACGGCCTGCGCACCGACTTCTCGCTGGCCCGCCTGAAGCACTACACCGGCGCCCCGGCCGAGCACGTGCAGCAGTTCATCCTGTTCACCAACTATCACCGCTATGTCGACGAGTTCGTCCGCTGGGGCATCGAGCAGCTGGCCGAGCCGGGCACGCGCTATGAGGGCCTGTCGTGCTCGGGCGGGCTGATGATCACCGCCAACACCGCCAATCCCGAGCTGGCGGTGGCCGAGTCGACCTGGCGCAAGCACCAGATGCCCGCCTACCACCTGATGGGGCCGGGCGGCACGGGCATCACCCTGGTCAATATCGGCGTCGGTCCGTCCAACGCCAAGACCATCTGCGACCACCTGGCCGTGCTGCGTCCGCAGGCGTGGCTGATGATCGGCCACTGCGGCGGCCTGCGCGACACCCAGACCATCGGCGACTATGTGCTGGCCCACGCCTATCTGCGTGACGACCATGTGCTGGACGCCGTCCTGCCGCCGGAAATCCCGGTGCCGTCGATCGCCGAGGTGCAGCGCGCCCTCTATGACGCCTCGAAAGCCATCAGCGGCGACAGCGGCGACCAGCTGAAGAAGCGCCTGCGCACCGGCACGGTGGTCACCACCGACGACCGCAACTGGGAGCTTCGCCACAGCCTGTCGGCCCTGCGCTTCAACCAGAGCCGCGCCGTCGCCATCGACATGGAATCGGCCACCATCGCCGCCCAGGGCTATCGCTTCCGGGTGCCGTACGGGACGCTGCTGTGCGTGTCCGACAAGCCGCTGCACGGCGAGATCAAGCTGCCGGGCCAGGCCAACGCCTTCTACGAGCGGGCGATCAGCCAGCACCTGCAGATCGGGATTTTGACCTGCAAGCTGCTGCTAGAAGAGGGCTCCAACCTGCACTCGCGCAAGCTGCGGGCGTTTGACGAGCCGCCGTTCCGGTAGGGGTGGGCTTTAAAGCCCTCCCCCTAGCGGGGGAGGGCTATTGCTATTGATCCGGCGGCAAAAAATCTGTCATCCCGGACAAGCTCGGCGAAGCCGGGCGCCGATCCGGGACCGACTTGGAACGCGGTGTTCAGGCGTCGGTCCCGGATCTTCGCGCTGCGCGCTCGTCCGGGATGACAGCCGTTTTGGGTCATAGGCGATCGCCCTGCCCTTCAGGGGGAGGACTACTCCTCCACCCACGCCTTGATCAGCTGATGCGCTATGGCCAGGGCCGGCGGCGCGAAGACGCCTTCCATTTCGCCACGGATCAGCGCGCCGGCTTCTTCCTTGGTGAACCAGCGCACCTCTTCCAGCTCGGTCTGGTCGGGGCGCGCCTCGTTGCTGTCGACCTGGGCGATCAGGCCCATCATCAGCGATGACGGCCAGGGCCAGGGCTGGCTGGAGTGGTAGCGGACGCTGGTGGCCGTCAGGCCGGCCTCTTCCATCAATTCGCGGGCGCAGGCTTCCTCGATGGTCTCGCCGGGCTCCAGGAAGCCGGCCAGGGCCGAGAACATGCCGGGCGGCCATAGGGCCTGGCGACCCAGCAGGCACTTGTCCTCATGCACCGCCAGCATGATCGCCACCGGGTCGGTGCGCGGGAAGTGCTCGGCCTTGCAGGCGGGGCAGATGCGCTTCCAGCCGCCGTCGCCGACGTCCGAGGGCTGGCCGCAGGCGCTGCACCAGCGATGGCGGCGGCGCCATTCGAACATCGAGCGGGCGGTGGCCAGGATGCCGGCGTCGGCCGGCGGCATCGCGGCGGCGATCCCGCGCAGCTCCTCGAACCGGCCCAGGCCCTTCAGCGGCCCTTCGGCCGGATCGGCATTGCCGTCCAGGTCGACGGCGAACACCGCGATGTCCTTCCACAGACCCAGGAACAGCAGCTTTTCGTCGCCGCCGGCCAGCTCCTGGGCCATGTCGGCGCGCAGATAGGCGATCTGGGCGCCGGTCGGCTGGCCGTCCTCGCCCAGCACGTCCTCGACCAGGGGCTTGCCGTTCCAGACCGCCACGGCCAGCGAGCCGGGATCGGCCAGCTTTTCAGCCAGCCAGGATGCGTCGCCCCGTCGCTCGCTGGAGCGATCCAGGGGGTTGCCGGCGAAGGTGTTGGTGATGATCGAGAGGGCCATGCGATTTCTCTAGCCCAGCCGAGAAGAGTCGTCACGACGTCGCACGGTCTTGCATGGCGTCTTGCATATGGCGCGATGAGTCGCGATATAGGCCTCGGAGATCGGTGACGGGCGGAGCCCTCGCCAATCTGGTCAGGGCCGAGAGGCAGCAGCCACAACGAGCCAAGCTTCGGGTCGTCCGCCGGTCTCCACCTTATTCCCTTAAATCTGTCAGCAGATGGTCGCCGGATGCGAGCGAGCCTTTTGCTGGGCGCTCCGGCGCTCTACAGTTGTCGCCATGGCCGACCACGACGACCTCACATCCGATTCCGCGCCGCCGTGGGAAGACGAGCCCGCCGAGCGGGACGAGAACACGGCCGACATCTTCGGCGCGCCGCCGGCCGAGCCGGTCGCCCCGCCTGCGCCCGTCCCGGCGCGTCCGGTGGTCGAAGCCTCGTCCGACGCGGTGCATGACGAGTCCGGCGCCGCCTACACCGTGCTGGCGCGGAAATACCGCCCGCGCACCTTCGAGGACCTGATCGGCCAGGAGGCCATGGTCCGGACCCTGGCCAACGCCTTCTCCAGCGGCCGCATCGCCCACGCCTTCATGCTGACCGGCGTGCGGGGGGTGGGCAAGACCACGACCGCCCGCCTGCTGGCCCGGGCCCTGAACTACGAGACCGACACCGTCCACCAGCCCTCGGTCGACCTCACCGTCGACGGCCGCCACTGCAAGGCGATCATCGAAGGCCGGCACATGGACGTGCTGGAGCTGGACGCCGCCTCGCGCACCAAGGTCGACGAGATGCGCGAGCTGCTGGACGGGGTGCGCTACGCCCCGGTCGAGGCGCGCTACAAGGTCTACATCATCGACGAAGTGCACATGCTGTCGACGGCGGCGTTCAACGCCCTGCTGAAGACGCTGGAAGAGCCGCCGCCGCACGCCAAGTTCATCTTCGCCACCACCGAAATCCGCAAGGTGCCGGTGACCATCCTGTCGCGCACCCAGCGCTTTGACCTGCGCCGGGTCGAGCCCGACGTGCTGGTCAAGCATTTCGACCGCATCGCCGCCCGTGAAGGCGCGCGGGTCGACGAGGATGGCCTGGCTTTGATCGCCCGCGCCGCCGAGGGATCGGTGCGCGACGGCCTGTCCCTGCTGGACCAGGCCATCGTCCAGACCGAGCGCGGGGCCACTGTCTCGGCCGCCGTGATCCGCGACATGCTGGGCTTGGCCGATCGCGGCCAGACCATCGCCCTGTTCGAGGCCGTGATGAGCGGCAAGCCGGCCGACGCTCTGGAAGGCTTCCGCGCCCTGTGGGGCTTCGGGGCCGATCCGGCGGTGGTGATGCTGGACCTGCTGGACCACTGCCACGGCTCGGCCGTGGCCAAGGCCCTGGGGCCCGACGCCCTGACCCTGCCCAAGGAACAGGCCGCGCGCCTGGCCGCCATCGGCGCCCACACCTCGGCCGGCACGCTGTCGCGCCTGTGGCAGATGCTGCTGAAGGCCCATGAGGAAGTGCGCCGCGCGCCCGACGCGATGGCCGCCGCCGAGATGGCGCTGATCCGCCTGTGCTACGCGGCCGACCTGCCCGGTCCCGAAGAAGCCCTGAAGGCGATGCGCGACGGAACCCCCGCTGGCGGCGCGCCGGGCGGCGGCTCGCTGGGCGGTGGCGGCGGATCCGGCGGCGGCGTCAGCGCCCAGATCGTGTCCATGGCTTCGCCGGCGGCCCAGGCCATGCCGGTCCTGGCTTCGTTCGACGACGTCCTGGCCCTGATCGCCGCCAAGCGCGACATCGGCCTGCGGCTGGATGTCGAGCAGTTCGTGCGCCCGATCAGCTTTCGGCCCGGCGCCATCACCTATGAGCCCGCCCCCGGCGCGCCCGGCAACCTGGCCGGTCGTCTGGTTCGCGCGCTGAAGGAATGGACCGGCCAGCCCTGGCTGGTCGCCGCCGAGGGCGGCGGCGGGGCCGAGACCCTGATGGAGCGCCAGAAGCGCGAGGACCGCGAGGCGATGGCCCAGATCAAGGCCGACCCCTTCGTGGCCTCCCTGCTGAGCGCCTTCCCGGGCGCGGAGCTGGAGGTCCGCAAGATCCCTGGCCCTGAACTGGCGCCGATCGAGCCGGACGAGGTCGAGGACTAGCCGTTAAACTGTCATCCCGGCCAAGCGCGAAGCGCGCCGAGCCGGGACCGCCGGAAACGCCGGCGTCTGCCGTGGTCCCGGCTCTTCGGCCGGGATGACATTCGAAGTTGGAGTGAGACCATGAAAGACCTCGGCGGCCTGATGAAGCAGGCCCAGGCGATGCAGCAGAAACTGGCCGACGCCCAGGCGCGGCTGGCCGAGACCCTGGTGGAGGGCGCCTCGGGCGGCGGCATGGTCACGGTCACGCTGAAGGGCACGGGCGAGCTGGCCAAGGTCAGGATCGACGAAAGCCTGGTCGCGCCGGGCGAAGGCGAGGTCATCGAGGACCTGATCGTGGCCGCGCACGCTGACGCCAAGAGAAAGCTCGACGCCACCCAGGCCCAGATGATGCAGGACGCCGCCGGCCCGATGGCGGGCATGATGGGCGGCCTGCCGGGCATGAAGTTCTAGGACCACCCCTTCCGTTGGAAGGGGATTTTCAAGGAAAAGAATGGCCGCTTCCGCCGGACCCGAGATCGAGCGCCTGATCGCCCTGCTGTCAAAGCTGCCGGGGCTGGGGCCGCGTTCGGGCCGGCGGGCGGCCCTGGCGCTTCTCAAGAAGCGCGACACCCTGCTGGCGCCGCTGACGGCGGCCATGGTCGACGCCCAGGCCAAGGTGCGCACCTGCTCGGTGTGCGGCTCGCTGGACACCACCGAGCCCTGCGCGGTCTGCGCCGACGACACCCGCGACGGCCGGCTGATCTGCGTGGTCGAGGAGGTCGGCTCGCTGTGGGCCATGGAGCGCGGGGGCCAGTTCAAGGGCCGCTATCACGTGCTGGGCGGCCTGCTGTCGGCGCTGGACGGGATCGGGCCCGAGGCCCTGCGCATCAGCGAGCTTCTGGCGCGGGTGGCGGGGGGCGAGGTGGCCGAGGTGATCCTGGCCCTGCCGGCCACGGTCGACGGCCAGACCACGGCCCATTATCTGGCCGATCGCCTGGCCAACTCGAATTCGGGCGTCTCGGTGACGATGCTGGCGCGGGGGGTCCCGGTTGGCGGCGACCTGGACTGGCTGGATGACGGCACGATCGCCCAGGCCCTGAGAGCCCGGCGACCCGCCTAGTGTTCTAGAAGATCATCCGGATCGCGAAGGCCAGGCCGACCCAGAACGCCAGGCTGAAGCCAACCATGGCGAGGCGTCCCCAGGCGAGGCGGGGGCCGGTGATCCGTGAAGCGGCGCCGACGGACGGCGCGCGGTCGTAGCTGACGTAGGCCATGGTCTCCTCCAAGCCTCTCTGTCGGAGGCCCAACGCGTTCGCGTCAGGACCATGCAACGCCCTGGACGCTTAACCAGTCTTTACTGTGGTTCGCTGAGAGAGGTAACGCGTCAAAGCGCCTCAGGCCAGAGGCCAAATTGGAATATTTTTCCGCCAATCTTTCAATTTCGGCGAGGCAAAGGTTACTTTCACCGCAATTGCCTCGTTTATGTGCAATTATTCCCAATTGTGGCGGACGCGTTCAGGTCGCGGCGTCCGGCGTGTCGACGGTCGGCGCCCAGCGCTCGGCCTGGCTGGCGCCTGAACCGCTGTCGGTGTGGCGGACGACCTCGTCGACATCCAGCGCCTCGGTCTCGGCGGCGGTATGGGCGCCGGTCTCGAACTCGACATGTTGCGGATAGAAGGCCAGCCGGCCGCCGATCTCGCCGACAGCGGGATAGGGGTCCTCGTAGGACCACACGGCGTTGTCGATCAGCTTGCCGTCGCGATAGATCGAGAAATAGGCCGCAGCGCCCTTGTAGGGACAGTGGGTGACCTTGTCGGTGCGGCGCAGGAACATCATCCGCACATCGTCGCGCGGGAAGTAGCGCACCGGCGGATAGCCGGCCTCGCGCAGCAGGACCACGTCGCCGCTGTCGGCGATCTCGTGGCCCTCGAACAGCACCCGAACGCGCGCCTGTTCGCGCTCGATCGTGATCGGATGGCTTTCGTCAGGCGTCTTCATCGGTTTTCTCCCGCACGTGGAAAGGGCGCGCTTGCGGAACGCACGGGAAGCCAACTCGGGTCCCTGCTGGCAAGCCATTGCTTGTTAAACGCATTGTCGCGTGATCTTCTCCCCGCGAACTGGGGAGGCGAGGGCGAAACGACCGTAACGGCCGCCCCGACCCCTCATCACGTCAAGGTTAGTGAATGAACATCGTTATCGCCCTGGGCATCCTGGTCACACTTGTGACCGGCATTCCCGTGCTCATCCAGCTTCTCCGACAGCATCCCAAGGGGCTGCTCATCCTGTTCTTCGCCGAGATGTGGGAGCGTTTCTCCTACTATGGCATGCGGGCCATCCTGATCTTCTATCTCACCCAGCATTTCCTCTTCGAACCCAAGGTCGCCTCGGCCCACTACGGCTCCTACACTTCGCTGGTCTACCTGCTGCCGCTGATCGGCGGCTTCCTGGCCGACAAGTATCTGGGCACCCGCAAGGCGGTCGCGTTCGGCGCGATCCTGCTGGTCGCCGGCCATCTGACCATGGCCATCGAGGGCAAGCCCGCCGTCCAGACCCTGACCTACCAAGGCGCGACCTACGAGTTCCAGGCCGAGGGCCGGGGACAGGAACTGGTCGCCAGGCTGGTCGTCGACGGCAAGCCCTATGATGTCGCCGCCACCAAGGCCGGCGATTTCGAGGTCAAGGGTCTGCCCGCCGACGCGCCGCTGCCGGCCGTCCTGCCCAAGGCCGACTACAAGCTGGACGTGAAGGATCGCGATCCGACCTATCTCAACATCTTCTGGCTGGCCCTGTCGCTGATCATCGTCGGCGTCGGCTTCCTCAAGCCCAATATCTCGACCATCGTCGGTCAGCTGTATCCGCAGGGCGATCCGCGCCGCGATCCGGGCTTCACCCTCTACTACTACGGCATCAATCTGGGCTCGTTCTGGGCCTCGATCATGTGCGGCCTGCTGGGCGTCACGGTCGGCTGGTGGGCGGGCTTTGGCCTGGCCGGCGTCGGCATGCTGGCCGGCTTCGTCGTCTTCGTGCTGGGCAAGCCCTGGCTGATGGGCAAGGGCGAGCCGCCGGAACCCAAGGCCCTGAAGGCCAAGGTGCTGGGACCGATTGACCGCGAGATGGTGATCTACGCCCTGTCGCTGGTCGGCGTCGTCGGCGTCTTCTTCCTCGTGCAGCGCAATCCCGTGGTCGGCGCGGCCCTGATCGCCGGCATCGTCGCCTCGCTGGGCTACATCCTGTGGTTCATGTTCGCCAAGTGCGGCAAGGAAGAGCGCGAACGCCTGGCCCTGGCCGTGTTCCTGATCTTCGGCGCGGTGGTGTTCTGGACCCTGTTCGAGCAGGCCGGTTCGTCGCTCAGCTTGTTCGCGGCCACCAATGTCCAGCTCGACCTGGTCTCGGCGCCGGTGCAGTGGTTCAACGGCGCGATAACCTTCGCCACCCCCGAACAACTCGCCGCCGCCAGCTTCCCGACGGGCTCGACCTTCTGGGTCAATACCAGCTTCAACGCACCGCAAACCCAGGCCCTGAACGCCGGCTGGATCCTGATCTTCGCCCCGGTCTTCGCCTTCCTGTGGACCTGGCTTGGCAAGCGCGGCCGCGACCTGAACCCCGTGGTCAAGTTCGGCCTGGCCCTGCTTCAGGTCGGCGCCGGCTTCCTGGTGCTGCAGATCGGCGCCACCTTCGCCGACGGCGCCTTCCGCATGCCGCTGGTCTTCCTGGTGGTCATGTACATGCTGCACACCACCGGTGAGCTGTGCATGTCGCCGGTCGGCCTGTCGCAGATGACCAAGCTGTCGCCGCCGTCGGTCGTGTCGTTCATGATGGCCGTCTGGTTCATGGCCGTGGCCATCGCCCAATACGTTGGCGGCATGATCGCCGGCCTGACCACCACCGAAACGGTGGGCGGCCAGGTGCTGGACCCTGCCGCGGCCCTGGCCACCTCGCTGAAGGTGTTCAACGTCATCGGCCTGGCCTCGATCGGCATCGGGATCCTGTTCCTGGTCCTGTCGCCCTGGCTGAAGAAGTGGTCGCACGGCTCGGACGACACCGACGTCACGCCGGTCGATACCGCCACCACGATCCACTGATCGCGGAACGCTGAAACAACGAAGGCCCCGGAGCGATCCGGGGCCTTTTTTGTTGGCGTTGGTCTGAGACGGCCGAGCGCGGTTCTAAACCGCCGTCCCGCCCACCGTCAGGCCGGTGATCTTCAACGACGGCTGGCCCACGCCGACGGGCACGCCCTGGCCGGACTTGCCGCAGACGCCGATGCCGGGGTCGAAGTCGAAGTCGTGGCCGATCATGGTCACCTTGGTCAGGGCGCTGGGGCCGTCGCCGATCAGGGTGGCGCCCTTGACCGGGGCGGTGATCTTGCCGTCCTCGACCAGATAGGCCTCGGTGCACTGGAAGACGAACTTGCCGTTGGTGATGTCCACCTGGCCGCCGCCGAAGTTGGCGCAGTAGAGGCCGCGCTTCATCGAGGCGATCATCTCGGCCGGATCGTCCTTGCCGGCCAGCATGCCGGTGTTGGTCATGCGCGGCAGGGGCATGTGGGCATAGGACTGGCGCCGGCCGTTGCCGGTGGCCTGCATGCCCATCAGGCGGGCGCTCATGCGGTCGTGCATGTAGCCGACCAGAATGCCGTCCTCGATCAGGATGGTGCGCTCGGTGGGCGTGCCCTCGTCGTCGATGGTCAGCGAGCCGCGGCGGCCCGGCAGCGAGCCGTCGTCGAACACGGTGACGCCCTTGGCCGCCACCCGCTCGCCGATGCGGCCGGAGAAGGCGCTGATGCCCTTGCGGTTGAAGTCGCCCTCCAGCCCGTGGCCGACAGCCTCGTGCAGCAGAATGCCGTTCCAGCCGCAGCCCAGGACCACGTCCATCTCGCCGGCGGGGCAGGGGATGGCGTCCAGATTGACCAGGGCCTGGCGCAGGGCCTCGTCGACCTGGTGCTGCCACCGGTCGGGGCTGATCCAGGCCGAAAAGCCGGCGCGGCCGCCGGCCCCGGATGAGCCGCTCTCGCGCTTGCCGTCCTTCTCGACCGTGACCTGCACATTGACGCGGACTAGGGGGCGAACGTCGCGCACCAGCTTGCCGTCGGCGCGCAGGATCTCGATCACCCGGCGCTCGCCGGCCATCGAGGCCATCACCTGGACGACGCGCGGATCGCGGGCCCGGGCGAAAGCGTCGATCTCTTGCAGCAGCGAGATCTTGTCGGAAAAGGCGGGCGAGGCGAGGGGATCGTCTTCGCCGTACAGTCGCTCGTTGGTCGAGCGGGGCCCTTCGGCGCTGACGCCGGCATAGCCGCGCTTGGCGAGGCTGGCCGAAGCGGCGGCCCGGCCGATGGCGGCCTCGGAAACCTCGGCGGCGTGGGCGTAGCCGGCCGTCTCGCCGGCCACGACGCGAAGGCCGAAACCCTCGCCCGAATCATAGGAGGCGCTCTTCAGGCGGCCGTCGTCGAAGACGAAGGCCTCGCTCTCGGAGCGTTCAATGAAGAGTTCGCCGTCATCGGCGCCGGCCAGGGCCTCGCCCAGGATCTTGCGGGCGCGGTCGGGATCGACGCCGGCGGCGTCCAGAAGGGAGGGGGCGGAGATCGGAGCGTTCATAGCCTACAGGTAAGCGTTCGAAGCCGTTCCGTCACCCCGCCCCGTTGTCGCCCCCGCCCATTGAACGCT
>Ga0209023_10002187_pt1 | contig 24844 bp, 23 predicted proteins | sample LakOneMetagenome_FD_187468 | JGI IMG/M metagenome (GOLD analysis project Ga0209023, IMG submission 187468) | Freshwater and sediment microbial communities from Lake Erie, Canada (SPAdes) (version 2) | ecosystem: Environmental > Aquatic > Freshwater > Lentic | place: Lake Erie, Canada... | reverse complement strand
CCGCGCCGGCTAAACTGCCGTCTTGCCCAACGGGACCCGTCAATGAGCCTGCCCCAGCCTTCCCTTTCGAATGATCTGCGCCTCGGTATCTTCCTGATCCTCGGCCTGCTCATGGCCGCCACGCGCAGCCATCATTTCGCCGTGGTACCGGACGCGTCGTGGGCGGTTTTCTTCGTCGCCGGCTTCTACTTTTCCGCCGCGGGTGCCGAAAAGACGGCCACCCCAGGCGGACTGTCCGGCCGCGCCGCCAGCCTGCTGGCGTTCGCACTCCTGATGGCGCTGGCGGTGCTGACCGATTTCTTCGTGATCCGCAGCCAGGGCATCGATTTCTGGAGCCACTATTGCGTCTCGCCGGCGTACTGGTTCCTCGTGCCGAGCTACGCGGCGCTGTGGTTCGGTGGCGCCTGGCTGCGCGCCCGCAGCCGCGGCTTGCGGGTGCGCGATCTCGGCCTGCTGGCTGCCAGCGCGGTGGTTGCGGCGAGCGCGTGCTACCTGGTGTCGAACGGCAGTTTCTACTGGATCAGCGCGAGCGTGCCGGCGCGCAGCTTCGGCGGCTGGATCGAGAACCTCGGGGACTGGTACCTGCCGTTCGTGCAGACGACCTTGATGTACATCGGCATCGCGGCGGCATTGCATGTCGCGACCGTGGTCGCGGCGAAGGCGCTCGTCGGCGCCGCCGCGTCGCGCGCGGTCCGCTGACAGCGGCCCTTTCCCGACGGGAGAGGGAGCAGAGACATGGGCAACCGACTCTCGAAAATCTACACGCGCACGGGCGACGACGGCACCACCGGCCTCGGCGATGGCACGCGCGTGGGCAAGGATTCGGCGCGCGTCACCGCCTATGGCACGGTCGATGAACTGAACAGTTCGATCGGCATCGTGCTCGCCTGCGACATCGACGCGCGCATGCGCGAGGTGCTGACCCAGGTGCAGCACGACCTGTTCGACCTCGGCGGCGAGCTGTGCATCCCCGGCATGGCCATGGTGCACGGGGACGACATCGATCGCCTCGAACAGATCCTCGATTCGTTCAACGAGAACCTGCCGCCATTGAAGGACTTCATCCTGCCCGGCGGCGGCATGGCCGCGGCGCAATGCCACCTCGCGCGCACGATCTGCCGTCGTGCCGAACGCGAAGTCGTGACCCTCGCGCGCCACGATGCGGTGCGACCGGAGGCGGTGCGTTACCTGAACCGCCTCTCGGACCTGCTGTTCGTGCTCGCGCGCGTGCTTGCGCGCGCGTCCGGCCACGGCGAGGTGCTGTGGCAGCACGAGCGGCGCAAGCGCGGGTAGGATCGAACGCGCGATGACGCCCTGGAGCCTGCGCGGCAGAAACGTTCGAGGCGAGAAGTCCGCTGCGCGAGGACAGTTTTTCGACGATTCGCCGGCCCGTAGTGGTTCTACGGGCCAAGAGGTGGCGAAAAAATGGACCGCGTAGCGGGCTTCGCAGCCCGGACGGCTTCTGCCGCGCAGGCTCCTCTCGAGGCCCTCGCGTTCGTCGAACGACACGGGATCGTGCTCGAATCCAGTCGCCGCGGAACCATCCCTTCGCTGGCCGATGCGATCGCCGGCGAGGAACTGGTCGGCAACTGGTGGTCGCACGCGAGCGGAAAACGCATCTTCGCGGCGACGCGCGCCGTGCGCGATGCCGACGACGTGCTCGTGTGCCGACTCGTCGATGGCAAGATCACCTTCGTGCATGCGCGGCTGTGGCCTGCGCTGGCACGGCTGGCCGACCAATTCCCGCCAGCGCATCTCGCGCGCCTGCACGAGGTTCATGGCGGCAACGGCGCGCATCGAGTCGCGCAGGTCGACTACCCGGACTGGCTCGATGACGCCACCCGCGCCGCCGCGCAGAAGATCGGCGAGGCCGGTGCGCGCGACGCGCTTGCCGCCGTGCTGGCATTGCCCGCATGAGCGTCGCGCTGTACACCCACGCGAGCTGCCTCGCGCACGATCCGGGGCCCGGCCATCCGGAATCGCCGGCGCGCCTCGCCGCGGTGCTCGATGCGCTGGACGCACCGCGATTTGCCGCACTCGATCGCCGCCAGGCACCGCGTGCGACGCGCGCCCAGCTCGAGCGCGTGCATCGCGCGGACCTGGTCGACGACATTCTTTCGAACGTGCCGGCGACGGGCTGGTGCCGACTCGATGCGGACACCGTCATGTCACCCGCCTCGGCGGAGGCGGCGCTGCGCGCGGCCGGCGCCGCCTGCGCCGCGGTCGATGCCGTGCTGACCACGCCGCTGCAGCGCGCGTTCTGCGCGGTGCGCCCGCCCGGACATCACGCGACGCCGGCGAGCTCGATGGGCTTTTGCCTGTTCAACAACGTAGCCGTGGCGGCCGCGCAGGCGCTCGCGGTACATCGCCTCGAACGCGTCGCGATCGTCGACTTCGACGTGCACCACGGCAACGGCACGCAGGACATCTTCTGGAGCGACGCGCGCGTGCTGTATGCATCGTCGCACCAGTGGCCGCTGTATCCGGGTACCGGCGCGCGCGGCGATACCGGTGCCGGCAACATTGTCAACGCGCCGCTGCCGGCAGGCGCCGGCAGCATCGATTTCCGCGATGCGTTCAACCGCATCGTGCTGCCCGCGCTCGACGAATTCGCCCCGCAACTGATCTTCATCTCGGCCGGCTTCGACGCGCATCGACTCGATCCGCTGGCCGGACTGGAACTGGAAGCGGACGACTACGCCTGGGTCACCCGGCGCCTGCTCGACCTCGCCCGGCGCCACGCACAAGGGCGCGTCGTGTCGAGCCTTGAAGGCGGCTACGACCTCGGCGCGCTGGCCGAATCGAGTGCGGCGCACGTCGGCGCCATGCTTGGCTGAAGGCGACTGGCGACGCGCGTACACTGTCGGGCAGGCGATCCGGGAGGACACGCATGCGAGCGATGAATGCGGCGGCGATCACCCTGTTCTCGGCGCTCGTCGCGTCGTTTGCGCCCGCGCGCATCGCACACGCACAGGAATCCCATCCGGCCAAACCGGTGCTGGCGGTGCTGAAGTTCCAGGACGAAACCGGCGCGATGCCGTTCCAGGGCGGGATCGGGCGCGTCGTCACCAATATCCTCGCGAGCGAACTGGCCGCGCGCGACGTGTTCACGGTGGTCGAGCGACGCAAGCTCAATGCGATCCTCGAGGAACAGAACCTCGCCGCGTCGGGGCGACTCGCACCCGGCGAGGGCGCGAAGATCGGCCAGCTCACTGGCGCGCAATACCTCGTGATGGGCACCATCACCGCGTTCGAACCGGATACCGAGACGCGCGTCAGCGGCGGCCTGTTCCGGCGCACGCGCATCGAGCAGACCGATCACGGGGCGTATCTGGCGCTCGACCTGCGCGTGGTCGACACGAGCAGTGGCGAGGTCGCCTACGCGCGCACGATCGAAGGGCATACCGGCGATCGCGCCGTGACGATCGATCTCGCGCAAGCCGATGCGGGCATGCGCATGATCGACAACGAGGCCGACGCGAAAGCCGTGCGTGGCGCGGTGCTCGAGATCATCGACTATCTCGAGTGCGTGATGGTGCGGCGCGACGCCTGCGCATCGACCTACCAGATGCGCGAAGACCAGCGGCGCGAAGGCACGCGCAAGACCTTCCGGCCGGATGGATCGCGACGATGAGTGCAAGGAGGTTCCGATGAGATGTGCCCTGCCCGCCGTGCTCCTTTGGTGCGTGCTGCCGTATTGCGCCGGCGCCGACACCACGCTCGGCTATCGCGGCGACGCCGGCTGCGCGGGCGACTTCGACCAGGTGCGCATGAAGGACTCCTGGCTGCGCATGGATACGCACCAGGGCAGCGACAGCAGCATGATCTACGACGGCGCCGAGAAGCTCGTGACCTTCGTCGACCACGGGCAGCGTCGCTTCATGCAGGCCGAACTCGACGAGGACGCGATCGACCTGCAGAAGGACATCATGGCCAGCCTGAACACGAAGATGCGCAGGGAGACGGGTGTCGACATGTTCGCGATGGCGAAATCGCTGTGTCCGGGAATGGACGGCGCTGCGGCGCGCGATCGGCTGCCGGACGATGCCCCTGCCTGCGGCAACGCCTCGACGCCGGGTGCCGCGATGATCGGCGCCGACGGCAGGCCGATGGATCGCCAGCAGCTCGAAGCGGCCATGAAGGACGGCCGCATGCCCGCGATCGATCCGGCCGGCATGCAGCAGATGCTGCAGAAGCAGATGGCCGCAATGCCGCCCGAGCAGCAGGCGCAGATGCAGCAACTGCTCGCGGGTGCCGCCGGCGGCTCGATGCTGCCGACTGGAAAAGACAGTGCGCCGCCGCGGCCGTTGCCGAGGATCGATCGCGACGCGGGCGAGACGCGCGTCGGCGATATCACCTGCCTGCGCCGCCAGCATCTGCGCGGCGAGCAGATGCTGCGCGAGGACTGCCAGGCACCGGTCGCCGCGCTGCCGTTCAATCCGGTGGAGGCTCGTCGGATCGCGCGCTTCAGCAAGGCGATGCATGAATGGAGTCGCAGCTTCGACGCCGGCGAGACGCAGGAGGCCGTCGACGATCGCGTGCTGATCCAGCGCATCTGCTACCGCGACGGCCATGAAAGCGGGCGCACGACGTTGCGCATCGACCACGCGCCGATCGCAGAGTCGGCGTTCGCCTTGCCTCAAGGCTATGCACCGTTCGACCTCGGCCTGCGGCAGGGGCCGGGTTCACGCTGACCACGAGCGAGCGGGTTTCCCCAACCGTTCGCGTTGAGCGCAGAAAGCGGCAGCGACCGCAGTCGAAACGCTCCGACGAACCCAGAGCCGCTTCGACCAGCCTGCGGCCCGCGCCCAGGGCGATCGGGTCGGGTGCCGGGGCTTGCCGGAATCCACGGATTTCAAAGCGATGCGCCAAACGCGCGCCGGTGGGTTTGCTGCCGGGCGGCAGTTTCGGCAAAGTAGCGGTTCTGCATCGTCAAGACGAAGCCCCGTGCTGCCCAGCCTTCCCGCCTCCGCCAGCCGGCGCCACCTCGCGCTCGCCATCCTCCTCGCCTTGCCATTCGCCACCGCGAAGGCCGACGAGGCGCCCGCCTGCCCGGCCGGCCAGCTCAAGTGCCCGAAGAAGCCGCTCGACTGGGGCATGTGCGGCAAGAACGACCTGCTCGACTTTTACGTCGCAGGTCTGCCCACCGAGGGAGATCGCAAGCTCGCGCCGCGCGATGCGAGCGCGCTCAAGGTCAGCACGCTGGACAAGACTCACTACGTGCTCGAGGGCAAGGCGGAGATTCGCCAGCTCGACCTGTTCGTGCACGCCGAGAAGATCACCTACGACAGCGAGACGACCGACTTCATCGCGAACGGTCCGGTGACGTACCAAGATCGCGGCCTGCTGATGTCGGCGGAAAACGCCAAGGGCAACACCGATCTCGACCAGTGCACGCTCGACGGCGTGCGCTACCAGTTGATCGAGGCGCGCGGCAACGGCGTCGCGCAGGTCGCGGTGGTCGATGACGCGGACCACGCACGCCTGACCCGCGCGACCTATTCGACCTGCAACCTCAACGACCAGCAGTGGGCGTTCGCCGCGCGCGAGATCGATCTCGATCGCGCCGAAGGCGTCGGGCGCGCGCGCGACGTGACATTCCGCGTGCACAACGTACCGGTGTTCTGGCTGCCGTACGCGCGCTTCCCGCTCGACGACCGGCGCAGCAGCGGCTTCCTGTTTCCGAACATCGGCTATGGCGAGCGGCGCGGCTTCGACCTGACCCTGCCGTATTACCTCAACCTCGCGCCGAACTACGATGCGACGATCGCGCCGCGCCTGATGACCGAGCGCGGCGTGATGCTCGGCGGCGAGTTCCGCTATCTCACCGACGGCAGCAGCGGCACGTTTGCCGCCGACATCCTGCCAAACGACCGGCGCGCCGACGATGAATCGGTTGAATACGGCCAGTCGATCCCGGACACGCGCTGGTGGTACCAGTGGAAGAACACCAGCACGTTCAGTGCGAACTGGGGCGCCGGCGTCAACCTCAACCGCGTCTCCGACAACCGCTACTTCGAGGACTTTGGTCGCGGCCTGTACAGCTCGGCGGTCAGCTTCCTGCCATCGAGCGCATACCTCAATGGCCACGGCTCGTGGTGGAGCGCGTCGATTGGCGGGGATTCCTACCAGATCACCGACCCGACGCTCGACTCGCAGTACGAACCGTATCGGCGCCTGCCGCGCATGACGTTCAACGGCCAGCATGCATTGGTCGGGCTGCTCGAAGGCGGCATTGACGCCGAAGCGGTCGCGTTCTCCAAGGATCATGCGCTGGAAGGCCGTCGCGTGGACCTTTATCCGCACCTCGACCTGCCGCTCGAAGGCGCCGCGTGGTTCGTGCGCCCCGAGCTCGGCTACCGCTACACCAGCTACAACCTCGGCAACCTTTCCGACAGCGGCAATCCACTGATCGACAGCAAGAATCCCAGCCGCGGCGTGCCGATCGTCAGCGTCGACAGCGGCCTCGTGTTCGAGCGCTCGCTGCAGTTCGGCGACGAGGCCTGGACGCAGACGTTCGAGCCGCGCGCGTACTACCTGCGCGTGCCGTACCGCAACCAGGACGACCTGCCGCTGTTCGACACGCAGGAGATCCCGTTCAGCTTCGGCGAGCTGTTCCGCAGCAACCGTTTCGTCGGTGCCGACCGCCAGATGGATGCGAACAACCTCTCGCTAGCGCTGACCACGCGCTTCCTCGAGGACGCGACCGGGACGGAGCGTGTGTCCGCGAGCATCGGCCAGATCCGCTATTTCGACGATCAGCGCGTACAGATCCCGGGGCGCAACCCGACGGATTACGGCGGCTCCGCCTACGCAGGCGAGATCGACCTGCACCTCAGCGACCGCTGGCGCATCGTGCTCGACCAGCAGTGGAACCCGAATACGCACCAGACGGACCTGTCGACGTTCTCGCTGCAGAACCGCTTCGGCGACGGCGGCGTAGTGAATTTCTCGTACCGCTACCGGCGCGACTTCCTCGAACAGGTCGATCTCTCCACCGCGATCCCGCTGACCGCCGGCTGGCGCCTCATCGCACGCGAGAACTACGCGCTGAACAATCCGCTCGCGAGCGCGACCGATCCGCACGGTCGCGGCGGGCGCACGCTCGAACGCTTCTTCGGCATCGAGCACGACACCTGCTGCGTCGCTTGGCGCGTGATCGCGCGGCACTGGATCCGCAACGTCAACGGCGATGCCGACAATGCGCTGTATTTCGAGCTCGAATTCAAGGGCATCGGCTCGCTCGGCCAGCAGACGGACTCGTTCCTGCGCCGTGGTATCCTAGGTTATCAATGACTTGCCGGCGGACCGCCGGCCTCGCAGGACGCCACCGCAGCCACAGCGGGGCTTGCGAACCGGATCTGCCTTCCCTGTTCCCGGCGCCACGCGCGCCGGACCATCCCGGAAACTCCCGATGAACCGAACCCTGCTTGGCCTTGCCTTCGCGCTGCTGGTCCCCGCCGTGTCCACACCCGTCGCCGCGCAGGCCGCCTCCGGCCAGCCCCTCGACCGCATCGTCGCGGTAGTCGACGAAGACGTCGTGCTGCAGAGCGAGCTCGACCGCCAGGTACAGGCGGTCACCACTCAGTACGCGTCCAATCCACAGCAGCTGCCACCGCACGATGTGCTCGAACGCCAGCTGCTCGATCGCCTGATCCTGCAGAAACTGCAGGTCGCGCGTGCCGACTCGACCGGCGTCAAGGTCTCCGATGCGCAGATCGACCAGGCGCTGACCCAGATTGCCTCGCAGAACAAGATGGACGTCACCCAATTGCGCGGCGCGATCGAAAGCCAGGGCATGAACTACACCGGTTTTCGCGACAACGTGCGCGAGCAGCTGATCGTCCAGGCATTGCGCCAGCGCGTGGCGCAAAGCCGCGTGCAGGTCAGCGACGCCGAAATCGACAGCCTGCTCAAGAACGGCAACCTGCATCCGGGCCAGTTGCACCTCGGCTACATCATGATCAACGTGCCCGATGGCGCCACGCCCGAGCAGATCGACGAGGCCCGCGTCAAGGCCGACGACGTCAAGCGCCAGATCGACGGCGGCATGGATTTCGCTGCTGCGGCGATCCGCTACTCCAACGCCGAAAACGCGCTGCAGGGCGGCGACCTCGGCTGGCGCAGTGCGAACGAGCTGCCGCCGGCGATGCTCGACGCCGCCGAAAAGCTGCAGGAAGGCCAGACTTCGGCGCCGCTGCGCGGCCCCAACGGTTTTCACATCATCAAGCTGGTCGGCAAGCGTGGCGGCGACAGCCACGTCGTCACCGAATACGAGGCCAGCCACATCCTGGTCAAGTCCAGCGAGCTGGTGTCGAACGAGCAGGCAAAGAAGAAGATCGAGGACATCCGCCGGCGCATCGCCGGTGGCGCCGACTTCGCCGTAGTCGCGAAGGAATCCTCCGACGACGACGCCACCGCCGCGCTCGGCGGCGACCTAGGCTGGTTCGCCGGCGAAGCCTACGGCTCCAAGGTCGAGGAAGTGGTCAAGTCGCTCAAGCCGGGCGAAGTGTCGCAGCCGTTCCAGAGCCCCGCCGGCTGGCACATCCTGAAACTCGCCGACAAGCGCGAGACCGACAAGGCCGGCGAGATGCAGCGCGACGAAGCAAAGAACATGCTGTTCCAGCGCAAGGCCGAGGACGAGTACGGCAGCTTCCTGCGCCAGATCCGCAGTGAGGCGTTCATCGACATCCGCCTGCCCGGCGGTGACGCCGGCAAGTCCGGGTCGGGTGCCACGCCATAACAAGATCCCGTCGCCCATGCCCACGCCGGGGATGGCGGCGCGCGAAATGAACTCCCGCACGCTGCCGCGCATCGCGCTGACCGCCGGCGAACCCGCCGGCATCGGCGCCGAGCTGATCGCCAGGCTCGCCGCGAGCGATATTGCCGCCGACCTCGTCGCGATCGGCGATCCAGACCTGCTTGCGGCGGGCGCGCGTGCGACCGGCGTCGCACTCGACCTGCGCGCCTACGATCCTGCCGAAACCGTCGCAGCACGCGCGCCGGGAACATTGCGCATGTGCGCCTTCACGCTGTCGGAGCCGAGCGTGCCGGGCCGGCTCGACCCACGCAACGCGGGCTACGTGCTGGCGACGCTCGCGCGTGCGGCCGACGGCGCCAGCAGCGGCGAGTTCGATGCGATCGTGACCGCGCCGGTACACAAGGGCGTGATCAACGATGCCGGCGTCCCGTTCACCGGCCACACCGAATTCTTCGCCGCGCGCGCCGGATGCGAGGTCGTGATGATGCTCACCGCACAAGGCGGCGCGCGCGCCGGTGGCGACCTGCGCGTAGCGCTCGCGACCACCCATCTGCCGCTGGCCGCGGTACCTACGGCGATCACGCGCACGGGCCTCGTGCGCACGCTGCGCATCCTGTGCGACGACCTGATCACGCGCTTCCGCATCGCCGCACCGCGCATCGCCGTGCTCGGCCTCAACCCGCACGCGGGCGAGGGAGGTCACCTCGGGCGCGAGGAAATCGACACCATCGCACCGGCGATCATGCAACTGCGCGCGGCCGGCTTCGACGTGCAGGGCCCGATCCCGGCCGACACCGCATTCGTGCCGACGCAACTCGAACGCTACGACGCCGTGCTCGCGATGTACCATGATCAGGGCCTGCCCGTGCTCAAGCACGCCGGCTTCGGCGACGCGGTCAACGTCACGCTCGGCCTGCCCTACCTGCGCACCTCGGTCGACCACGGCACTGCCCTCGACCTCGCCGGCACGGGCCGCGCCGATCCGGGCAGCCTGTTCGCCGCCACGCGCCTCGCATTGCGGCTCGCCAACGGGAAGGAACCATGATCAAGTCATTCACGCGCATCCTGCGAGGCATGTCGGCAAGCACGCCCACGGCCGAGGAACTCGTGACGGAGCTCTACCGGGGGCTTCTCGAGCGCGAGCCCGATGCAGGCGGCCTGCGCGGCAACGTGGCCGCGATGCGTGCTGGCGCGCCGCTGGCGGAGATCGCGAAGGGAATCGCCGGTTCCGACGAATTCGTCAAGAAGAGCGGATTGCTGCGCGTTCCGCCATCGCAGTTGCCTGACCTCAGTGCCGAGTTTCCCGCACGCTACCAGCGCCTCGAAGACGGCACGTGCGTGCTCGCCCTGGAAGACGACGACGGCTTCGACTGGATCGAAGGCCAGATCGGCGAGCACCGGTACTACGACAGTTTCGGCGTATGGTCGCCGACGATCGACCTCGACAAGCAGGTCATCGCGTCGACTGTCGCCGCCCTCGGTGCGCGGAATTGCCTCGAAATCGGCTGCTTCACCGGCCCGGTGCTGTCCCTGCTGCACGAGCGCGGCATCGACGTCACCGGAATCGACCTCAGCCACCTGGCATTCGTGCTCGCCTATCCGTCGATCCGCAGCCGGATTCGCTTCGGCGACCTGTTGTCGCTGGACCTCAAAGGCCCGTTCGACGTCGTCCTCGCAATGGATATTCTCGAGCATCTCAATCCCACCCGGCTCGATCGCTATCTGGAAAGAATCGTCAGCCTGCTCGACCAGGAGGGATACCTGCTGCTGAACTCGCCGATGTTCGGCACCGACGACGTGTTCGGCGAAGTCGCTCCGCCGCACCTCCCGCAATGGAGGAGCGCTGGGCCGTCGGTCTACTGGCGACACCTGCATTGCGACGCGCTCGGCTGGCCGCTGCACGGCCACCTGATCTGGGCCAGCCCTTCCTGGTGGGAAAACCGGCTCGCAGCCAACGGATTGGTCCGCGACCGCGAGGTCGAACGCCGCATGCACGCCGTCCTGGGCGGCTTCTTCGCCGGCTATGCACCCGCGCGCAAGAGCTTTTTCGTGTTGCGCCGCGCGGATGCGCGAACGCCGCCGGGAACACGCGCCGATGCGGTCGTGCGCGAACTCGCCAGCCTGCTTTCGCCGTATCCTGAATTCGCCGCGTAGCGGCCACAGCCGGGCACGCTCGGCTTCGACGCGGGTTTGGACACCGGCGCGATCCGCTACGATGCGCGCATGAATGATTGCCACGTACACAAGAAACGCTTCGGCCAGCACTTCCTGCACGACGCGAACGTGCTCGCACGCATCGTGCAGGCGGTTGCGCCGAAACCGGGCGAGCGCGTCGTCGAGATCGGACCCGGCGACGGCGCGCTGACCCTGCCCCTGCTGCGTGCGCTCGGCCGGCTCACCGTGATCGAGCTCGACCGCGACCTGATTCCGCGCCTGCACGCGGCGGCGCAAGGCGTCGGCGAGCTGGAGATCGTAAACGCCGACGTGTTGTCGGTCGACCTGCGCCGGCTTGCCGACGGCGCGCCGCTGCGCGTGGTCGGCAACCTGCCATACAACATCTCCTCGCCGATCCTGTTCCACTGCATCGAACAGCTCGATGCGATCCACGACATGCACTTCATGCTGCAGAAGGAGGTCGTCGAGCGCATGGCGGCGGCGCCGGGCAGCAAGGTCTATGGACGCCTGTCGGTCATGCTGCAGCTCGCCTGCCGGGTCGAACCACTGATCGAAGTGCCGCCGGCGGCGTTCCGTCCGCCGCCGAAGGTGGACTCGGCGGTCGTGCGCCTGCTCCCGCGCGCACCGCACGAGCGCCATGACGCGGACCCGGCGATGGTCGAACGCGTTGTGAAGGCCGCTTTCGGCCAGCGCCGCAAGACGCTCTCCAACGCCCTGTACGGCCTGCTCACGCCTGAACAGATCTCCCGCGCCGGCGTCGATCCGCGGGCCCGGGCCGAACAGCTTGCCCCGGCCGCATTCGTCGAGCTTGCCCGTATCGCCGGCCTCCCCGACAATCCGACCCCATGAGCGGCAGAAAGCCTTACGACATCACGATTTCGGTCAATACCCGCTTCCTCGACGACCAGTCGGCGCCCGGGGACAACCGCTACGCGTTCGCCTACACGATCACGATCGTCAACGAGGGCTCGGTCGGCGCGCGCCTGCTGTCACGCCACTGGGTCATCACCGACGGCAACGGCAAGGTGCACGAGGTACGCGGCGACGGCGTGGTCGGCGAACAACCGTGGGTGCGTCCAGGCGACGACTACGAATACACCTCCGGCGCCGTGCTCGAGACCGCACTCGGCACCATGCATGGCAGCTACCAGATGATCGCCGACGACGGCACCCACTTCGATGCGCTGATCCCCGCGTTCGTGCTGTCGATCCCGCGGACCCTGCACTGATGGCGGTCTGGGCCATCGGTGATCTGCAAGGTTGCCACGACGAACTGACTCGCCTCATCGACAAGCTGCGCCTGGATCCGGCGAATGACACGCTGTGGTTCTGCGGCGACCTCGTCAACCGCGGCGGCCAGTCGCTCGCGGTGCTGCGCACGGTGAAGGCGTTCGGCGAGCGCGCGATCGTTTCGCTCGGCAACCATGATCTCTCGCTGCTGGCGATCGCCGAGCGCAAGCGCGAAGACCAGGCGCGCGTGAACCCGGAACTGCGCGAGATCCTGTTCGCGCCGGACCGCGACGAACTGCTCGGCTGGCTGCGCCAGCAGAAATTGCTGCACGTCGACCGCACGCTTGGCTGCGCCATGGTGCATGCCGGGCTGTTTCCACGCTGGACCATCGCGCAGGCGGAAGAACTCGCGCGGGAGATCGAGGACAAGCTTCGCGGCGAAGGCTACCGTCGCCTCATGAAGCAGCTGTTCGGCAACAAACCGGACCTGTGGACGCCGAAGCTGCGCGGCATCGACCGCTGGCGCGCCGGCATCAACGTGTTCACGCGCATGCGCTACTGCGACGTGCGCGGTCGCATCGGTTTCGCCGACAAGGGCGCACCGGGCACGCAGCGCCCCGGCCTGTATCCATGGTTCGAAGTACCGGGCCAGGTCAAGCGCGACCTCAGGATCGTCTGCGGCCACTGGTCCACGCTCGGCCGCTTCGCCGGCCTCGGCGTGCACGCGATCGACACCGGTTGCGTCTGGGGCGGCTGGCTGACCGCGCTGCGTCTCGACACCGAGGAACCCGAGTACGTCACGATCAAGTCCGATCGCAAGCCGGCACCGGGCAAGGAAATGGACTGACTTCCGCACCGATCAGGCGAACCGACATGAAGCTCAAGCTGGCTCTGGCAACAACCGTCGGACTGCTCGTCGGCGTGCTGGCTGGCGCATACCTGGGGTATGCGGCCTCGCAATGGTTCGTCAGCACACTCTTCATGTCGCAAATCGAAGCACGTTACGACGAAAGGGTCATCCTTCTGAAGCTGGTCGATGAAGGAAAGGTGGAAGCGGCGCGCAACAAGCTTCTCATCGACGTGCAGTCGGACACGATGGTCATCGGGAACGTCGACCTCCCCGACATGCCCTATTCGGGCATCGCCAACACGAGGCAGCGTCTCATCCGATTCGCCAAGGTGTCCGGCGAACTCAAGTCGGTGCGCGAGGACAATTCGGAACTCGGTCGCGAAGCTGCCGAAGCGCGCAAGCGCCTGCAGTCCTCCGCTTCGGCGCGAGAATGAACCGTTGGGCGCCTACACGCGACGCGCATAGTCGACGAAGTCCATGGCAAATGCGTGCTTCGGGTCCGCCGCATGGTGCGCGCGCGCGGTCTCCGTCCAGTCGCATGGATCGAAGCGCGGGAAATGCGCGTCGACATCATCGGCGATCGTGTCGATCCAGGTGAGGTGCAGGTGCGTCGCGTGCGGCAGCGCGAGCGCGTAGACCTCGCCGCCGCCGATCACCGCGAGTTCCCCCGCCTCTTGCGCAAGAGCCATTGCTTCATCGAGCGAATGCACGGCGACCTGGCCGTCGAACGGTGCGCGGTCACCGCGCGTGAGCACGAGGTTCACGCGCCCGGGCAATGCACGACCGATCGCCAGCGCGGTCTTGCGCCCCATCAGCACCGGTTTGCCGAGCGTGAGCGCCTTGAAGCGCTTGAGGTCGTCCGGCAGGTGCCAGGGCATCGCGCCGTCGCGGCCGATCGCGAACGCGCGGTCGAGCGCGGCGATCAGGGCGATCTTCATCGGCATTCGACCGCAGTCAAGAGCATCGCGGCGCGCGCCGCTCCCACAAGAGCCACGCAAGTACTGTGGGAGCGGCGGAAGCCGCGATGCTTTTCACATCGATCTCGAAAGCCGGCCTGATCGGTCGCGTCATACGGCAACCGGCGCCTTGATCGCCGGGTGCGGCGCATAGTCGACGATCGCGACATCCTCGTAGCGGAAATCGAACAGCGAACGCACGTCGGGATTGAGCACGAGCCTTGGCAGCGCCTTCGGCTCGCGCGAAAGCTGCTCGCGCGCCTGTTCGAAATGGTTGGAGTACAGATGTGCGTCGCCCAGCGTGTGCACGAAATCGCCCGGCGCGAGACCACAGACCTGCGCAACCATCTGCGTCAGCAACGCGTAGCTGGCGATGTTGAACGGCACGCCGAGGAAGATGTCGCCCGAGCGCTGGTACAACTGGCACGACAGCTTTCCATCGGCGACATAGAACTGGAACATCGTGTGGCACGGCTGCAGCGCCATCTTCGGCAGGTCGGCGACGTTCCAGGCGCTGACGATCAGGCGACGCGAGTCGGGATTGCGGCGGATCTCATCCACCACCCATGCGATCTGGTCGACCACGCGCCCATCCGGGCATGCCCACGAACGCCATTGCCGGCCGTATACCGGACCCAGCTCACCGTCCGCATCGGCCCATTCGTCCCAGATCGAGACGCCGTTGTCCTTCAGGTAACGCACGTTCGTCTCGCCACGCAGGAACCAGATCAGCTCGTGCACGATCGACTTCAGGTGCAGCTTCTTGGTCGTGACGAGCGGAAAACCCTGCGCAAGATCGAAGCGCATCTGCCAGCCGAACACGCTGCGCGTGCCGGTGCCGGTGCGGTCGGCCTTCTCGCTGCCGTGTTCGAGCACGTGGCGCAGCAGGTCGAGGTACGCGCGCATCAGGCGGCCTTTCTCTCGGGAACGGGCTGCGACATGCTCGCGGCCGGCGGCGGCACGAGCGTCGGTGCGAAGCGCGACCGCCACAACAGGAACAGACCAACCGCGATCAACGGCAGCGACAGGATCTGCCCCATCGTGAGCCAGTCGAATGCGAGGAATCCGAGCTGCACGTCGGGCTCGCGCACGAACTCGACGCAGAAACGGAAGCATCCATACAGCAATGCGAACAGGCCCGACACCGCATAGCGCGGCCGCGGCTTGCGCGAATACAGCCACAGCGCCGTGAACAGCACGATGCCCTCAAGGGTGAACTCGTACAACTGGGACGGGTGCCGTGCCTCGTTGTTCAACGCGCCGGCGAGATACATCGCATGCAGTTCGTCTCGCGTCTTGTCGAGCGCGTCGAGTGCGCGTGGAAAGATCATGCCCCACGGCTGGTCGGTATGCCTTCCCCACAACTCGCCGCCGATGAAATTGCCGAGTCGGCCAAGGCCAAGCCCGATCGGCACCAGCGGCGCGACGAAGTCGATCGTGTCGAAATAGTTGAGCTTGCGGCGGCGCGTCCAGACCAGGCCCGCGACCAGCACGCCGAGCAGGCCACCATGGAACGACATGCCGCCTTCCCACACCCGCACCAGGCTGAGCGGATGCGCGATCAGCTCGGCCGTGTTGTAGAACAGCATGTAGCCCATGCGCCCGCCGAGGATCACGCCGAGCATCAGGTAGAAGCACAGGTCCGAGAACTCGTCGCGCGTGACGGGCAACCGCCCCTCGGCGCGTCGGCGCTGGCCAAGCCACCAGGCAATGCCGAAACCGAGCAGGTACATGATGCCGTACCAGTGCACCTGCACCGGGCCGAGCGAGAACGCGATGGGGTCGATGTCGACGAAGTAGTGGGACACGGGAAGGGGATCTGACGGCAGGCGCGCATTGTGCCCGGTTGGCTCCGCCAACGCATCCGCGTGGAGCGACCGATCGACGCCCGTCCGTCGCGTGGTTCCGGCCCCCGAGGGCCCGTGCTAACCTGCGCGGAGGGGAAGCAAGAATGGCCCAGACGGATCTCACCGAGCTGCTGAACCGCGCGCAGGGCGGCGACGCGTCCGCACGCGAAGCTGCCTTCGAGCAGATCTACGCCGACCTCAAGCGCATCGCCGCAGCCGAGCTGCGCCGCAACCCCGGCGCGACGCTCAATACCACCGCGCTCGTGCACGAAGCCTACGCAAAACTCGCTGCGCACCACGCGGGAGCGCTCGCGAGTCGTGCCCACTTCTTCAGCCTCGCTGCGCGCGCGATGCGCCAGATCCTCGTCGACCAGGCACGCAGCCGGCTCGCCGACAAGCGCGGCGGGCGCGAGGCACACACCGGGCTGGACGACGCACACGAGATCGCCGATCGGCGCGCGGAAGAACTCCTGCTCGTGGACGACGCGCTCGATCGGCTGGCCGAACACGACGAGCGCGCCGCGAAGGTCGTCGAATGGCACTTCTTCGGCGGCTTCACGTTCACCGAGATCGCCGCCGAACTCGATCTGTCCGAGCGCACCGTGCGCAGTGACTGGGCTCTCGCGCGCGCGGTCCTCGCGCGCGAACTCGGCCTCGGCGACGAATTCGCCGGTTCGAGCGCCCGATTGCGTAACACGTAGTCCAGGACTCGCCGAAGGAAGCGCACGTGCATCGCGACTGGCCGCAAGTGAAGGCGCTGTTCGACGCCTGCCTCGACTCCACGCCCGCAGCACGAACGCGCCTGCTCGGAGACGGAACGACGGTGCCACCCGCGGTGCGCGCAGAAGTCGAGGCCTTGCTCGCCGCGCACGAGCTGTCCGCACCGCTCGACGGCGGTGCGGCCGCCTGGGGCGCGCCGTTGTTCGCCGCCGGCATCGACGAAGTCGACGCGCCGCCCGCAAGGATCGGCCCGTACCGCATCGTGCGCGAACTCGGTCGCGGCGGCATGGGCATCGTCTGGCTTGCACGCCGTGACGAACCCGGCTTCGAGCAGCAGGTCGCGCTCAAGCGCGTGCGCGGCGGCCTCGACGGAGCCGAGGCCCGCGCGCGCTTCCGGCGCGAGCGCGGCATCCTGGCGCGCCTCGCGCACGACCGCATCGCACGCCTGCTGGACGGCGGCGTCGACGAAGGCGGCCGCCCGTGGTTCGCGCTCGAGTACGTCGAAGGCGAGCCGATCGACCGTTGGTGCGACGCGCGCGCGCTGCCGCTGCGCGCGCGCGTGCGCCTGTTCCTCGATGTGCTCGAAGGCGTCGCCTGGGCGCATCGCAACCTCGTCGTGCATCGCGATCTCAAGCCCGCGAACGTGCTCGTCGACGACCAGGGTTGCGTCAAGCTGCTCGACTTCGGCATCGCCAAGCTGCTCGAGGACGACGACACCGGATCGACCGCAACCAGCATGCTGCTGATGACGCCGACCTACGCCGCGCCGGAACAGGTGCGCGGGGAAGCCGTGTCGACCGCGACCGACGTCTACGCGCTCGGCGTGCTGCTGTTCGAGCTGGCAACCGGCCTCCTGCCGTACCGGACACCCGCGGCCACGCGGCAGGCGATCGCGCAAGCGGTCCTCGAACAGGAGCCGGAGCGACCCGCGCGCGCGCTGACCCGGGCCAATGCGGATGCCCCCGCACTCGCCGCCGCGCGCGGCACCACGCCGGCGGGCCTGCGTTCCGCGCTTGACGCCGACTTCGCGCGGATCTGCTCGATCGCACTCGCGAAGTCCCCCGAGCAACGCCATGCCAGCGTGGACGCCCTCGCCGCGGACCTGCGCGCGTGGCTCGAACGGCGTCCGCTGCTGAGCCGCCCAACGCCGCCCTGGCGTCGGCTCATGCAGTTCGCGCGACGCCATCGGATCGGCCTCGCGGCCAGCGTGCTGCTCTGCGTGACGGCGCTCGCCGGGATCGGCGCGACCTTGTGGCAAGCGCGGATCGCCACGCGCAACGCGGAAACTGCGCGCGCAGTGCGCGAGTTCACGACCGGACTGTTCGCCGCGGTCGATCCCGACCAGGCGCGTGGCCGCGACGTGCCCTTGCGCGAGGTGCTCGACCTCGGCGCACGGCGCGCCGAGATCGGCCTCGCCGACCAGCCCGCGGTGCGCGGCGCACTGCTGTCCGACCTCGGCGCGATCTACACGTCGCTCGGCGACGATGCACGCGGCATCGCGCTGCTCGAGCAGGCACGCGATGCGCTGCTCGCGCGTCCCGACCGCGACGACGACGAGCTCGCGCGCGCGTGGCTGCGCCTTGCCGAAGCGCAATTCGAGGATGGCCGCTACGACGCGGCGGCGGCCAGCGCCGACGCCGCATTGCACCTGCTAGCCGCGCACGCGCCGACCGACCCGCTGCGCATCGAAGGCGACCTTCGGCGCGTGCGCATCGACGAGGAGACGGACCACCTCGACGCGGCCGGCGAGCGCATCGAGCGCGTTGTCGATGCGCTGCGTGCCGACCCGCGCGCGAGCGCGACAAACCTGTCGGACGCGCTCGCCACGCTCGGCAACCTGCGCCGCCTGCAGACGCGCAACGAGGAGGCGCTCGCCGCGCACACGGAAGCGCTCGCCCTCGCCCGACAAGTCGATCCCGACGACCCGATCGTCGCGTCGCGCCTGCACGAACTCGCCGCGGCGGAAGCCGCGGTGTCGCAGCCGCAACAGGCCATCGCACACCTGCGCGAGGCGTACGCGCTGCATCGTCGCGTGCACGGCGAACGCCATCCGCTCACGCTGTCGACCGAGGGAGAACTTGCATTCGCACTGGCCAACTCGGCGCAGTACGACGAATCGGACGCGCTGTTCGAACGCAACATCGCAGCACGACGCGCGGTGTTCGGCACCGACCACGCCGAAGTCGCCACGCCGCTCAACAACCAGGGTGTGAGCCAGTACACCCGGCATCGCTACACCGAGGCGGCACGGTCGTTCGGCGAAGCCTGGCGCATCTGGCGCGCCGCGTACGGCGCCGAACATTCGGACACGCGCTCGGCGCTGACCGGCTATGGCGGTTCGCTGCTCGAAGCCGGAGACTTCGAGGCCGCGGAGCCGCTGCTGTTGCAGGCCTACGAGATGTCGCAGCGCCTCGATCCGCCACGCAAACGGGAATCGCCGATCAATACGCTCGCGCTGCTGTACGAGCGCACGCAGCGGCTCGACGAAGCCGAACGCCTGCTGCGCGAGAACGTCGCGCTGCAAGCCCAAGCGAACAACGGTGACGCGCGGCTCTATCCATGGACGACGACCCTGCTCGGCCGCGTGCTGCGCGAACGCGGCGATCTCCCCGGCGCGCGCGAGCAACTGGAGCGCTGTTTCATCGCGTTCGACACCGACGACTATCCCGACGGCCCGCGCACTGCGACCTGCCTCGTGCAACTCGCACTCGTGCGTGAAGCACAACGCGAAGCAGCGACGCAGGTGCGTCCGCTGCTCGAACGCGCGCTCGCCGTGCAGGAAGCGAAGCTCGGCCGGGACGATGCCGAGACCGTCGCGACGCGCGCGCTGCTCGCGCACCTGCCCATCGCGCGTTGAACCCTGCCGGGTCGCTCGCGCGTCGCACCCGTCGAGCCACGCCCCGACGGCCGGCGGCCGCGCACGGCTGGGAGCGCCGTGATCGCAAATTGCCGCTTTTGCCGCGCGCTTGCGTAACTGCCAGCGACGGTCGCGATGCGCGCACGGAGCGCGCCCGCGTGGACCGGCCCCAAACCCGAGGAGTTTCGCCATGTTCCGCCCGATCATCGCCGCCATCCTGTTGCTCGGCGCCGCCGTCTGCACCGCCCGCGACGGCGACCTCGACCTGCGCTTCGACGGCGACGGCAAGCGCGCCGTCGCGTTCGACCTGTCGACAAGCCGGTTCGACCATGCCGTCGCGACGTTCGTCGACGCGGCCGGCCGCTATACCGTCGTCGGCTACGCCGACTACGGCCACGTCGCCTTCGCCCGCCTCCTGCCGAATGGGGCGATCGACGCGGGCTTCGGCAGTGGCGGTTATCTCACGCGGCCCCTGCCTGCCAATGCGACGGTGACGGTCGCGGCGAAGGATTTCGCGGGACGCATCGTGGTCGGCGGGCAGGCGATGAACCCGCTCGACGAGGATCCGTTCGTCTGCCGCTACGCCGCCGACGGCACGCCGGACACGCAGCTCGGTCCGGACGGTTGCCGCGTCGTGCCGGTCGACTATTCGGTCAATGGCGATGACAACGTCAATGCGATCGCGGTGTCCGAGACCGGCTACATCTACCTTGCCGGATCCGCGCAGCGCAACAACACGGGCGACTACGATTTCTTCGTGATGCGCCTGCGCGAAACCGACGCTGCGCCGGACAGCGGTTTCGGCGGCGGCGACGGCATCCAGACGATCGCCTTCGACCTCGACGGAAACCACGCCGGAGGCGACGACGACGGTGCGACGACCCTGCTGCTCGCTGGTACGTGGCTCTACGTCGGCGGCTACGCGTACACGAACGTGTTCTCCAATCACGATTTCGCGATCGCCAAGATCAACAGCGGCAGCGGCGCGCTCGATACCACGTTCTGCCCGAACGCGACCGCCTGTACCGGAAGCGAGGCGTACCAGGGCAAGCGCACGCTCAGCTTCACGCTGACGGCGACGCGTTTCGACGAACAGGTTCGAGGCTTGAAGTTCGACCGCAACGGCTACCTCATAATGGCCGGCACTGCTGCGGACAACATCGGCGCCGACCTCATCCTGGCGCGCCTGCAGACCGACGGCGCGTTCCCCGCGCAGGCATTCGGCAACGAAGGCAACCACGTGCGGGGAACCCTGCTCGAGGACCTCGCCGTCGGCGGACTCGCGGTGGACTTCGACACCAACCGCATCCTCGTTTCAGGCTCGACCGCCAGCGCGCCTGGCAGCGCGGATCCCGACCGCCTGCTCTGGGTCGGCCGTTTCCTCGCCGACGGCACCGCGGACCTGAGTTTCGCGACGGTCGGCGTGAACCCGAGCTGGGTCAAGGCCATCGCATTCGAACACCATGACGATGCGCAGCCGACCGACAATACCGGCGGCGCGCTGCTGATCGACCGCGGTCGCATCGTGCTCACCGGTTCGCGCCTATGGCAGCGCGATGCGGGCATCGGCTTGAACGATTACGATTTCGCGGTCGCGCGCTTCGAGGGTGATGCGATCTTCATCGACGGCCTCGACGGGTACTGATTCATCGCAGCGGTTCGGGCAATGCACTTCGTGCGGGGCCGGCGGCACGCTCGCGTGCCGCCCTACGCGGATCGATGCCCGTGCGCGCGCGCCCCGCATGCGGAAGCCGCGTACGTGCGCGCTGCCCTACGCGGGCAGCACGCGCAGGACGTAGCCCTTGAGGTAGTCGGTCTCCGGAATCGCCGGATGCACCGGGTGGTCCGGCCCCTGCTGCAGCGAGACCAGCATCTGCACCTGACGGTCGAGATGGCGCGCACCCTGCTGCACGCCGTCGAGCAGAGCAGCGCGCGGCATGTGGTGCGAACAGGAGCAGGTGACGAGGACGCCATCCTTGCGCAGCACCTGCATGCCGAGCTCGGCGAGGCGTCGGTAGGCGAGGCTGCCTTCCTTGAAATCCTTCTTGCGCTTGATGAACGCCGGAGGGTCGAGGATCACGACGTCGTAGCGCTCGCGCGCCTCGCGCAGCGCCTTCAGGTGATCGAACGCGTCGGCGCGGACCGCCGTCACGCGTTCGGCGAGTCCGTTGCGCTCGGCGTTGCGCTGCGTCGCTTCGACCGCGGCGGCGGATGCATCCACGCAGACGACTTCGCTTGCTCCGTACGCCGCGGCACGCAGGCCCCAGCCGCCGAGGTAGCTGAACATGTCGAGCACGCGCTTGCCCTTGACGAGGCGCGCAAGCTGGTCACGGTTCTCGCGCTGGTCGTAGAACCAGCCGGTCTTCTGCCCGCCGACCGGATCGATCACGAACTCGAGGTCGCCCTCGCGCGCGACGACTTCGCCACCGTACTCGCCATGGCCGAGATCGGCGTACTCCGGCAGTTGTTCCATCGTGCGGATCGAGGAATCGTTCTTCCACCACAACTGGCGCGGCTTGAGCACCTTCACCACCGCGTCGGTAATCGCGTCCTTGAGACGCTCCATGCCAGCGGTCGCGATCTGCCCGACGACGACGTCGCCGAAGCGATCGAGCACGAGGCCCGGCAAGCCATCGGATTCGCCGTAGACCAGCCGGTAGTACGGCTGCGGGTACAGCTGCTCGCGCAGCGCGAGCGCGATGTTCAGGCGATGCACGATCAGCGAACGGTCGAGCGCATGATCGAGCCCGCGCGAAACCAGCCGCGCGGCGATCAGCGAATTCGGATTGACATAGCCGACACCGATCGGCTTGTCGCGGTAGTCGACGATCGCGACGGCCTGACCCGGCTCGAACGCGCCGAGCGGCGAACGCGCGACGTCGACCTCGTTCGAGAACACCCACAGGTGGCCCGCGCGCAGGCGCGCGTCTTCATTCCGCTTGAGGTACAGGGCGGGAAGTTCGATGGAATCGGTCACGGTGCAGGCCGGCGCAGGCGAAGGCCGCGCACGGTAGCGCGTCCACGCCTGCCCCACAACCGGACACCCAATCGCCGCAGAGCCGTTCGCCGTTGCGCCCGACGCCGGCGTTTCGACTCCGCGCGCGTTGCGCGCTGCGCTCAACGCGAACGGATCAGGAATTCCCCAGCCCGAAAACCCCGTTTGCCCTGAGCGCAGCGCCGCAGGCGCGTAGTCGAAGGGTTCGATCTGGGCACAGCGACCATCAGGCATCGATGCGCAAGCGCACCTCGCGCAGGCGCTCGTAGATCGGCACGCACGCCGCCGCGACGTCGGCATAGCGTCCCTGCAGCGCGGGCACCTCGTCCGGAGCCGCTTCGAAACCGGTCGATGCCCACACGCGTTCGTACCAGTGCGGCGCCCACACGCCGTCGCTGTCGCGCGGACCCGGTGGCCACGCGAGCATGCGCGGCGTGAATGCAATGCCCAGCCAGTCGCACAGCGCACGCAGGTGCCCTTCCGGCGCGCGCAGGAATTCTCCGGCGTCGACAACCGGTACGTCGCCAAGCGCGACAAGGTGTTCGTACAGGCGCTCCTGTTGCGGCAGGCCGATGTCGTCCGGCGTCACGCTTGCGCGCGATTTCACGTACGAGGCGACCACGAGGCGCGGATCGCGGATCAGCAGCACGTTGCGCAACTGCGCGATCCAGCCGACGTCGATGTGCGGCAGCAGGTGGTGCGACATGTGCTTCTGGTACCAGACCGGTCGCTGGCCGGGTGATGAGCCGTGCGCAAGCGATGCGGCAACCCGCCGCCAATCGGTTTCGCCGGCGGCAATGACTTCCTCGCGCGCCGGATGATCGAGCCCGGTTTCCTCGAGGTAATGCGCATACAGCGGTTCGTCGCTGACCGCGCAGTCGCCACGGTTTTCCCACGCGCGCATCATCGCCGTCGACAGGTTGCGTGGACCGCTCCACATCGCGACGCGCAGCGGGTTCATGCGTTTCGCCGCGCCGCGCTCGCGGCCGCGTCGCGCGCTGCGAGTTCGCGGTAGAGCGCCTGCAGGCGTCCGACCATCGGACCCGCGTTGCCGTCGCCGAGCAGGCGCCCGTCGACGCTGCGCACCGGCACCACGCCGGCGAACGTGCCGGTGCAGAACGCTTCGTCCGCACCGTACACCTGGGTCAGGCTGAAATTCTTCTCGAATGCGGGGATGCCCGCTTCGCGACACACCTGCAGCACGTTCCCGCGCGTGATGCCGCCGAGGCAGTAATCGCCGCTCGAGGTCCACACCTCGCCCTTGCGCACGATGAAGAAGTGGGTCGAGTTGCAGGTCGCGACGAAACCGTGCGGATCCAGCATCAGCGCCTCGTCGGCGCCGGCCTCGATCGCCTGGATGCACGCGGTGATGCAGTTGAGCTTGCTGTGGCTGTTGAGCTTGGGATCCTGTACGTCCGGAAAACCGCGCCGCACGTGCACGGTGAACAGGCTCAGGCCGCGCGACAGAGTCTCCGGCTTGGGCAGCTTGAACTCAGGCAGGATCACGATCGTCGCCGGTCCGACCGATGCGCGCGGATCCTGGTACGGCGTGCGCTTGGTGCCGCGGGTGACCATCAGGCGCAGGTGCACGCCATCGGTCATGCCGTTCGCGGCGAGCGTTGCGTACAGCGCATCGGTCAATGCCGCCCGATCGAGGCCGATGTCGAGCGCGATCGCCTTGGCCCCTTCGTACAGGCGATCGAGATGCGCATCGAGGAACAATGGATGCCCGTCCGCCACTCGCAAGCCTTCCCAGACGCCGTCGCCGAGCACGAAGCCGCTGTCGAACACCGAAACCATCGCCTCCGCGCGTGCTTTCAGTGTGCCGTTGATCCAGATGCGGATGCCCGCATTGCGCGGGTCATCGTGGAAGTCGTGCACGCTCTGCGACATGGGGCGAGTCCGCATTGGGGAACGTCTAGTCTAGTCCGGTGGGCGTCGTTGTTTACAGGCGCGGCGCGCGAGTGCACTGTGGCGCGATGCCGAACCGCCTCGCCTCCGAAACGAGTCCCTACCTGCGCCAGCACGCCGAAAATCCGGTCGACTGGTGGCCGTGGTCCGACGAAGCACTCGCCGCCGCGCGCCGCGAAGGCAAACCGATCCTGCTGTCGATCGGCTACGCCGCCTGCCACTGGTGCCACGTGATGGCGCACGAGAGCTTCGAGGACGAGGCCACTGCGCGCCTGATGAACGCGCTGTACGTGAACATCAAGGTCGATCGCGAGGAACGGCCGGACATCGACAAGGTCTACCAGCTCGCACACCAGGCGCTCGCGCGCCGCGGCGGCGGCTGGCCGCTGACGATGTTCCTCACCGCCGACGACCTCGTGCCGTTCTTCGCCGGCACCTATTTTCCAAAGACGCCGCGTTACAACATGCCGGCGTTCGCGCAGGTACTGCAGGGCGTGCGCGCATGGCACGACGACAAGCCGGACGAAATGCGCGCGCAGAAC
>Ga0209023_10002186_pt1 | contig 24847 bp, 23 predicted proteins | sample LakOneMetagenome_FD_187468 | JGI IMG/M metagenome (GOLD analysis project Ga0209023, IMG submission 187468) | Freshwater and sediment microbial communities from Lake Erie, Canada (SPAdes) (version 2) | ecosystem: Environmental > Aquatic > Freshwater > Lentic | place: Lake Erie, Canada... | reverse complement strand
GCTCGAGGACAACCACGACGGGCGCCGGTCGGTGCTCCCGGACCTCGAGGCGGCCCTCGGCTCGCTCGACGTCCGGCTGACGTGGACCGAGGACGGGGCGTCCCTGACCCCGACCCGCGCCGGCGTTCGCGGAGCGCTGGCCCGGATCGGCATCGCCGCCCACCAGGCCGCCGTCGATGGCTTGTGGTGGCGGCTCAAGATCTGCTCGTCCGACGAGTGCGCCTGGGCCTTCTACGACCACTCCAAGAACCGCTCCCGCCAGTGGTGCGAGTTCGGCTGTGGCAATCGGATGAAGACCCGCGCCTACCGCGCCCGTCAGAAGGCGGCTGCACCCGCCTGACCGGCGGCCAGGCAGTCGCGAGCGAGCCCTGCCAGGCCCGCCCCCGTCAGCCCCGGCCAGCCGTGCACCTGCTCCACCCACGACGACGGGATGGCCGAGGCGCCGTGGAGGGCCCCGAGCAGCCCACCCGCAATGGCGGCCACCGTGTCGGTGTCGTCCCCGATGCGTACGGCGTGGAAGAGCGACTCCTCCACCGGGGCGTCCGACCGCTGCCCGTGGGTGATGGCGGACAGGGCGGCCTGGAGGGCGGTGACGGTCCAGCCGTTGGGTGAGAAGCGGCGACCGGGCACGGGGGCCGAGTCGACGGCACACGCCTGGTCGATCAGCCCGCGCCACCAGTCCCGGCGTTCGGCCGGCACCAGCTCGAGACCGGCCAGTGGCCAGAAGGCCCGCTCGGTGATGGCGACCCGGATGGTCTCGCTCCACAGCACGCACGAGTCACCGGCCACCGGGTCGGCATGGGTCAGTGCAGCGACGACCCGAGCCGCCGCCGCGGTCGCCGCGCGATCGGCTCGGCGCCACAGGGCGATCGGCGCCGTACGCATCAGGGCGCCGTTGCCGGCCGAATGGGGATGATCGAGCGCGAACGCCTGCGCCTCCTCGGAGAGCACCCGGCCCGCGGGGGCGTCACCGACGACCCGGCGTCGAGCCGCGCCGAGCACCGCCCGCGTCTGGTTGCCGATGTCGGCCGGGCCGCCGTCGTACCAGGACAGGAAGTCGGCGGCGACCAGGTCGTGGCCCGACTCGGCCAGGAGGTCACCTCCGGAGGCGATGGCACGCGCGACCGCGACCATCATGGAGGTGTCGTCACTCCACTCCCCGGGAGCGAAGTCGCCGAGCCCGCCCCCGATCATCGCGGGGCGTTGGTGGGCCTCGAGCGGCGTGGAGAACTCGTAGGGCACGCCGAGGGCATCACCCACGGCGGTCCCGATCAGGGCGCCCGCCGCGCGGTCCAGCATCGCGTCATCCACGGTCCGAGGTTAGGACCGCTCGCCGACAGGGAGCGAGGTGGGAGGTTCTGCCCTTCGAGATGGGAGTCGCTGTCGTCCGCGGCGACAGAATCTCCCACCTCGCGCGACACAACCCCCCACGTCGCGCGGAAGTCCTGGTCAGATGGCGGGGAAGAGCCGAGCCAGGGTGCCGTGGATCTCATGGCGACGGTCGGCACCGAGCGGGCCGGTGGCGTGGAGCATGCCGGCCGTGCCGTCGACATCGCAGACCGGGTAGCCGTGGATGCTGGGCGTCCACACGCGCGGCAGGGTCGCCCCGACGAAGCACAGCAGCGCCCCCACGGGCACCTCCTGCGACGCCATGGCCGACCGCACCATCTGGACCTGCCGGTCGAGCTTCTTGACCATGAGCGTGCGGTCGTGGCCGTTGACCAGCAGCCGCTCGCGCTCGTCGTCGACCCCGGAGGCCCAGACGACGTCCACGCGCGAGCCGGCGAAGTGCCGAGCCTCGATGACCCAGATCCCCCGCGAGGTGACGGCCAGGTGCGCGATGTCGTCCCCCAGAACGCCGAGCCCCCGCCGGCGGTCGTGGAGAAGCAGGGTCTCGCTGCCACCGGCCTCGGCCAGGATCGCGTTGAGAGAGATGGAGTGCTGTTGACGGTCTGCATTGCGGCGCTCGGAGTCGCGGGCCAACCACGACTCCAGGTCGATCAACTCGCCGGTGCCGCGAACGGCAGGTGGGTGATAGGCCTCGTGCTGCAAAAGAGGTGTAGTAGTCACGGTGGACCCCCCGAGTTCCCGAGATAGAAGGTGGCCTCTTTCTACCTGGGAAGACGGCCTACGCCAACGAAACCTACGCAGATGTAGGGTAAAGAGATTGCTGGTCTAAGCCAGTCTTGCCTCACACGTGCCTGCTGGTCTAAGCCAGTCTTGCCTCACCCGTGTCAACTTCAGGGCATTCAACCAACGGTTCCGTAGGATGGTGGGACGGGGAGGCCTGCAAGCGGCAAATGCGCCCTTGCAAGAACCTGAGTCAACCTAGGACGAGCGGATGGTTGCCAAGGCCATTCGCCCGCTGGTAGTTACGAAGACAACACGGGTGAGAGCGCGTACTCTTGCCCGAACTCAACGGGAAGGGGGCGCGACAGTGAGCTCTCGGGATCGCGCGGAGGCAGCCGCGCAGGCTGGCCTCGGACAGCGCATCCGCGACGCCCGCGTCGCTCTGGGCATGACCCAGGGGGACCTGGCCGGCAGCGACTACTCCGTCGGCTACATCTCCCGGATCGAGTCGGGCGATCGTCGCCCCAGTCGCGACGCCCTGGTTGCGATCGCGGGACGGCTCTCGGTGTCGGTCGACTTCCTCGAGACCGGCCAGGACGGGGATCTGCGCCGCGAGCGTCAGCACGACCTCGACGGGGCCGAGCTGGCCCTGGCCTCCGGCGACATCGACTCGTCACTGATGACCACCGCCGCACTCCTGGACGCCGGCGTCCTCTCGCCGTTCCCCGACCTGGAGATGCGCGCCCTCTACATCCACGCCCTGGCCCAAGAGGCGGCGGGCGACCCGCACCAGGCGATCATCGAGCTCGAGGACCTGCGCGAACGTTCGGAGGACACTCCGCTCGCGGTCCACGTCGCACTCGCCCTGTCCCGCTGCTACCGCGAGACCGAGGACTACCCCCAGGCGATCGCCGCCGGCGAGCGCCAGCTGACCGCCCTCGAGACCAAGGGCCTGACCGGTACGACCGACTACGTCCGGCTGGCGATGACCGTCGCGGGTGCCCACTTCGAGTCCGGGCAGCTGGGCGTCGCCACCCGGTTGGCCAGGCGCGGCATCGCCGCGGCCGAGGCGATCAGCTCGCCAGAGGCCCAGGCCGCGGCCTACTGGAACGCCAGCATCTTCGAGCGCGACAACGGCCACCTCGACAGGGCCATCGAGCTCGCCTCCCGGGCGCTGGGCATCCTCGAGAACGGCGACAGCACCCGCAACCTGTCACGCCTTCGCACGCAGCTCGGCCTGTTCCACCTGCGTGACCCGCACGCCGACCTCGTCGACACGCGACGGCTCCTCGAGCTGGCCGCCCAGGAGATGAAGTGGTCCTCGGCGAGCCCGGTCGACCAGGCGCGCAGCGAGATGGCCTTCGCACGCCTGCTCATCCGCGAGGGCCGGGGCCGTCTGGCACTCGAGCACCTGCGCGCGGTGCCACCGAGTGTGTGTCACCAGGAGCCGGCCCTGTCCGCAGAGCTGCGGGTCATCGAGGTGATCGCGCTGGTCTCCGACGAGTCGCCGGTCGACCATGCCTACGCCGGCGCGACGTCACTGCTCGAGCTGCTCGGCCGCGATCGCGGCATCGGGCAGCTCTGGTTCGAGCTGGGTGAGGCCATGGCGGCGCACGGCGACCAGACCCGGGCGGTTCAGGCCTACCGTCAGGCGTCGGTCTGCCTAGGTGCATCCCGGATCCTCATGCCGATCTACGACCGGACCGCCTACTCCCTGTCAACCCTGGTCTAGGGGTCGACCCGGGTCTAGCGCGTCGCCCCGACCCGAGGGCGGCGGTCCGGCCGCCGATCGTGCTGGTTGTGGTCAGCAGCAGGGCAGGTCGCCACCGCCACGAGCAAGAGAGGACACGGGCCGGGCGTCGGCTGGCGACGGCACGGAGGCGAGGCCCACGGCGACGACGGCGGTCAGGACAGCGGCGACGATCCGAGACATGATGGCTCCTTGGGTTTGAATGTGTTTCCCTGTCGCGTCGATGTGACACCAGGCAGGCACACATTGGCAACTCTTATGGTCAAACCTCGGTACGACGCTTTGCCTCTGCAATCTCTCCGGAACAGCCGCGCGCGGCGCGGTTGCATAGTCATGCACTTCTCGATCCGATCCGAGGGACCTGAGATCGGGGGTCGACTTCGGTGTTCGGGGTGCCTTGCGCCGTCCGGATCGCGCGGGATCTGAGCTCGGATGCTGCAGAAAACTGCAGTTCAAGAGGTTTGATCGTTCAACCACTTGTCGTCCGACGAGGCGAAATCCCACGGCTGGTCCAGACCGGTGGGACAAATTTCGGCCGTCCGTCGGCAGCCGCGGGTGAAATGGCACCGGGCCCGACGAGCCAGTGGCTCTCCGGGCCCGGTGTGAGCGGACCTGCGCTCGGTCAGGTCACCGGCAGCGACACCACGTTGCCGGCACCGAACACGTCGGTCGAGGCATACAGCCGACCCTTGCGGTACTCCAGGCCCGCGGGTGAGGGCACCGAGAGCACGGGTGACACCACCCCGTGCCGGTACATGGAGATCTGGCCGCCGAACAGCTCGGCGACATAGATCCGACCACCCTTGCCGATGGCCAGGTTGGTCGCCCCGAGGAACCCGCTGGCCAGGTTGGAGTACTCACCGTCACCACCGATGCGTACCAGTGACCCGCGGGCGCCGAGGCTCGCGTCCTCCGGCCCACCCGGCAACAGGGTGGTCAGCAGGTAGCCCTGGGCGTTGACCTCGACGTCGGTCGGTACCGGCTCGAACGCGAAGGTCGCCCCGACCGTGCAGTCCGGCAGCCCGTTGGCGGCCGCGGCCTCGGCCGAGATCACCGACTTCTGTGGGCGGAACACGAAGTAGGTCGACACCTTCCCCGCGCGCGACACGTGCAGGATCGCGTTGGCCCCGGCATCGGCGACGAACCAGCCACCGCCGGGAGCATTGGCCAGGGCGTAGGGATTGGAGTCGACCTGCCCGGTATAGGGCTGGAGCTCCGGCGGCAGCTGGGCCAAGCACTCGTCCCCCAGCTGGCGGAAGCCGTAGCGGTTGAGCTGGTCGGGGTTCTTGGCGGCCTCGTAGGCGGCCAGGTCAGCGACAGTGCGCACGCTGCCGTCCGCCCGACGCACCTTGAGCTCGGCGACCAGGCTGGACGCGTCCTCGGCGTCGTTGCGGGTCGTGTAGGCCACCGCCCACTTGCGCGAGGCGACGCCCTCGACAGACACGGACTCGGAGGCGAGGCTCACCACGTTGCCGTGGTCGCCGAGCCGGCTGAGCTGCCCGGCGAAGGACTGGGCGACATAGACCTGGCCACGATGGCCGACGTCGAGCTGGAGCGGGCCGACCAGGCCGGTCGCCAGCACGTCCGGCGCCGGTGGCGCCGACCGATGCGCATCGGCGGGCGGGGTGCCCACCAGGCCCGCGGCCAGAACGGCCGCCAGGAGCGAACAGAGACGAAGGGTTCGGTTCATCGACTACCTCCAGAAGCAGCGCCACCCTGGGGGATGGCCTCCCACGGCCCCCACCGGCCGCGGAACTTCCTCACGAGGATGCCCCTGCCGCCCGACAAGTAAAAGAGGTTTGCCTTACCTCATCCGCTGAGTTGCGTTTCCCGACCCGGCCGGACACGTGCCGAGGCCCCAGAGTCGGGGGGCTCCGGGGCCTCGGCGGTGGGGGTTAATGGGGTGGCGGCGGGGGGACCGCCACCCCTCGGGGGGGTCAGTTGACGACGGTGGTCTCCGGGGGGGCCACGGACACGGTGACGTCCGGGCTGGTCTCGTCGCCGGCGACGACGAGCAGGTAGTCGCCGGCCACGGCCTCGTCGACCTGGAGCCCGCGGCCCATCTCGGTGCCGTCGGGGGCGAACATCGTGAAGCCGCGGTCGAAGCCGAGCGCGAGCGCGTCGACGAAGAAGCAGTCACCGGCGGTCGCGGGGATCGTCACGACGGCGACCTTGTCGGCGTCGGCGAGGGTGAAGGAGACGTCCTCGCCGATCGCGGCCGAGGTCTCCTCGGTCGACAGGATCTTGGCCTTGGTGACCGCGGTGTCGAAGATGCGGAACGTGTAGCTGCCGTCGTCGGGGAGCCGGTAGACGTCAGGAGCGTCCGGCGTCTCGAGCCATGGCTGGACCGCACCGTCGGGTCCGATCAGCTCGCCCACCTTGGCGTCGAGCGCCGGCAGGGTGACCGTGCTGTCGGCGGACCCGGTGAAGGTCACGTCGACCGGCTGGAAGGGAAGGTCGGCCGCCACGTCGAGGGTGCTGTCCACGTGGCCGGCGTAGTGCTTGGGGGTCGAGGCCCACAGCTTCAGCGGCGTGTTGGAGTACGCCGGCAGGTTGAGCGTGTAGGTCCCGTCGGACTTGGCGTTGAAGTGGATGGCGTTGTCGACCGGAGGCTCCTCGTCGCCCGGCTCGGGCAGCGGGATCCCCTGGTCGTCGACCACGGTGATGTTGGACAGGTCGTTGCCCTCATAGCCGACGCTGACGTAGTCGCCGCTCGAGGCCGTCACCAGAACCGTGACGACCGACGTCGGAGGCGCGATCACGAGCCCGTCGGGGTCGTTGACATCGAGAAGGTAGGGCAGCGGCGCCGGCGTGGTCGCCGTACCGGTGGCCTCCTCCCGGAAACCGGATGCTGCCAGCACGGCGCGGACCTGGTCGCCAGGCGCCGGCGGGAGGGCCAGCCCCTGCTGGAAGTGGCCATTGTTGAGGGTGACGTAGCCGGCACCCACCCAACCGAAGCCGCTGTTGGTCTGGAGCAGGACCTTGCCCGCTCCGTCGTAGTCGGTGGTGCCGGTGACACTCAGCTCGCGTCCGCCGGCCTTGGTGGCCAGCCACTTGAGGCCGACCAGCATCTGGGGCTGCCAGGTCACCGTGACCGCGAGGGTGCTCGACACGGCCGCCGGGCGACCGGACTGGGCCGGCAGCTGCACGCGGTAGCGCAGGGCGCCGCGGTCGGGCCGCACCTTGAACGTGTAGCCGGCCCGCGCATCGATCGTCGTGGACCTGGTCGAGACCCACGCGTTGCCGTCGCGCTGTTGCAGCACGACACGGCTGTTGGCGGCGGCTCCCCGTGCCTGTCCGCTGATGGTGATGGCCTGACCCTCGCGCACCGTGTCCGCGGACACGGTCGCCGTGATGGTCGTTGCGGCCTTGGCCGCACTTGCTGCTGCAGGCAGTGCCACCGACATTCCCATAGCCGGTAGTGCCACAGCGATGACGAACAACATATGACGTCGCACGTCGTCCTCCTCGCCCCGAGATGAGCTGTGAAGCTCGCGCAACATCGACGTTGCCACTCTTGACTCGGGGCTTAGAGGTAATCGGTGGAGATAGCCCGCTAGGGCTAGACCGGGCCATAGACAACTAGTCCGTGACCAGAACGATCGTCTAGCGACGGAATCGATCGTGGGGAGGGTCTGTCACGACAACACTGCGCGTTTCGGCCCCGGATCGGCCACGGATTCGATGGCGCCGAGCGCCGAAACTTTTGTCACGGCTTCTTGACGGAAACTCCCAAATCCGGGCAACGGCCCGGGGTCGGCCCAGGCGCGGGCCACCCACCCGAGCCATCCGGGCTCACCAGGCGTACGCCTCGGGCGCGGGCTTGGCTCCATTGGGCGCCGGGGCCGGGAAGAGCTCGTCCAGCTTGTCCAGCGTCGCCTCGTCCAGCTCGATCTCCAGGGCGCGCAGCGTGCCATCGAGCTGGTCCTGGGTGCGCGGCCCGATGATCGGCGCGGTGACGGCCGGACGCGACAGCAGCCACGCCAGCCCGACGTGGGCCGGGTCCTCCCCGAGGTCGGCGCACAGCCGCTCCCAGGCCTCGATGGTGGGCCGGTGCTTCTCCAGCCCCTCGGCGGAGCGGCCGGACCCCGACCGGGCCCCGCCGCCCTCCCGCTCCTTGCGGATCGCTCCGGACAGCAGGCCTCCGTGGAGCGGCGACCAGGGGATGACGCCCAGGCCGTAGTGCTGCGCGGCCGGCAGCACCTCGAGCTCGACCCACCGGGTCATCAGGTTGTAGATCGACTGCTCGCTGACCAGCCCCAGGAAGTGCCGTGCCTTGGCGGCCTCCATCGCCTGGGCGACATGCCAGCCGGCGAAGTTGGAGGAGCCGACATAGAGGATCTTTCCTTGCGCCCGCAGCGTCTCCATCGCCTCCCAGATCTCCTCCCACGGCGTCGACCGGTCGACGTGGTGCATCTGGTAGAGGTCGATGTAGTCGGTCTGGAGCCGCTTGAGCGAGGCGTCGCAGGCGCGCCGGATGTTGAGCGCCGACAGGAAGGTGTCGTTGGGCCAGTCGCTCATCGAGCCATAGAGCTTGGTCGCGATCACGGTCCGCTCGCGTCGTCCCCCGCCCTGTGCGAACCAGCGTCCGATGATCTGCTCGGTGATCCCCTCCCCCTTCTGCCAGCCATAGACGTTGGCGGTGTCGAAGAAGTTGATCCCGTGCTCGTGGGCCCGGTCCATGATCGCGTGGCTGTCCTCCTCGGAGGTCTCCGGCCCGAAGTTCATCGTGCCCAGACACAGCCGACTCACCGAGAGTCCCGTGCGTCCAAGGTGGGTGTAGTCCATGGTGCTCTCCTCCGGGGCGTCTGACGCAGGTCCTCTTGCGAGCCTACGCGCGCGCCCGTCAGGCGCCGATGCTGATCGGGATGCGCTGCGGCCCGAAGTCCTCGGCGTGGGCGGCGAACCGTCCCGGGAGCACCCGATGGCAGCGCGGGCAGGACCCGTCGGCAGCGAGGCGGTAGGCGACGACGCGATAGCGGTCGCGCTCGATCAGCGCATGGCCGCAGCCGGAGCACCGGGTGGTCTCCCCCTCGGCGTTGCGAAGGTTGCCGGTGTAGACGAAGTGCAGCCCCTCTTCGAGCGCGATCTGCTGGGCCCGCACCAGCGTGCACAACGGCGTCGCCGGCACGTCACGCATCCGGTGGTCGGGGTGGAACGCCGAGAAGTGGTGGGGTACGTCGGGACCGAGCTCGGCGAGGATCCAGCGGCACATGGCCCGCAGCTCGTCCTCGGAGTCGTTGTGGCCGGGGATGAGCAGGGTCGTGATCTCGAGCCAGACGTCGGTTTGGTGCTTGAGATAGACGAGGGTGTCCAGCACCGGACGCAGCCGGGCGCCCGTGACGAAGCGGTAGAAGTCGTCGTTGAAGCCCTTGAGATCCACGTTGGCCGCATCCATCACGGCGAAGAGGTCGGCGCGCGCCTCGGGGTTCACGTAGCCGGCCGTCACCGCGACGGTGTTGATCCCGCGTTCCTGGCAGGCGCGGGCGGTGTCCACGGCGTACTCGGCGAAGATGACGGGGTCGTTGTAGGTGAAGGCGACGCTGCGGCTGTGCCAGGCCAGGGCCGTCCGCGCGATGCCCTGCGGCGACGCCTGGTCCATGAGCCGGTCCATCTCACGGGACTTGGAGATGTCCCAGTTCTGGCAGAACTTGCAGCCCAGGTTGCACCCCGCCGTCCCGAACGACAGGACGCAGCTGCCGGGATAGAAGTGGTGGAGCGGCTTCTTCTCGATCGGATCGACACAGAAGCCCGACGAGCGGCCATAGGTCGTCAGCGCGATGTGGTCACCCTCGCGCTGGCGCACGAAACAGAAGCCGCGCTGTCCGTCACGCAGCCGGCACTCGCGCGGACACAGGTCGCACTGCAGCCGCCCATCCTCGACCGCGTGCCAGTAGCGCGCGACGTAGGACGACTCGGCACCGCGCTGCGACGCCACGGGGCCGGGGGGCCGCAGGTCGTGGACACAGGACTCATGAACCTGCTGGGTATCGACGGACATCGTCATTCCTCCTCCGAGAAGAGGTCCACGACATAGCGGGAGATGTGCATCTCCTCGCTCCAGAATGCCGGAGGGACCCCGAGCTTGACCTTGAGATGGCCCAAGAAGTCGGCCGGGCCGGAGACCTTGTCCCACACCTGCGGCAAGAAGGTCGCCCGGCGACCGCCGTACTCCAGGACCACACCGTCGACGCCGGGGCGCAGCGCGGCGAGCGCATCGGCCTCGTCGCCGAACGGGATGGGCCGCAGCGCGGACAGCACCGAGACCTCGATGACGACGGCCGGGAGGTCGACCCGGTCGAGCGGTGGGAAGCGACGGTCGCGGAACGCGGCCGCGCGGGCGTTGCCGCGGACGTCCTCGACGAGGGAGCGGTACGGCGTGATGGTGCCGATGCACCCGGCCAGGTCGCCGTGCCGGGTGAGTGTCACGAAGCAGGCCCGCTCCTGGGCCAGCCAGGGTGCTCCGCGCTCCGCTGGGGAGTCGTCGCCGAGGTCGACCCCGAGGTCGGCGGCGATCGCGCCGCGCGCGAGCGTCAGCAGGGTGCCGCCCGCCCCCGTGGGGAGCGGCGCGAGCAGCCGGTCGTCAGTCGGTGACGGGACGGAGGAACGCCAGTGCGACATAGCCCACCACCCTCCTGCGATCGCCGGCGGTGTCGCCGGAGCTGCACCGCGCGAGCAGCCGCGGGACGAGCCCGTGCCGTTGCGCGGCCAGGAGGAGCCCGTTGGCGGGCGTGGCGCCACAGGCCTGGTCGTGGGTGAGGGGAAGGTCGAGCCGTAGCATCTGCTCGACCGTGGCCTCGTCCACGCGCTCTGCGGCGTCGTAGGGCAGGTAGTGCGACAGGTCGGAGCTGACGACGACCACGGTCTCCGAGCCACCCCACAGGGCATCGAGCACGTCGGCGACCTCGCCCGGCTCCGCTCGGCCGACCGCCAAGGGGACGACCTCGATGTCGCCCAGCACCATCTGAAGGAACGGCAGGTGGACCTCCAGCGAGTGCTCGGCGGCATGCGCCTCGGCGCTCACCCCGACCTGGGGCAGGTCCTGGAGCTCGGTGGCGACCCGAGCGACCCGGACCTCACCGAGCGGAGTCCCCAACGTGTCCACGCCCGGGAGCACCACGCCATCGGTCCAGACGCGATGCGTCGGGCCGAGGAGGACGACCCGGCGGATGGTGCCCCGGCCCCGTTCGAGGGCCGCATAGCCCAGCGCGGCCGTCGACCCGGAGTAGATGTAGCCGGCGTGCGGCAGCAGTAGTGCCTTGGGCAGCGGAAGGTCCGGAGCGAGCTCGGGCCGCGCGTCGTCCAACATGGCGGTGATCGCCGTCATGAGCTGGTGGCGTGTTCCTGGGTAGAACAACCCGGCCACGGCCGGGGGGCGAACCGTGGGCACACCTTCAGTGTCCTCCCATCTTCAACCGATCGCTCCCTTGCGTGACCTACCAGACAGACGTGACTTGGGGCCGTCACTAGCGTGGGGAGGGTGATGAGTGATGGGTGACGCACGACGGTCGTCGGGACAGGCCGGCAACGCGATCTACGGCTTGGGCATCTTCGGTGCCTGGGTCTATTTCTGGATGCAGGCCAGCGGCTTCGGGGAGCACCTGCTCGCCGTGCTCGAGGGCCTCGTCTGGCCCGCCTTCGTCGTCTACTACGGGCTCGAGCGACTCATCGGCTGACACCCCCGCCCGTGCGGCGCCGACCAATCCGATCCGGCGACGGTGACGAACCACCTGAAACGACGAAGGAGTGAGCCATGCCCACGATCGAGCGCAGCGTCGCCGTCCAGCAGCCGGTGGAGAAGGTCTGGGACTTCTTGTCCGACTTCACCACGACCGAGTCCTGGGACCCCGGCACGGTGTCGTGCGAGCGGGTGAGCGGTGACGGTGGCGTCGGGACCGTCTATCGCAACGTCTCGAAGTTCATGGGCCGCGAGGTCGAGATCGAGTACACCGCCGTCGCGGTCGTGCCCGGCCGGGAGATCCGGCTCCACGGACGCACCGGGGCGATGGAGATGGAGGACACGATGCGCTTCCACGCCGACGGTGACGGGACCCGGGTCGACTACATCGCCCACTTCGAGCCCCAGGGCCTGACCAAGCTGGTCACACCGCTGATGGCGCCGTTCTTCAAGAAGCTCGGCGACGACGCGGCCGTCAGCCTCGAGCGCACGCTCAGCCGGCTCTAGGACGACGCTGGCTAGACCCTCTTGGTGTCGTAGGCCCACATCGCGATCTCCACGCGGTTGCGGGCGCCGAGCTTGGCGAGCAGCGACGCGACGTGCGTCTTGACCGTGCTGAGCCCGATGAAGAGCTCCTCGGCGATCTCGGCGTTGGTCCGCCCGCGCGCGACCAGCAGGAGGACCTCCTCCTCGCGGTCGGTCAGCGGCTCGATCGGCTGGACGGCCTCCGCGAGCGGCGCCTGACCGGCCAGGGTGGCGAGGAGCCGTCGGGTCACGTTGGGGGCGATCAGCGCCTCCCCGTCGGCCGCCGCGTGGATGGCCTGGACGAGAAGCTCCGGGCCGGCATCCTTGAGCAGGAAGCCGCGGGCGCCCGCTCGCAGGGCGCCGTGGACGTACTCGTCGAGATCGAACGTCGTGATCACGACGACGGCCATCGGCTCGGCCACGTCGGGTCCGGCCAGCCGCCGCGTCACCTCGACCCCGTCGAGGCCCGGCATCCGGATGTCGACGAGCAGCACGTCGGGACGCAGCCGACGCGCCAGCTCGAGCGCGGCCAGACCGTCCGGTGCCTGCCCGACGACCTCGATGTCGGGCTGGGCGTCGAGGATCATCGACAGCCCGGTGCGCACCAGGTCCTGGTCGTCGGCCACGACCACGCGGATGCTCACGCGGTCACCTCCGCAGGCAGCTCCGCCTCGACCGACCAGCCGCCCCCGGGACGGGGACCGGCCTGGAGCCGCCCACCGAGCAGCTGGGCACGCTCGGCCATGCCGATCAGCCCGAAGCCCGGCGACACCGTGCGGGACGGGTCGGGCCGGCCGTCGTCGGCCACCGACAACCGGACGCGGTGGTCGTCCACGACGACCCCGATATCCACGCGCGTCGCCCCTCGGGCGTGGCGCAACGCGTTGGTCAGCGACTCCTGGGCGAGGCGATAGACCGCCGCGTCCACGGCGCGCGGCAGCCGGTCGGCCGGTCCGGTCACGCGCACCTCCACGGCCGGCGTGGCGCCGCGTCGGACGAGCGAGGTCAGGTCGCCGACCCCCGGGGTGGGGGCATACTCGGCCTCGCCCTCGCGGAGCACGCGCACCATCGCGCGCATCTCCTCCAGGGTGCGGCTCGCCTCGGCCTCGATCGCCTGCAGCGCAGCCACCGCGGCGTCGGGGCGCTGCCCGGCCACGGCCTGGCCTGCCTGGGCCTGGACCGCGATGGCCGAGACGTGGTGGGCGACGGTGTCGTGGAGCTCGCGCGCCAGCCCGACGCGCTCCTCACTGCGGATCTCGGCAAGCTGGCGGTTCCAGACGTCGGCCCGGTAGCGGAGGGCCGCACCGGCCGCCCCCACGGCCATGAGCATGACCGAGCCACCGATGATGTCGCTCCATCCCGCGAAGGACGCCGCCATGCCGAGTGCGACGCTCGCGAGCACGAAGACGAGCCCCACGATGATCTCGCGACCCGAGCCCCAGCGGGTCAGGGAGTAGAGCAGCACCACGATGCATCCCATGGTGTAGAGCCCGAGGTCACCGGAGCCGGTGGCGAGCTGGAGAACCGACAAGACGGCAGCGGTGCCGAACCCGATGAGGGCGCACAGCAGCGGGTGGGTCCTGCGCCACAGCAGGACCGGCACGAGCGCCATCGCGAGGATGGTGACGAAGGGGCGGAACAGCAGCTGCGTGCGGAAGATCCCCTCCAGCACGGCGGTGACCTCGAGGGTGCCGACCAACGCCCAGTCCCGCCAGACCCGTCGCGGGGCCCCGGCCGGCCGCGGCTCATGCCACAGCGAACCACCGCGCGGGGATCGCCGGCTGTCGCTCATCACGACCCCAGCCTAGGGACAACGACGGCTGCGCGGATCAGCCGGAAGAACGAGCCGGTCTCCCTCCCGGGGCGGACCCAGGTCGGGCCTGCATGCCGATCCGCCAGAGGTCGTCGACGCGCGACGGTGAGGTGACCGAGCAGACCGCCCGGCACCCTCACTCCCGGAGACGCACATGTCATCCCTGCTCTACCGCTGGGGCCGCTGGTCGGCCCGCCGTCCCTGGATCGCGATCGGCCTCTGGCTGGTTCTCGCCGTGGCCGTCACCACCGCCGGCGCGACCGTCGGTCATCCCCTCGACGACTCCATGTCCTCCCCTGGCAGCGACTCCCAGGCCGCCAACGACCTGCTGGCGAGCACCGACTCGGGGGCCGGTGGCCTCACGTCGTACGTCGTCGCGACGCCGCGCGAGCCCGGCACCACCTTCTTCGACTCCCCCGCCGCCGTCACCGAGCTCGGGCGGCTGGAGCAGTCGCTCGTCGGACTGCGCGACCTCCAAGGCGCCAGCGACCCGGCCGGGGTACTGACCCAGGACCGACAGGCAGCCGTGGATGCCCAGATGGTGAGCCCCGACGGACGGGTGGCGCTGATCCGCCTGCAGTACCCTCCGATCGAGCACACCGACGTCCAGGCGCTGACGGCACTCGACACCGCGCTCGAGCAGGCCCGCGAGGGCTCCTCGCTGCGGATCGAAGCGGGCGGCGACCTCTACTTCACCTTCGCCTCGCCGCCCACGTCGGTCTATGAGGCTCTCGGCGTCGTCGTCGCCCTCGTGATCCTGCTCGTGGCCTTCGGATCGCTCGTCGCGGCCGGCCTGCCCCTGGTGATCGGCCTCTTCGGGCTGCTGGTCGGCACGAGCTCGCTGTCACTCGCGGCCTACGTCGTCGACATCCCGGTCTGGGCGACCGTGATGGCCTCGATGGTGGGACTCGGCGCCGGCATCGACTATGCGCTGTTCCTCGTCACCCGGCACCGCGAGCACCTGGCCATCGGCCTGACGGTGCCCGAGTCCGTCGGGCGTGCGGTCGCCACCGCCGGGCAGTCGGTCATCTTCGCCGGCGGCACCGTGGTCATCGCCATCCTCGGGCTGACGTTCGCCGGCCTGCCGTTCATCGCCGCCGGTGGGATCGGGATGGCCATCGTGGTCCTCGTCATGGTGGCCGCGGCGATCACGCTGCTGCCCGCCCTGCTCGGCCTCGCGGGGCAGCACATCAACGCCCGCCACCGGTGGCTGGGTCGGCGCACCCACGACAGCGCGACCAAGCGCTGGGCCCGGTGGGGCGCCCACGTCACCCGGCACCCGCTCCCCTACCTGCTCGGCGGTGCCGCCCTCCTCCTGGCCCTGGCCGCCCCGGCGACCGCGCTGCGGCTGGGCATGCCCGACGAGGGCAGCCTCCCCGAGGCTCGGACCGAACGGCAGGCCTATGACCTGATCGCCGACGGCTTCGGACCCGGCGCCATCAGTCCCATGGTCATCGCCATCGACACCGCCGGCGACGGCGGCGCCGAGGCCCGGGTGACCCAGGCCCTGTCCGACGACCCGGGGATCGTGTCCACCCAGACCCTGCCCGAGCCGAGCGCGTCCGACATCGCGGTCGTGCTGGCGCAGGCGAGCAGCACCCCCCAGTCGGCGACCACGCGGGACACCCTGGAGCGGCTCCGCTCCGACGTGCTCCCGACGGCCCTGGGTGACAGCCCGGCGACCGCGCACGTCGGCGGCTACACCGCCGTCATGACGGACATGAGTCAGCGGGTCCAGGACCGGCTCCCGATCTTCATCTCCGCCGTGGTTCTGCTCTCGTTCCTGTTGCTCGTGGTCGTCTTCCGGTCCATCGCCGTCCCCGTCAAGGCGGCCCTGCTCAACCTGCTGAGCGTCAGCGCGGCGTACGGCGTCCTCGTGATGGTCTTCCAGTGGGGCTGGGCCAAGGACCTGATCGGGCTGGAGTCGACGGTGCCGATCATCTCGTTCATCCCGATGTTCATGTTCGCCATCCTGTTCGGGCTCTCCATGGACTACGAGGTCTTCCTGCTGTCGCGGATCCGCGAGGAGTGGCGGCGCACGGGCGACACCGACCACGCGATCGCCCACGGCATCGGGTTCACGGCACGGACGATCTCGGCAGGCGCCGCAATCATGGTGGCGGTGTTCATGGGGTTCGCCTCCGGCAGCGACCCGTCGATCAAGATGCTCGGCCTCGGGCTGGCCACCGCGGTCCTGCTGGACGCCACGGTCGTCCGACTGGTGCTGGTCCCGGCCACGATGACCCTGTTGGGCCGACTGAACTGGTGGCTGCCCGCCTGGCTGGACAGGCTGCTTCCGTCGTTCGACGTGGACGTGCACGACCCGGTCGCGAAGAAATTCCTTCCCGAACCTGTCGAGAACCTCGACCCGGTGGCGACGAAGGGGTGATCATGCCTCGACACGAAGGAGCACTCCCATGAAGTACGTCCTGATGTTCACCTCCCGCCCCGACCTCTCCGACGCCGTCGACCCCGAGCTGGCCAAGCAGGTCTACGCCGCCACCTACCAGTGGTTCGCCGAGCATGGCGCCGCCGGCCGGATCGCCGACTCGGGCGCCGAGCTGCACCCGGTCACCTCCGCCACCACGGTCAAGCACGGAGGCGACGGCCCGCTGGTCGTCGACGGTCCCTTCAACGAGGCCAAGGAGGTCATCGGCGGGTTCACCGTCATCGACGTGCCCGACCTCGACGCGGCCGTCGCGATGACGAAGTCCTGGCCAATGCTGGCCTTCCCCGGAGTGGCGGTGGAGATCCGCCCGATGGTCGAGGACTACTCCCAGTTCGAGGAATGACGCCGACGACCACGGACCGGCTCCTCGCGCAGACCCTGCGCGAGGAGTCCGGCCCGTTGGTCGCCTCCCTCGCCCGCCGGTTCGGCGACTTCGACCTCGCCGAGGAGGCGGTCCAGTCCGCGGTGCTGGAGGCGCTCACGTCGTGGCGCCGGTCCGGCCCGCCCGAGCGGCCCGGGGCGTGGCTGCACGTGGCCGCCCAGCGCAACGCCCTTGACGCCGTACGACGTCGCGAGCGGCAGCGTGGCCTGGCCCGGCGACTGCCGGAGCCCCGGTCCGCCGGGCCCGAGACCCCTGGGCCGGAGTCCCCGGGGCCGGGGACCGACGACCGGCTGGCCCTCCTGTTCGCCTGCTGCCACCCCGCCCTCGCCCCCGAGGCGAGGCTGGCGCTCACCCTCCGAGCCGTCGTCGGCCTCACCACACCCCAGATCGCCCGGGCCTTCCTGGTCAACGAGGCGACCCTCGCGCAGCGGATCGTGCGCGCCAAACGCAAGATCGTCACGGCTGGGATCGCCCTCGCCGTCCCCGCGGAGGCCGACCTGTCGGCGCGTCTGGAGGACGTCCTCGCCGTCGTCTATCTCATGTTCAACGAGGGATTCGTCTCCTCGACCGGGCACGGGCAGGACCGAGACCTCGCCGCGGACGCCGTGTGGCTGGCCGAGGTCGTCGCCACCAGCCTGCCGACCGAACCCGAGGCCTGGGGTCTCGCGGCCCTGCTCCGCCTCCAGCACGCCCGGGCGGCCGCCCGCTTCGACGGGACCGGAGACCTGGTGCTCCTGGCGGACCAGAACCGGAGTCTCTGGGACCGGGCCGCCATCGCGGCCGGCGAGGCCCACCTCGAGCGGGCCGCGGCGCTGGCGCGCCCAGGGCGCTACCAGCTCCACGCGGCCATCGCCGCCTGCCACGCGTCGAGCTCGGCCTGGGAGGAGACCGACTGGCTTCAGATCGCCACGCTCTATGACGTCCTGGTCGCCCTCGACCCGTCCCCGGTGGCGCGGCTCAACCGGTTGGTGGCCCGGTCGCAGCTCGGACCGTCGTACGCCGAGCGCGCCCTGGCCGACCTCGACGAGCTCGCGGCTGCGCTGGACGGCTACCACCTCTTCCACGCCACCCGTGCGGAGCTGCTCACCCGGCTCGACCGCGCGGACGAGGCCTCGGTCGCCAATACCCGTGCCCTCGAGCTCACGACCAACGACGCCGAGCGCCGCCTGCTGCTCACGCGCCTGCATCGCCACCCGCTCACCGACGGGTCCTGACCGGTGGCGCCCAGGACTAGGCCGTGGCGTCGAGCCGCCGGCGCTGGTCGCCGGAGAGCGTGATCTCCGTAGCAGCGACCGACGCGAGGATGGTCTCGGGGCGACTGGACCCCGGGATCGGCAGGACGTGCGGCGACTTCGCGAGCATCCACGCGAGCGTCACCTGCTGGGGGGTGGCGCCCACCTCGTCGGCGACCTCCTGGAAGACCGCGAAGCGGCTCCCGAGCTCCGCGGCGCCCTTGATCCCGCCCAGCGGGCTCCACGGCAGGAAGGCGATGCCGAGCTCGTCGCACAGCTCCAGCTCCGGCTCGCTGGACCGGAAGGACGGCGAGAACTGGTTCTGCACCGACACCAGCCGGCCACCGAGGATCTCGTTGGCCTCGCGGATCTGGTCGGGGTTGGCGTTGGAGATGCCGGCCATCCGGATCTTCCCGGCGTCGAGCAGACCGGCCACGGCCTCCACGGACTCGGCGTAGGGCACGGACGGGTCGGGCCGGTGGAACTGGTAGAGCCCGATGGCCTCCACGCCGAGCCTCCGCAGCGATGCCTCACACGCCTCCCGGAGGTGGGCCGGGCTGCCGTCGACGGTCCAGCTGCCGCCGCCGGGGCGCAGGTGGCCACCCTTGGTCGCCACGAGGACGTCGTCGGTGCTGCCGGCGTACGACGCCAGGGCGCGCGCGATGAGCGACTCGTTGTGACCGACCTCGTCGGCACCGACGTGATAGGCGTCCGCGGTGTCGATCAGCGTGACGCCGGCGTCCAGGGCGGCGTGGATCGTGGCGACCGAGCGCTCCTCGTCGGGGCGGCCCTCGATCGACATCGGCATGCCGCCGAGGCCGATCGCACCCACCTTCAGGTCGCCGAGCTGACGCTGCTGCATGGAGTCTCCTTCGGGGTCGTCGTGGGGGCCACCGCCGAAGCGCGGCCTCACCCGGTCTACTCCGCGGCGTGAGGGATTCCAAGTCCGCGTGACGTCCGCGCGTCACCGGCTTCCCGGTTCCGGCTGCTCACCCGGCCGCGGGAACGGCCGCACGACCATGGGCTGGATCGACAGACCGTCCGCAGGCAGGTCGGCGACGCGGATGACCGGCCGGACCGCCTCGAGGATCCGGCCGTGGCCCAGATAGATCGCCATGTGGGTGATCGGGGAGCCGAAGAAGACGAGATCGCCTCGTCGACGCTGAGCCAGGGGGACGTGCGGCAGGTCGGACTCATAGAGGACGTGGGTCGTGCGGAAGTCCGCACCCACATGCAGGTTGGTGTCCAGCCCGGGGACGACCCGGCCGCCCGCATACACCGCCTGGAGTGCGAGTCCGGAGCAGTCGAAGCCCATCGGTCCGGCGCCGCCCCAGATGTAGGGCAGCCCGAGCTGCGCCTCGGCATAGTCGATCATCGCCTCGATCCGCTGCTCGGCCGACGCCTCGAGCGGGACCGTGGGCTGGGCGACGTACTGGTCGATGCAGTAGGGCTCATCGATCGGCAGTGCCGCCCAGGTGAGCGGGCCGACCACACCGTCCACCTCGAGGTCGTGCGCGGTCTGGAACGCGCGCACCGCGGCCACTGTCGTAGCGTCGTAGCGCTCCTTGTGCCCGACGATGCCCAGCGCCTGCTGCACCAGATAGACCTTCACGCCGACGATGGCTGCCGTCGCAGGCAGGCACTCCGGCGGTGGGGGGACCGCGGTGACGAAATCGGACGCCTCCACCGGCACCGACGCCTGGTGGTGCAGCCGCCGCGGCGGGTGCGCGGGTCCGGATGAGTCGGACGGGTCGGGCGAGTCCGCCGAGACACCGGGGGCAGCAGCGCACCCGGTGCTCAGGAGTACGACGCCTGCGGCCGCGGCGAGGAGGCGCTGGGTGGCTCGGTTCACACCGGTGAGATGTCCGGGAAGCGCAACCGGTTGCGCAACCCGAACAGGTCAGCGCACACGTCTCACGGGGAGGATGGCCGCAGCCCCGAGCAGGGCGCAGCCACCGGCGACGAGGTAGAGCACCGCATAGCTGTGGTCCGTGATCCCCAGGATCGCCGGGGCGAGGGCTGGCGCCACTGCGAAGGGCAGCGCCCCGGCGATGTTGAGGACACCCAGGTCCTTGGCCACCGAACCGGACTCGGGCAGGACGTCGACGACCAGGGCCAGGTCGACGGCCATGTACATGCCGAAACCCGCACCGCCCACGGCCATCCCGACCAGGTAGCCGCCCACTCCGGTCGCGCCGGCGACCAGGACGAGCGCGGCTGCATAGATGGTGGCCGCGCCCATCACGAAGACCTTCCTGCGCCCGAGGCGGTCCGAGAGCCTGCCGGCCAGCGGGGCGGTGGCGACGATCGCGACGGACTGGGCCAGGGTGCCGAGATAGATCTGGTGCGCGACATCCTGCTCGCGGCTGCCGATCTGCTCGAGCAGGTAGTAGGCCTGGTAGGTGACGAGGAACGCATAGGCCATCACCAGCAGGAAGCGACTCAGGAACGCCCAGGCGAAGTCCGGGTTGGCGCGAGGGTCGACATAGAAGGTCTCGACGAGCTCGCGGAGGGACCACGCGGGCCGGTCGGCCGCGTCGAGGCGCCGGTCGGGCAGCCTGAGCGCGAACTGCAGCACGAGGACGCCGCCGACCAGGCACGGCACCGCGAACATGGTCAGCAGCGAGCCGTCGAAGGCCTGCACGAGATAGGTGCCGGCAACGGAGGCGGCAGGGACGCAGATCCCCAACACCCCCGAGACCACGCCGCGCTGCCGGGTGGGCACCTGGTCGGGCAGGACGGCGGTCTGCGCGGCCAGGATCGCGTTGAGGAACACCTGGGCCACGCACCAGCCGACGAGCACGACGGGCACCGACGGTGCGAGGGCGACGGTCAGGATGCCCGCACAGCCGCCGGCCAGCCCCACCAGCATCCACGGGCGCCGCATGCCCAGCCGCGAGGTGGTGCGGTCACTCAGGCGACCGACGAGCGGGTTGCTGACCAGGGCGAGCAGCGACCCGACGCCGGTGACGAGCGCAAGGCTCCGGGGTGCGTCGTCGAGGCCGACCAGGTCGTTGACCTTGAGGGCCAAGGTCACCAGCAGTGGGGCCAAGAAGAGCAGCGAGCCGCCGGCGTAGGACAGCGCGTACGCCGTCACGAACGCCGGCCCGACCGGACGCACCTCACGCAGGCGCAGCTGGGACGTCGCCACGCTGCCCTCCCTGCTCGGATGCACGGTTGGCTCAGGTAAGCCTTGCCTCAGCATCCCAGCAGGTCCGGGGGTTGTCACTGGTCAGCCTGCCAGCGATCAGCCGGTCAGCGATCAGGGCGTCCGCCGCCGCAGGATGCTCGCGCGCAGCCGGTGGAGGCGTGGCATCAGGCCATAGATGACGATCGGGACGGCGATGGTCGCCAGGACGAACGTGCGCAGGACGGGTCCCAGCTGGGACAGCCAGCCGCCGAGCGTCAGGTTGAGGACGGTAAGGGTCGGGAAGACCGCGATCCAAATCATCAGGGCGAGCTGGTGCTTGCTGGGCGGTGCGATGGGGGACGTGGTGGACATGGTGATGCTCCTCAGGGGTGGGTGGTGACCGCGTTCGAGATGTCTTCCTCGACGAGGTCGTTGTTGATGTCGATGGCGGCCGCAGACCCTTCGCCCGCGGCCGTGATCACCTGGGCCCGCGGGTTGACCGCGTTGCCGGCGGCCCAGACACCGGGCACGCTGGTGCGACCGGTGACCCCGGCGGAGACCCAGCCGTTGTCGTGGGTGGCACACCCGAGGCCGGTCAGCAGGCTGTCGTGCGGGACGAACCGGGGACGGACGAACACCGCGGACCGTCGGACGATCTCGCCCGAGGCCAGCTCGACGCCGGTCAGCGCGTCATCCTCGACGACCAGCCGGGCGACCCGGCCCTCGACGGCGCCGATGCCGCGGGCGCTCAGCCGGGCCCGCTGCTCGTCGTCGAGCAGCGCGCCGTCGGTGAAGAGCACGACATCGCCCGACCACTGCCGGACCAGCTGGGCGTGCGCCACGGCCTCAGGGCTCCCCCCGAGGACGCCGAGGGGCTGGTCGCGCACCTCGTAGCCGTGGCAGTAGGGGCAGTGCAACAGGTCGCGCCCCCACCGCTCGCGCACCCCGGGGATCTCCGGGATCTCGTCGCGCAGTCCGGTGGTCACCAGGACCCGTCGGGCACGCAGGGTCCCGCCGTCACTCAGAGTCACGTCGAAGGCAGGGTGCTCGTCCGCGCGGGTGGGAGGGACTGGGGAGATCGAGGTGACCGTGCCGACGAGGAGCCGACCGCCGTACCCGGCGACCTCCTCGCGTCCGGCCGCCAGCAGCTCGGTGGGAGGGAGCCCATCAGAGCCCAGGAAACCCTGCATGTGGGCGGCCGGCGCGTTGCGGGGCTGCCCGGCGTCGACCACGGCGACCCGACGGCGGGCCCGGGTCAGGACCAGCGCGGCGGACAGGCCGGCGGCGCCTCCGCCGATGATGACGACGTCGTAGGTGTTCATGGAACGAGGGTCGCCGCCGGCGGGGCCGGGGACAACGGTTGTTGCCGTTTCCGGGAATCGCGGGTCCAATGGCCACGTGGCACCCCCGAAGCAGCAGCCGGCCATCGCCGCGGCGCTGGACCAGGTCGGCCCGCGCCTGCGCCGGGTGCGCGAGCAGCGCGGGCTGACCCTCACCGAGGCGGCCCAGCAGACGGGGATCTCCAAGAGCACCCTGTCGCGGCTCGAGCACGGGCAGCGCCGACCGAGCCTGGAGCTCCTGCTGCCGCTCGCGCAGGCCTACCGGGTCCCCATCGACGACCTGGTCGGCGCCCCGGAGGTCGGTGACCCGCGGATCCGGCTCAAGCCACGTCGCGTCAACGGCCGCACGGTTCTCCCCCTGACCCGACCGGGAGGCATCCAGGCGTGGAAGATCGTGGTCCCGACGACGCAGGCCACGCCGCGGCCCCGCACCCACGACGGGTTCGAGTGGCTCTACGTCCTGTCGGGGCGGATGCGGCTGATCCTCGGCGACCGCGATCTCGTGTTGGGGGTGGGCGAGGCCGCCGAGTTCGACACCCAGGTCCCGCACTGGTTCGGCAGCACGGGCGAGGGACCCGCCGAGGTGCTGAGCGTCTTCGGAAGGCCGGGTGAGCGCATGCTCGTGCGAGCGTCCGACCAGCCGAACGCCGGTGAGCACACCGACCCTCACCTGCCCTGACCCGACGCCCAGGAAGCCGCGACCATGCCCGACTCACTCGTCGAGACCAAGCTCATGTCGCCGCGTCCACGACCCCGTGCGGTGGCTCGGCCGAGGCTCGACGACCTGCTGCAGCGCGGTGCCGATGCGAGCGTGCTCCTGGTCTCCGCCCCGGCCGGGTTCGGCAAGACCACCCTGCTCGGCACCTGGTTCGCACGTGCCGGGGACCGCCCGACCGCCTGGGTCTCCCTCGACCAGCGCGACGCCGAGGCCCGGTCGTTCTGGAGCTATGTCGTGGTCGCGCTCGACCGCGCGGTCCCGGGGATCGCGACGGCCGCCTTGGACCAGCTCCGGGCGGGCCAGCCACCGCTCGAGAGCATCCTCGCCGGCGTCCTCAACGAGATCAGCGTCCTGCCCGGGGACCTGAGCCTGGTGCTCGACGACTACCACCTGGCCGAGGGGCCCGAGATCCAGTCGGGCATGACCTTCCTGGTCGAGCATCTGCCACCGCAGCTCCACGTCGTCATCAGCACACGCGCCGATCCGGTCTTGCCGCTTGCGCGCTTGCGGGCCCGCGGCGAGCTCGTGGAGGTGCGGGCCGCTGATCTTCGGTTCACCGACGCGGAGGCCGCCACCTATCTCGAGCGGGCCGGCCTCGACCTGGCCGACAGCGACGTCGCGGCGCTGGAGTCTCGCACCGAGGGCTGGGCGGCAGCACTCCAGCTCGCCGCCTTGTCGCTGCAGGGGCGCGACGACCCGGAGCGCTTCATCGAGGGGTTCGCCGGCGACGACCGCTTCGTCGTCGACTACCTGGCCGACGAGGTGCTCGACCGACTGCCGGCCGAGACTCGGCAGTTCCTCCTGGCGACCTCGGTCCTCGACCGGCTGACCGGCCCGCTCTGTGACGCGGTGACGGGCCGCACCGGCGCCGCCACGATGCTGCAGACCCTCGAGCGGCAGAACCTGTTCGTGGTCCCCCTCGATGACAACCGGCGGTGGTACCGCTACCACCACCTGTTCGCCGACGTCCTCCGCGCCCATCTCGCCGAGGAGCGGCAAGGCGACGTCGCCGCCCTGCATCGGCGCGCGAGCGCCTGGTACGCCGAGGCGGGGCAGCCGGAGGCTGCCGTGCGCCACGCACTGTCCGCCGGCGACGTCGACCGCGCCGCCGAGCTGGTGGAGCTCGCCATCCCCGAGCTGCGCCGCCACCGGCGCGAGGACGTCATCCGACGCTGGGCGGCGGCGCTCCCCGACGACGCGGTCCGCCACCGTCCGGTGCTCGCGGTCGGGCTGATCGGCGGACTGGCCGCCAGCAACGACCTGGCCGGGCTCGACCGCCGGCTCAGTGCCGCCGAGGACCTGCTGGCGCGGCCGGCTGGTGAGGTCGAGGTCGTCGACCGGGCCGAGCTCTCCCGGCTCCCCGCGGTCGTCGAGACCTACCGGGCCCTGCTGTCCCTGGTCGCCGGAGATCTCCCCGGCACCGTGGCCCATGCCGAGGCGGCGCTGGCGCGAGCCGTCGACGATGACCACCTCTCCATTGCGGCAGCCTCCGCCCTGTGCGGGCTCGCGGCCTGGCCGACGGGCGACCTAGCCACCGCTCACCGGACCTATGTCGTCGCCGCCGAGCGCCTCGAGCTCGCCGATCACATCCCCGACGTGCTGGGCTGCGTGGCCGTCCTGGCCGACCTCGAGCTGGACCAGGGACACCTGCGCGCGGCCGAGCACACGCTGGACAAGGCGCTCGCGCTCGCCGAGAGCTCCGCCCCCGGATCCGCGCCCGTCCGCGGGACGGCCGACCTGCAGGTCTTGCTGAGTCGGGT
>Ga0209023_10002185_pt1 | contig 24848 bp, 26 predicted proteins | sample LakOneMetagenome_FD_187468 | JGI IMG/M metagenome (GOLD analysis project Ga0209023, IMG submission 187468) | Freshwater and sediment microbial communities from Lake Erie, Canada (SPAdes) (version 2) | ecosystem: Environmental > Aquatic > Freshwater > Lentic | place: Lake Erie, Canada... | reverse complement strand
ATCATCGTGATCCTCATCATCATGTTCATCCAGCGCGTGATTACCTATTACATCTATCCCAACGTGATCTGATCGAGGGCTGTTGACCCTTCCCTGGCGCTTCTCGGTTCAAGGCATCAGCGTTGCATTGCGCGTCACGCCGCGCGGCGGAGCGGATGCGATCGACGGGATTGAGACACTGGCGAATGGCCGCAGCGTGGTGAAAGTCCGCGTTCGTGCACTCGCCGAGGGCGGCGAAGCCAACCGCGCGGTAGTAGAATTGCTCGCCAAGGCGCTTGCCGTGCCGAAAAGCCATGTGCGCGTCTTGTCCGGCGTGACCTCGCGGCTGAAGCAGGTCGCGGTCGACGGCGATCCGAAGAAGCTGGGCGAAGCGTTGCAGGCCCTGACGCAAACCGAACCAACGTGACGGCACAACTGAAAGACCTCTGATGTCCGCCAAGATCATCGATGGAAAAGTCATTGCCGCCGATCTGCGCGCGCGTGTCGCGGACGAAGTGGCGCGGGTGAAACGCGATCACGGTCTGACGCCGGGACTGGCTGTGGTTCTGGTCGGCCACGATCCCGCCTCCGAAGTTTATGTCCGCAACAAGGGCCAGCAGACCAAGGCTGCGGGCATGATGTCGTTCGAGCACAAGCTGCCGGCGAACACGTCGCAAAAGGATCTGCTGGCGCTGGTGGCAAAGCTCAATGCCGATCCGTCAGTGCACGGCATCCTCGTGCAATTGCCGCTACCCGCAGGACTCGATACGCAGACGGTGATCAATGCCATCGATCCTGCGAAGGATGTCGATGGATTGCATCCGGTCAATGCCGGACGGCTCGCCAACGGATTGCCCGCGCTGACGCCCTGCACGCCGCTCGGCTGTATCATTCTCGCCAAGACCGTTCACACCTCGCTGGAGGGTATGAACGCGGTCATCATCGGCCGCTCCAATCTTGTCGGCCGCCCACTGGTGCAATTGCTGCTTAATGAAAATGCGACCGTGACCATCGCACATTCGCGCACGCGTGATCTTGCAGACATCTGCAAGCGCGCCGACCTACTTCTCGCGGCAGTCGGCAAGCCGGAGATGGTCAAGCGCGACTGGATCAAGCCCGGTGCGACGGTGATCGATGTCGGCATCAATCGCATTCCCGGCGCGGACGGAAAGAACAAGCTGGTCGGCGATGTCGCTTATCAGGAAGCGCTCGATGTCGCGGGCGCGATTACGCCGGTGCCCGGCGGTGTTGGTCAGATGACGGTGGCGTGCCTTTTGGTGAATACGTTGCGCGCGGCTTGCGCGATCAAAGGACTCGCTGCACCGGCGACCTGACGGTCACCACCACATGCAGAGGCTATAGCCGAGCCGATTGCGCGTCCGCCAGCCGCGATAAGGAATGTGAAAACCCTGATTGGCCTTGGCGCATTTGCCCGCCTTGGTCACAGGCTCGCGCGGCATGCCGTGATTGGGACCGAACGCGAGCGCCGGAGCCGCGCTGGCGGCGATCACAGCCGTGGCCATCACAATCGCAATCAGAGGTTTCGTCACAGCGATCTCTCCGTACGAGGATAAAGTCGCAGGTAAAATAGTAAGACGAACTTACTTAAACAACGGGCGCATCAACCGTTGTGAGACAGCGGACTAAGGGCTGCCGGTCCACGCGAACGCGACCTTGTCCAGCGACTTCGCGCCAAACCGCTCCGAGGAGCGAGCAACCATGCGGCCGCCGAGCGTGCGGTAAAACTCAACCGCCGGCTCGTTGTCCGACAGCGCCCAGATCACCATGCTCTTCAATCCGCTCTGGATGAGGTCGCGCTTGGCAGAGGCGAACAGGCGGCGGCCGAAGCCGAGGCCCTGAAATTCCGGACGCAGATACAGCTCGTAGATCTCGCCTTCGAAATGAAGGCTGCGTGCGCGATTGCGGCCGTAGTTGGCATAGCCCGCGATCTTGTCGCCGAACGACAACACGCTGACGCGGCTGCCTTTGCGAATCGCCGAGTCCCACCATTGCGGACCGCGGCGATTGATCAGCTTCTCGAGTTCGGCGCCCGGAATGATTCCCTGATAGGCGGCACGCCACGCTTCATCATGCGTTGCAGCAACCGCCGACGCATCGGAAGCCTTGGCTGGACGAACTTCGATAAGGATCGTGCTCATGGTGCAATCAAAGCAACTCGCAGCGCCGCCTTCAAGATGCATCGTTAATTATCGGTTAATATGTGCGCTTTTTGCATCAGGTGAAAGGTGTTCTGTGCCGAAACAGCACACGTTTGATTGGCGAATCCGGGTTATGTCGATGATGTGATGATTTGCTGCATGACGAGATTGCACAGAATGACGTGTTTGGAATGGTTCAAGGCCGCGCTTGCGCTCGTTGTGATTGGCACTTTGTCGCATGTACCCGCGTTGGGTGAAACGCGGCTCGGCGCACAAGGCGCGGAAGGCTCGCCGAACCGGCGGCAGGAATGGCTGGTGCCGACGCAAGACCAGATCACGCCGTCGCGCGCGGTGTTGTTCCGTCCGCCGGGCAAGGGACCGTTTCGCATTGCCGTCATCGCGCATGCATCGACACAAAATCGCTTGCAACGCGCGCAAATGCCGCAACCGGAATACGGCGCACTCGCAGCCGCACTTGTCGCGCGCGGCTTTGCTGTGCTCGTGCCGCAGCGCCTCGGCCACGGCAAAACTGGTGGTCCTTATCTGGAGGACCAGGACGGTTGCGATACTGCCGAATACACATTGTCGGCGCGCACCACGGCAGAAGCGATCGCCACCGCGTTGAGTTTCATGCGCGCGCAATCCTTCGCGCGAAAAGATGCGTCGGTGATCGCTGGACATTCCGCGGGCGGATGGGGCGCTCTGGCGCTGACAGATCGCAGCCCGAAAGATATTTCAGCCGTGATCGTGTTCGCAGCCGGTCGCGGCGGCCGCAAAGACGATCGCGCGAACAATATCTGCGCGCCCGATAAACTCATCGCTGCAGCAAAAGAATTCGGCGAAGACGCGAAAGTGCCGGTAACCTGGGTGGTGGCGGAGAACGATTCCTATTTCCCGCCGGAATTTTCAAAGCGCTTGGCGGATGCGTTTACTGAGGCGGGCGACGATAAAGTTGATTTCCAAGTGATGCCTGCGCTGGGCAATGAAGGTCACTGGCTGGCGGAAAGCGGCGAGCAGAGCGTGCTCGACACGATTATCGCGAATGCGGCGGGACTAAATATGCAAACTCCAGCCGCGGCGAGCGCGGCTGCAAAAAAGAAGTAGGAGCCGCTAAATCGCGGTGCCCATCGCTTCTTTGGCGGCACGCACGCCACTCTCCTGCGCGCCGTGGGCGGTGGTGAAGAAATTCGGCGAGGTGGCTTCACCCGCGAAGAACAGGCGATCATTGACGGGCGCGGCGAGTATGGCGCGGTCCCCCGCATGCCCCGGCAGCGCGTGGGAATAGGAGCCCCGCGCGAACGGATCGTGCGCCCAGCGCGATTCCGCCAGCGGCTTTAGTTTGCGGCGAAAATCCGACCCGAGCAGCGCCACGATTTCATCGATGCTCTGCGCGGCCAATGCGCCCTCGCCTGCATCTTCCAGCTGCTGCGCGAACGCCCCGCCGAAAAATCCCTCGATGCAATTCTGCCCGAACGGACGCAGATGATAGGTGCCCATCGCCGTGCGCATGGTCGCGGCACGCAGACTGCCGTCGCTCGGCAGATCGTTCGGAGAATCGAGTGCAAGCATCACCTTGTCGGCAAGGCCGAGCGGAAGACCTGCAGCGGCGGCGACCTTATCCGGCAGCGCGGGACGAAAGCGGATCGTCTCATCGGCGAGCAGGTTCGTCGGCGTGGTAATAATCACCTTGCGCGCGGTCAGCGTGCCTTGCGAGGTTTCGATTTTCACTCGCGGGCCGGAATGATCGATCAGCGTCACCGCGCAATTCAACGCGACTGGACACGGCGCACCGTAGGCCGCGATCAATGCACCGTAGCCGCGACGCACGCGCCAGTTGATCTCGGTGTCTTCATAGGCATCCATGTCGTAAACGGAGACCTGATCGAGTTCGCAGCCGTTGATGTAGGTGCTGATGGCATCGATCATCGGATTCCAGCGATTGCCGGGCTCTAAATACGCGCTCGCCACACTGTCGCTGTCGTTGTCCGCCGCCTGCTCCGCGCGCTCGAAGAATGCATCCAGCGACGCGATGAACTCGACGCGCTCCGCTTTCGGAAATGATTTGTCGTCAGTCTGCTCGCGCCATGGCGGACGTGTCCTGTCCACCTCGAAGCCGAGACTGTCCGCGATTCCGACAAACGGATTCTTGTCAGCCGAATGCAGCCATCCGCAGCCGAGATCGAACAGCACATTCTCCTTCGGAAACGAAAGTGTGTGGCTGCGTCCGCCGATGCGGTCACGCGCTTCGAGAATCAAAACGGACAGACCGGAACCCTCAAGCGTCCGCGCTGCGGCAAGTCCCGCTGCACCTGCGCCGATGATTGCAATGTCAATGTCGGAAGGAAGAGCCATACAGTTGAGCCTGATACCGAAGCCGTCATGGCCGGATGTGTCCCGGCTACTCACACAGTCATTGTAACCGGCCTATAAGACGACAATGCCCGGCACAAGGCCGGGCATGTCAGTTTTCTGTCATCGCTTAGAGAGAGCCGTCTCAGCTCGCCAGCGCCTCTCTGGCCTTCTCAGCGCGCTTGCGCTCGTTTGGATCAAGGTGGCGCTTGCGCAGACGGATCGACTTTGGCGTGATTTCCACCAGTTCGTCGTCTTCGATGTAAGCCAGCGCCTTTTCCAGCGTCATCCGGATCGGAGGCGTCAGGCGCACCGCTTCATCCTTCGACGTGGTGCGGATGTTAGTGAGCTGCTTGCCTTTAAGGACGTTGATTTCGAGATCGTTCTCGCGGGTGTGCTCGCCGACGATCATGCCGCGATAGACCTTCCAGCCCGGCTCGATCATCATCGGGCCGCGATCTTCCAGCTTGAACATCGCGTAGGCCACCGCCTCGCCCTGCTCGTTGGAAATCAGCACGCCGTTGCGGCGGCCCTGAATCTCGCCCTTGTAAGGCAGGTAATCGTGGAACAGGCGGTTCATGATCGCCGTGCCGCGCGTGTCGGTCATCAACTCACCCTGATAACCGATCAGGCCGCGGGTCGGCGCATAGAACACCAGCCGCAAGCGGTTGCCACCCGACGGGCGCATCTCGATCATCTCGGCCTTGCGCTCGCTCATCTTCTGCACAACCACGCCGGAAAATTCTTCGTCAACGTCGACGACGACTTCTTCGATCGGCTCCAGAATCTGGCCGTCGTCATTCTTGGTGAGAACGACGCGAGGACGCGACACCGAAAGCTCGAAGCCTTCGCGGCGCATGTTCTCGATCAGGATCGCGAGCTGCAATTCGCCGCGGCCCGAGACTTCCATCGAGTCCTTGTCGGCGGCTTCGACAACGCGCAACGCGACATTGCCTTCGGCTTCGCGCAGCAGACGGTCGCGGATCAGGCGGCTGGTGACCTTATCACCCTCGGTGCCGGCGAGCGGCGAGTTGTTGACGATGAAGGACATCGACACAGTCGGCGGGTCGATCGGCTGCGCCTGAATCGGCGTATCGACGGTCGGATCGCAGAACGTGTCTGCGACGGTGCCCTTGGTGAGGCCTGCAATCGCAATGATGTCGCCGGCTTCAGCCAGTTCGACAGGCTGGCGCTCAAGGCCACGAAACGCGAGGATCTTGGTGATACGTCCGCTTTCGACGGTCTTGCCGTCACGCGACAGAACCTTCACGGCCTGGTTCGGCTTCACCGAGCCTGACGAAATGCGACCAGTGATGATGCGGCCGAGATAGGGGTTGGCTTCGAGAATGGTGCCGAGCAAGCGGAACGGACCTTCTTCAACGACCGGCGGCGCGACATGCTTGATGACGAGATCGAACAGCGGCTTCATGCCCTTGTCGTTCTCGGTCTCGCTGTTGCCCATCCAGCCGTTTTTGCCGGAGCCGTAGAGAATCGGAAAATCGAGTTGCTCGTCGGTGGCGTCGAGGGCTGCGAAAAGATCGAACACCTCGTTGACGACTTCGGTGACGCGCGCGTCGGGGCGGTCCACCTTGTTGATGGCGACGATTGGCTTGAGGCCGAGCTTGAGCGCCTTGCCGACCACAAACTTGGTCTGCGGCATCGGACCTTCGGCAGCATCGACGAGCACGATCACGCCGTCGACCATCGACAGGATGCGTTCGACCTCGCCGCCGAAATCGGCGTGGCCCGGCGTGTCGACGATGTTGATGCGTGTGTCGTCCCACTCGACCGACGTGCACTTGGCCAAAATGGTGATGCCGCGCTCGCGCTCCAGATCGTTGGAGTCCATCGCACGTTCGGTCACACGCTGGTTCTCGCGATAGGTGCCGGATTGCTGGAGCAGCTTGTCGACGAGCGTGGTCTTGCCGTGGTCGACGTGGGCGATGATGGCGATGTTGCGCAAGTTCATGGGTCTGTGTTCTTCCAGCTAGGTCGCGGCGGCGTGCGCAACATTGTCGCGCGTCGGTGTCGTGTATCGATGTGAGTGCGGGACAAACTTGTCCGTGCCGATTTTCTTTGCGGGCCAGAGGCCCAAAAAGTCGGTGCCCGGTCCACACTGAACCGGGCACGCGTCACTCATTGCGGCGCAATATAGTCAGAAATTGCCCGAAAACAACGGTTAATACGGCCATTTATCAGCCGATTTCGAGGGGCGGCCCGGCTATTTCGCCGCCTTAGACGGCCTCGGCGGGATAGACGCCGCGCAGCACTTCCTCGAAGTGGCTTTTGACGGCCTCGTTACAGAGGCAGGCACGTGCGATGAGTTTGTCCCGGTCGAGCGTGACAATGGCCCCGCGCCGGGTTTCCAAAATGCCCTCACCTTTGAACGTCTGGATCACGCGGCTGACATAGCTGCGGCCAACGCCGAGCATGGTGGACAATTGCTCATGGGTCAGCGGCACGCGATCCTCGCCGGTGCGCTCCATCGCGGAGATAATCCATTTCGCAGTCCGCTGCTCGATGGAGTGGATCGCGTTGCAGGCGGTCGACTGAAACACCTGCGACAGCATGCAATCGGCATAACGCGCAAACAGATGCCGCAGCGATGACGAGCCGAGCTTTGCCTCTTCGAGTTTGGACACGCGCATCTTCACAAAAGGCCCGCCGACCTTGACCATGATGCGCGTATAGGCCGGCAGGAAACCGTGACTGACGATGCCACCGACCGCGCCCTCGCGGCCGACAAGAATCGTTTCGACATCGCGGCCGTCTTCATTCGGAACCAAAAACGACACGAGGCTCGGTCCGCAGGGAAAGTACACCGTCTCGACGTCGTCGCCGGGGTTGTACATCACGCCTTCGGAGACTTCGTCCACAGCCTCCAGATAAGGTTGCAGCAGCGCATAGTCCGAAGCGGTCATGCGCTCGATCAGATGGTTGTACGGACGCGCACCGCCCGTTGTTTTGGTCGCTGTGATGGTCATCAGGCTCCCCGCCGCCCGCACAATATACCGCAGTCCTTCTTCGTTGTGTGCAAAAGTGCACAGACGGCATGGAAAGAATGTGGTCGGTTCCGGGTGGGAACCGGTAGGCGGCGGGAACGCGCCTCTTGGCTTCGCCGCGACTGGCAACCCTCTTTGGAAAATATCCATGCAATCAAACGTGCCCGGAGCGGACACGGGGCCATCGGCCCTGCCCGGCGACATCCTGATCGTGGAAGACGATCCGCTGCTCGCGCTCGATTTCAGTGACACGCTCACAAGTATCGGTGTGGCGTCAGTGCGGAGAGCTGCCCGGTCGCAGGACGCGCTCGCTATGATCGCTGAGCACGCACCGGATTTCGCGGTGCTCAACGTCGCACTTGTGCGCGAGACGAGCTTTGCGGTTGCCGAACAGCTTGACGAACTTGGCATTCCATTCGTCTTCGTCACCGGCTATGTCGCGCCGAAAACCTTTCCGGCAAAATTTGTTACGCGGCCGGTGCTGATCAAGCCGTACCGTCACGAACTCTTGCTGGAATTTGTCGCGAACTGGCGCGACATGACAAAGGCAGCACGCCAAGACTGACGTGCAAGGCGCGCTGGGCGACCTAACAAATCGCTGCGTCAAGCGACCTGACTGCGCGCCGGGCGCGCACCGTTCGAACTCATATCCAGCAAATAGGCTTTGCGGTCCGCGACAGCATTGTGAAACTGCTCCAGCGCGATGCTGAACGCCGTCAGCGATCCTTCTTCGATTGCGCCATCCTCGAAACAATGCAGCGTCTCGCGCATGATCTCGTCGGCCTCTGCCTGCATGGCGTCGAGTTCATCGATGGACATGGTCTTGCGCGCGATCGTCAACATTTCCATGAGACGTTCGCGCAAGTTGGAATTGGTGACGCGCTCGTCCTTGCGCAGATAGCTTGCGAACCACGCGCCGGCAGAGCCGAGCGCGGACAGGCCCATCAGGCTTCCCCAGATGTAGTCGCTATATTTGTCGAGGAAGGTTTTTTCTTCTCCATCGACAAACGCGGCAGCGCCGGGATGTGCCGGAATCGCAGCGTCTTTATCGGTGTCCGGCGTTTCCAGTTTCGCGGTCGACGGAAATTCGGACTGGATCGCCTGACGTGTGCCGAACAACTGGCGTGCCAGCGTACCGACCGTGGCTTCGGACAAGGATTTCCGCGCCACGATGTGATGCGCGAAGGTGATGGTGTCGATCTTCTCGCTCGGACGGTTGACGCCAAAGGCACCTGCGGGAATTTCGCCTGACTCGTAAGCCGGGAATTTCTGCGCCACGGCGTCGGCACCATCGAGCGACAGGAAGACAGGGTCTTTGCCTTCCTTCGATGTCGCAGCAACGGCATCGGTGGTGATCTTGCTGGTGAGCGGACCGACCGCGAGCATCGCGTCGATCTTTTCCTTCTTCAGCGCTTCGACAAAGCCGGTGGTTGAGAACTGAACGACCTGAACGTCTTCGGGTTTGACGCCGGCCTGAGTCAAAATCACTTTGAGCAGATTGACGTTGGCCTGCGTGCGGCCGATCACGCCGACGCGCTTGCCCTTGAGCTGCTCGATGGTGGTGATGCCGCCCTTGCGCTTGCCGCCGGTCGCCCACAGCACGGCGAAGTTCTTGCGGATGCTGGCTACCGCCTGCCCGTCTTTCGGCAGATCGACGTCGCCGCGGATGACGGCGAGATCGGTGGTGCCGGCGGTTAGGCCCGCAGCGCTCGACGCGGTGCCGTCGGTGATGATGGGCCGGAGCCGCACATGCTTATGGTCGCGGTAGAAAATTTGCGCGATGGACTGGATCACCTTGACGTCGTCGCTGTAGGGCGGGCCGACCGCGATCCGCAGATAGACCGGGCGATTGATATAATAGGTCGCGCCGCCGATGGCCGCGATGCCTGCGAGGACCGCCGCGAGCACGATCAGCATCGCTTTCATTTTGTGAGGCCGCGACGCGCCGGAGGATTTCAACCCGTCCGATGCCATCGATCTGGAAAACATGTCGCTCAGGCTCATGGCTTACCGCGCCTCCGGTCTGGGCCGCATCCTACCATAATGGCTAGCATTTGCGCAGGGTTCCATATCAGTCATGGTTAGCGGCACCCCATGCCGGGTTTTTGCCGCGAAGGGCAGCGAAGGTCGGATTGTAATGTCCGGATGAACAGGAGGCGGCGATGGTGGAGAAACTTTCAGGCGCGGCGCGGGATGCGGCGCTGGGGAAACTGAAGGACTGGACGGCGGTGCCGGGCCGGGATGCGATTACCCGTACATTCATCTTCAAGAACTTCAACGAGGCGTTCGGCTTCATGGCCCGCGCTGCTCTGGTGGCCGAGAAAAGCGATCATCACCCGGAATGGCGCAACGTCTACAAGACGGTGGAGGTGGTCCTGACGACCCATGACGCAGGCGGCGTCACCAGCCGCGACATCGCGCTGGCCGAGGCGATGGACAAGATCGCCGGTCCAACCACGACCGCGAAATAACGCCTTGTGGCGTGTGCTGCGATCCCTATGTGAGCAATGCGTAACCGTAGCAGCGCCAAGGACACGTGATCATGACATCCGACGACACGGTGCATTTCGGTCCCGCCGAAAAGCTGGCGAAAGATCCGGAGCGCGTGCGCCAGCGGTTCTGGATCAAGATCAAGCGCGTCGCCGCGAAGATCCCTTTCGCCGAAGAATTGCTCGCGGCCTATTACTGCGCGTTCGACCGGCAGACGCCGCGCCATGTGCAGGCGGCGCTGCTGGGTGCCCTCGCCTATTTCGTGCTGCCGTTCGATTTCATTCCGGATATGCTGCCGGTACTCGGCTTCACGGACGATGCAGCGATCCTCGCCACAACCATGAGACTGATATCGAGCCATATCAAGCCGGAGCATCGCGACGCCGCGCGCCATGCGATGACGCGCGGACTTGATGATGCAACCGTCGAGAGCTGAGCAACCGCTTTTACGGATGCAGGATCACTTTGCCCATCGCCTTGCGGTCGGCGAGCACCTTTAGCGCATCGGCAGTCTTGGCCAGCGGGAATGTGCTGTCCACATGCGCGGAGATTTTCCCTTCAGCGGCCCAGCGCATCAGCTTCTCAAGATTGGCGCGACCGTCCTTCGGATCGCGCTTCATATACGCGCCCCAGAACACACCGCGAATGTCGCAGCCTTTGAGCAGCGCGAGGTTGAGCGGAATCTTTGGAATGTCACCGGCAGCAAAACCGATCACCAGAAAACGTCCCTTCCAGCCGAGCGAGCGCACACCGACTTCTGCATAGGAGCCGCCGACCGGATCGAACACAATGTCGATGCCCTTGTCGCCGCCGACGCGCTTGAGCGCTTCTTTCAAATCTTCCTTGGCGTAGTTGATGGTCTCAGTGGCGCCGTGCTGTTTGGCGAAAGCGAGCTTCTCATCGGACGACGCGCAGGCAATCACTTTCAGGCCCATGACCTTGCCGAGTTCGCAGGCCGCGAGGCCAACGCCGCCCGCAGCACCGAACACCACCAGCGTCTCGCCCGGCTTCGGATCGGCGCGGTCTTGAATGGCATGCAGCGCCGTGCCGTAGATCACGATGATTCCCGCCGCGCGATCGTAGTCGAGACTGTCCGGAATTTTCACCGCTTGCCCAGCGGGCACGGCAACCTTCTCGCGCGCGCCGTTGAAGCCGCAGGATGCCGCGACACGGTCGCCCGGCTTCAGGTCCGTGACGCCCGCGCCGACGCTATCGATCACGCCTGCAATTTCGGCTGCCGGTGAAAACGGAAACGGCGGTTTGACCTGATACTTGCCCTGGATCATCAGCAGGTCGAAGAAATTCAACGCTGCCGACTTGATCGCGATGACGACCTCGCCCGGTCCCGCGACGGGTTCGGCAATGTCGCTGAGGACAAGATCGTCAGGACCGCAATACTGGGAGCAGAGAATGGCTTTCATGGACACACCTGATGTTGCGGAGGAAAGATTGCGGACTTCTTGCCGGATTTGATCCAAGCGGACAATCCGAATTGCGACAATTGGCGGCGCACAACAAGCATGTGTCGAACGCAGCCGTTTGAGTTACAAGCATGTGCGGCGATTTGCGCAATCGCACTTGCGGGATCGAACTATGTTTGAAAAACTGCCGTGACTCGCGAACGAATCTGCATGGCCGGACGCAAAATGCCGAGCCATCATCCAGTCACAATATTGAAGGATCGAGTTCCGGTGATGTCATTGCAGCGATCGTTGGTTTTTATCGTAGCCGTTCTGCCGCTTTGCGGCGCGGCAACCCTCGCTGCGGCGCAGACGCCACCCGCCAAATCATCCAAGACCGCGCCGAAAGCAGCGCCTAAGAGCGCCGCGCCTGCCGCAAAGCCCGCGCCGGCACCTGCCGCAGCCGGAAATGCCGAGCCGTCGCTGGTTGGCCAGTTCGGCACATGGGGCGCCTACACCGCGACCCCGAATGGAAGAAAAGTTTGCTTCGCCCTGGCCAAGCCCGGCTCGTCGAAAACCAATCCGCCCAATCGGCCGCGCGATGCATCTTACGCATTCATCTCGACGCGCCCCGCCGAGAAAGTCTCCAACGAAGTCTCGATCATGATCGGCTACACGTTGAAGCCGGGGTCGGAAGGCTCGCTGGAAGTCGGCGGTTCGCGCTTTGCAATGTACAGCCAGGGCGACGGGCTCTGGATCAAGAACGCCGCCGAGGAAGACCGGCTGGTGGACGCGCTGCGAAAGGGCGCCGATGCGACCGTGAAGGGCGTTTCCGCCAAAGGCACCGAGACCACGGACACGTTCCCGCTGAAGGGCCTCGCGCAGGCGCTGGACAAGCTGGCGCAGGAGTGTCGCCGGTAAGGCGCTAAAGCGGTCGCAATTGCGGGAAATTGCCCCTATATAGCGGGCGAAGGGCGCCGCAAGCCCCATTGGCCTTGAGCCAGAACCGCTTTCCCGAGACACGTATCGCTATGACCATCACCGAAGCGCCAAGCGGACTGGAGCCCAGCGTTCTGGAAAAAACCGCGCTTGAGACCTATGTGCCGCCATCGAAGCCTTCGCTGGTGGGGCTGTCGCGCGAGGAACTGGCGGATCGGCTCGGCGAAATCGGGGTTGCTGAAAAGCAGCGCAAGATGCGCGTGCAGCAGCTCTGGCACTGGATGTATGTGCGCGGCGCGCAGAGCTTCGCCGACATGACGAACGTGTCGAAGGATATGCGCGCGCAGCTCGAGCAGCATTTCACCGTCGACCGCCCCGAAGTCGTCGCCGAACAGATCTCCAATGACGGTACGCGCAAATGGCTGCTGCGGCTGCCGGGCGATGCCGATGGCCGCGCCCATGAAGTCGAGTGCGTCTACATTCCCGAGACCGATCGCGGCACGCTGTGTGTGTCGTCGCAGGTTGGCTGCACGCTGACCTGTTCGTTCTGCCACACCGGTACGCAGCGCCTTGTCCGCAATCTCACCGCGGGCGAAATTCTCGGACAGGTGATGGTGGCGCGCGATCGCCTCAACGACTGGATCGACCGCGAGACTCCGAACGGCAATCGCCTCGTGACCAACGTGGTCATGATGGGCATGGGCGAACCGCTCTACAATTTCGATGCCGTGCGCGATGCGCTGCTGATCGTATCTGACAATGAAGGCATCGGCATCTCCCGCCGCCGCATCACGCTCTCGACCTCAGGCGTGGTGCCGAACATCGCGCGTACTGGCGACGAGATCGGCGTGATGCTCGCGATCTCGCTGCATGCGGTGCGCGATGAGTTGCGCAACGAGCTGGTGCCGTTGAACAAAAAGTATCCGATCCGCGAACTGCTCGACGCCTGCCGCGCCTATCCCGGCTCGTCCAACTCGCGCCGCATCACGTTCGAATATGTGATGCTCAAGGGCGTGAACGACTCGCTGGATGATGCCAAGCTGTTGGTGAAATTGCTCAAGGGCATTCCGGCCAAGATCAATCTCATCCCGTTCAATCCGTGGCCCGGTACGAAGTACGAGTGCTCCGACTGGGACCAGATCGAAAAATTCTCCGAATATATTTTCAACGCGGGCTATTCCTCGCCGGTCCGCACGCCGCGCGGCCGCGACATTCTGGCCGCCTGCGGCCAGTTGAAGTCGGAAACGGAAAAGCTCTCCGCGCGCGAGCGTCAGGCGCTTCGTGCGATGGCGATGACGGATTGAAGACTCAGTCGTTGCCCTTCGAGGCCGCCGCTTCGCGACGGCACCTCAGAGTGACGAACAAAAGATGGAACGTCATCCTGAGGTGCGAGCACTTGCGAGCCTCGAAGGATGGCAGACAAGTGGAATGAAATTCTTATGGCCCTGATCGGACGTTTCTTCGCAGTCACCTTCGGCTTTCTCGCTGCCTGTTTCGTGGCAGGCGCGGTGGTGCTGTACGCGCTGTTCTTTCCGGAAATGACCGATGTCTCGTCGCTCAATATCGATCAGGGCGCGATCAATCTCGTGCTCGGCTTTGGTTTCGTGTTGGTCAGCGGCTTTGCGCTGATGCCTGCGGCGATCATCGCGCTCATCACCGAAGCGTTTTCGATCCGCCACATCCTTGCCTATGCCATCGCGGGCGGTCTTGCAGGACTGTGCTGCTATCTCGCCTTTATCCCGTTCGACACGGTCAATATGACGTTCAACGGCATCGTGCGCCGCCATCTCGAAGTGATGGTGGGTGCGGGCATTCTTGGCGGCGTGGTGTACTGGCTGATCGCAGGCCGTAATGCAGGTGGGTGGCGTTATGTTTCGCCGCCTCCGCCACCCTTGCCGCCGATCCCGCACTGAAAATTTATAATGGTCGTGTTTTCTTAACGCGAACCGGTGCCTACTTCGCTCGAAAACACTCCAATTATTTCTTCGCCCAGCGCAACGCCTGCTCAAGGCGATCGTTGCCCCAGAACAATTCGCCGTCGGCGGTTGTGAATGTCGGCGCGCCGAAGAAGCCGCGCTTTTGTGCCTCCGCCGTGAGGTCGCGCAACTCGGCCTTGATGGCGTCGCTTTGCGCGGCTGCGAAAGTCGCGTCCACCGGCACTTTCAGCTTGGTCAGAATATCCGCGATCACACTCTGCTCGGAGATGACGCGCTTCTCCGCATATTCAGCAAGAAACACCGCGCGGCTGAAGTCGTAACCCCAACCCTCTTTAAATCCCACCAGCGCCACGCGTGCGGGCAGCACCGAGGATTGCGGAAACACATCCGGCCATTGGAAGCCGACGCCGATCTCGTCCGCCAACCGCTTGACGTCGCGGATCATGTGCTGACCCTTGGTCGGAAACAGATTGAACGGCGAATCCTTCATGCCTTGAGACGCAAAGATCGGCCCGAGCAGAAACGGCTTCCAGCGCACCTCGACACCTGCGGCATCGGCAAGCGGCGCGATCCGCATGGCGGACAGGAAGGAATAGGTCGATGCGAAGTCGAACCAGAAATCCAGAACGGGCTTGGGCATGACGATCCGGCGCTCCCCTGTTTTATTGTTCATTTTGCCACAGCATAACAGGTTCGTTGATGCTGCGTGAGCGAGGCCGAAGCCACTTTTATTCCCCTGCCCCCTCGGCTAAACACCGCCCATGAACCGCACCGGATTGATCATTGCGCTGATCCTCGCTGTCGTCGTCGGCATCGTGTTCGGGCTGTATCCCGATCTCGACGTCCGCATTTCCGGAATGTTCTATGACGCGACAGCGCGTGTGTTTCCGATGTCCAAGCGCTACGGCGCCGAGCTTGCACGCAACGCCGCGATGTGGATCGCATGGCTGCTGGTGCTTCCGGCGATGATCGCTTTCGTCGTCAAGATGATCTGGCCCGTGAAACCGCTGATGATGCGGGGCCGCACGGTCGTGTTTCTGATCGCGACGATGCTGCTCTCTGCAATCGTGCTCTCGAACATCGTCTTCAAAGGCTATTGGGGCCGCCCGCGTCCCGTCGCGGTGACGCAGTTCAACGGCAAGCTCGACTTCATGCCGTGGTGGGATCCGCGCGGCAAATGCCCGAAGAACTGTTCGTTCTTCTCCGGCGAAGGCGCGACCGCGTTCTGGACCTATGCGCCTGCGGCTCTCGCGCCACCTGCATGGCGTCCGCTGGCCTACGTGGCGGCGACCGCTTTCGGCGTGGCCACCGGCGGCTGGCGCATCACCTTCGGCGGCCATTTCTTTACCGACGTGCTGTTCTCCGGCATCGCCTCATTTCTGATCGTGTGGCTGACCTATGCCTTCATCTATCGCTGGCCGTCCACACGGATGACGGATGAAGGCGTCGATACCTGGCTGACCCGTCTGGCGTGGCCCGGTTATCGCTGGCGGCAAAAGCTGCTCGGACGCGATGTCGGCGACACGCCCCGGCTGCGGCCCGGCGCGGCCGAATAGCGGCTTTTTCCGCGTCCTGTCGGCGACGACGAGCGGTCCCCGGCCTTCCCTTGCCTCCCCAATCTTTCTATAGAAAGCCAATCCCGGCTGCGGCCATTGAATGGACGTTCGATGACTACGATTCTCAAAAGCCTTCCCAAAGGGGAAAACGTCGGCATCGCTTTCTCGGGCGGGCTCGACACCAGTGCGGCGCTGCTTTGGATGAAGCAGAAGGGCGCGCGCGTCTTCGCTTACACAGCCAATCTCGGCCAGCCCGACGAGGCCGACTACGACGAGATTCCACGCAAGGCGATGGAGTTCGGCGCTGAAAAAGCGCGCCTCGTCGATTGCCGGACGCAACTGGTTCACGAAGGCATTGCCGCGATTCAATCGGGCGCGTTCCACGTCTCGACCGGCGGCATCGCATATTTCAACACCACGCCGCTCGGTCGTGCCGTCACTGGCACGATGCTCGTCGCCGCGATGAAGGAAGACGGCGTCAACATCTGGGGCGACGGCTCGACTTACAAGGGCAACGACATCGAGCGGTTCTATCGCTACGGATTGCTGACCAATCCTGATTTGCGAATCTACAAGCCATGGCTCGATCAGCAATTCATCGATGAACTCGGCGGTCGCGCGGAAATGTCGGCATTCATGACCGCACACGGCTTCGCTTACAAGATGAGCGCCGAGAAAGCGTATTCGACCGACAGCAACATCCTTGGCGCGACGCACGAGGCGAAGGACCTCGAACATCTCGACAGCGGCATCGGAATCGTCAACCCGATCATGGGCGTTCCGTTCTGGCGTGACGATTGCGCGGTGAAGGCCGAGAAGGTGTCCGTGCAATTTGTGGAAGGCCAGCCGGTTGCGCTGAACGGCAAGACATTCGCCGATCCCGTCGCGTTGTTTCTTGAAGCCAATGCCATCGGCGGCCGGCATGGCCTCGGCATGAGTGACCAGATCGAGAACCGGATCATCGAAGCAAAGAGCCGCGGCATCTACGAAGCGCCGGGCATGGCGCTGCTGCACATCGCCTATGAACGACTCGTCACCGGCATCCACAACGAAGACACCATCGAGCAATACCGGATCAGCGGCATGCGGCTTGGCCGCCTGCTCTATCAGGGACGCTGGTTCGATTCGCAGGCGTTGATGTTGCGCGAAACGGCGCAGCGCTGGGTGGCGCGCGCCATCACCGGCGAGGTGACGCTCGAACTGCGACGCGGCAACGACTACTCGATCCTGAACACGACGAGTCCAAACCTGACCTATGCGCCGGAACGGTTGAGCATGGAAAAGGTGGAAGACGCGCCGTTCACGCCGGGCGATCGCATCGGTCAGTTGACCATGCGCAACCTCGATATTTCCGACACGCGCCGCAAGCTCGATCTCTACACAAAGACCGGCTTGCTGTCGGCAGCCGAAGGTTCGCACATTCCAAAGCTCGACAACGACAAGAGCTAAGGCCGCAGAAGCAAACGAATTCGTCAAACAAAAACGGCCGGGAAATCTCCCGGCCGTTTTCTTTTTCAAATCGCTTAGCCGCGCGGACGCGGAGGAGCGGTGCCCGGAGGCGGCGGTGGCAATGAGGCCTGTCCGCCGTTCAACAACGGCGTGATGTTGCGGATGGTGACGCGCCGGTTGAGGCGGCTCGGACCGTCCGTCTGCTCTTTCAGATACTGCTCGCCGTAGCCCTGCGACGTGAGATTTTCCGCAGGCACGTTGAACTGCTGCGTGAGCAGCGTGGCGGCCGATTCCGCGCGGCGGTCCGACAGTGACAGGTTGTCGACATCGCTGCCCACGGCATCGGTGTGTCCTTCGATCAGGAACACCGCCGTCGGAGTCCGCTGGATCGCGCGGTTGAGGCCGTCGGCAATCGCCTGCAGCTTCGCCGCCTGATCCGGCGGGATTTCCCACGAGCCGGTTTCGAAGTTGATGCTGTCGAGATCGATCGACGGCATGCGCTGGCGCACCGAGGGGCTGTAGCGGATTTCATCGAGCGAGTAACGGCGCTCGATTCGCTCCACCGGAGGCGCGGTCAGCGTGTCGTAGATCAGTTCGGGCGGAGCATCTTCCGCTTCGACGATGTAGCGGTTCTGCGGAATGCGCAGCACCGGCGGCGGCAGCGCGACGAAGTAACCGCCGATAGCACCGGCGACCACGCCAGCCGCAACGCCCGCGCCGAAGCCCGGACCACGACGGTTGTCGATGATGATCACCTCGCGGCCGTCAGGACCACGACGGATACGCCGGAGCAGACCGCCATTGTTGTCGTTGATCGTGATGATCTGCGAACCATCAGGACGCACGACGATGGTACGCGTGTCGTTGCCTTCGCGGCTGACGCGCACATCGCGCGCACCGTAACGGAAACGATCCACATCATTGTGCCGGACGAACGATTGCCCGTTCGGATCCTGGATGATGACGCGACCCGGTTCGCGGATGACGGTACGTCCGCCTTCCGTGGTCTGCTGACGCTGACCGCGGAAATCGTCCAATCGTCCTGTCGGGCGCATGCCCGGCTGCTGGACCGGAATAGGCGTTGCCTGAACCGCAGGCGCAGGGGGCAGCGGTGCTGCAACCGGCGCGACCGCTGGAGCAGCGGGCGTGCCTGCGGGCAATCCCGGAGGCGGACCCTGACGCTGGCCACGGCGATCGCCGAAGCCTGGCTGTCCCGGCGCGGGCGGTTGACCCGGTGCCGTTGGGGTCGGAGCCGTTTGTGCCGGCGCAGGTGCAGCACCCGGCGCGGGTGGCGTCGCGGGAGTGGTTGACGGCGCAGGACCGCCCGCAGCCGGAGGCGGCACGGGAGTAGGTGTCGGCGTCGTGCCGGGCGCCGGCGGACGCGCGGTGTCTGCCGGAGCACGCTGTGGCGTGACATCGCGAACGCCGGGCGCCACCGGCGGTGTGCTGCCGGGTTGACGCTGCACATTTGGTGAAGGTGCAGGCGGCGCGGAAGGAGCCGCGCTCGGCGCAGGTGTTGGCGCGCTGCTCGCAGGTGGCGGCGGCGCTTTTGGAGCAGCCGGTGGCGGCGGAGGTGCTGCCTTCGGTGCTTCAGGTGCAGGCGCAGCCTTCGGTGCTGGCGGCGGAGGTGGAGGCGCAGCCTTCGGCGCAGCAACCGGTGGAGGCGGTGGCGCTGCCTTCGGTGGAGCGGGCGGTGGCGGTGGCGGTGCTGCGCGCGCAGGAGGCGGCGGCGGAGGCGGAGCAGCCTTCGGCGGAGCGGGAGGTGGCGGAGGCGCGGCTTTCGGTGGCGCTGGAGGAGGTGGCGGTGGTGCTGCCCGTGGCGCAGCAGGTGGCGGAGGCGGTGCCGCTTTCGGCGGAGCGGCCTTTGGCGGTGCCTGTTCAGCCGGAGGCGCCGCTTGCGCAACAACCATCGGCGAGGTCTCCGCATGAGCAGGAGGTTGCGACAATTGAACGGCCGCGATCGCAGTCGTCGTCAGCAGAATGAGTCGAATGTTCTTCATGATGACCTTTGAGGTGGGACGGAAAACGGATCAAGACCGCGAAGCAAGACAAGGTGACGCGAACTGCGCGCGGAAAAACGAGTGAAGAAAAACACAAGATCGACAACGCAGCCGATCTCGCGCGTGTGTGAACATCAATCAGTGATTCGTGATGAGGCGTTAATGTGGCGAACCCAAAATCGGCTTCGACTATTTTGCCGCCGCATCGAATCACGTGCTCTTAAATGAATGCACGTTAACAAACGCGCGGCAAATCGGCATTGCCGCGCGGTTACATTGCATCGCATTCAACTCGTATCCGTCGCGGGACGCGGCGTATGTGTCGGTCCTCGAACCGGCAGCTCGTCCGGGATGCGACCGGGAAGCTCCTGCGGCTGCGGCGGAGCGCCAGGTTCTTGCATTGGCGTCGGTATCTCCGGGCGTGGACCGCCCGGCGGATTTTCGACCGGCGGCTCGATAGGCGTGCCGGGCGTCGGCGGGGGAATTTCCTGCGGATCGCCCACCGGCTCGCTCGGAATTTGCATCGCCGTCTGCTGCATCACATCGCAACCTTCCGATTCTCGCCGATGTCAGGGCGATTTCCGGTGGCGGCTGCGACCGCCATCTTGATCGTATTGATGATCTTGCCTGGCGTGTCCCAATACTCGGCCTGTGTCGGCGTCACCTTCAAAACGCAGATGTTCGGATCGTCCGGCGAATCCCACCACGCCTTCGCCCAGGGATTCCAGAATTCCTTGATCTTGGCGCGGTCGCTGGAGACGGAGGCTTCGCCTGTGACCGATACATATTTGTGGTCGCCGGCATCGGCGAAAGCGAGACACACCGTCGGAAATTTCTTGAGCTGGTCGTCAGTCTGATGACGCTTGTCCGCCAAAAAATAAAATGCGTTCTCGTCGCGCTTGATGTGCGCGCTCATCGGACGCGAATGTGGATTCTGTCCATCCCAGCTTGCCAGCATGGCGACGGAAATTTTCTCCGCGAGATCCCACACGCGGTCGGTGTCGTTTGTTGTGCTGGCTGCCATTACGGTCGCTCCCTGATGCCGAATTGTTGGCAGGACAACTGACCCAACAAAGAGATGTTCCGCTGGCACCGTTCTCGGCGTGACGGTTCCGGCATGTTGACAGCGCGCCCGAGGCGACCGAGATAATTGGAACAATTCATGTCGTTGGGGAGTGTCCGATGCCGATCGCTTACTGGTGCATTCTGGTGGCAGCGTTTCTACCGTTCGCGTGGGTGAAATATGCCAAGGCCGGAAGCGGCAGCGACAACCGCAATCCGCGCGAGGATCAACTGGCTCCCCGCCAACGCCGCGCCTATGCCGCACATCAGAATGCGTTCGAGAGTTTTCCATTTTTCGCAGTCGCCGTGCTGGCGGCGCTGATCATGGGCGACTCAGTCGGCACAGTGAATATCCTTGCCGTCCTCTACATCCTGCTACGCATTGCGCATGGGCTGCTTTATATCGCCGACAAATCGACCTTGCGCTCGCTGAGCTTCGGCCTGGCCATGATCGTCAATGTCGCGATCTTCGCCCTGCCCGCATTCAAATAGATTCAGGTCTGATCGGGCGCAGGTTGCGGAGCGGGGCTTTGCAGGTAGCGCTCGAAGCGGCTGGTCGCGCTCTCGTCGTGCCTGATTTCCGGATCGAGCGTGTAAAGCTCCTGCGCGCGGTCGATGCCTCGAAGCGCAAATCGTCCGGTCGAAACAAAGTGGCTGCTGCCGGATGAATCGAGGCCACCGAGAAATTCCGACGAGACCAGAAACGCGCGATCGACCGATCGGCACATCGAAGCGATGCGGCTGACTTCGTTCACCGCAGGCCCGACGACCGTGAAATCGAGCCGGTCCTCGCTGCCGATATTGCCGTAGAACACTTCACCGACATGCAAACCCACATAGGCTGATGTCACCGGCTTGTTCTCCGCGGCGCGGCGTTCGTTCACCGCATCGATATTTTTGCGGAAATGATTTTCCGCGCGCAAAGCGCAGCGGCGCGCGACACCCATATCGTCCGCATTGAAAATCGCCAGGACACCATCGCCGATCAGCTTGAGCACGTCGCCGCCTTCGTCATGGATCGCGCCGATGGCGGCATCCGCGTAATCGTTGAGGAAGGGAATGAATTCAGCGGGCTCGATGCTTTCTGCAATCGCGGTAGAGCCGCGCAAATCCGAAAACCATAATACGGCATTGATGCGGTCCGCGACGCCGCGCGAGATGCGCCCGCTCAACACGCGCTCGGCAGCGTCGCGCCCGAGATAGACGTGACCGAGCGTACGGGCGACACGCTCATGGGCGGCGGATTTGATGGCGAGCCCGAGCAGCGGCACCAACTGCCGCATCGCACCGAGTGCATGATCGTCGAACCCGTCTTCGCGCCGCATGCACCACAGCGAGTAAACGCAATCCATTTCGCCGATAATACCGGACTCGCCGAAGCGATGAACGAAGGTCGCAAAATGCTTATGGCCCTCGTTGGCGAGGTTCATGGTCATTCTGAAATTATGCATCTCGTCGCCGATACACAGCTCGTCCCGGCCGGTTTGAAGCATGTGGTAGAACGGCGATCGCTGCCAGTTCTCAGCGGCTTCCCCTTCGCTCGTCGATCCGTATTCGAAGACGTTACTCTCGTCCGTCTCGGTGTCGGTCCAGCGAAAACCCTGACCTTCGAAAATCGGGTGAAGGGTATCGATGAACATGATGCCGCGCGACAGCTCCAGCCCGGCGGCGCGGCAACGCTCGCAGAAACCGCGAACGACGTCAGCCTCGGGAAGGCCTGACAGACCGGCGCCGACGAGCCAGTTCATGATGTCGAGACGTGACGTTTGATCCATGACGTACACTTCGCCGATTGCAGGTTCGCATTGTAACCATCATGGCCGGGCAAGGCTATTCGAAGAATAGTTCGCAAACGTGCGCCATAAATCGAAATGCCCGGCACGAGGCCGGGCATGACAACTGATAAATCCAAAACTTAAGATATTAGACTTGCCGCTCGACCAGCTTCAGCTTGAGGTCGGCGATGGCTTCCGATGGATTAAGTCCCTTCGGGCAAGCCTTGGCGCAATTCATGATCGTGTGGCAGCGATAGAGCCGGAACGGATCTTCGAGATTGTCGAGACGTTCGCCAGTGGCTTCATCGCGCGAGTCCTTGACCCAACGATCTGCGGCCAACAGTGCAGCAGGACCGAGGAAGCGATCGCTGTTCCACCAATAGCTCGGGCAAGAGGTCGAGCAGCAGGCGCAAAGAATACACTCGTAGAGACCGTCGAGCTTGGCGCGGTCTTCCGGCGACTGCTTCCACTCTTTTTGCGGCGTCGCTGTCGTGGTGTGTAGCCACGGTTCGATGGACGCATATTGCGCGTAGAAATTCGTCAAGTCCGGCACGAGGTCTTTCACCACCGGCTGATGCGGCAGCGGCTTGACGTTGACCGAACCCGCATCGACATCGTGCATCGACTTCGTGCACGCCAGCGTGTTCTGGCCATCGATATTCATGGCGCAGGAGCCGCACACGCCTTCGCGACACGAGCGGCGGAAGGTCAGCGTCGGATCGACGTTGTTCTTGATCCAGATCAACCCGTCCAGCACCATCGGACCGCAATCGGTCGTATCGACATAATAGGTGTCGGTGCTCGGATTTTTGCCGTCGTCCGGATTCCAGCGATAGATTTTATACTCGCGCAGCTTGTCGAGATCAGCACCTGCGGGCTTCGGCCATTCCTTGCCGCCGCTGATGGTGGAATTCTTCGGCAGTGTGAACTGAACCATGCTCTTGAGCCTTCGCCTGTTCGCCTAAATCAATTCGGTCGGATCAATACACGCGCGCCTTCGGCACGATATACTGAACGTCATTCGTCATCGTGTAATCGTGCACCGGACGGTAGTTCAGGGTCGAGTTGCCCTTGCCATCGATCCACGCCAGCGTGTGCTTCATCCAGTTCTTGTCGTCGCGTTCCGAGAAGTCCTCGCGCGCATGCGCGCCACGGCTTTCGGTGCGGTTGGCGGCGGAATCCATCGTCACAACCGCCTGAACAATCAGGTTGTCGAATTCCAGCGTCTCGATCAGATCGGAATTCCAGACCAGCGAGCGGTCAGTCACAGCAATATCGCCGATGCCGCCATGTACCTTGTGGATCAGGTCCACGCCTTCGTGCAGAACGTCGCCAGTGCGGAACACAGCGCAGTTGTTCTGCATCACCTGCTGCATGTTATCGCGCAGCTTCGCGGTCGGTGTCCCGCCGGACGCGTGACGATAATGGTCAAGGCGGCTAAGTGCGAGTTCGGCAGAATTCGCCGGCAGTTCTGGCTGGCGCGCATTCGGCGTCAGCTTTTCGGCGCAACGAAGTGCTGCTGCGCGGCCGAACACCACAAGATCGATCAGCGAGTTGGAGCCGAGACGGTTTGCGCCATGCACCGACACGCAAGCTGCCTCGCCTACCGCCATCAGCCCGGCCACCACCGCATTGTCGTCGCCGTCTTTCTTGGTGACGACTTCGCCGTGATAGTTCGTGGGGATGCCGCCCATATTGTAATGCACGGTCGGAAGCATCGGGATCGGCTCACGGGTCACGTCGACGCCTGCGAAAATCTTCGCGGACTCCGAGATTCCGGGCAAACGCTCGTGCAGAATCTTCGGATCGAGATGGTCGAGATGAAGGTAGATGTGATCTTTCTTCTTGCCGACGCCGCGGCCTTCGCGGATTTCGATGGTCATCGCGCGCGAGACGACGTCACGCGAGGCGAGATCCTTCGCCGACGGCGCATAGCGCTCCATGAAGCGCTCGCCTTCCGAGTTGACGAGATAGCCGCCCTCGCCGCGCGCACCTTCGGTCACAAGACAGCCCGAGCCGTAAATGCCGGTCGGGTGGAATTGCACGAACTCCATATCCTGCAGCGGCAGGCCGGAGCGCAGCACCATCGCGCCGCCGTCGCCGGTGCAGGTATGGGCCGAGGTACATGAAGCATAGGCGCGGCCATAGCCGCCGGTTGCCAGAATCGTGGTCTGCGCGCGGAAGCGATGCAGCGTGCCGTCGTCGAGCTTGAGCGCGATCACGCCGCGGCACACACCCTGATCGTCCATGATCAGATCGATGGCGAAGAACTCGATGAAGAATTCGGCTGAGTGGCGCAGCGCCTGACCGTACATCGTGTGCAGCATGGCGTGGCCAGTGCGGTCGGCGGCAGCACACGTGCGCTGGGCCTGACCCTTGCCGTAGTCCATGGTCATACCGCCGAACGGACGCTGGTAGATCTTGCCGTCTTCGGTGCGTGAGAACGGCACGCCCCAGTGCTCGAGTTCGTAGACGGCGTCTGGCGCATTGCGCACCATGTACTCGATGGAGTCCTGATCGCCGAGCCAGTCCGACCCTTTCACGGTGTCGTACATGTGCCAGCGCCAGTCATCCTTGTGCATGTTGCCGAGCGAGGCGGAGATGCCACCCTGCGCCGCGACGGTGTGCGAGCGTGTCGGGAAAACTTTTGTAATGCAGGCGGTGCGCAGGCCCGCTTCCGAGCAACCGACGACGGCGCGCAGGCCCGCGCCACCGGCGCCGACCACAATCACGTCATAGGTGTGGTCCTCG
>Ga0209023_10002184_pt1 | contig 24859 bp, 21 predicted proteins | sample LakOneMetagenome_FD_187468 | JGI IMG/M metagenome (GOLD analysis project Ga0209023, IMG submission 187468) | Freshwater and sediment microbial communities from Lake Erie, Canada (SPAdes) (version 2) | ecosystem: Environmental > Aquatic > Freshwater > Lentic | place: Lake Erie, Canada... | reverse complement strand
GCGGTTCGGGTTCGGGTCTCGATCTCGTCATCTATGGCGGACTGGTGATGATCGTATCGCTGACGCGACCGGAAGGCATTCTCAGTTTCATCAAGCCCGCGAAGCGTGAGGCGACGGCATGACCGGAAAGCCGCTCGTCACCTGCCGCAGCGTCACGCGCCGTTTCGACGGCCTCGTCGCCAATGATTCCATCGATCTCGATGTCTATCGCGGCGAAATCCTCGGGCTGATCGGCCCGAATGGCGCGGGCAAGTCGACGCTGTTCAACCTGATTGCGGGTGCGTTTCCGGTGTCCTTCGGCGTCATCGAGTTCGACGGACGCGATATCACGCCGCTGCCTGCCGCAGATCGCTGCGATCTTGGGATCGCGCGGACCTATCAGGTGCCGCGTTCGTTCGATTCCATGTCGGTGGTCGAGAATGTCACCGTCGGCGCATTCGTGCGTTATCCGGGCGTACTGCAGGCGCGGGCAAAGGCGCTCGATGTTCTGGACTATGTCGGCCTTGCCGCGTATGCGGACTCATCCGCGGCGGACCTAACGCCGCCGCAGAAGCGGCGTCTTGAGGTGGCACGTGCGCTTGCCACTGAGCCGAAGCTGCTGCTGCTCGATGAGGTTCTGACCGGATTGACGCCAAGCGAAGCGGCGGCGGGCGTCGAGCTGATCCGAAAAGTCCGCGAGACCGGCGTGACCATCGTTATGGTCGAGCATGTGATGGAAGTCGTGATGCCGCTGGTGGATCGCGCTGTGGTGCTGCATCTCGGCAAGGTCCTGGCGGAGGGCCTGCCGAAAGAAGTCGTGCGCGACGAAAAGGTGATCGCGGCCTATCTGGGGGATCGTCATCGTGTTGCTTGATGTTGCGAACCTCACCACGGCCTATCGCGGCCTGATCGCGATCTCGGATGTTTCGATCAGCGTCGATTCCGGCGAGATCGTCACCGTCGCGGGTGCGAACGGCGCGGGCAAATCGACATTGCTGAAGTCCATCGCAGGAATGGAAAAAGCGAAGTCGGGATCGGTCAATTTCGTCGGCGAGCGGATCGATACCATTCCGGCGCATCTCGTGACCGCGCGGGGACTGGCTTTTGTGCCGGAGAACAAGCGACTGTTTCCGCGCCTCAGCGTCGCCGACAATCTGCGGCTCGGCAGTTATCTGCACCGCGGCAGCCCGGACCGCGACAGCCCGCTCGAGTTCGTGTTCAAGCTGTTTCCGCGTTTGGAGGAAAGGCTCTCGCAACGCGCAGCGACGCTGTCCGGCGGCGAGCAGCAGATGCTGGCGATTGCGCGCGCATTGATGACGCGGCCGCGTCTTCTGATGCTGGATGAGCCGTCGCAGGGCATCATGCCCAAGCTGGTCGATGAAATCTTCCAGGCCGTTCAGCAGATTCGCAATAACGGCGTGACGATCCTGCTGGTCGAGCAGCGCCTGTCGGAAAGCCTCGAGATTTCCGACCGCGCTTACGTGCTGCAAACCGGCAAGGTGGTGATGAGCGGCCCTGCCGCCGACATCAAGGCCAATCCGGAAGTACGTCGCATTTATCTAGGAATGTGACGCGATCAGCGCCTTGAGCACATCATCAGGCCGCTCTGCCGTCAGCATGTGGCCTGCGCCGGGCAGTACGACTGGCTGCGATCCTGCAATTGCGGCCGCAAGTTGCTTGCCGGACTTGAGCGGGGTCATCATGTCCCGCTCGCCAAGAATGAGCGTGGTGGGCGCGGTGACCTTCGCGGCTGCATCCATCGCCGTCTTGTAGTCGTTGCAGGCGGAAAGATCGTTATGCAGCACGCCGGGCGCGTCGCGCTCCAGCACGCGCATGCCGCCGCCGAGCATCCACAGGCCTGGCGCCTGCGAGCCGCCCAGCGTCGCATCGAAGCCGAAGCCCCAGATCGACACCATGTCGATGGCGTCATGATTGTTGTCCTTCGCTGCATTCAGCAGGTCAGGGGACACCGGCATCGCGCCGCCGACGCCGATCAGCGACAGTGCGGAAACCTTGTCCGGGTAACGCGCAGCAGCATCGAGCGCGATCAGCGAACCCATGGAGTGACCGACAAGGCCGGCCTTCTTCGCGCCTGCAGCTTCGATCAGCTTGATGACCCAATCGGCCATGCCGGAGATGGTTGGGATCAGCGCGCCCTTGGACTTTCCATGTCCCGGGAGGTCCGGCGCAAGCACGCTGTAGCCATGATGGGAGAACCACCGGCTAAATAGCGCCCACATCGAATGATCGAAACCGGCGCCGTGCAGGAAAATCACCAGTGGCAATTCAGGGTTGAAGGGCTTGCCGCCCGTTGTCGCGAAAACCTCAGCGCCATCCACAGTCAAAATCATGTCTCAAGCCTTCTGTGAAAAGCGCAGCGCTTGGCCGAGGTCGCCGATGATGTCTTCGGCGGCTTCGATGCCGATGGAGAGGCGAATTAGTTCTTCGCCGATGCCCGCTGTCTTCAATTGTTCTGCATTCATCTGCTGATGGGTCGTGCTGGCCGGGTGGATGACCAGCGTCTTGGCGTCGCCGACATTGGCGAGGTGGCTTGCGAGTTTCAGCGCCTCGATGAACTTGCGGCCCGCATCGCGCCCGCCCTTGATGCCGAATGTGATGATCGAGCCCGCGCCGCGCGGCAGCAGCTTTTTCGCAAGCTCATGATCGGGATGATTGTCGAGCGATGGATGCGTCACCCACTCGACGGCCTTGTTCGATTTCAGGAAATTGACAACAGCAGAAGCATTCTCGACATGGCGTTGCATGCGCACATGCAGCGTTTCGACGCCCTGCAAAATCTGGAACGCGTTGGTCGGCGACAGGCACGCGCCGAAATCGCGCAGACCTTCGGCGCGGGCGCGCATGATGAAGGCCTGCGGTCCGAACTCCTCGCTGAAGACGATGCCGTGATACCCGGCATAAGGCGTTGTCAGCGTCGGGAATTTGCCCGACTTCTCCCAGTCGAAATGCCCGCCATCGACGATCACGCCGCCGATGGCGATGCCATGGCCGCCGATCCACTTCGTGATCGAGTTCATCACAATGTCCGCGCCCATTTCGATGGGGCGGGCGAGGTAGGGCGTCGCAAACGTGTTGTCGATCAACAGCGGAATGCCTGCGTCATGTGCGATCTTCGACACTGCCGGAATGTCCAGCACTTCGAGGCCGGGATTGCCGATGGTCTCGCCGATCACGAGCTTGGTGTTCGGCTTGATCGCCGCTTTGATGCCGTCGAGGTCGCGTGGCTTCACAAAAGTTGTCGTGATGCCGAAGCGCGGCAGCGTGTGCGTCAAAAGGTTGATCGTGCCGCCATAGAGCGAAGCGGAGGCGACGATATGATCGCCGGCGTTCAGGAGCGTCGCGATGGCCAGATGCAGCGCGGCCATGCCGCTGGCGGTGCAGACCGCGCCGACGCCATTTTCCAGCGCGGCAAGACGTTCTTCGAGCACCGCGATGGTCGGGTTCGAGATACGCGTATAGATGTGGCCCGCGCGTTCCAGATTGAACAAAGCCGCGGCGTGATCCGCATCCTGAAAGACGTAGGACGTGGTCTGATAGATCGGCACGGCGCGGGAGCCGGTGACAGGATCCGGATGCTGGCCCGCATGCAGGCTGAGCGTATCGAATGCGGGAGGTTTGGGCGCTGCCATTGAGTGTCTCTATATCTGTTTGCACGTACTTCCGTGCGAGTGAGGTATCTTTCACGCGCAGCCGGTGATTGCAAGCTTACTTGCCGGGACGCGGATCGATCGGCGTGATCGTGCCCAACCCGAGGATGGTTTCGAGCAATTTTCCTGCGGCAAGTGCGCGAGCCTCGCCACGCGGCGGCGCGACGATCTGCAATCCCACCGGCAGGTTCTCGCGGGTGAAGCCGCAGGGAATCGACAGGCCCGGACAGCAGGCAATGGTGATGGCGGAAACGATGGCAAGCCAGCCGACATAGTTGTCGAACTTCACGCCGTTGCATTCGGCGAGATAGCGCTGTTCGACCGGGAACGGCGCGACGATGGTGGTCGGGCAGAGCAGCAGGTCGTAGGTCTCGAAGAAGGCGATGGCGCGGTTCATCAGGGTGACGCGTTGCGCTTCGGCGCGCTCGATGTCGGCGAGCGTCAGTTTGAGACCTTCCTCGATGTTCCAGATCACTTCCGGCTTCAACTGATCGCGGTGCGACTTGAGCAGCTTGCCCTTGGTCAACACATAGTCATACGCGCGCAGGACGTGGGCGCATTCCACCGCTTCCTTGAAATCGGGATGGGCTTCCTCGACGATCACGCCAGCCTCGGCAAAACGCTGTGCGGCCTTGCGGGTGATCTCCGCGACTTCCGGATCGACCGGGGAAATGCCGAGTGTGGCGGAATAAGCGATGCGCTTCGGTTTTGCGCCGGAGCGCGCCGCAGAGAGGAAAGAGGTCGGCAAGCGCGGCAGCGACAGCGCGTCGCCAATATGTTCGCCGGACATGGCGTCCAGCATCAGCGCAAGGTCTTCGACATTGCGCGCCATCGGACCGTCGGCGCTCAGCGTGCGGTCGACCTTTGCGGCTTGCGAATGCGCCACGCGGCCGATGCTCGGCCGCATGCCGGTCACGCCGCAGAAGCTTGCGGGATTGCGCAGCGAGCCGCCGACATCGGTGCCATGGGCAAGCCAGGCCGTGCCGCTGGCGAGGGCGGCGGCCGCGCCGCCCGATGAACCCGATGCGGAGCGCGACAGGTTCCATGGATTGCGCGTCGCGCCGAACACTTCGTTGAAAGTCTGCGCGCCTGCGCCGAATTCCGGCGTGTTAGACTTCGCGTAGACGATGGCGCCGTTGGTCTCGAGATTTTCGACCACGATGTTGGATTTGGCCGCGACGACGTCCTTGAAGATCGGCGAGCCCTGCGTGGTGCGCACGCCGGCCACGTCGGTCAGATCCTTGATGGGCACCGGCATACCGGCGAGCAGGCCGCGTTCGGCAACCGGCTTTTTCATCAATTTGTCGGCGTGATCGCGGGCGCGGTCGAAGCAGAGAATGGGGAGGGCGTTGACCTCGCCGTCCACTTTCCCGATTCTGGCTTCCAGCGCGTCGAGCAGGTCGTGGGGGGTAATCTCGTTCTTACGCAGCCGCTCGACGATGTCGCAGGCCGTTGCCTGCACGAGTTCTTCACTGGATCCCACGAAATTGCCTCCCGTTTGTTGGCTGCTTTGACGCCAATATAACGGGAGGCTTTTGAATGGCGAGACGAAATTATGCGGATTCCGTCTCGCCGGATCAGGTCATATCAGCATTGAGCGGAGATCAGCGCTTGATGCTGGAAGCTTCGCCGTCCTGAACCTCACCGAACAGCTCCCAGCGCTCGCCCTTGAAGCGCATCAGTTGCAGTTGCTCGATGGGGGCGAAGTCGGTCGCACTGGTCTTGATCAACACGCCCGGCAGCAGGCCGCCTTGCTGGATGCCGCCAATGCTGGCCGCCTGCTTCATGACGTTCTCACGGGTGAGATTGTCACCGCACTGTTTCAGCACAATGGCCATGGTCTGCGCCATGTTGTAGCCGGTGAGGGCGGAGCTGTCCGCGACATTCGCTTCGGGGACATACTTGGCGAGGAATGCCTTGTATTCCTTCATGCCGGGATCGTTGTCCCACTGCGGGTCGGACGTATCCTTGGCATAGGCTGCGGAAATAATGCCCTGCGCGTTCTCAAATCCGGCGGGCTTCATCACCGTTGCGGTCGAAGCGCTGACGTTCGAAATGATCATCACAGGCTTCCACGCCAGTTCGCCTGCTTTCTTGATGGTCTGCGCGCCGAATTTCGGGGTGGTGAAGATCAGCAGCACATCCGGATTCAGGGCCTTGAGCTTCACGATATGCGAATCGATGGACGGCTCGGAGAGCTCGTAGCTTTCTTCCGCGACGATCATGGACTTCTTGTCGCCGAGTCCGTCCTGCACGCCCTTCACGTAGTCCTTGCCGAAGTCGTCGTTCTGATAGAGCACGGCGACCTTTGCGTTTGGCTTCTCTTTCAGGAGATACTTTGCGTAGATGCGCGCCTCGCTCTGGTAGCTCGGCAGCCAGCCCATGGTCCACGGAAACGATTTCGGATCGTTCCACTTGGTCGCGCCGGTGGCGAGGAACAGGTGGGGCGTCTTCTTCGCATTCATGTATTTGTGGATCGCCGAGTTCGACGGCGTACCTAGCGGGCCGAACACCAGCAGCACTTCGTCGCTTTCCACCAGCTTCCGGGTCTGCTCGACAGCCTTGGGCGGGCTGTAGGCATCGTCATAGGAGATGAAGTTGATCTTGCGGCCGTTGATGCCGCCATCGTCATTCACCTTCTTGAAGTAGCCTTCCATCGCCTTGCCGACGACGCCGTAGGCCGAGGCGGGGCCACTGTAGGGAATGATGTTGCCGATCTTGATTTCCGTATCGGTTGCCCCGGTATCGTACTTCTTCTGGGCCATCGCGGTGCCGGTCGCCGAAATGAGGAATCCTGCGGCAACGGCAACGTGTAGCGGTTTCAACAAGCGCATTCAGTTTCTCCCTTGGGTTTTGTCGCAGCGAGCGCTTATGCGCGCTTCGCCTTGTCCTTTTCGTTCTGCGCCATGATGGCGTCGCGTGCTGCGCTCCAGTCAGAATCCTTCCAGTCGCGCAACTGGTAGAAATTACCACCCATGGCCAGCGCCTGCGCGCCGTCCATCGCGATGGTCTCGCCATTAATCCAGTCGCAGCCGCCGGAAATCAAGAAGGTTGCCAGATTCTGCAATTCTTCCATCCGTCCGACGCGGCCCATCGGGTTCATGGCGATGGTGCGTGCGCCGGCTTCATCGCCGGGCTTGATGCGCTTGCTCATGCCCTCGGTCGGGATTTCTCCCGGTGCGATGGTATTGAGCCGGATCCCGTAGCGGCCCCATTCGGTCGCCAGCGACATGGTCATGGCGTGAATGGCGGACTTGCTCATGGCGGAGGGCACCACATAGGGGCTGCCGTTGCGCACCCATGTGACCGTGATCGACACGACGTTGCCGCGATGGTCGCCGGCGATCCAGCGCTTGCCCACGGCGTGAGTGACATAGAACGTGCCGTGCATCACGATATTGGCGACCGCATCGAAACCGCGCGGTGTCAGATCTTGCGTACGGGAGATGAAGTTGCCTGCGGCGTTGTTGATCAGGTCGGTAAGCGGGCCATCCTTGAATGCGCTTTCGATCATCGCATCGACGGCGGCGGCATCGCGAATATCGACACCGTGAGCTGTGACCTTGCCGCCATGCTGTTCCATCAGTTCAGCGGCGGTTTCCTCGCAGACGCCCTTGCGGCGGCCGCAGATGTGGATTTCCGCGCCCAGGCTCAGGAATTTGGCTGCCATTGCTTTGCCGAGACCCGTGCCGCCACCGGTCACCAGAATTTTTCGGCCTGCAAGAAGACGATCTGTGAACATGGTGCAATCCTGCCCTGAGTGATATTGTTTGATTAGTTAGTTGATTAATTAAAACAGGGTAGGCTAACCCTGTAAAGAGAAGAGATCAAAAACTTAAGGGAGAACGCCATGACAGCCGCCAACGATCGCATCACGGTTTCGATGTCGGAAGGGGTTGCCGACGTCCGCATGATCCGCGTGGACAAGATGAATGCGCTCGATGCGCCGATGTTCAATGCACTGGTCGATACAGCCGAGCGGCTGAGGACTGAGAAGGGTCTGCGCGCGGTGGTGCTGTCCGGTGAAGGGCGGGCGTTTTGCGCCGGTCTCGATATGGGGCGCTTTGCAGCAATGAATGATGGCACCAGCGACCTGCGCGATCTTGCCAAGCGGACGCATGGCCTGGCCAATCATTCACAGCAGGCGGTCTGGGGCTGGCGGCAGTTGCCGGTTCCGGTGATCGCTGCTGTGCATGGCGTTGCATTCGGCGGCGGGTTCCAACTGGCCATCGGCGCCGATATGCGGTTTCTCGCGCCCGACGCACGCATGTCGGTCACCGAGATCAAATGGGGTCTTGTGCCGGACATGGCGGGCACGCCGATCCTCGCGCGTCTGGTCCGCGATGACATTCTGCGCGACCTTGCCTTCACCGGCCGGATTTTCTCGGCGCAGGAAGCCATGAGCTATGGCCTTGCCACTCGGATTTGCGACGATCCGCGCGCGGAAGCGCTGGCCGCAGCCCGCGAGATCGCGGGCAAGAACCCCGACGCTATTCGCGGCATCAAACGCATGCTCAACGGTCTCGGCGGCGATCCCGGCCCGGCGCTGCTGGCGGAATCCGTCGAGCAGATGAAGGTGATGGGAACGCCGAACCAGACTGAAGCCGTGCGCGCCAATATCGAGAAGCGCGCGCCGAAATTCGTGGATGGCGCGAACTGAAGGGCAAGCACATGTCGGCTTCGGAAAAGCGCGCGACGGGAATCGTCAGCGGCCATCGCCGCAAGACGCGGGATGAGGTCAACGAGCAGGCGCGCCTCATCGCAGGCGGGCTTGCGGCGCTTGGCGTGAAACAAGGCGACAGCGTTGGCGTCCTGATGCGCAACGACATTGCGTTTCTCGAAGCCGCTTACGCGGTCATGGCGCTCGGAGCCTATGCCGTTCCGATCAACTGGCATTTCAAGTCGGATGAAATCGCCTACGTTGTGAAGGATTCCGGTGCGCGCGTGCTCATCGGCCACGCTGATCTGCTGCACGGGCTGGCCGGTGTCATTCCCGCAGGCGTCACCATGCTCAGCGTGACACCTCCGCCTGAGATCGTGACGACCTACCGGATCGATCCAGTGCTATGTGCCGCAGCGGCAGGCACGATCGATTTCGATGGCTGGCTCGCGCAGCAGACGCCATATGACGGGCCAGCGCTGCCGCAGCCGCAGAACATGATTTACACCTCCGGCACCACGGGACACCCCAAGGGTGTCAAGCGTTTTGCGCCGACGCCGGAGCAGAATGCGTCCCTGGAAGCGATGCGCGCGCTGATTTATGGATTGAAGCCCGGCGTGCGCGCGCTGTTGCCGGGACCGCTGTATCACTCGGCGCCCAATGCCTTCGGCCTGCGCGCGGGGCGGCTTGGCGATCTTTTGGTGATCATGCCGCGTTTCGATCCGGAAGAATTCTTGCGGATCATCGACGAGCAGAAGATCGACAACGTCTTCATGGTGCCAACCATGTTCTCCCGGTTGCTCAAGCTTCCCGAGAGCGTCCGCAAATCCTACGATGTGTCCTCGCTGCGCCACATCATCCATGCAGCTGCGCCATGTCCGGCCGAGGTGAAGCGCGCGATGATCGAATGGTTCGGGCCGGTGATCTTCGAGTTCTACGGCAGCACCGAATCCGGCGCAGTGACCTTTGCCACCTCGGAGGATGCGCTCAAAAAACCCGGTACGGTGGGCAAGATTTCGCCCGGCGCGGAATTGCGGTTTATCGGCGACGACGGACGGATTTTGCCGCAGGGCGAGATCGGCGAAATCTATTCGCGCATCGCCGCCAATCCGGATTTCACCTATCACAACAAGCCGGAGAAGCGCGCCGAGATCGACCGCGATGGATTCATCACCAGCGGCGATGTCGGCTATCTCGATGCGGACGGTTACGTGTTCATCTGCGACCGCAAGCGGGACATGGTGATTTCCGGCGGCGTCAACATCTATCCGGCTGAAATCGAGGCTGTGTTGCATGGACTTGCCGGGGTCCACGATTGCGCTGTGTTCGGTATTCCCGATGAGGAATTCGGCGAAGCCCTGATGGCGGTGGTCGAGCCGCAGCCGGGTGTACAACTCGATATCGCCGCGCTGCGCGAACAGCTCAAGCTTGCGTTGGCCAGCTACAAGGTGCCCAAGCATATCGAGGTGCGGAAAAATCTTCCGCGGGAGGATTCCGGCAAGATCTTCAAGCGGCGGCTGCGCGATCCGTACTGGCAACGCGCCGGACGAAATATCTAGTGCGGTTTTTGGCGGGATGCTTGCCGTTTCTTGCGAAAATGCACAGCCCTCGGAAAAAGCTCGCCTGAGCCGTTGAACAAAATGTACCGGACATGAAGATTCCGGTGCTTGCGCCGTTACGGAAAACTTGCGACTGGAAGAACGCCGGTCATTTTCCTGCAACGGGTGCGCCATGTCGTCAGAAGCGTTCTCATCCAGAACTCGCGACACTAGCCTTCGCGACGGTGACGCGCCGTTATCCGACGATGATGCGCTGCTGCGTGCCGATATCCGGCGGCTGGGACGCATTCTCGGCGACACCGTTCGGGATCAGGAAGGGGCGGACGTGTTCGACCTGGTCGAACGCATCCGGCAGACCTCGATCCGTTTCCATCGTGATGATGACAAGCCGGCGCGCCGGGAACTGGAAGCGATTCTGGACGGGATGTCGATTGCCGATACCGTCCGCATCGTTCGCGCCTTCAGCTATTTTTCGCACCTCGCCAACATCGCCGAGGACCAGAACAACATCCGCCAGCGCCGCGCGCAGGACATGGCGTCACGGCCGGGGATATTGTCGCGCGCCCTGACGCGGGCCGGGGACGCGGGCATTGGTGCTGATGCACTCCGGGCGTTCTTTGCCAAGGCACAGGTCAGCCCGGTCCTGACCGCACATCCCACGGAAGTCCGCCGCAAGAGCACCATCGATCGCGAGATGGAAATCGCCTCGGTGCTCGACATTCGCGAGCGGACGCAGATGACCGCGGACGAGGTCGCGGCCAGCGACGAGCAGCTGCGCCGTGCGGTGGTGACGCTGTGGCAAACCAACCTGTTGCGCCGGACCAAGCTGACGGTGTTGGACGAAGTGTCCAATGGATTGTCATTCTACGACTACACCTTCCTGCGCGAGGTGCCTCGGCTGCATTGTGCGCTGGAGGATCGGCTGGCCGAGGAGGGCGGCGCTTCGGTCGAGGCGCACGATGCGCCCGATCTTGCGACATTTCTGAAAATGGGAAGCTGGATCGGCGGCGACCGCGACGGCAATCCCTTTGTGACGGCGGAGGTGATGCGTGGTGCGCTCAATCTGCACGCCACGCGCATTCTTCGTTTCTACCTTGTCGAACTCCATGAACTCGGCGCGGAACTGTCCCTTGCGGCTCATCTCGCGGACGTGTCACCCGACTTGCGTGCACTGGCACAGCAATCGCCGGATTCTTCTCCTCACCGGAGTGGCGAGCCATACCGCCTTGCGGTTTCAGGAATTTACGCGCGGCTTGCCGCGACGGCCCTCAAGCTCAACATCGAAACCAGCCGTCCGCCGGTCGGCGCGGCTGCGCCCTATGCCGGCGCGGATGAACTCGCGCGCGATCTGGATGTGCTGCATGCCTCGCTGGTCGCCAACAATTCGCTGGTGATCGCGCGTGGGCGTTTGCGTCATCTGCGCCGTGCCGTCGATTGCTTTGGTTTCCATCTCGCCGCGCTCGATATGCGGCAGAACTCCGCCGTGCATGAGCGTACCATGACCGAACTGTTCGAGGCAGCGGCGCCGGGAACCAACTACAAGGACTTGTCCGAAGGCGCCCGCATTTCGCTGCTGTCACGCGAACTGAACACCGCGCGGCCGTTGGCGTCGCCGTTTGTTGCCTATGGCGAAGAGACGATCAAGGAACTGGCAGTGCTGCGCGCCGCCGCCGAGGCCCATGCCGTCTTCGGCGAGGCTGTCATTCCCCAATGCATCATTTCGATGACAGAAGGCGCGTCCGACCTTCTTGAGGTCGCGGTGCTGCTGAAGGAAGTCGGTCTGGTTTCGCCCGATGGCACCAGCCGTCTCAACATCGTGCCGCTGTTCGAAACCATCGACGACCTGCGCCAGTGTGCGCAGATCATGGACAGCTTGTTTTCGCTGCCGGAATATCGCCGTCTTGTGGAGAGCCGGGGCAACATTCAGGAAGTGATGCTCGGTTATTCCGACAGCAACAAAGATGGCGGGTTCGTCACCTCCGGCTGGGAGCTTTACAAGGCCGAGATCAGTCTCATCGAAGTGTTCGAACGCCATGGCGTGCGCCTGCGGCTGTTCCACGGACGCGGCGGCTCGGTGGGCCGCGGCGGCGGGCCGAGTTACGACGCTATTCTGGCGCAGCCAGGCGGGGCGGTGAACGGGCAGATCCGCATCACCGAACAGGGCGAAATCATTTCCTCCAAATATTCCAACGCCGATGTCGGCCGTCACAATCTGGAAATCCTCACGGCGGCCACGCTGGAAGCTAGCTTGCTGCAGCCAAAGCGTTCTGCGCCGCGCGATGAATACATTGCCGCGATGGAAGAGCTTTCAAATCTCGCTTACGCGGCCTATCGCAATCTCGTCTACGAGACAGAGGGTTTTGAAGATTACTTCTGGGCCTCCACAGTCATCAATGAAATCTCCACGCTTAACATCGGCAGCCGCCCGGCTTCGCGCACCAAAACGCGCCGGATCGAGGATCTGCGCGCGATCCCGTGGGTGTTCAGTTGGGCGCAGTGCCGCCTCATGTTGCCGGGCTGGTACGGCTTTGGCAGTGCGGTTGATGCGTGGGTCAAGCAGCATCCGGACAAGGGCATTGCGTTCCTTCAAGAACTCTATCGCGAGTGGCCATTCTTCCAGACGCTGCTGTCGAACATGGACATGGTGCTCTCCAAGAGCAGCATCGCCATCGCATCGCGCTATGCCGATCTCGTGCCTGACGAGAAGCTGCGCAACACGATCTTCAGCCGTATCCGCAACGAATGGCATGAGTCCATCGAGACATTGCTGACCATCATGGGACACGACCGGCTCTTGCAGGGCAATCCGTTGCTGGAGCGCTCGATCCGCAATCGCTTCCCATATCTCGATCCACTCAATCATGTGCAGGTCGAATTGCTGCAGGCGCACCGCGCGCAGAGTACGGACGAACAGGTGCTTCGCGGCATTCAGCTCACCATCAACGGAATTTCGGCGGGGCTGCGCAACAGCGGCTGAAATCAAAAACAACGGGAGGCATCGATGAGCGAGGCGGACACCATTCTTGTGGAGCACGAAGGGCCGGTGACGATCGTGTCCATCAACCGGCCTGAACGCAAAAACGCTGTCGATGGCGCGACGGCCCGCCGTCTGTTCGATGCCTTTCGCGCGTTCGATGCCGATCCGAATTCATCGGTGGCGGTGTTCACCGGCACCGGCGGCGCATTTTGCGCGGGCGCCGACCTCAAAGCAGTCGCCATCGGTGATCGCGAGAAAAAGCGCGAACTCGGCGGACACGACAGCATCGCCCCGATGGGGCCGAGCCGGTTGCGCCTGAGCAAGCCGGTCATCGCCGCGGTGGAAGGCCATGCGGTCGCGGGCGGCATGGAACTGGCGTTGTGGGCCGACATGCGCGTGGTCGGCGAAGGTGCGACCTTCGGGATTTATTGCCGCCGCTTCGGGGTGCCGCTGATCGATCTCGGCACTATTCGTCTGCCGCGGCTGATCGGTCATTCCCGCGCCATGGACCTGATCCTCACAGGCCGTCCAGTGGATGCGAAGGAAGCGTTCGATATCGGCATTGCCAACCGTCTCGTGCCGAAGGGCGAGGCGCGGGCGCACGCGATTGCACTGGCGCAGGATCTGGCGAAATTTCCGCAGGCCTGTCTGCGCAACGACAAGCGCTCGGCACTGCGTCAATGGGATCTCGAGGAAGAAGATGCGATCAACGACGAGATGCAGGGCGGTCTTGGCGTGATCGCATCCGGCGAAACGCTGGAAGGGGCCAAGCGCTTCGCCAGCGGTACTGGCCGGCATGGGGCGTTCAAGTAATACGAAGGCAAGCGGTCAGCGGGTGGTGTTCTTGTAAACAATGCCGTCTTTCATAATGACGGTGAAATTCTTCATCGGGTCGGAGATCAATTCGAGGTTGGTCAGTGGATCGCCGTTGACCAGAATAAGATCAGCCAGCGAGCCGCTGTCCACAATGCCAAGCTTGCCTTCATACGGCGCGCGCGGTCCGCTCAGCGCCAGCAGTTGCGCGTTGTCGTATGTTACCAACTTCAGAATTTCCGCCGGTGTGAACCACTGGCGTAGCGCAAGAATGAGGCTGTTCTGCTGCGCGTTCAGTTCCGGCTCGAACAGCAGATCGGTGCCCCATGCCAGTTTGACACCATGCTTCTTCGCCATCGGCCAGACACGCGCGTTACCCTCAATGATGTCCACGCGCTTCTTGCGTCGTTCGGGGGTCATGTTAGGCGAATCCGGAATAAGATTTTGAGCGCTGAGCCAGACGCCGCGCTGTGCCATCAGTTCGATGGTGGGTTCGTCCAGCAATTGGCCATGCTCGATGCACTTCACGCCTGCGTCGATGGCGCGCCGTACCGCGCGGGGCGTGTAGGCATGGACGGCAACATAAGTGTTCCAGTCGTCGGCGGCCTCGACCGCCGCCTTCATCTCATCAAGGGTGTATTGCGTGACATCGATGGGGTCGTAGGCTGATGACGTGCCGCCTCCTGCCATCAGCTTGATCTGGCTCGCGCCCATTCGCAGGTTTTCGCGCGTTGCAGTCAGTACGTCGTCGCGTCCGTCCGCGATAAAGGTCGCGCCATATTCCTCGGCACGCGACGGTTTGCCAAAGAAGCGGCGCGAACGCTCGCTCGGAGTACGGAAGTCGCCATGCCCTGAGGTTTGCGAGATCACCGCGCCAGACGGCCAGATACGGGGGCCGGGCGTTTTTCCGGCGTCGATGGCGCGTTTTAAGGGGAAGATCGGGCCACCCATGTCCCGCACGGCAGTGAACCCGCGCAGCAACATCTGGCCGGCGGATCTGGTCATTGCGGAACCCAGCTTCTCGGGTGTTGTCTCGGAATCATAAAGCTGGGTGAGCAGCAAACTTCCAAATCCGATGTGGACGTGGACATCGATCAGCCCGGGCATCAAGGTTTGGCCCTTGCCGTCGATGATCTTTTCGCCAGCGGCTGCTTTGGCTGACGGGCCGATGGATTCGATCCGGTTTCCGCGAATAACGACATCGGCCGCAGGGCGGAGTTCACCCTTCACGACGTCAAGCACGCGGACGTTGCGAAAGACAATCTCGGAAGGCGGGGATTGTTGAGCCGTTGCCGGCGCGGCAGCCATCACCAGCAAAAACAGGACGAAGACGGCTCCAATTCTCGACCGTGGAATCATGAAAGCGGTCCCTGTTCTTGTTGCCTCTGTAGCCTGAGATAGAACGGGGCAAACCTCAAGCGGATTTCTCCCGGCGCGGCGAGCCATTCCAGAAGAATGGCCTTGCTCGTCGCAGCCGGTCGTTGCTGGCGGCCGGGAGAATTTCGTAAACTACACCGGGTCCCACGGGAAAATATCGGCCGAGCGGTCGAGCTTGTAGAACGACGGCTTCAGCGCAGGCATGCCGTGCTCGGCAATGGTCTGGGGAGTCCAGCCTTCGCCGCGATGGATCGAGCGCAGCGGGCGCGACTGGCCCATCAGGAAGATTTCGTTCATGCGGACGGCGAAGATCTGCCCGGTGACGTCCTTTGCGGCATCGCTGAGCAGGAAGGCGACCACCGGCGCGATCTTGTCCGCGCTCATCTTCTGCATGCGGGCAACGCGCGCTTTCTCTTCCTCGGTTTCGGTCGGGATCGTGCCGATCATGCGGCTCCAGGCGAACGGCGAGATGCAGTTCGAGCGCACATTGAAACGCTCCATATCAAGAGCGATCGACTTGGAGAGGCCGACGATGCCGAGCTTGGCTGCAGCGTAGTTGGCTTGGCCAAAATTGCCGATCAGGCCCGAGGTGGAGGTGAAGTGGACGAAGTTGCCGCTTTCCTGCTCGCGGAAGATGCGCGCAGCGGCATGCGATGTATAGAACGAGCCCATCAGGTGAACCTTGATGACGGCTTCGAACGCATCAATGCTCATGCGATGGAAAATCGCGTCGCGCAGGATGCCAGCGTTGTTCACCACGCCATCGAGGCGGCCATAGGTGTCGACAGCCTGCTTGATGATCTTGCTGGCGGGAACAGCTTCCGCAACCGACTCGAAGTTTGCGACAGCCGTGCCGCCGCGCTTCTTGATTTCCTCGACCACTTCTTCCGCGGGCGCAGCGCTTGTGCCTGATCCATCCGATGCACCGCCCGGATCGTTGACCACGACCTTGGCGCCTTCTGCGGCGGCAAGCAGAGCGATTTCGCGGCCGATGCCGCGGCCGGCGCCGGTGACGATAATGACCTTGCCGTCCAGCGATTTGGTGTTTGCCATTCTCAATTGCTCCTGTTCCTGTCGTCGCTGTCAGCGTTCGTTGGTGAAAATGATGGTGCCGGATGCAGCGAACATGCCGCCGACGCCGTGGCAGACTGAAATCTTCGCGCCCGGCACCTGCGCCGGAGCGATGCCGCGCATCTGCCGCACGCTCTCCTGCAGCGCATACATGCCGTACATGCCCGAATGCATGTAGCTGAGGCCGCCGCCATTGGTGTTCATTGGTAGCTTTCCGCCAGGGCGGGTGTTGCCATCGGCGATGAACTTGCCGGTTTCCTCGTGCGGCATGAAGCCGAGATCGCCGAGGCCATAGAGAGGCAAGTGCGCAAAGGCGTCGTAGATCATCAGGTGATCGACATCCTTGTGCGCGATGCCGGCTTCGCGGAACGCGGTCGGTCCCGCCACCTTGAACGCGCGCGACGAATTAAAGGTTTCCATCTGGCTGACCATGGGCGTCTCGACGCTTTCGCCGGTGCCGAGGATGTAGACCGGCTTCTGCGGAAAATCCTTGGCGCGGTCTGCGCTGGTCAGGATCAGTGCGCCGCCGCCATCAGTGACGAGGCAGCACTGCAGCAGGCGGAATGGATAGGCGATCATCCGCGAGTTCAATACGTCCTCGACCGTGATCGGGTCCTTCATCATCGCGCGCGGATTTTTCGCCGCCCATTCGCGCTGGACCACGGCGACCATGGCAAGCTGCTCATGGGTGATGCCGTAGGTCTTCATGAAGCGCAGCACGGGAATCGGAAACATGCTGGGCGGACCGTACACGCCGAACGGCGCTTCGAACTGGCCTTGCAGGCTGTCGGCGGGAATCGAACGCGGCAGCTTGCCGATCATCGACTTGCCGCTTTCGGCGTGGGTGATGAGCACCGTCTTGCAAAGCCCGGCTTCGATGGCCGCAGCCGCATGACGGACATGGAGCATGAATGAGCAGCCGCCGACCGACGTGCCGTCCACCCATGTCGGTGTGATGCCGAGATAGTGCGCGATCTGCTGCGGGGTCTCGACCGCGGTGGCGATGCCGTCAATGTCCGACAGCTTCAGTCCCGCATCCGCGATGGCGTTCAGCGCCGCATCCGCGTGCAGCTGAATCTGCGACATGTCCGGAATGACGCCGAGCTTGGTGGTTTCTGCCGCGCCGACGACGGCAACCTGATTCCTGCGCATGATATTTATCCCTTCGCCGGACGGAACTGGGCAAGGGTGATCTTGTCGCTGACCTGCTCGAATGCGACTTCGAGTTTCATGTCGAGCACAAGGGCTTCCGGCGTTTGCGGACAATCGACAATGTTGCTCATCAGGCGCGGACCTTCATCGAGTTCGACCACGGCGATGGCGTAGGGCGGGGTAAAGCCCGGCGCGGCTGGACGGTGATTGATCACGTAGCTGTAGAGCTTGCCCTTGCCGCTGGCCTTGAACGCGCTGACCTTGCGCGAGGCGCAGGAGGGGCAGAACGGACGAGGCGGGAAATAGACATGCGAGCAATCGTCACAGCGCTGCAGACGGAGTTCGTGCGCCTGGGTTCCTTCCCAGAAGTGTTTGGTTTCCGGCGTCGGCACCGGCAAGGCGCGCGAAGGTGCAGCCATCAGCAGTCTCTCCCTGATCGTTGGCTTTTTTAATTGGTCGATTAACTTTATGCAGGTATTCCCTGCCGAGGCAAGTAGCCTTGCTTCCCCCGGAAAAGAGGGGCGGGCATGCAGGTTTGTTGATGCGGGCTTTAAAGACCGAGAAGCTTCAGGGCAGCGGCTTCGAATGTTTCGAGCGGCTTCATGGTGTTCAGCATGTTGCGATGGGCATGACCTGCGAGCGCCGTTTGTTGCCGCAAGCTATCGTCCGCAAGGATATCTCTCAGCGGTTGAGCCGGATCAATCTCGGGGATGAAGCTGTCGACGACTTTCCCGAGGCCCGCTTTCTCGATCTGCAGACCGTTCAGAAGCTGCTCGATATGTGTCGCGAAGATCAGTTGCGGCGCGCCTGCCGCAATCGCGTGAGCGGCCAATCCTCCACCGCCGAAGTGAATCACAAGGCGGGAGGCAGCAAGTGTTTCGCTGAGCGGCAAATGCTGCGACGACATTCGCGCGCCATTGCGCGCGAGAATGTCCGATTGCTCGCGCGTCATGTCCGGCGCAGAGATGACAAGGCGGCTGGCGAGCGGAAGCAGCGTCTGCACGATGTCGAAAGGCAATCTGGATAGAACGCCTTGGGAGAGATAAACGAACACATCATCCGCATCCTTCCGGCTTTCGAGCGGAGCGGCGTCGAGGATGGGGCCTGCAAGAGGATCCGATCTCTGCAAGTCATAAGGATCGAGCACCGGAAAAGTGAGAACGATTTGTGCGTCGCCCGCGAAGATGTGCGGGAGATGTTCAAGGGCAGGGCGATTCAAGGATTGGAGTGCGCGATTGACGACCAGCAGCGTTTCGTCCTCGTTCCAGCGCGGCGGTGCCACGCGATGGAGCGGGGGAAACCGCTTCATGTTGCCGGGTGGGGCGGTGAAACCGTTGCCGGTGACAATCAGCGGAATTCGTCCGCGCGCCATCATGTTCACCGCAGGCGCATAGTCCGCAACGACAAGATCGGGTGCCGTTGTTGTGAGAATGCCGTCCCACGCTTGCAGCAGGGAACGCATGCCATCCTCATCAGCCAGTCCTGCTGAAACAAGCTGATCGTGCAATGTTGCGGTGGAGCGCGGCTGATGATCGTCAGCCATGTCCAGCGGCCACGGAGGAGCCTGCAAAACCTCTACGCCCGCATCCAGAAGCCGCGCCGTGTCGGGTTGTCTCAGCACAAAAACCGGACGGACCTGATGCCGCTTCAGCGTGTCCGCGAAACGCGCAAGCGTTGCGGTATGGCCGAACCCGCCACCGCGCTCCCAGGCAAAAAGAACCGTCTTCATAGCGTGGCGTGCTTCCCCGTTTGCGTTGACAACGCAGGCCGGAATACTGGCTATAATGATTGAGTATCAAAAGGCAATTGCATGCAGCCGTCTTCTCTTGCGACGCATCGCCCGGAAGTGCGCACGTTCTGGACCGGGCCGGATCTCAGCTACTACGAGGACTTGTCGCTGCGTAGCGCAGTGGCGGCTGGCGCGCGCGTTCTGCTTTATACCTACAACAAGACTCTCAACGTCCCCGAAGGCGTTGAGCTTGTGGATGCGCGCGAGGTGTTCTCCGGACCGCTCTACCAGTTTCATCACAATGACGGGGATCTTTCGCTGGCCCTGCATTCCGACCTGTTCAGATACCTCGCCATTCAGAAATTCGGCGGCTGGTACATGGACCTCGATATTGTCGTGATGAAGCAGTCGCTGCCGGACGACAAGGTCTATCTTGCCTATCAGGAAGACGGCGTCGCAAACGCGGCTGTCATGAAATTTCCAACGCAGTCGCCGATCATGACCGCGGCGATCGACGAGGCAATGAGACTGTTGCCGGGAGCGGGAATATCCGCGCCGGGCGCCGATCATGGTATTGTCGGGCCTGCGCTGATCACGCGTCTCGCATCGGACTATGCCATCGATCATCTGGTCCGTCCGAAATCCAGCGCCTACGAGATCCATCCCAACGAAATCCTGATGTTCTTCGATCCCGCACAGTGCGAGGCGGCCTTTCGGCGGGTGGCTTCAAGCGATTTCGTGCATTTATGGAACGACCTGTGGCGCGCGCTGCGGATTCCGAAAACCCTCGGTCCGCCCGAAGGCAGTTTTCTCGATGCGCTGTTCAGGCGCTTTGGAATCGATGTGCCGCAAGGCGCGCGGTTGTCCAGCCATGCGATCGAGGGCTGGTTTCGCGAGTTCTGGGTGATGAAGGAACTGAAGCAGAAGCTGTCCGCTTCGAAGATTCCTTTCGACGCATTGGATCAATTCGCCCGCTCGGTTCAAGCCGGTGGCTGGCAAGCGGGCCAGCGCTCCTTTGGTAATGCGGACGTTTCTCCGCGCGACAATCATCCGCAGGCCGGAGCACCGCAGACGCTGAAAACCTTTTGGCACGGCGAGACGATCAATCCTTATCAGTTGATGTGTCTCAAAAGTTTTGCGGCTGCCGGGCATCGTGTCGAGGTCTATTCCTACAACCGCGATCTGAATGTTCCGGACTGGGTCCATGTTGAGGATGCGGGAGCGATTCTTCCGCGTGAGCGAGTCTTGAGACTGCTTGGCGAAGAAGGCGCATTCGCAATCCATGCCAATCTCTTCCGCTACGCATTGCTTCACACTAGAGGCGGATGGTGGATCGATCCTGATATCCTGCTGTTGAAGCCTGATCTTCCGGTGGGCGATGTTGTTTTCGCCAACATGGATGAGTTCGGCCGCGTGCCGACGGGCATTTTGAAGTTTCCGGCGGGGCATGGCTTGCTGACGGAAGCGCTGGCGGAAACGGAGAGATTGTCGAATTCGCTCCAGGACTGGCGCGAAGGCTGGCACGAATCGGGATCGGTATTGCTGACGGAGCTGGTCGCGCGGCACAGGCTGAACGGTATAATCCGACAGGTCGTGCCGCTTAATCCTATCTCCTGGTTTGAAGTCGCGGACCTGTTCAACCCCGACAGCGCCGGGAAATTGAATCGAATGTGCAATGATTTTCATTTCGCGCACCTCCACGATGATGTGTGGCGGCGTGCCGGGATACCGCATCATCTGGCGCCGCCCGAAGGTTCTTTCCTCGATGCTCAGGTTGCGAAGTTCGGCGTAGCTGCTGATTTCCCGGCGAAAATTTCTTTCGGCGATGTGAACCGATGGCTCGCTCACATGTACCAATGCCTAAGCCAGAGGCAGGCGTAGTCGCGGTTCGGCCGGTCGGCGTTTTCTCCCACCTGTGCCAATTCGGTCACGCGAAACGAATGGTACTGCGTTGATTTGATGCTGCTTTTATGGTTCTACCGTAGTCATTGACGGCAGGATATTTTGCAATGTGGTTTCGAGTATCGCCTGTTTCGAAAAGGCCGCGAATGCAGGCCGTCTCGGCCCACAGCATCTGGGCTGTTTGCGCACTTGTCTTTTTCGCTCATGCGAATGACGCGCGTGCGCAGGATGCAGCGGAACAGCAGAACCTGTTTCAGCAGATGGTCCGCAATCCCGGCAACCACGAAGTGACGTTTGCCTATGTGAAGGTTGCGACCGCGCGCGGAGATTACGAAGCCGCGATCGGCGCGCTTGAACGTCTGCTGTTCTACAATCCCAAATTGACGCGGGTGAAGTACGAACTCGGCGCGCTGTATTTCCGTCTCGGCTCCTATGAAATGGCAAAGCGCTATTTCAAGGAAGCGCTCGCGAGTCCGGATATCGATCCGGTGACGAAGGAGCGGGTCGAGACTTATCTTCCCGATACCGAGAAGCAGCTTCAGCCAAGCCGGTTCTCCGGTTTCGCCCAAACCGGTATTCGCTCCCAGAGCAACGCGAGCTTCGCGCCGGGCAATGGCACTCTGCGCCTCGGCGGTCAGGATCTCGCACTGTTGCCCACAGCGCAGCGCAAAAGCGACATCAACTGGTTCGGGCTGGTCGGCCTTAGCCACGATTACGATTTGCAAAACCAGCGCGGCGATATTCTTGAGACTCGCGCGGTCGGATATCTCACCGAGCAGTCGCGCCTGAAGGATCTGAACGTCGGCACTCTGGAAGTCAGCTTCGGTCCACGGCTCGCGCTCGCGCCGGAACTTCTGCCCGGCGTGACCATCAAGCCTTATGTGGTGGGCGGTAACACCTGGCTTGGCGGCGTATCCTATTTCTCGACGGCAGGCGCCGGTGTGGGGGTGAAGATTCCCGTGAACGACAGGTTCACGTTCGGCCCGGATTTCGAATGGCGCCGCGCCGATTTCAGGACCACCGATCCTGCCGCAGGCTTCGGCTCCAGCGACTGGTATACGGCCAGCCTCGGAGCAAGCTGGAATATCGCACAGCAGATCAAGCTCGATGCGCGCGGATTGTATCGCCGTGGCGATGCAGCCCTTGCATTCCAGTCGTTCGATCAGTGGGCGCTGGAAGCGGCCCTGACTCTTGAGTTCGGCCCGCCGTTCGTCTGGATGTCGCGCAACTGGAGCATCGCGCCGTTCGTGCGATGGATCGACACGCGCTTCGATGCGGCGAATCCGCTGATCGATCCGTTGACGGTGCGCGGCGATCATCAGTGGACGGTGGGTGCGCTGTTCAATGCGCCGATCACGAAGAACTTCGGTATTTCCGCCGCAGTTCAGTACGACAAGACCAATTCCTCGTTGCCGAACTATCGCCTGGATAATTTCTCGGTGATGTTCGGTCCAACCGCTCGTTTTTGAGGTGGCAGCAGATGTTGTTTTCCAAAGAGACATATCTCCGGTCACTGCTGACGGTGCTGCTGTCTACGACAGCGCTTATTCCTGCTGCTGAAGCGCAGAATTCGGGACGCGTCGGCGCGGTCAACCTCGATGCCACCGGCACGCCGCCGGGCGCCGGTGTGCGCACGCTCACCATCGGCACCAACATTATCTACAAGGAGCGGGTGCAGACCTCGGCGTCGGGATCGACGCAGATCATGTTCCCCGATACCTCCACGCTGAATGTCGGCCGCAACAGCAACATCGTCATCGATGAATATGTCTACGATCCCAATGCCGGGACCGGGAAGATGGTGGCGACCGTCGCCAAGGGCATGATGCGCTTCGTCGGCGGGCAGATCAGCCACACCGCAGGCGTTACGGTAAAGACGCCGGTTGCGACGCTCGGTATTCGCGGTGGCGTGGCGACCGTGGTGTATCCGATCCCGCCGGGCTTCACCGGTTCAGACCCGAAACTGGCGCAGGCGCAGGGCGAGATTGTCATCGGCCATGTCGGTTCGGTGGTGATCAAGAACAATGCGGGCTCGGTGATCGTCCGCCCGGGCTACATGACCTGGGTGTCCGGTCCGAACGATCCGATTCCGGAGCCGTTCCCGATTCCGGATTTCCTGCTGCAGAAGATCATGGCCGCGCTGACCAGCGGACCGGGGCAGAAGGGCGGTGTTAGCGATCTGCCGACGGACCAGATGGCCGCGCGGCTTGGCTTTGGAAAGACCATCGTGGCCGATCCGGCGAAGCCGCCGGGAACGGACCCGCTTGGATATTTCTCGATCTTCGACGGCGGCAATGCTGCTGCGAAGAACAAGTCGCAATCCAACCAGACCAATCAAGCGAACCAGCCGAACACAAGTCCGGGCGGCGGTGGTTGTTATGGATATTGCTACGGCGGTGGCGGCATCTAGCCTTGGGGCATATCCCCGGCTGTTGCGCCTTAGTGCCGGACTTTATTTCTGACCTTTGGGCAGAAACAGCGCCTGCGCCTGGCTTGCCTGCTCGGCCATAAAATCCGCCGTGACCCGGATGCGTGCAATATTGCGCAGGTCGCTGTGCAGCAACAGCCAGAATGTCCGGATCAACCGGAAACTCGGCAACACCCGAACAAGCTGCGGCTCTGTCTGTGCGATGAAGCAGGGGAGTACGCAAAGGCCCGCACCTGCGATGGTCGAGTTTAATTGCGCGAGCAGGTTCGAACTCTTGATCGCAGGCCGCAGGTCGGGCGAGACGAAGTGCGTGTATTCAAGCTCCGGCGAATAAACCAGATCGTCGATATACGAGATGAACCGGTGCGACGGCACGTCGGCGGTTGTCTTGATGGCTGGATGTTTGGCGAGATAGTCCTTCGAGGCGTAAAGCCCAAGTTCGTAATCGGTCAGCTTGCGCGAATGCAGCCGTCCTTCGCTGGGTTGTGTCAGGCTGACGGCGATGTCAGCCTCACGCCGCGAGAGGCTGAACTCGCGCGGCATCGCGACGAGTTCGATGGTGAGATCGGGATGCCGGTCGCTTAGCGCGCCGAGGCGCGGGGCGAGGAACTTTGTGCCGAAACCGTCCGGCGTTCCGATCCGCACAGCGCCGGTGGCCTGAAGCTTCGAAGCTCCGATGGATTGCGCGGCTGAAGTGGCGAGCTGGTCCATTTGCTCTGCCATCTCCAGAAGCCGCTCACCAGCCTCGGTGAGCGACGATCCGCTGGTGCGGCGATCGAACAGCTGCGATCCCAGTGACGCTTCGAGTGCGGCAATTCGCCTGCTGAGAGTGGAATAGTCGATCTTGAGCCGCTTGGCCGCAGCCGTCATGCTTCCGGTGCGCGTAATCGCCAGGAACGATCGAACGAGATTCCAGTCAAACTGGTCGGTCATCGCGGTTTGCTTTCGAATAGCACCGGCCAGCTTCTTCCGGTCTGCCTTGCGTAGTCCATCCGCTGGCCGCGGCCAAGTTTCATGTGCGGGCTGGCCATCCGGCCGGCCATATTGACAGGCCTGCCTCCGCTCGCCTCTACTCCCGCCCGCATGGAGGCCGCGTTCTGGACGGCTCAATAAGAAAAGGGAGATTGCGCGATGAAGAGCTTCAAGGTCGAGGAATTCAACGGGCCGTTGAAGGAAGTGGACGTCGCGACTCCGCAGCCGACCGGCACGCAGGTGCTGTTGAAGGTGAAGGCGGCAGGCGTTTGCCACAGCGACCTCCATATCTGGGAAGGCGGATACGATCTCGGGCATGGCCGCAAGCCGCTGTCCTTGAAGGATCGCGGCGTCTCTTTGCCGTTGACGATGGGGCATGAGACGGTCGGCGAGGTCGTGGCGTTCGGGCCGGACGCCAAGGGCGTTTCCGTGGGTGATGTGCGGCTTGTTTATCCCTGGCAGGGCTGCGGCAAATGCGCGACCTGCGCCACCGGTGACGAGAATATGTGCATCGTCAAGCCGAGTTCGCTCGGCGTGTATTGCGACGGCGGATACGCCGACCACATCATGGT
>Ga0209023_10002183_pt1 | contig 24862 bp, 26 predicted proteins | sample LakOneMetagenome_FD_187468 | JGI IMG/M metagenome (GOLD analysis project Ga0209023, IMG submission 187468) | Freshwater and sediment microbial communities from Lake Erie, Canada (SPAdes) (version 2) | ecosystem: Environmental > Aquatic > Freshwater > Lentic | place: Lake Erie, Canada... | reverse complement strand
GATAAAAGAAATGAAAACCGAATTGAAAGATTTCAAAACCTCTGCCGGTACCATACAATTTACCATCGAAAATCCTTTGCCCGCTGCATTGGTCACAAAAATGGTGAAGATAAGAATGAAGCAGAATTTTGAAAAGGAGAAAATGAAAAAGAGTAAGGCAGGAATTGGGCATCCTGTAAACCCTTACGGCGTACATTCAAAAAACAATTGATGCAGGAATGAACGATATGCCTAATACGGCAGATTCGCTTTATGCAGCAGATGGAAGCCCTTTTGAATTTCAAATCGGTAAAGGGTTAAGAAGGCAGCCCTTATTTCGTCTTCCACTTTCCGCTTCGCAAATAAATAAAGGAGATGATGAAGATACCTGACCAGTAAACCAGTTCATTGCTCCATGCCATGGCAAGTGAGATGTAATTCACTTTTATGAAGTACCAGGTATAGGCAAGGTAAACGGTGATGGCAATGATCTCTATCAGCAGGTTCACCCTTGTTTTTGCTGTGCCGGTTACCCCATTCAGCCAGATATTGGCAATGCTCATCAGCATCAGTCCCAGGCTAACCACCCGCAATACCGGAATTCCTTTTTGTACAAAATCATCGCCCTGGCCAAACAAGGCAAAGAAAGAAGCCGGGAAAATATTTACAAGCAGGCACATGGCCGTACAAAAGCCAATGCTCAGCAGCATGATACGGGTAATGGCTTCCAGCACTTTGTCTTCCCGTTTCTGGCCCATTAAATTACTTACCATCACGTTGGTGGTGCTGGCAAATGCCCACACAAACACACCCGTCAGTCCGAATACATTCCGCATGGTATTGCTGATGGCTTTGGCGGTTTCGTCGTGCAGGCCTTCTATCAGAATAAAAAATACCAGCCAGGTTGTTACGCTGATCACATACTGAAGCATGAGCGGTGCCGATATATTAAGGATCTGTTTGGTGATCTTTTTATCATAGGCATAATTTTTCAGTAAGCCGTATTGCTTTCTTAAACCGGTACGGTATAAAACAAGCAGCACAATCACCATCCCGATCACTTCCGAAATTACCGATGCATACGCAGCGCCGTTAAAACCCAATGCCGGGAAACCAAACCGTCCTTTGATCAGTAAAAAATCGAGCAGGATATTTAAGGCCGCTTCACAAATAAAACCGATCATCAGGTAGCGGCTGTTCAATGACGCAACCAGGAATGCATTACCCATCTGGAAAAGAAATAAGAACGGAAGTCCCAGTATGCGGATCTTTAAAAATCCCATTTCAGCAGGGTATGCTTTTGGATCGGCCACCTGCTGCATGATATACGGCGCAATGAACCAGGTGATGAGGATGCCGGCCAATGCAAACTGCAGACAGATCCGCATGCCCTGGGCAAGGATCACTTTGAAAGCTTCGGCGTTATCGCTTCCGGCATGGCGGGCAAATACGGCCTGCAAGGCGTTATTCAGCCCGTTTCCGGCAACGGCAAATATGAGGTAGAACACGCCGGTAATACCTGCATTGCCCAATGCCTCGGTACTCAGGTTTCCGAGGAAGATGCTGTTGGTAAGCATGTTTACCTGCGGGATGAGAATGGCGAGTGTTATAGGTAAAGCGATCGACAGTATCTGCTTATTGGTAACCTTAACTTTTAAATCTTTGGTTGCTGCTATACTTTCCATAAAGTCAGCAAAATTATCTTATTTTGTCACCCCAAATACAAAATGTGATCCCATCATTTAATATACAGGCTCCAAAAATATATACCGAATCGGCCAAGCTGGTAATAGAAGCAGGCCCCATGGGTATTTCATTCACCATCCTTAATACCGGGGATTGTTTCCAGGCAGTGCTGATGTACTCTTTTCCGAACAAGCTTACCGAAACAGAAGTAAATGAAGAAATGCAGGAAACGCTGAGTACAGATACATTATTAAAACGGCACTACAAAGAGATCCAGCTCATCTGGTGCTTTCCCGAAAGTATTTTAGTGCCGCCCGGCATTTTTGACCGGGAGAACAACGAGGCAATGCTGAACCTTGTTTTTGGCGATACCAGGAAAACTACAATTTCGCACGACTTCCTGTACAAACACAACCTGCATAATGTTTACCGGGTGCCGGAAAGTACGGCTAAGATATTTGCAGAAAAATTTCCAGCTGTGCCGCAAACACATCAATATTCTTTATTGGCTGACCGGGTGCGGAAGGGAGGAAATGAATTATTCGTTTTATTTTATACAGGCAGTTTAACCGTGATGCTTTGTAAAGAAGGCCAGTTGCAGGTGGTACAGAATTTCATTTACAACACACCCGATGATATTATTTTTCACCTGCTGAACATCTGCAAAAATTTTGAAGTGGAACCGGATTCTGCCAGGCTATGCCTGAGTGGGATGGTTGATAAAAAGTCGAACCTCTATACGGCCATCTATAAATATTTTCTTCACATTGAATTCGACAGCCCGCCTGCTAATTTTACCGTGGCAGAAGAATTAAAGGGCCAGCCGCCGCATTTTTTCAGTCATTTATTTTACCAGGCCATATGCGTATAATAAGCGGGATACATGGCGGCAGAAAGATAAACCCGCCCGCAAATATGCCGCATACCCGGCCCACCACCGATATTGCCAAAGAAGGGTTGTTCAATATCCTGCAGAATAACCTGGACATAGATACCTTAAAAGTGCTTGACCTGTTTGGTGGCACGGGCTGTATCAGTTATGAACTGGCCAGCCGGGGAGCACCGGAGATCACGATCGTGGAAAAAGATGAGAAGATGTTTGCCTTCATTAAAAAGACAGCCGCTGAACTGGCATTTGAGAATTTTAATGTGCTGAGATCAGATGTGTTTCGTTTTATGGAAACAACCAGCCAGCAATACGATTTTATCTTTGCCGGCCCGCCTTATGCACTCACAACCATCGACGAACTTCCAAAAAAAGTATTTGAAAAAAAATTATTGAAGCCCGGCGGCTGGTTTGTGCTGGAACATACCCCAAGAAATGACTACAAGAAATTTGACCATTATAAAACCGAACGCAATTACGGCAGCACTATCTTTTCTATCTTTATAATGGATGGGCAGTAGGTTGTTGTCATTAGTCAATAGTCATTAGATATTGGCCATTCCAGCCAATGACCAACCTTTAAACCCTTAAACGTTTTAAACAATAATAACGATGCTCCGGAGTTTCAGATATCTGCTGTTTCCCTTTTCGCTCATTTACGGAGCGGCGGTCTGGTTGCGAAACAGACTTTTTGATTATAATATTCTCAAATCATCTTCGTTTAATTTCCCTCTTATATGTGTGGGTAATTTAGCTGCAGGGGGTACGGGCAAAACGCCCATGGTAGAATACCTGGTAAAGTTTTTAAAGAAAGATCACCGGACAGCTACACTGAGCAGGGGTTATAAAAGGAAGACAACCGGCTTTGCCATTGCCGATGAAAATACCACGGCACTGGAGATAGGGGATGAGCCCATGCAGTTCCATCAGAAATTTCCGGATGCAGTGGTGGCAGTAGGAGAAGAAAGGCTGGTAGCTATTCCGCAATTGCTGCACGAGCGGCCCGGCACGCAGGTGATCATCCTGGATGATGCATTTCAGCACCGGCAGGTGAGGGCCGGACTCAATATCATCCTCACCGATTATTCTGACCTGTACACAAGAGACCTCATGCTTCCTGCAGGTAATCTTCGTGATGTAAGAAGCAGTAACCGGAGGGCTGATATCATCATTGTTACAAAGTGCCCGGCAGATCTTTCTGAAACAGAAAAAAGTGCGATCGTTAGTGAAATAGATCCGGCTGCAAACCAAACCGTTTATTTTACAACCATTGTATATGACAACCCTTACCAGCTTTTCAGCAAAGAAGAACTGAACATCACACACGACTATTCTGTATTGCTGGTATGTGGCATCGCCAACCCAACACCGCTTAAGAAACAGCTTACTGATTCTGTTCACACCTACGATATGCTGCGCTATACGGATCATCACATCTTTCACAGCAACGACCTGCGGGACATTAAGCAGCAGTTTGAAAAAATGAAGGGAGAAAAAAAGATCGTGTTAACCACCGAGAAAGATGCGGTGCGACTGGAAAAATTTGTGAATGAGCTCAGAGATTTTCCCATCTATGTGATCCCGATAAAACATGCCTTCCTTTTTGCAGAAGAAAATAAATTCAGATCGGCCATTACTGCCTTTATAAAAAGTTTCAACAAAAGCAACAACTGACCGAAGTATTTGAGTAATTTCAGCGTCAAACCTAAAACCTGCATCAGCTTTGACAGAACAGGAATTGCTTTTGGGCCTCCGCAACGGAGAAGAGCCTGCATTTAAGGAATTGGTCAAGCTGTTCCAGGATAAGGTATTTAATACAGCACTGGGCCTTTTACAACATCATACCGAAGCCGAAGACATCGCCCAGGAAGTTTTCATACAGGTTTACCGTTCCATCAGCCAGTTCAAAGGAGATTCTCTTTTATCTACCTGGATCTACCGCATCACTGTGACCAAATCGCTGGATCACCTGCGAAGTAAAAAAAGAAAAAAGCGCTTTGGCTTTTTAAGCAGCCTGTTTGGCGATGACAATAGACCGGTTTACGAACCGGAAGATTTTGATCACCCGGGCGTGCAGAAGGAACGGAAGGAAGATGCGGCCCTGCTCTTTAAAATGATCGGCCAGTTACCGGAAACCCAGCGAACGGCTTTCATATTAAATAAGGTGGAAGAACTAAGTTACCGGGAGATCGCTGATATTTTAAAAACCTCAGAATCAGCGGTTGATTCCCTGCTGCAACGGGCAAAACAGAACCTGCGGAAAAAAATAAACGAATTACCGCCATAGGGCGAAGGTTTTTATAAAAAACGGCATCTAAACTTATAACAGGCAAATTTTAATAATGGAAAACAATAATACAGATCAACGCACAGAACGGATACTTGGCAGTCTCGACGGATTGCAAAGAATCCCGGCGCCTGATTTTTTTTATACAAGGCTTACAGGGAGGATGCAGCATGAAGCGCAGCCTGTAAAAGAAAAATTCATCCTGCTAAGGCCCGCCTTTGTTACTGCAGCACTTTCACTGGTGCTTGTAATAAATATTTTTTCGCTGATGAAACTAGACAGGCAGCCTGGTAAAAAAGAAATCATACATACCAATAAACCGGCAACCATTGAAAGCTTTGCCGACGCATACGGGATGAACACCCTATCGATTTATGAATAAACTAACAACATGAACAATTTTACAAATAACCGCTGGCTTTCTGTTATCACATTGGTGCTCCTTACAGCCAATATAATAACGCTGGCTTTATTGTGGACCAATAAAAAAACAGGTGGGAGGGAGGAAGGAAAGCAACCACCGCCGCAGGGCCAGGTCTTTGAGTTTCTTACGCATGAACTGAAGCTTGATCCGGCACAACAGGAAGCATATGAGAAACTGCGGGAAGAACACCAGGGCGGACAAAAAACGATGCAGGACAGCATCCGGAAAGCAAAAGATGAATTCTTTGCATTGCTGCATGAACCCAATATCTCGGATTCGATGGTAAAAATGTACAGCCGGAAGGCCGTGGATGCAGAACAGAAATTAGATGAACTTACTTTCCGGCATTTTCAAAAGTTACGGGCAATATGCAATGCAGAACAACAGAAAAAATTTGACGGGATCATACAGGAAGCATTGCACAGGATGGCTCCGGCAAAAAGGCCTGGGCCACCTCCGCCGGGTATGAGGCCACCGGAAGGAGAGGGGCCGCCCCTCCCGCCAGGCAACTAAATCAAAACAAAAATACTCTGAGAAGTACTCTAATAAAACCTAAACCAGTTATATGAATCAAAAGAAATCGATCACCATTGCCATCCTTGGTATAGTTGTACTGGCATTCCAGTTTTGTTCTAAAAGCAGCGACGTTACTGCCGTAACACCCCTTACATTACAACCTGCCTTACCGGCCACGCCATTCAGCTATGTAATGACCTACCCGGCGCATATTCAGAATTCCCTGTTGCTGAATGATAATACCCCGGCAGATAATGCCATCACAAATGACGGTGCTACCTTGGGCAGGGTATTGTTTTATGATAAGCAACTGAGCAAGAACAATACGGTCAGCTGCGGCAGTTGCCACATACAGCAATTCGCTTTTGATGATACCGCAAAACTGAGCAAAGGATTTGAAGGCGGGGCAACCACCCGTAATTCAATGGCGCTCCTGAATGTCCGTTTCTATAAAAGTGGTAAAATGTTCTGGGATGAACGTTCTGCAACATTGGAGAAACAGGCATTGCAGCCCATACAAAACCATGTAGAAATGGGCATGACCCTTGCCGAATTGGAGAGTAAAGTGCAGTCTTTAAATTATTACCCGGCACTGTTTCAAAAAGCATTTGGCAGTTCACAGATCGATTCAGTACGCATTGCAAAAGCCCTGGCGCAGTTTGAACGCAGCATTGTTACTTACCAATCGAAATACGACCAGGTAAAACAGGGGCTTGTAGTATTCACTCCGCTTGAAGCACAGGGCGAACAATTATTTTTAAATGCCGGTGCTCCGGCAAACCCAACCTGTGCCACCTGTCATACACCGCCGATGTTTCTAAATAGTGCAGCGCCTGGTTTTGCCCTGCCTGACCCGAATGATGCCGGCATAAACGGGCAGAACCGCTTCAAAGCAGGTTCGTTACGGAACGTAGGAATGCGCAGTTCCTTATTCCACAATGGATCCGTTTTAAACCTACAAACCATGTTCACTGCCGGTGCCCCCGGTACGGGTACGGCACCCATCCCCGCACACAGTGTGGCTCCGCAGGATGTGCAGGCATTGACGGCATTCTTAAATACGCTTAATGATAATACCATTCTAACCGAAGTTAAATTTTCAAATCCCTTTAAATAGTTAAACATGAAAAGATCCCTGTTCATATTTTCAGTATTCATCTACGGTAGCTTAGGTTGTAAAAAATCGGATACCACCAGTACTACAACCGGTGGCGGAACAACAGCTGTTCCGGCTGTGTTCAGCAAATTCAATTCAACGGTTACGATTTCTGTAGAAGGAAATTTTGTAGTGCTGAAATCAAATGGTTTACCCGAACACAAGAGCCCATATTACCAGGGAACTGCTTGGGCGGCTACTTTGTATGAAGCTTACAATGGCACCAACCCAAATTTTATGATCAACCCAAATCGGATCGCATCGCAAAACCTTACCTTTAAAATTCCCATCAGTCCGGCTTTGAACAACACACATGAAGCAACGCCATTGGGACCCATTGGTATTTCATTAAATGGTGTTCCGCTATACAACCAGTACGCAGGGCCAAGCCAGCCGCTCACCAGCGAAATAAATTCATTCGACCAGTACAATGGGCATCCGCAAATGACCGGGCAATATCATTATCATGTAGAGCCGCTTTATACCACTGCCTTGAAAGGAAAAGATGCCTTGATCGGATTTTTACTGGATGGGTTTCCAGTATATGGGCCAAAAGAAAACGGCGTAACCTTAACAAGTGCTAACCTGGATATTTATCACGGTCATACCTCTGCCACGGCAGAATATCCCGGTGGTATTTATCATTATCACATCACAGCCGATGCTCCTTACATTAACGGCAGCGGCTTTTATGGTACAAAGGGCAGCGTAACACAATAACAATGAACAGGGCAACCTGCATTATAATTCTTGGTTTCATGGTAAGTTGTTTCGGGTCGGGTTGCCGTCAAAGGCAGCCCGCCCAAACTTCATCAGCAAAGGCGGAAGCACTTCCTTTTTATACCGCTCCTGATTTTACACCGCAATGGATCGAAAGCAGGAGTAAACAAGCAGATACCCTGCACACAATAGCATCCTTTTCATTCACCGATCAGAACGGGAATACCATTACCGATAAAACCGTTGCCAATAAAATTTATGTGGCTGATTTTTTCTTTACTGCCTGTCCGGGTATTTGTCCAAAACTTACTAAGAATTTAAAAATGGTGCAGGATGCTTTTATGAATGATGACGGTATTGTTTTATTATCGCATTCGGTTACACCAGATAAGGACGTGCCTGCCGTATTGAAAAAATATGCGGTGAATTATGAGGTGAATGATAAACGCTGGCACCTGCTTACCGGCAATAAGGATTCTATTTATTCCATTGCCCGTAAAAGCTACTTTGCCGATGAGGACCTGGGCATACAAAAGAACAGCAGCGATTTCCTGCATACAGAGAATATCCTGCTCATCGACAGGCACCGGCACATACGTGGTGTGTACAAGGGAACATCCGCCGCAGAAATGAATAATCTGATCGCCGATATTAAGATTTTAAAAGAAGAAAGAGATTGAGGATTTGTATGTACATATTAACAGGCTTCGTATTTTTTTCCTGCCGGGAAAATAAAAGCCCGGCAACAATTAATTCGTCTTCCCTTACCGTATTAGCCGGCGATACGGCCTTGCAGCTTATGAACGGAGTTTGGTATTACAAAAATGAAAAGCCCTTTACCGGTATCATAAAAGGTTTGTACCCCGGTGGAAAGATCAAAACATTGGAACCAATTATGGCTGGAAGGCAACAGGGTTTTACCGAAACCTTTTATGCAAACGGATCAGCCGAAAGCAGGCGCTGGTATACGAAGGGGGAGAAGGACAGCCTGCACACAGGCTGGTGGGAGAACGGTAATAAAAAATACGAGTACCATTTCTGCAATGGAAATTACAACGGGCTTTTTACCGAATGGTATCAAAGCGGGAAAATGATACAGCAGGTTTTGTATGAGAACGGGAAAGAAATTTCCGGCAAGGGCTGGCGGGAGAATGGTAAACTGTATATGAGTTTTGTGATGAAGGATGGCCGGCGCTATGGATTGTTCAATGCAAATCTTTGTTATTCACTGGTGAAGGAAAATGTAAAGTAATTTCCGATAGAAACATGGATGACACGGATCAATACAAATTTACACAGATCAGCTTTCATCAGTATCAATCAGCGTCATCCGTGTTTCTATCATCTCGCTATTTCGATCTTCACTTTTTTATTCTTGATCTTTTCATTCTTTATCAGTTGCAATGCATGTCCGACTTTTAGTTTACGTATTGCCACAAAGCTGAAAAAATCCTTCACATCAATTAAGCCGATGTCTTCTTTTTTCAGTTCCCCTTTCTTGGAAAGAAAACCAACGATGTCAATTTTGTTCACTTTATCTTTTTTACCGGCAGCAATAAATAAAGTGCTCCATTTGGGTTTTTCCGGGATGGGATAATCTCCTTCCAGTTCAATATGCTCAACAGCGGAAATATAGCCCGGCAGTTTTTCATCGGAAGAAAGAATTAAGATCGCAGTGCCGCTTGCATCCATTCGGGCCGTGCGGCCATTGCGATGCGTAAACACATCTTCGGTAGCCGGCAGGTGGTAATGAATGATGTAACGGATGTTTGGAATATCCAACCCCCGGGAAGCCAGGTCGGTGGTGACAAGTACATTGGATGTTCCATTACGGAATTTGCACAAGGCGCTGTCCCTTTCCTGTTGCTCCATGCCACCGTGATAAAACACATTCAGTATTCCTTTATCGGTTAACGCATTGCTGGTACGTTCCACCGATTCCCGGTGATTGCAAAACACAACCATAGAGCGGTTACCCAGGTAACAGATGAGGTTGAACAGGGTATCCAGTTTGTCTTTATCGTCACTGAAAACCGTTTTTATGTCCAGCATACTGCCCGTATTTTCTGTCTCCGGCAAATAATTCAGGAATACGGGATCGGTAAGGCCTATAAAATCAGGTATGGGCACAGCATGGGTGGCGGAAGTAAGAATGCGTTTGGTAATGCCTTTTAATGAACCGATGATGAAAGACATTTCTTCGGTGAAGCCAAGCTCCAGCGATTTATCAAATTCATCCAGCACCAGGGTGGTAATATTATCCAGCGAAAAATTATTGCGGCGGATATGATCGGCTAAACGGCCGGCAGTCCCAATAATTACAGCAGGAGCCTGCTTTAAATTATTTTCTTCGGTTTCCCGTTTGTGGCCACCGTAGCAGAGCGTTACTTTAAAACCCGTTTGCATCCGGCGGAATACATCATCGATCTGGATTGCCAGCTCACGGCTGGGGACGATTATTAAGGCCTGCACATTGCTGATATCCAGGTTTAGCCGCTGTATCAGCGGTAATAAGAAAGCCAGTGTCTTTCCCGAGCCTGTGGCTGATAACAAGACGATGTTCTCATTTTTTGCATTAGCTTCCAACGAAGCTTCCTGCATGGGGTTGAGTTCGGCGATGTCGAGGTTGGAAAGAAATTTTTTAAGTGCTGTACGAGTGCTGTGCATTTCGGCAAATGTAGCCTTTGTATGGCGATTAAAAGAAAATCCCCAGACCAAGATTAGCCCGGGGATCGGTTTCAAAGGAAAATCGGCGTTTAAACCATGTTGCTCTGCACAACTATAGATAACCAGGCTCAAACACCTGGATTCAGAGATTTTCAATAAATGTTTACGGCTAAGATGTATTCTTTAGGTACGGATCGAAAAAAATAATGGGGTATGTTCCTCTAGACAAATGCTGTGCCTAAAATCTGGAAGCCAGCAAGACTTAATATCAGACCTACTCGCTAAAAGTATAATTAACCTTATGTTAAATAGAGGTATTCCTTTACCACAGCGACTTTGCATTTGTTTTCCTCTCCCTTTCACCGCACAGCATAGAGTTTTTAGGAGATCAGTAAAAAACTGGTATTTTAAATCAAAATAAAAACCCAATAGTAATATTGGGTTTTTATTTCAACATATTTATTCAGCGTTTAGCTTTCAGTTGGCTTTGCAGCGTCGCCTTCAGCAGGTTCAGGTGCTGCTCCTCCTTCAATTATATCTCCGTTCTCTTCTTCTTTTTCTTCCAGTTGCGTAATGGCTGCAATGGCATCGCCTTCATCAACCCGTATCAGTTTTACACCCTGGGTGGCCCTTCCCTGTTCGCTGATCTGGTTCACCGGCATGCGGATGGTGATTCCCGATTCGCAGGTGATCATGAGGTCTTCTTTTTCAGTTACATCAAGCAAACCAACAAGCGACCCGGTTTTATCAGTTACACTAATGGTCTTTACACCTTTACCACCCCGGTTTGTAACCCGGTATTCTTCCACAGCCGTACGTTTACCATAACCTTTTTCGCTTACCACCAAAATGGTACGGCTCTTATCTTCCCGGTTTACACAGGCCAATCCAACTACTTCGTCTTTCTCATCATCCACTTCAATGCCGGCAACGCCCTGTCCGCCACGGCCGGTGCTGCGTACTTTTTCCTCAGGGAAACGGATGGCACGGCCACTCTTCACTGCCATCATGATCTCGCAATTTCCATCGGTGAGTTTAGCTGCCAGTAACTGGTCGCCATCTAAAATATTAATGGCAATGATGCCGTTTTGCCTTGGCCGGCTGAAATCTTCCAGGTCGGTCTTCTTGATCAGCCCTTTCTTGGTACAAAGAACAATATAATGGCTGTTCACATAATCCTTGTCCTCAAAATTCTTCACATCAATTACAGCTCTTACTTTATCGTCCGGCGGAATCTGAACCAGGTTCTGAATAGCCCGTCCCTTGCTGGTCTTATCGCCTTCGGGGATATGATAAACCGGTAACCAGAAACACTTTCCTTTCTCGGTAAAGAATAATAATGTGTGATGCGTTGAAGCCACAAACAGGTGTTCTATGTAATCTTCCTGCCGGGTGCTGCTGCCCTTGGCCCCGCGGCCACCGCGGCGTTGCTGCCTGTATTCGGTAGCCGACGTACGTTTGATATAACCCAAATGCGAAATAGTAACCACCACATCTTCTTCTTCAATGAGGTCGATCATTTTTATTTCGTCATCCAGGTAAGTTATTTCGGTGCGGCGTTCGTCGCCGAATTTGGCCTTAACTTCTGCAAGTTCATTTTTGATGATCTCGAAGCGCATGCTTTCATTCGCCAGTATCTCTTTCAATCGTTCTATCAGTTTCATGATCTCGGCGTGTTCTTCACGTATCTTCTCGATCTCCATACCAGTAAGACGTTGCAGCCTGAGTTCCAGTACTGCCTTGGATTGTATCTCACTCATACCGAATTCTGTCATTAAACCATCGTGTGCAATGGCCGGCGTGGCAGAGTTACGGATCAGAGCAATGACAGCATCCAGGTTATTCAGGGCAATGATATAGCCTTCTAAAATATGCGCCCTTTCTTCTGCCTTACGCAATTCGAATTTCGTTCTGCGTATAACAACCTCATGCCTGAAGTCAACAAACTCCTTGATGAGTTCTTTCAGGTTGAGAGTATATGGCCTTCCCCGTACAATGGCCACGTTGTTTATCCCGTAAGATGTTTGCAGTTCGGTGTGCTTGTACAACTGGTTTATCACCACCTGTGCCACGGCATCCTTTTTAAGGTCTACCACAATACGGGTACCTTCTTTGCTGTTACTTTCGTCGTTTACATTGGAAATGCCTTCTACAATTTTTTCTGAGGTGATCTCCCCGATCTTTGCAGCCAGGTTATCAATGTTCACCTGGTAAGGCACTTCATAAATAACCAGTTTCTCTCTTCCACCGGGCCCGGTCTCAACATTTACTTTACCACGCAACACTACCCTTCCTCTTCCTGTATGCATAGCCGCCCGTACACCTTCAAAACCAAAGATGGTTCCTCCGGTTGGAAAATCAGGCCCTTTTACATGTTTGATGAGATCTTCGATGGTAATATTATTGTCATCAACATACGCAATACATGCATCGATCACTTCGGAAAGATTATGCGGCATCATGTTGGTGGCCATGCCCACGGCAATACCACTGCTTCCGTTGATCAGCAACTGGGGTATCCTTGTTGGCAACACGGTTGGCTCCTGCAGACTGTCGTCAAAATTCAACTGGAAATTCACGGTGTCTTTATCAATGTCTTCCACCATGGCTTCGGCCAGTTTCTGCATGCGGATCTCGGTATACCGCATGGCAGCCGGCGGATCGCCACCCTGGCTACCAAAGTTACCCTGGCCATCAACCAGTTTATAACGCATGTTCCATTCCTGCGCCATACGAACGATGGTATCATAAATAGCAGAATCGCCATGCGGATGGTAACGTCCCATTACATCACCCACGATACGGGCAGATTTCTTATAGGCTTTGTTGCTGTTATTGCCCATTTCGTTCATGCCGTGTAAAACGCGGCGGTGAACGGGTTTCAGGCCATCTCGTACATCGGGCAAGGCTCGCCCCACGATCACACTCATGGAGTAATCGATGTAGGAAGTCTTCATTTGTTCCTCAATATTAACCGGTATGATCTTGCCCCGGTTATTGAGATTACCCGTATTCTCAGGTAGATTTTCGTCGCTTAAATTTCCGTTGTTTTCCATAATTTTTTATAGGCTGCGAAGATACCAAAAATAGCCCGTTTTTGAGCCGTAAAAATGGAGTTTTTGGGGCCTATTTTCGCACATTTTTCCTGGGGTTGTGGATAGAAATACGGATAACGCAGATGCAACGGATTTTACACTGATCACATCTGTTTTATCTGCCCAGATAAGTGTCATCAGCGTTTCTATCATCAATTGATTTAACTTGCAAAAAACTTTTTTATTTGAAAACGATTGTTCTCATCGGCGCCGGAAAATCGGCCACTGTTTTAATAGACTACCTCATTGCGGAAGCCGAAACCAATGAATGGAAATTCATCATTGCTGATTCTAACCGGGACCTGGTGCTTGCCAAGACAAGAAATTCGCCTTTCGCCGAAGCCGTGCAACTGGATGTACTGAATGAAAAGCAACGGAGTAAACTGATCGAAAAGGCGCATGTGGTTATTTCGATGATGCCCCCTGCCCTGCACTTTTTAATTGCCAAGGATTGCGTGGAGTACCGCAAGCACCTGCTTACGGCATCGTACCTGGATGATAAGATGAAAAGCCTGCAGGATGAGATCAACGACCGGAAATTATTATTCCTCTGCGAAATGGGATTAGACCCGGGCATCGACCACATGAGCGCCATGAAGATCATTGATGCGGTAAAAGCGAAGAACGGAAAAATAATTTCTTTTAAAAGTCATTGCGGTGGTTTGATCGCCCCGGAGAGCGACGATAATCCCTGGCATTATAAGATAAGCTGGAACCCACGGAATATAGTAATGGCCGGGCAATCGGGGGCCGTGTATAAAGAGAATGGTGAAACAAGGGCGGTGAAATATGCCGACCTGTTTGATGTGTCCAACAAAATCATCTACGAAGGCTTGAATGATCTTGCCTTCTACCCTAACCGGGATTCGTTGAGTTATATACCAACGTATAAATTGCCGGATGCTGCTACGTTCATAAGAACCACGCTGCGCCATATTGATTTTTTTAAAGGATGGAATGCAATCGTTCATGCCGGGTTAACGAATGAAACGGATGCGGTTGATGTTACAGGGCTGACTTTTAAAAAATGGTCGGCGCCTGTTCTGTCTTTTATGAATAAAGACAATGAAATGATGCTGAAGTTCCTGGGCTTGTTTGATGATGTACCCGTTCCTGCTGCAGCAAAAACCTCGGCAGATATTTTACAATTCCTGGTAGAAACAAAATTAAAGATGCAGCCGGCTGATAAGGACATGATCGTGATGCTGCACGAATTTGAATACGTAGTGGATGGAGAGAATAAAAGTCTGAAGAGTTGCCTGGTTGTAAAAGGCGAAGACAGCTTGCGTACAGCAATGGCAAAAACGGTTGGCCTGCCATTGGGCATTGCGGCAAAATTAATTTTAAACGGCACACTTCACCTGAAAGGCCTGCATATACCCACTGCAAAAGAAATTTATGAGCCGGTGCTGAAGGAACTTGGATCAGCCGGGATAAAATTTACCGAAACAGCCGGGTAACAGGTCATTGGTGAAACACACCTCTCTCTGCATCCAGGGTAAAATTATCCCGGTTGGCAATGATGAGTTTCCGGTATTCATTCACTTTTATCCAGTGCAGGATCCAGCAAACAACAAAACCCAGGGTGGCCAATACCCCGAGAAAAGGAATAAAAGAACAGAGCCGTAAAATATTCTTTGCACTGCCGATCCCCTGGCTGGGCTTCATTTCTGTGGTGGGGATATTCAGGCGGTAACACTCCAGCGCAAAAGATTCTGCGATCTTATTTACTACAAAGAACATCCATATAAAATTGAAAAGCGGAATGAGCGATAGCCAGACCTGGCCTAGTGGCATTTGCCGGTTCTCGTCGCACACCGCTTCCAGGGCACGTTGCAGGCTGAGAAAATATAAAACGGTAGGTATCAAAAGCAAACCAATCAGCAATAAGGTGATCAATGCTGAGCCTGCAAAATTTTCATAACTTTCAAACATAGCCAGGTTTTATGACAAAGAAATTAAAAATCAGGCAAGTGATAAAATCCTTTTTAGTTCCTTCACTCCTTCTGTGGCCGGCATTTCTATGAGTTTAAGATTGTTTTGTTTTTCCGTTTGCGGTATCTTTTTATCAATGATGAATTTTGGCAAATAAGGCGGTGTATAATACAAAAGCGATGCGGCGGGATATACCTGCAAAGAAGTCCCAACTACAACAAAATAGTCGCAGTTCTGTACAATTGCTGCTGCCTTTTCCATCATAGGAACCGCTTCACCAAACCAAACAATGTGCGGCCTTAGTTGATAACCATCAGTTGCCACATCGCCCAGCATGATATCGCCCCGGATATCATAGTGTTTATTTTCATCAGCAATGCTTCTCATTTTAAAGATCTCGCCATGCAGGTGCAGTACATTGGTGGAGCCGGCCCGTTCGTGCAGGTCATCGATATTTTGCGTAATGATGGTTACATCGAAATCTTTTTCCAGTTCAGCCAGGCCAATATGTGCTGCATTGGGTAAAGCTTCAGCCACATCCTTTCTTCTGGCATTATAAAAGTCGAGTACCTGCTTCGGATCGTTTTGCCAGCCCTGGGGCGAAGCCACTTCATATACATCGTACCCCATCCAAAGTCCATCGCTGTCTCGAAAGGTTTTTAATCCGCTTTCGGCGCTGATGCCGGCACCGGATAGTACAACAATGTGCTTTTTGTTATTCATGATTATAAAAGAAAGGGAAATGATTTAAACAACTCAGGCCTCGGTATAGTTCTTTTTACCGGAACTTAATTTTTCCATGGTTACTGCCAGACGCCTTTTCTTTATTTCATCTTTCTTTGCGGCGATGATCCATTCCACATACTCCCGCCTGTGGATAAAAGCAAGGGATTCAAAAAAAATTGCTTTTTTGTTCCTGGGAAAAGTTGTTGAAGTTCGGGAGGTGCTGTAATGATCCGTTTGTTATGATCTACGCCGGGTGCAGGATTTGCGCTGCTAAAAGCTGCTTTTTTTTAGGCTCTGCCCCTTCTTCTTCCATTGGCCGTATAAACCGGGCAGCACTCCATACATTATCCAGTGCAATCATACGAACAGGTTCAAAACCGTGTTCTGAAACAAAATCCCAGTTCTTATCCCGCGAAAGATCACTGGCTATTTTAGAAGTAAGTTTTGGATAAGCGATCCATAATTTGGCGTCTTCGTGCAGGCAGGGAACCACGTCCATTAAAATGTCGACCAATTGCCGCTGGCTTACTGCAAATACAAGGGCAAAGTCGATCTTCCGTTTTTTCAGCAGCGGTGTTACATTCTTTGAAAACGACAGTTTGATGAATTGTTTCTCAACTGAAGAAGGTAAACCCTGGATAAGCAGGTTCTTTTCGTCGTTTAATTGCAATTTTTCCAGTAATGATTGTGAAGACATATGCAGCGACAGTTAATGGTTAAAAAAGCATTCCAAAATTCTCTTAAATAAATAAGCCCTTTCATGGGGCTGGCTGAATCAGCAGGGTTAGTGAACTGCAAAATTAAACATTCTAGTCGGGAGTTTAAAGTTTTGGGCAAAAAAAACTCCCTGAAACAGGGAGTTTTAAAGGATTTCAGGCACTTATTTGCCTATGGGCTTATAATAACCGAGTGCCTCAGGCATCAGTTCGTTAAGTCTTGTTATACGGTTCTCGTCGGAGGGGTGCGTTGAGAGGAATTCCGGTGGCTTTCCGCTTCCGGAAGATGCGGCAGCCATACGCTGCCAGAACGGAACAGCCTCCCTGGGATTATATCCTGCCATGGCTGCAAAATCCAACCCAAAATGATCGGCTTCATACTCCTGATTACGGGAATTAGGAAGTAATACCGCCACTTGTGCGGTAGGAGAAAAAACATTATTAAATATGTTGTTTGCTTTCTGATTTCCGGAAGTAAAAATGTTTCCGGCAATTTCCAATCCCTGTGCCAATGCAACCTGGCTTATACGTTCATTGCCATGGTGAGCAACCGCATGTGTTATTTCATGTCCCATTACCACCGCCAGGGCAGCTTCATTTTGCGTAATGTTCAAAAGACCGGTATAAACAACCACTTTGCCGCCGGGCATGCACCAGGCGTTCACTTCTTTTGATTCAACGAGATTGAACTCCCATTTATATCCGTTCAGTTCGCTGGCCAATCCTTTTTGTGTATAATAATCCGTAATGGCTTTTGCTATCCGGTTACCCACCCTGGTCACCATTTCGGCATCTTTATTTACCGTGCCGCTTAACACCTTGTTTTGCGACAGGAATGATCTGTATTCCGTAAGCGCCTGCTGCTGCAGGGTTTCTTCGGGAAATAATTTTAACTGTTTACGTCCGGTAACAGAGTTTGTACTGCAGGCAATGAACATCGATAATCCGAGGAATGATAAAAGGAACCTTTTCATTTGTCAGGGGTTTTTAGAAATGCAGATAAACAATTGCTGTACCAATCTGGAAAAGCTACATGATAAATATACAAAATTCAACGAAGTAAAAACTGAGATCAATCAGCATTGATGCATCAATCCTGGCGACGACGGGATTTTCTTCTGTCGCGGTGTTTGAGGATAGGTATCCTGCTCTCCACACCACGTAAAATACGACCTATGTTTTTCTGATGGGTGAATATCACAAGTAATGCAACCAATAATGCAAATATGCGGTAAAGTACTTCATGTTCATTCCATATCCACAGTACACAGATGGGCAATGCAATGGCAGCAAGAATTGAACTTAGTGAAACGTACCGGGTAAGATAAAGCACCAGGAGAAATACGCCTGTGCAGCTTATTGCAATAAGTGGCTGAACTGCCAGGATCATTCCAAATAAAGTAGCAACACCTTTACCGCCTTTAAAGCCGGCAAAGATCGGAAAAATGTGCCCCGTAACAGCAGCTAATCCTAAGCCTATCATGAAGTTGGTACGTTCCCATTCATTATGCAGGTAAAAAGGAATAACACTGTATAAACCGGCTGCAACCAAGCCCTTCAGTATATCAATGGCCATTACCATGGTGCCATACCTGGAACCCAGTACCCTGAAAGTATTGGTAGCACCCATATTGCCGCTTCCGTAGTCACGGATGTCGATACCAAAAAAGCGTTTGCTAACGATCAGTGCAGTAGGAATAGAGCCAATCAAATATGCAAGAACAATAAGAAGTAATTCTTTCATCCGTTTTCTTAGCTTGAGTTGAAGTACACAAAAGTAATAATAAATTAACTGATAGGGCCAGTATATTTACTCTCTTTTACCGTAAAATGTGAATAATCAGTTTATTATGCTGCCTGCCAGTAGCTTAGGTATGGCATTACAAGTCAATTCATTTTGAGCTTCAGACTTATCCATTCCCCATTTTGCAGGGTATTTACATGGGTAAGATTGTATACAGAAAGCAACTGGATAAGACCGGCTTCATCCCGCTTTAAAAAACCGCTTAATAGTATTTCTGTGCCTTTTTGGGCAGCCTTTACGATCTGGGGAAGATTATCAACTATTACGTTCAGGTTGATGTTGGCCAGGATTACATTATAGGTCCTCCCTGTTGAAAGTGTATCTGCCCTGGATATTTTTATCTTACTGCAATTATTTGCACCGGTATTTTCCTGTGCATTTTCAATGCTCCAGTCGTCGTTGTCAATGGCATCCACAGACACAGCTCCCATTTTTTCTGCAAGAATGGCCAGCACGGCAGTTCCGGTTCCAAAGTCAACCACGGATTTGTTTTTAAGATCCATTCCCGCCATCTGCCCGATCATCATATACGTGGTAGCGTGATGCCCCGTACCAAAACTCATCTTGGGAGTAATTATTATTTCATGTTTCACATTTGGTACAGGTTGATGAAAGCCTGCCCGGATGGCGGCAAAGTTGCCGATGATGATAGGATCAAAGCTGCTCTCCCATTGGGCATTCCAGTTCTGCTCTTTTATGAATGATGGTTCATACGCAATGTCAACAGCACTTGTAATTTCATTCAGATCATCCTGGTTAAAATTTTCCTGGCTGATAAAAGCATTAAGGCCGTTATCTGCTTCTTCAAAACCTGAATAACCAATATTACCCAGTAATGCGATCAGCATCTCTGTTTTACCTGCATCAGTAGTTGAAAAAAATAACTGAACAAACTCTTTGCTCATTGAATTGACTTATAACCTGCTGAAAAAAAATAACCGGCAGTTTTATTGCTGCCGGTTACCGTTTATTATTAAAATTATGCTTTCCCTTCCTGCGGCCTGGGCTGCATTTCAGGTTTTGGTATCAGCGCTTTGCGGCTTAGTTTGAATTTACCGGTCTTTTGATCCACATCCAGTAATTTAACTTTCACCTTATCCCCTTCTTTAAATATTCCATCCATGCTTTCCAAACGCTTCCAGCTTATTTCACTGATGTGCAATAAACCTTCTTTCTTAGGCAGGAACTCAACAAAGGCACCGAATTCTTTGATGCTCTTTACCGTTCCTTCATACGTATCACCTACAACTGGCACCGCTACGAGGCCATTAACCCATGCAAGCGCTCTGTCGAGCCCTTCTTTTTCTTTTGAAAAGATACTTACTTCACCATGGTTATCCACTTCCTCAATATTGATGGTGGTTCCGGTTTCACGCTGAATTTCCTGTATCACTTTACCACCTGGCCCGATCACAGCACCGATGTATTCTTTATCAATGGTAATCTTAACCATCCTCGGTGCATGTGGTTTAACATCAGGTCTTGGTGCTTCTGTACATGCATACATCGCATCCAGAATGTGCATACGGCCCTTTTTTGCCTGTGCCAACGCCTGGCGCATAACATCCATGCTTAATCCGTCTACTTTAATATCCATCTGAACACCGCAGATACCATCACGGGTTCCGGTAACTTTAAAATCCATATCCCCTAAGTGATCTTCATCGCCCAGGATATCAGTAAGAATTGCAAAGTCATCGCCTTTTTTGATCAATCCCATCGCAACACCACTAACGTGTTTTTTCAAAGGAACACCTGCATCCATCAGCGCCAGTGAACCGGCACAAACAGTAGCCATCGATGAGGATCCGTTACTTTCCAGGATATCACTTACTACCCTTACGGTATAAGGATAATCGCTGCCCGGCATCATTTTTTTCAATGAACGCATGGCCAGGTTACCATGACCAACTTCCCTGCGGCCGACACCCCTCATCATCTTTACTTCACCGGTTGAGAATGGCGGGAAATTATAGTGAAGAATGAACTTTGTATAGTCTGATTTGAATGCACTTTCTACCAACAACTCATCTAACGGAGTTCCTAAAGTAACGGTTGTAAGTGACTGGGTTTCACCACGGGTGAATAATGCAGATCCGTGTGGAGTTGGCAAATTATCAATCTCCATTTCCAGCTGGCGGATATCTTCTGTACCCCGGCCATCCAAACGTTTCCGGTCGTTCAGGATCATATCCCGAACCACGTAATATTGCAGGTCGCCGAAATAAAGTCCGATTAAAGCCTTGTCCTCGTCTGATAATTCTTCACCTAAAAAAGCAACTACTTCTTCTTTTAAAGCCGAATACGCATCGCTTCTTTCATGCTTTGAAGAAGCAGATGAGGAGATGGCATACATTTTATCTTTTGCAAACGCAGTGATCTTCTCGTTTAATTCTTCATTACGATAAGGCTTGGTATAATCTCTTTTAGTTGTTGATCCAACCAGGTCTCTTAATTCTTCCTGTGCTTTTACCTGCAGGCGAATGGCATCATGACCGGCTTCAATGGCTTTGATCAGGTCTTCCTCCTGGCACTCATTACTTTCGCCTTCCACCATCATGATATTCTTGTTGGTGGCAGCAATGATGAATTCAAAATCAGATGCAGCCATCTGTGTTCGTGTAGGGTTAATGATCATTTCGCCATTGACTCTGCCGATGCGTACTTCTGATATGATCTCCTGGATGGGAATATCTGAAACAGCCAAAGCAGCCGATGCAGCCAGGCAGGCCAGTGAATCGGGCATTACTTCATCATCCGATGAAATAAGCGATACCAGTACTTGTACCTCACATAAATAGTCTTCCGGAAACAGGGGCCTCAAAGCCCTGTCAATTAATCTTGAGGTAAGAATTTCGTAATCGTTCAAACGGGCTTCTCTTTTAAAGAATGAGCCCGGGATACGACCTGCAGAACCGAATTTTTCCTGGTAATCTACTGATAAAGGAAAAAATCCCTGTCCGGGTTTGGGTTCTTTATTGGCAACAACGGTAGCCAGTAAGATACAATTACCCTGTCGAACCGTAACGGCACCATCGGCCTGGCGGGCCATTTTACCGGTTTCGATGGTAACCATACGGCCGCCACCTATATCAAATGTTACTGATTGAGGTTTTAAAAATGACATATAATTTTTTGTAGTTTATGGCTTATTCCGGGCTGCAAAAGCTCTCCCAACGGGGGCAGGCAGGCAAAAACAAACCTTGTTTAAAAAGAAGAATTCCCAACCGGATGGATCGTAGTTGGGAATCATTCGTATTACATAGTTGGAATAGTTTATTTACGCAAACCTAATTTCTCGATCAAAGCCCTGTAGCCGGTAAGGTCATGCTTGCTGAGGTAAGTAAGTAAACGCTTGCGCTGGCCTACCATTTTCATTAAACCCCGTTGTGAGGAGAAATCCTTTTTGTTGGATTTCAGGTGATCAGAAATGTGATTGATACGCTCGGTCAGTAAGGCGATCTGCCCTTCAATGGAGCCAGTGTTAGTAGCTTTTGCACCAAAAGTGGTGAAAATGTCTGCTTTTTTTTCGATTGTTAAATAAGGCATCTTTGTTTTTTTAATAACTTCTTTGTTATATTTCTTTTTTTTATCGCGGCAAAAGTACGTAGAAATATTGATTTTCAGGCGGGAGAATGAGGTTTTTTTTTGAATATTGCCAAGGCAAAAGTTGCGTTTGGCGTTCATAGGTTTCCGGGTGGTCTTTTGGGGTTCATTCGATTCAAAAGAAGACAAAGAAAGCCAGTCACCAGGCAAAAAGAAGTTTCAATCCAAAACCAGGGCTTAGTTGAAAAGAATAATATTTACGGTAACCAACGACCTCAATCATGACCAGCGTATGATGCGTATCTGCAGCAGCCTGGCAAATGCCGGGTTTGCCGTTACCCTGGTTGGGGTGAAAAAGCCAGGGTCATCTGCCGTCTCCCCAAGAACATACAGGCAGAAAAGGCTGCCCTGCTTTTTCAAAACCGGGGTTGGTTTTTACGCCGAGTACAATATCCGCTTGTTCTTTTACCTGCTTTTCCAAAATGCCGATATCATCTGCTGCATTGACCTTGATACCATACTGCCTGTGTGGCTTACAAGTAAACTAAAGAACAAAAAAAGGGTTTACGATGCCCATGAATATTTTTCACAGCAAAAAGAAGTGATTGGCCGCCCCCGGGTACATAAAGTATGGAAATGGATCGAGCGGAAGTTTGTGCCGGAATTCAGGGATGGCTATACCGTAAGTCAAAGCATTGTAACAGAATTTAAGAACCTCTATGGCGTAGAATATGAACTGATCCGAAATGTACCGGTGCTTAAACCATTACAGCCCGGTACCCGGCAAACAGATAAGATCGTACTTTACCAGGGAGCGGTGAATGAGGCCCGCGGACTGGAATCACTTATCCCCGCCATGAAAAATGTGGGCGCAAGCCTCCACATTTACGGCGATGGCAATTTCATGGAACAGACAAAAAAACTGATCTCCCAAAACAATCTGCAGGATAAAGTGTTCTTGAAAGGGAAGGTACTTCCTGGGGAGTTAGACAATATTACAAGACAGGCCTGGGTCGGGTTAAACCTGGTGGAGAATATGGGATTGAACCAATACTATTCACTGGCCAATAAATTCTTCGATTACATACAGAATGGTTTGCCGCAGGTGAGTATGAATTTTCCGGAATACAAAAAGATCAACGATGAATTTGAAGTGGCGTTGTTAATTGACAGCCTGGATCAAAATGATATTGCAAATGCGATCAACAGATTACTCAACGAAGAAGACCTGCACAGTAAACTGCAAACAAACTGCATAAAAGCAAGGGAGAGCCTGAACTGGCAAAACGAAGAAAAGAAACTCATTGGCTTTTATAAAAAACTGAATTGAAAGAAAAACACCTCCATATTGTAACCCACGATGTTCCATGGCCTGCTGATTACGGAGGCGTGTTTGATCTTTTTTACAAACTGAAAGCATTGCATGCACAGGGTGTAAACATACACCTGCACTGCTTTACACAAGGAAGGCCACCGCAGGAAGAATTAAATAAATATTGCGCAAGCGTACAATATTATACCCGGGATAAAAGCCTGAGGCGTTTCTCGCTGAGGGTACCATTTATTGTAAACAGCCGGAAAGACGCAAGGTTGATAGACACTCTGCAAAAAGATGATCATCCTGTGTTGCTGGAAGGTATTCATTGCACCTATTACCTGCACAGCGGGCAGCTTGGCAACAGGAAAGTAATTGTTCGCCTGCACAATGCAGAGTTTGAATATTACAAACAACTGGCAAATCATGAAACCAGTTTGCTGAAAAAGATCTATTTCCTTTTTGAAAGTTATCTTTTAAAAAAATACGAGCGGTCTCTTGCCGCCCACACAACATTTTTATCGGTCAGCAAACAGGATTCAGTATTATATCAAACTTCTTTTTCTGCAAAAGACGTACACTACCTGCCGGTCTTTTTGCCATATACGCTGGCTGCAGGTAAAGAAGGAAAAGGTTGTTTTTGCCTCTACCATGGTAATCTGTCAGTAAATGAAAACGAAGAAGCCGTTGCCTGGCTTATAAAAAATGTATTCAACAAACTGCCTGTTCCTTTTGTGATCGCAGGAAAAGATCCGTCCGCAAGATTGCAGGAACTGGCGCATAGTAATTCAAATACCTGCCTCGTTGCAAATCCATCCGACAAAGAAATGCAGGACATGATCTGCAAGGCACACATCCATGTGCTGCCATCGCTGAACAACACCGGCATAAAATTAAAATTGCTGAATGCCTTGTTTAACGGAAGGTTTTGCCTGGTAAATAAAGCCGCCGTGTCAGGCACCGGCCTGGAGTCCTATTGCCATATTGCAGAAAGCGCAGAAGACTTTGCCCGACAGGTAAAAGAACTCTATGAAAAACAATTCACCGAACAGGAAGCACAAATGCGCCAGGGGCTTTTACAAACAGAATACAATAATGAAGTGAATGCCAGGCAGCTTATGACATTTCTATGGTAGCATTGTCCCACACTTTACCCATTTCGGTTTTAATGGTTCTTGCAGGGAATTTTTTGATCACCAGGTAATCATGCGTGGCCATGATGATGGTGGTGTTATAGTCGCGGCAGATATGGAACAGCAATTGCATGATCTCGTCACTGGTTTCCGGATCAAGGTTCCCGGTTGGCTCATCAGCAAGGATCAATCTTGGAGAATTCAATAAGGCCCGGGCAACATCCATACGTTGCTGTTCGCCACCACTCAATTCAAAAGGCATTTTAAAACC
>Ga0209023_10002182_pt1 | contig 24866 bp, 22 predicted proteins | sample LakOneMetagenome_FD_187468 | JGI IMG/M metagenome (GOLD analysis project Ga0209023, IMG submission 187468) | Freshwater and sediment microbial communities from Lake Erie, Canada (SPAdes) (version 2) | ecosystem: Environmental > Aquatic > Freshwater > Lentic | place: Lake Erie, Canada... | reverse complement strand
GCGTTCGACGTCGAAGTCGATCAGGCCTTCGAGAGGCACGGCGAGCCGCGCGTCGTTCGTCACCGCCTTCGCCGAGGCACGCGGGACGTTGAGTTCGCTGCCGATAACAAGGTCCTCGGCCTTCGCGAGCTTTAGTATCTGCGCTTTGTTGGCTTCGAATACCTTTTGAAAATAAGGCTGTGTCGCGATATGGACTGTAAATTGAACCGCCGTTGAGAGACTTAATTCCGCGCGAATATTACGCACTTTCTTAATCAAATCAATGATTGCTCCCATTTCCTTTTCCACTCTATCATTGGGCTCAACCCATTCCGGTCTTGGAAATTCAGCTAGCATAATCGTCGATTCGGCATTCTGATAGGCGACATTATGCCGAGAGTTCGCTGTTCCTGGAAGTTTTTGCCAAAGTTCTTCCGTAAGAAAAGGCATAAACGGGTGAAGCATTCGAAGCGAAAGATCAAGCAGCCTCATCATCTGTCTTATAGACGCTTCGTTCCCGGAGGTTATTTCGTCCTTCTTAAATTCGATGTACCAGTCGCAAAGATCGTCCCAGAAGAAATGGTAAAGAAGCGAAACAGCCTCATGAAATTGATATGTCTCAAGTGCCTTGTTTACGCCAATGATAGTCTTGCCGAGTCGGGAAACAATCCATAATTCAACTAGACCTTCTTTGGTAAGAGCGTGGACAAATTCTTCATGCTCACTAACGCCCGTGGTATTTAACAGAGATACATCGCCGGCGTTCATCAAACAAAAACGCGTCGCGTTCCAGATCTTGTTTGCGAAGTTGCGATACGTCTCGACGCCGACGTCGTTCCATTTGATATCCGCACCCGTCGCTATGCTCGCCAGATAAATTCGCGTCGCGTCCACGCCAAACTTATCAAACATCTCGATCGGATCGACCCCGTTATTCCGCGACTTCGACATCGGCTTGCCGTCTTTGCCAAGCACGGTGCCGGTAATTACGCAATCATTAAACGCGACTTGCCCCGTGAACTTCTGCGTGAGCATCATCATCCGCGAAACCCACAGAAAGATAATGTCGCGCCCGGTGACGAGTACGTCGGTCGGCAAGAACGCTTCGAGATCCGGCGTGCTGGTGGCATCGCCGTTCCACCCGAGCGTGCTGAACGCCCAAAGTCCGCTGGAGAACCAAGTGTCCAGCACATCGCTATCCTGCGTCAATTCTTTCCCGCCCGATTTCTCTTTTGCTTCGTCCGCGGTGCGGGCGACGTAGACATTTCCTTCGGCGTCGTACCACGCCGGGATCTGATGTCCCCACCAGAGCTGGCGCGAGATCGTCCAGTCTTTCAGATTCTCAAGCCAGGTCGTGTAAACCTTCTGATGCGGGACCTCCGGCGAGAAGTGCGGCACATTCTCTTTCGCAAGATCGAGCCCGAGATCGCGCATCTCTTCCATTTTTACAAACCACTGTTCGCTCAATATCGGCTCAACGATCGTCTTGCAGCGTTCGCACACCGGCAGAGTGATCTCGTAATCGTCGATCTTTTCGAGCAGACCAAGTTCTTCGAACCGCTCGATGACCTTTGCCCTCGCCACAAACCTATCAAGCCCGGCAAAATCCTCTCCCGCAGCCTCGTTCATCGTGCCGTCGAGATTCATTACGAGCAACTGCTCAAGATCGTGCCGCTGGCCGAGTTGATAATCGTTCGGATCATGCGCCGGCGTGATCTTTACGGCACCCGTTCCAAATTCCGCATCAACGTATTCGTCAGCAACGATCGGTATTTCGCGATTGGTCAGTGGCAACGCGATCGTCTTGCCGATCAAATGTTTATAACGCTCGTCCGAAGGATTCACCGCAACCGCCGTGTCGCCGAGCATTGTCTCGGGACGGGTCGTTGCGACGGTGATGAAGCTGTCGCCGGTCGGATATTTCAGGTAATATAGCTTCCCGTCTTTCTTGGCGTCATCTTTTACTTCGAGATCGGAGAGCACGGTCTTGTCTTTCGGACACCAGTTGACGATGCGCAGGCCGCGGTAGATCCAGCCCTCGTCATAAAGCGTACAAAACACGTTGCGTACTGCGAGCGACAGGCTCTCGTCCATCGTAAAGCGGTGACGAGACCAATCGACCGATGCACCTTCGCGACGCATTTGTTCGGTGATAGTGTTCCCGTATTGCTCTTTCCACGTCCAACAGCGGCGGATGAACTCTTCGCGGCCAATATCCATCGGCTTCAGATGCTCTTCCTTTTTTAACTGCTCGACGACCTTTCGCTGGACGCTGATGCCGGCATGATCGGTTCCCGGCAACCACAGCGTGCGATAACCCTGCATTCGTTTCCAACGCGTCAGCGCGTCCATGATCGTATGCTGGAGCGCATGGCCCATGTGCAAGCTGCCCGTGACGTTCGGAGGCGGGATGACGATCGAATATTTCGGCGCATCCACGTCCTTATTGATCTCAGGAGCAAAAAAACCGCTCTCTTCCCAGCGTTTGTAATGATTTTCTTCGGCCGATTTAGGGTCGTAGGCCTTTGCGAGTTCCATATTTGCTTGTATGTAAAACCTTTATTCTAAAACAAAAGCGGCTGGTTTTCATCGTCACAAGAAAACTAGCCGCAATACCAATCTTTCGTTCCACCTTCTCTATCTTTTGCTCTCGTGGTCGAGAGCCTCGCGGATCAGGTTTTCGGTGATTCTCGGAACCGCCTCGAGCGCGACCTCGCGAACAACCTGATCAGATAGCTTATCTATAACACGCTGAGCGATCATCTCGATCATCTCGGGCGAGATGGCATCGGGCTTCTTTTCAATTGGCGTGGGTTCTTCATCCTGCTCGATGGATTCCGGTTCCTCGGATACTTCTTCCTGTTCAGTGTCGGCAAATTCGATCTTGAGCAGCGTCGAATTCGGATCGAATGCAGGGATCTGCTCGATAACGCCCTGAGGCTCGTCGGCCCAATTATATTTGGCCATCGTGTCGTCCGTCGTCACCGGCGACGCGAATGGATCAGCAGCCGATTCCGAGAGAGTCGCGAACGGGGGTGGTTCAAATTCCCTTGTGTCTCTGAAATGTATATCTTCCTCGGGGTCGTCAGGCCGACTTGTCTCGATCATCTCATCGTCCATCGAAGCATCCCCAAGATCGACTGGCACCGAGAAGGGATCGCTCGCAATCGGAGCTTCAGTCTCTATCACTTCATCTGGCTCATCGTCACTGATTCGTTCGAGATTGTGTGCCGGGAGTTCATCGTCCATTCCCTCATAGCCAAGGTCGGCTACAGTTAGATTTTCAGGAAATATATCAGCGGTTTCATCGCTCTCAACGGGATCGACCATTCTTTCGAGATCATGTCCGGCAGTCTCACCATCCATTCCCTCAAAGCCGAGGTCCGCTACCGTCAGATTTTCGCGGAATATCTCGGCTGGTATTCCGCTTTCCGCCTCGGCTCGGCCCTGATCGTCGGTGTTTGCTCTGGGAACGTCAGCGATGCTATATATCGCAACCTCTTCGTTAACTCCCTCGAAGCCGAGGTTAGCGGCAGTGCGGCTTTCGGGAAATGTATCCGCAAACTCAACATTTTCCGACGATTCGATCTCGTTTTCGATCGACTCTTCGTCGTCCTCGATGCGAATCAATTGGATGTCAGCCGAAGTGTCATTCGCCGGGATCTTAAGCGTGTCGGCAAAGCTGCTTTTGTATAGTTCGTCGATGTCTTCGGTCTCGGGAAAGTTCGCTGGTTCGAAGGCATTCGTGTCGAGCAGATCGGTGACCTTTTCGACGAGATCGCGGATCGATTGGAATGGCTTTGTGAAGTAAAAATTAGCACCGACCCGCGAAGCTTCGCCCGGATCGAATGGCTCGAACGAACCCGTCAGCAATATTACGGGAATATGCCGCGTCTCGTCTTCGCCCTTGATTATCTCGCAGATCTTATAGCCGCCAACGCCCGGCATATTCACATCGGCGATTACCAGATCGGGCTCGTCGGCAACAAAGGCGATCATAGCGGCATCGCCATCGGCGACTGAAACGACGTCGATACCTTCGTCGGCAAAGGTCAGTTCGACGACCTTTCGGATCGTCACCGAATCGTCGGCAAGGAGAATTTTGGGTCGGTCAGCGGACATTTGGCACTCCGTGAATTGATCGTGAATTTTACACCAATCGGTATTCTAGCAGAAGAAGAGCGAGGATTCATTTTGCTGCGGCAAGCTCAGCCGCGAGACGTATCGCCGCGGTCATACTCGCCGATTCCGCGATACCTTTACCCGCTATATCATAAGCGGTTCCGTGATCGACCGAAGTTCGGATCAGCGGCAAGCCGAGCGTCACATTAACTGCAGCATTAAATGCGAGAGCTTTGACAGGGATGGTCGCCTGATCATGGTAGAGAGCAATACAGGCGTCAAACTCACCCTTAGAGCAACGCAAAAATATTGTGTCCGGCGAATACGGACCGCTGACCTCGATATTTTGTTTTTTGCATTTCTCGATCGCGGGAATGATCTCGTTCGCTTCTTCGCTACCAAACATGCCGCCTTCCGACGCATGCGGGTTTAGCCCTGCGACAGCGATCTTGACCGTTCGATTTAGTAATCTGCTGAGGTGTGTAGAGGAGAATTCGATCAGGTCAACGAGTTTGTCGGTTTTGATCAGATCGATCGCATCACGCAGAGACAGATGCGTCGAAAGCAAAATGACTCTAAGTCCGCCGCCAAAAAAGCTCATCGCAAACTCTTTTGTATCAGTCAGCGATGCGAGAAACTCGGTATGTCCCTGAAAATCATAACCACCAAGGCGGATCGAGTTCTTGCTGATCGGCGCCGTCGCAATCGCATCGATCTTGCCATCTTTCCACAGATCGACGGCTGTAACGATATATTCCGCCGCCGCCCGTCCCGTCGCCGCACTATCGACACCAACCGGAATGTCGCTGGCAAGATTTTGGAGATCGCAGATATTGATCAACACACCAGGATTGATCCCAAGCGAAACGGCGACCCGTTCGAGATGAACGCGGTCGCCGATCACTTTGCAATTACAGATACTATTTAGGGAACCCTCGGCGAGAGCCTTTACAACGACCTCAGGCCCGATGCCCGCTGCGTCGCCCATTGTGATCCCGATCGTTGGTCGCCCGTCAGACATGAAACTGACCTAATCCGCCTGACGCCGCATGAATGTCGGAACGTCGATATTCTCGTCAGCATTTACATCCGCCGCTGGAAAGCTAGGGCGAATCGAGCCGACAGCGACCGCCTCAGCAGTTTTAGGCTTTGGAATGGCGGTCGAAACGGCCGAATCAAAACCGGTCGCGATGACGGTGATCTTGATCTTGTCTCCCATATCTTCTTTAATTACGCTGCCCCAAATGATGTCGGCGTTTTCATCGGCCTCGCCCTCGATCATTCCGATCGCATCTTCGACCTCGCCAAGGACCATATTCGGCCCACCGGTGACGTTGATCAGAGCGGCCTTGGCACCCTTGATCGAGTTTTCTTCGAGTAATTTGTAGTCCAGCGCGGCACGCATCGCTTTCGAAGCCGCATCCTCACCCTCGCCAGATCCTACACCCATCAAAGCCACGCCCTTACCGCGCATTACTGTCGTCACATCAGCAAAATCTAGATTAATGATCCCCGGCGTGATGATCAGATCAGTTATACCTTGAACCGCGAGCAGTAGTACTTCATCAGCACGACGAAACGCGTCGAGAATCGTGATCTTCTCTTCGACCTCGCGAAGCTTTGAATTCGGAATAGTGATCAGAGTATCGACACACCCGCGAAGTTCCGCCAAGCCCTTTTCAGCCTGCGCCATCCGCTTTTTCCCCTCAACGGCAAATGGTTTGGTCACAACCGCGACGGTCAACGCACCTAATTCTATAGCAAGCGACGCAACGACCGGTGCAGCTCCTGTCCCTGTTCCTCCGCCAAGGCCGGCGGTGACGAATACCATATCCGAGCCTTCGAGTACGTCGAGCAATTTTTCATGATCTTCGAGAGCGGCGGCGCGCCCAATCTCAGGATTCGAACCCGCACCGAGGCCGCGCGTCGATTTACTGCCGAGTTGGATCTTGATCGGAGCCTTCGACGCCTCAAGTGCCTGCAAATCGGTATTGGCGACGATGAATTCGACACCCTTTATACCGGCATCGATCATCCGGTTGACAGCGTTACTACCGCCGCCGCCGACGCCGATAACCTTGATCCGCGCACCGGTGATCGGCGGCTCGTCAATAAACATTTTGATAGGGGAATTGCTCATTTGCGGTCCTTCCATAGCTCTAACTCATCGTATCTATCTACACTAATACGCTTTTTCGGGGTTTGTCCAATTTCAACAAGATATTGTGCCTACGGCGGTAAATCATACAACCGTTTGGGTGCGAAATCCAGTCACGACGTTACATTTATCTAAATTTATCACGAAAACCTTCGAACCAATCAGCCATCTTGCGAGCGGGCGATTTGCCGCCCAAGTTATGTCCACGAAGCTGCGACCGCATGGAGGTCAAAGCAAGTCCCGATGCGACCGCCCACGCCGGTGTCTGAGCCTCGTCCGACAGTCCGCCGAAGTATTCGGACTCGATAAATCCGAGCCTCGTTGGGGCGTCAAATATCTGCTCCGCGATCTCGCACATTCCGCGGGCCATTGCTCCCCCGCCGGTTAAGATCACACCACTGCTGATCTGCGCTTTTGCCGAATTAACATCGCGGGCAACGTGCTGTAATAATTCGACCGCTCGCGGCTGCATAATGTCGCAGAGAATTTCTTTCGAAAGGCCGCGCGTTTCACTGCGTCCAACCGGCATGATCTCGATCATCTCTTCCCGCTCGTCGTCGCTCAGCAGGAACGATGCAACGCAACCAAAATCGTGCTTGATCTTATTCGCTTGCGGTATCGATACGCGAAGCCCGACTGCGAGATCCTTAGTAAAATGAGTGCTGCCAAACGGAAACACCGACATATGCTGTACGGTCCCGCGGCTGAAAATGATAAGGCTGGTGATCTCGGCACCCATGTTTACGACCGCACAGCCGTATTCGCGATCGTCGTCGGTCAATGTGCTTTCCGCGGCGGCAAGCGGTTCGAGAATTGTTTGCTCGACATCGAGACCGGCACGTTTCACCGCTTTTACCAAATTCTGCCGGCCTGCACTCGGACTGATCACAACGTGAACTCTCGCCTCAAGCCGCGAACCGCTCATTCCGATCGGCTCGGTAATTCCGTCCTGCCCGTCAATGATAAATTCCTGAGGCAAACGGTCAACAATCTCCCAACCTGGCTGCAAAGGCATCGCACTTGCCGAATCGATCGCACGGTCGATATCATCATCCGCGATCTCTTTGTCAGGCCCGGCAACGGCGACCACGCCGCTCTTATTTTCACCCCGAAAGTGCTCGCCGGAGAGGTTCACTGTCGCGGAATCGACCTCTAGCCCGCTGACGCGCTCGGCCTCGCCAACGGCTTTTCTGATCGCCTCGGCCACTGCTTCGGTCGAGGTCACAACCCCGCGTCTCAGGCCTTTTGAATCAGCTTCACCGATCCCGATTATATTCATTTTGCCTTCATCGGCGGGTTCGCCGATGACGCACCGGACCTTGCTGGTTCCAATATCCAAACCGACCGCATGAATTTCGTTAGTCATTCTTTTCCTGCTAATTACCCAAATATTCAAGTACCGGTGAAACGCCACCCGCGTTTACCGATCTAACCCTCTCACCTTTCCCGGCAACTGACTCGATAGCCGATTTGAGGCCCGTACCAAGTTTATCCTTCGCAAGCACAACGGCAATCATTCGACCTGAATCTTCAATCGATGCATTGGGATCCTTTAGATCTTTGAGGTCGACTTCTTTAACCCGATCCGAAATGCCGAATTCCTTCCATTCGTCAAGCATTTTCTTGTAAAGCTTAAGCCTCGCAAGATTGTCAGTCACCGCTTTTTCCGTTTTTGTTTCATCCCAGCCACGCATCGCGAAAGGAAATGCATTTTCAGGCTTTGTCACTGGAACCAGTACATTTCCTTCGGTATCGACCAGTGAATCGCCATAGCTAAGTTTCACGACCGCTGCTGGAATGCGTTCGACAATACTTACGCGAATTCCGACTGGTAGCACCATCGAAACAGCCGCCGTTTTGACAAACGGAAGTTTCTCGACCTTTTCGCGGATCTCGCCAAGATCGGCACGCCAAACGCCGGTCTTTTCGGTATTTGCAGTAACAATGCGTTGAATATCTTCGGCATTGACGCGGTCATTCCCTCTAACCTCGACGCGGCGGACGTTGAAAAACTCAGACGCGATCGCCGTTCTGTAGCCCATCACGCCGAAGAATCCGATACCCGCGAGCAATATCACACCGACAAAAATCGGCACAACAAACCGCGAATAATCTGCCGTCGAGGAACTTCGCCGCGATCGAGCCGATGTCGTCCGCTTTTTCGCCGATGTTGCCCGCGTCTTTCTAACTGTACTTTTCTTAGCCTTTGCCATATTGCGTTTGAAAATGAATTAGTGATTCTTAAGCCGTTCAACGATCTCATCCGAAAGCCGGGTCACCGTTCCGGCTCCAAGCGTAATAACCAGATCTCCAGGTAGTAGATCGGCACAAACTCTCTCGGCCGCGTTGTCGATATCGCCGATATAGGTTACGTTTTTGTGACCGAATTTCTTGATATTCTCCGTCAACACCTCGGCAGTCACGCCTTCGATCGGCTGCTCGCTTGCGGCGTAGATATCGAGAACGTAAAGCACATCTGCGTTGTTAAATGCGAGTGCAAATTCCGACATCAATTCCTGCGTACGACTGTATCGATGCGGTTGAAACACCGCGACCGTTCGACGCCCGCCAGAACTGTTTTTCGCCGCCGAAAGAGTCGCCAGGATCTCGGTCGGGTGATGGCCATAATCGTCGACGACAAGTATATTATTCTCCTCGCCTTTAAACTGGAATCGGCGATTGGCGTTCTTAAATATCGCAAAGGCCTCCACGATCTTTTCGAATGGAACTTCCATTTCGAGAGCAACCGCGGTCGCAGCTAAGGCATTGTAGACATTATGCTTGCCCGGAACAGGAAGGTGCATATCGCCGAGAACCGTGTCACCACGCCAAACTGAGAACGTAGACCCAAACGCGTCGTCGTATCGAACATCATGAGCTGACACATCCGCCTGTGCAGTCATCCCGTACGTCACGCGGCGGCGTTTAATGTTTGGGATCAGAAGTTGAACATTTGGGTCGTCCAAGCACAATATTGCCGCACCAAAGAATGGCACTTTGTTTACAAAATCCGTAAAGCACTGAACAACATCGTCCATGCCTTTGTAAGATTCCATGTGCTCTTTATCGATGTTTGTGACGACGGCAATTGTCGGATAAAGCATTAGAAATGAGCGATCACTCTCGTCAGCCTCCGTAACGAACCAATCCGACGATCCGAGCCTCGCATTCGATCCTAAAGTGTCAACCACACCACCAACGACGGTCGTCGGATCAAATCCCGCGTGTCCGAGGATCGTCGCGACCATCGAAGTCGTCGAGGTCTTACCGTGCGTTCCCGAGACTGCAACGGCATACGGTTTCAGAACCATCAGTTCGGCAAGCATTTCTGCCCGAGGGATGACTGGAATTCCGTTTGCCTTGGCGATGACAACCTCGGGATTGTCATCTTTTACCGCTGAGGAATACACAACGACCTGTGCCGCTCCAACATTTTCCGCCCTGTGGCCTTCGGCAATTCCGATATTGAACAGAGTTTCCAGACGATCGGTATTTTTTGATTTCTTTGCATCCGAACCCGTAACTACAAAACCTAAATTACACAGAACCTCGGCAATACCGCTCATGCCGATACCGCCGATTCCGATAAAGTGAATATTCTTCACATGACGAAACATTGTCTTCATTTTCGTTTCCTTATACTTTCGATCAGATCAACGGCAGCCTCGGCGGCGTCGGGACGTGCCATTTTTCGTGCGGCCTCGCCCATTGCCCTCAATTCCGCACTGTTACCCGAAAGATCAATCAATTCTTTTGCCAGAGCTTTGCCGGTCAGATCTTTCTGTAAGATCATCCGCGCAGCTCCGTTTCTAACGAGCGCTTCGGCGTTCTTGCGTTGATGATCGTCCGCCGCGGTCGGTAGCGGTATCAAAATCGCCGCCTTTCCCGCCGCCGCGACTTCGGCACAGGTCGTTGCACCGGCACGGCTAATTATCAAATCGGCATCCGCGAACGCCTCGACCATATTAGATATATACGGTCTAATGTCAGCATCCTGCCAACCACTATCGGAATATGATGCCTCGACCACACCAAAATCTGTTTCTCCGGTCTGATGCACAACGCGGATCTTCGCTCCATTTTCTTTTAATATCGCCAGAGCATGGATCATCGCATTATTGATCGCCCGTGAACCCTGCGACCCCCCGAATATCAACACCTTGAGTTCCTCGCCGGGAACCTTCGTCGCGACATCGAAAAACTCGGCACGAACCGGATTGCCCGTTACAACACCCTTTTTGCCGAAGAAAGGCAACGCGTCGTCAAATGTCAGAGCCGCCTTATCGATAAAAGCCGCGAGCCTGCGATTGGTAAAACCGGGCAACGCGTTGGAGTCCATCACAAGCGTTGGAAAGCCCATAAAATGTGCGGTCAATAAGACCGGTCCAGTTACATAGCCACCGGCCCCGACGATGACATCGGGTTTGAATTCTCTCAATATCTTTCGAGCTTCGAAAAAGCTTCGAGGCAAAACCATCATTCCCCGAACCTTTCCTGCAAACCCGACGTTCTTTAAGCCCGCACTGTGGATCAACGCTAACTGAAAGCCGTTGTCAGGAACGATCTTTGTCTCAAGGCCACGGGCTGTGCCGACGAACAACACTTCTGACTCGGCATCGCGGCGGAGAATTTCCGTTGCGATGGCGATGCCGGGGTAGATATGTCCGCCGGTTCCGCCGGCTGCAATGATCACTTTCATATTGATCAGGCCGTACGAGTTCGTCGGCGATAGGTCGCCGCAGATTTCTCAGTGTCTTTCGCCTCGACAGTTCCCGCCTTCCGCGAGATACTCAACAAAATTCCAACGCCGATCAAAGTAACCACAACCGACGAACCGCCATACGAAATGAACGGAAGCGGAATGCCCTTCGCTGGCAGGATCGAGATAACAACACTAATGTTGAACAAAGCCTGCGCAATTATTCCGGTTATCAAACCGATCCCAAGCAACGTACCAAACCTGTCCGGTGCCATCAAAGCTGCCCGCGTTCCGCGCCAAAGCAGCAAACCAAAGGCGATAACTACCGCCATCGTTCCTATCAGGCCAAGCTCCTCGCCAACCGTTGAGAAGATGAAATCCGAGTAAGGGTATGGCAGGTAAAATAGTTTCTGCTGGCCTTTCGCAAAGCCTTCACCGAAGACCCCGCCCGAGCCAACCGCAAGAAGCGACTGCCATATTTGATAGCCTTCGGCGTCCGCATATTTATCCGGATCCAAAAAAGCCATGATGCGAGCGACCCGCCACGGAGCGAACAAGATCGCTCCAACGCCGATCACGACCATTCCCGCAGCGACCGTCGCAATGTGCATCAGCCTCGCCCCGGCGGCAAAATAAACTGCCGAAAAGATCGCGCATAGAACGATTGTGGTTCCGAGATCTTTCTCCAGCATCACGAGACCGGCGAGCAGAGCGAATCCGGCTAACGCAGGCAAGACGGTCGTCTTTACTTCGGTTACCGAATCTTCGTTCTTGGTCAGGAACCAAGCGAGGAACATAGGCAAAGCGATCTTTGCGAGTTCCGAAGGCTGGAACGAGAATCCGCCGAATCTGATCCAGCGCTTTGCTCCGTTGATGGGGGCAAAGCCCAACACCGATAGCAACGCGATCGAGGTTATCGCGAGAACGCCGTAGATAACCCACTTATTTTCAAAGATGTGGTAATCGATGCGACTAACGATAAACATCGCGACTATGCCGATCAGGACGAAGATGATCTGCTTGCTGAAATAGGTATACTGGCTGTTCTCGCTCGACTCCTTCATCGCCATCATCGCCGACGCACTGTAAACCATGAGCGCGCCAAAGAGGGCGAGGCTCGAAGCGATCACAAACATAAACCAGTCTGTACGGAGTTCTTTGTTCATCACAAGTTACACGCCGCCTGCTGCCACAGGCGTTTCCGACAAAGTAATGACCGCTTTCTTGAACTCGCGGCCTCGTTCCTCAAAACTACCGAACATATCAAAACTTGCGCACGCCGGAGCGAGCAATACCGCATCGCCCGATTCTGCTGCGGAGAACGCTTTCTGGACCGCATCTTTCAGCGATCCGGCCCGCGCGATCTTCGCGTGAGCCTTTAGCTGCGACTCGATGTTGTCTCCGTCTTCGCCGATGACGACCAAAGATCGGACCGAAGCCTCGATCAATGGGATCAGCGGAGCGTAAGGGGCGTTCTTGCCGCGTCCGCCGAGTATCAAAACTGTTTTGCCGTTGCCCTCGCTGAGGGCTTCGACGGCTTTCATCGTTGCGTCGACGGACGTTGCTTTGGAATCGTTATAAAACCTGACGCCGTCGATCTCGGTGACGAATTCGATGCGATGCTCGACTCCTTTGAAGTTCGCAACCGTCTCCCGCATCGAATCCGGCGACGCTCCGCAGGCGAGTCCCGCTGCAAATGCCGCGAGCACATTCTCCACGTTGTGCAGTCCGCGAAGAAAGATCTCGTCGCGCGTCGTCAGAACCTTTTCCTTGCCGTTCGCCTTGCAGATCAGATCACGGCTGCGGAGGAAGAGGCCGTCTTCGAGTTCGCGTTGGACGCTGAACATCACGACGTTGGCGTTCAAACCGCTTGCCCATTCGCTCGTGATCGGGTCATCGGCGTTTAGGACGGCGACGTTCTCGGCCGTTTGGTTCATGAAGATGCGGTGCTTCGCGGCAGCGTAATCGACAAAGCCTTCGTAGCGATCGAGGTGGTTTGGCGTGACGTTCAGGCACATTGCGACGTCAGGCAGAAAGTCCACGATAGACTCAAGCTGAAAGCTTGATAGCTCGGCAACGGTCCAGGTATCGTCGGTCGCGGTCTCGACGAGCGAGAGAAGCGGCGTGCCGATATTGCCGCCGACAAGCGTTTCAAAACCCGCGTCCTTAAGCATCTCGCCGATGAGCGTTGTCGTAGTCGTCTTGCCGTTTGAGCCTGTGATCGCGACCACGCGGCCTTTGAGGAAACGCGAAGCCAGTTCGATCTCGCCGATCACTTCCCCGTCTTTGCGGTCAACGTATCGGGCAGGGATCGTGTTCGTCGGAACTCCGGGTGAGATCACTACCAGATCGATCTGATCGAGCAGCCACGAAGGCAATTCGCCTCCGATCAGCCCGACACCGTGCGATTCCTTGAGCGATCTCGCCGCGTCCGACCACTCCTCGACCGGCTTCCGGTCATGCAAAGCGACGGTCGCCCCGCGCGTCGCCAAAAAGCCCGCAGCAGAGATCCCGGACTTCCCTGCTCCTAATACCAATGCTTTTCGACCTTTTATCAACATCTTTTCATTCTTAACCGACCGATCTTATTGAACTAACCGCTACCCGGCAGTCGTTGCTTACCGCTCATGAACGACTCAGCAGGGCTGCTGAACGACTCAGCGACGCTGCTGAACGACTCAGCGACGCTGCTGAACGACTCAGCGACGCTGCTGAACGACTCAGCAAGGCTGATGAACGACTCAGCGACGCTGCTGAACGACTCAGCGACGCCGCTGAACGACTCAGCAAGGCTGCTGAACGACTCAGCGACGCTGCTGAACGATTCAGCAGGGCCCGTTATCAACGGACGAGATTTTCAAAACCACCCGACAGCCTATCTCAGCTTCAACGTCGATAAACTCAGCAACGCGAACAGCACCGCAATGATCACAAAGCGAAACACGATCTTCGGCTCTTTCCAGCCGGACATTTGAAAGTGATGGTGCAGCGGTGCCTGGCGGAATATTCGCTTTCCGACGCCCGACGTTCGCTTTGTGAACTTAAAGAACGAGACCTGGATCATCACCGACAAGGCCTCGAGAATAAACACGCCGCCGATGAACGGCAGCAGGAACTCTTGCTTCGTCAAGATGGCAACAGTACCGAGTGCCCCACCGATCGCGAGCGAACCCACGTCTCCCATAAACACTTCCGCCGGAGGCGAGTTGTACCACAGGAAACCAAGGCTCGCACCCACCATTGCCCCGCAGAAAACCGTTAACTCAGCCGACGCCGGATTATGCGTAATATCCAATCTCTCTGCCCAGCGGGCGTCGCTCGCTACGTAGGTTAACGCCGTCAACGCCGACATCGCGATGAACGTTACGCTTGACGCGAGTCCATCCAGACCGTCGGTCAGGTTCACCGCATTCGATGATCCGAGCAGGATAAAGATAATAAAGAACAGGTAAACAACCGGCCCGATATAGCTGACGCTGATCGCCGGATTCGTCTCCGCCGTCGCCTTTAGGAAAGGAATGCTCAGGTTCCACGCGTAGTTGGTCAGGAAATATAGCACCGCCCAGATCCCCAGCGCCGTTACGAGTTGTCCCGCGAGCTTTTGAATTCCCGTCAGCCCGAGACTGCGCTTCTTGACGATCTTTATGTAATCGTCCGTGAACCCGATCGCCGCAAACATCGTCGTCGCGATCAACGCCAGCCAGAGGTAAAGACTGTCCAGCCTCGCCCACAGCAGCGACGAGATGATCACCGAACCGATGATCAGCACTCCGCCCATCGTCGGCGTCCCTTTCTTCGCCTGATGTTCCTCTGAAAGCTCTTCGCGGATCTCCTGCCCGACCTTCAGATCCTGCAGTTTCTTGATCACCCATTTGCCGAGAAAGAGCGAGATCAACAGCGAAGATATCGTCGCCATTCCCGTTCGAAACGTCACGTACTGGAAAACGTTGAGGGCTTTGACGAAGTAAGACTCGCTCGTCGGCGCGTTCTCACGGAATATCAGTTGATAGAGAAGATAGTAGAGCATTATTCGATTTTGGATCTGCGATGCACCGGCCTATTGCGTCGCCGCTTTCCCCTCCAATTCGTATTTTTCCAACAACTTCTCGATAACCTTTTCGGTCCGCACACCACGCGAACCTTTTACCAGCACAACGTCGCCAGCCTTAACTTCGGCGGCAAGCATATCACCCGCCATCTCCGAATCATCCGCAAACCTTGAATCCGCAAGCCCGCCATCCGCCGCTCCGCTCGCCAGATCGCGGCCAAATCCCCGAACGCCGATGAGTATATCAGCACCACTCTTCGCGATCGAATCGCCCGTCTGCCGATGTATCTGGGCAGCGTCATCGCCAAGCTCGAGCATCTCGCCCGCAACCACGATCTTCCTCTCGCTATCCGACGAACATTCAACCAGAGTATTCACCATCGACAACAAAGCGTCCGGATTCGAATTGTACGAATCGTTGATCACCGTAAACTCTGCGGCAAACCGCAGCACTTCCCCACGCTGCGGTGGCGCCGAAACGGAACCAAGAGCCGCCGCGATCTCGCCCGCCGACATCCCAAAACTATGCCCGACAGCCGCCGCCGCCAGTCCGTTCAGAATATTGTGCTTGCCGTTGAGCGGAAAGCTAACCTTCGCCTCGCCCTGCGGCGTTTTTAAGAGGAACTTCGTCGTCCCAAACCCGCCAAACTCAATATCCGCCGCAGAAACATCGGCCGCATTGGCAATTCCGTAGGTGATCACGGAACCTTTCGATCTCAAAGCCATCGCCGCGACGCGTTCGTCATCAGCGTTAAGAACCGCGACACCCCCATCACGCATTCCCTCAACAAGCTCGGCCTTCGCCGCAGCGACGCCTTCGATCGAGCCGAGATGTTCGACGTGTACGGGCAATACGTTGAGTTCCACCGCAACATCCGGCGGCGTGATCCGGCAAAGCCTCGCGATCTCGTTGAGCGGCGTGGACATTCCCATCTCAAGCACCGCGACGTCATAATTCGCATCCTTCGCGAGATTCAGCACCGTCAACGGATGGCCGAGGCCGTTGTTGTAATTTTTGATGTTTCGCAAGACCTTGCGGTGCGAGGATTCGAGAACGTGGGCGGTCAGCTCTTTCGCGGTCGTCTTTCCGGCACTGCCGGTGATCGCAACGACAGGCTTATTCCATTCGAGATAAACGCCGTGAGCCAGTAGCTGAAAAGCGGCGATCGCGTCTTCGACAAAGATCAGGCGATCCTCGAATTGAGCGAGTTCCGCCTCGTGCTCCTTATACCGATCGGGGCGAACAACCGCTGCGACCGCACCAGCCGCAAGTGCAGCGGCGGCGTATTTTGTAGAATCGTCAAAGTCGCCGTTAAAGCCATTCGCTTTATATTCAGGCTGTGAAAGGGCAAAAAACACGTCACCCGCCTTAACCTCGCGCGAATCGATCACAAATGATGTGACTTCACGGTCGGACAAAGCGGGGGCGAGTAACGGCGCGTTGCCGTTCATATATTTTATTGCAGTTTCGAGTTTCAAGTTTCCGCCAATTCTGTCGATGATCTGTTTCGTAGTAACGCCTCGGCTGTTGTATTGCCGGGAATCTTCTTGCCGCCGCCCTGTTTCTTCTCGGGCTCCTTCTTTACCTCTTTTGTCTTCTTCGGCGGCTCAGTCCCTTTGTCGATCTTCGCCGCTGTCTTTTTGTCGTCCGGTGCCGTCTTTTCAGGCTTTGCGTTTTTATCTGCGGCCGATTTCGTCGTCTCGGGGATGTCCTGTGCAACCTGAACATCCTTTAACGCCGGACCGTCCGGCTGAACTCCGAGTTCCGGCAAGATCTGCTCGGCGATATTCTTAAAAACGGGTGCCGCCACCATGCCGCCGTCACGCGCACCGACCTTTGGCTCGTCAATGATCACCGCGATCACAACCTCAGGGTTATCCGCCGGTGCCATTCCGATAAATGACGAGATATATTTGCTCGAATCGATCGATTTTGTGACCGAATTAAATTTCCACGCCGTACCGGTCTTGCCTGCCGCTGTGTAACCGTTCAACTGGGCGCGTTTTCCCGTCCCCGTTAGTACGACCTGACGTAGCATCGTGCGGAGATTACGTGCCGTTTCGACCGACACAATCCTTGCATTTTCGGAATTATTCGTAGGTACAGGCTTTTCTCCTGAAGGTCGAATTTCCTTGATAATATGCGGCTTAACCTTGATCCCGTCATTTGCTATCGTCGCAAAAGCAGTCGCCATTTGCAACGCCGTTACCCCAATTTCATACCCGATCGACATCGAAGCGAGCGAGTCACCATTCCACTTATCAGGCGAACGCATAATGCCGCCAGTCTCGCCCGGCAATTCGACGCCCGTCCGGCTGCCGAAACCCATATTCGTGAGCATCGAGTAGAAATCTTCCTTACCGACACGTAGTCCCGTTTTGATCGCGCAAACGTTGCTCGAATGAGCGAGAGCCTGCGAATAACTTACCGTTCCGACGTGGTGCGAATCGGTAAATTTGTGGTCTGCGACCGTGATCGTGCCGTTCCCCGCGTCGATCTGATCGTCCGGCAGGAACAAATGCTTTTCGAGGCCCGAACTGTACGTGACTAGCTTCATCACTGATCCCGGCGAGTAAACGCTCTGAACCGCGTGATTGGTAATGTTGGCCTGAACCGCATCTTTTAGAGCGTTGGGGTCAAAGGTCGGATAGTTTGCCATCGCGATGATCTCGCCGGTCTTCGGCAATATCGCGATCGCGATCCCGGACTTGGCGTTCGCGGCCTCGACGCCCTGTTTCAATGCCTGCTCGACCTTGAATTGGTACGAAGTTCCGATCGTCAACGCGATATCGCCGGGCTGTGCGCGTTCATCGACGGTCTCGCCATAAACACGGCCTAACCGGTCGCGTTCCTGTATCTTTTTGATGACGGCACCGTGCAAAATATCGTCCTGCGACTGCTCGATCCCTGCCATTCCGGCGTCATCGAGGTTGCTGAAACCTATGATCTGCGCCGCAAGCTGTCCGTAAGGATAGCTGCGCGTTTGATCTTCCGTCCAGTGCAGGCCGTCAAATTTTGGCTCGTCCGCCTTTTTGAGGCCATCGATAGCGAGCGATTTGTTGAGTTTTTGAACGGTATCTTCGTCGATCTTTTTGACCAGCGGAATAAAGCGTTTTTTCTCCACTTTTGCATCGGTCAACTGCTTCTCGAGCTGACGAGCGTCAAGTTTGAGCGATTTAGCAAGCGTCTTCGCAGAAGCAGCCGGATCGACGATCTCGGTCGCGTCGGCGTAGAGCGTTTTGACCTTTATGCTCATCGCGAGAGCACGGTCATCGCGGTCATAGATCGTGCCGCGAAGCATTTTAGAATTCTTATGGTCTGTGCGCTGATTTAGAGCCTTTTCCCTAAGCGTTTCGTGCTGCGTGACCTGCAGGTGTACAAGCCGGACGCTGATCCCGAGGATCCAGATCGTAAAAACACCAACGATCAGCATGAACCGTGTAAACGCGACCTGTGTCGAATCGGATCTTTTTCGTTTCTTTGTGCGAGTGGCCATGGAACGCTCCGGTAATTTTGGGGAAGAGTAGATAAATCGTGTGGCTGAAGCTTTATTCAGCCTGTTCGCGACGAGCCACACGTTCGACTTTGGCGGGTTTTGGCGAGGTCATTCGAACCGAAGCGGTCAGCATTGTGTAACCATCTACCGTCTTCTCAGCCGGCTTCGCCGAAGTTAGAGCCGCCGGAACGACGCGATCCTTTACAGGTGCAGCAGATTTCGGAGCTTGGACGACTGCCAGTTCTGGCTGGTCGATATTCATCTTTTTAGCGACGCGCTTGATCTCGTTTGGCGAGAGAGCGACTTCGCGGGCCAAGAGCAAACGGCGCTTTTCGGTTTCGAGGTCGTCGATCTGTTTGCGAAGACGTGAATTGCGAATACTGTAGTCCCAGGAGGAGAAATGCTGCCGGGCGGCGAAGAAAGAGCCTGACACCACGATCAGCGAACAAAGGCTCATCAACATGTAGAGTTTCCAACGGCTGGCTGCTTTCGTTTTTGCAGGGCGTGAAATGCGTGATCTTTGCGGGTTTACTGACATTTCTTAATTTCCTCCGGGGGCTACTAACTATTTACTATCCAAGTCCGAGCTTTCTTACGGCTCGCAGTTTTGCAGATCGAGAACGCGGGTTCTCTCGCTGCTCGTCGTCGGTTGGGATGACCGGCTTTCGTGTCAAAATTTCAACCGTTTTCGCCGCTCCGCAGACGCACTGTGGAATGCGTGGCGGGCAAATGCATTTCCCGTTCAATCGCTGGAATGCATGTTTGACGATGCGATCTTCGAGCGAGTGAAAAGTTATCACCGCGAGAACGCCGCCGGTTTTCAATACCTTTATCGAGTCGGTCAAGAACTGCTCGATAATTTCAAGTTCGCCGTTAACAGCGATCCGCAATGCCTGAAAGGTTCGCGTTGCGGGATGGATCTTGTCATTCTTGCCCCGCTTTACCGTTCGTTCGAGTAGCTCGGCCAATTGCCGCGTAGTCTCGATCGGTTCACCGCTTTTTCTTTTTTCAACTATCCGGCGTGCGATCTTTCGCGACTGCCGTTCCTCACCAAACTGATAAATTATGTTCGCAAGATCGGTCTCGTCCGTTCTCGCTATCAATTCCGCTGCGGTCTCGATTCCCTCGTCTACGTTCATCCGCATATCGAGCGGTGCGTCGAATCGGAAACTAAAACCGCGGCTTTCGTCATCAAGCTGCATCGACGAAACGCCAAGATCGGCGATGATGCCATCAACACTTTCGTTTTCAACCACGCTTGCTATCTCGGAAAAGTTTGCGTGAACGCTCTCGAATCTCGATCCGAACCTCGCGAGTCTCTGTTCGGCCATCGCGATCGCCTTGCGATCCTGATCGATGCCGACGACTCTTGTTGTGTCTGACGAAGCGAGCACTCCCTCGCTGTGGCCGCCTAAACCTAACGTAGCGTCGACAAACTTGCCGCCGTTTTCGGTTTCGAGCAGGGCCAGAACCTCGTCAAGCAGTACTGAGCGATGCGTAAAGTCAGTTTCATTACTCTGCATCATTCAAAGAGCAAACCGCTTGGCGTTGCCGCATCGAGCATTTTCGGCTAATGCGGCGTTAGATCATCTAGTTTTGTACTTGTTTTTTTGCGATCCCTGCTTTTGCCCGCTCACGCCCGTCACGTCAGTGGGCAAATGCGTTTCCCGCGTCGAATCTGGTCGTTTCGGATCGGTGAATTTCGTTTAAACCTTTAAGCGCATATGCGCGCTTTTCGCGTTTGTTTAGAATATCAACTTTCCGTCTGATCAAATGCTAATAGGGATAATACGCGGTTTTGTAAATTTATGTCAAGAGAAATCGCGCTTTTTTTTCTTAAGCGCAAGAATAAGATTTCGGGCGCTTAATCGGCCATTTTGATTTGCCCCATTCTGGCTTTTTCGACGGTGCTGTAATAGGATTGTTTAGTTATATTTACCTTAATGACACCTGCCGTTGTACAGTTACTGATCTTTGGAATTTTGGCCGCGGCCGCGAATATTTTCGGCGGGCTGATCCTTTTTCCTTCGCATGTCCACGGGCGGTTCAAACATCTCCTAAAATATCTGCTCGCTCTTGGAGCGGGGTTTATGCTGGCCGTGACGATCGTCGAGATATTGCCAAAGGTCGTCGAGTTGTGGCACAAAGCCGGCGAGCATTCCGAAGAGAGTCTGTTTATCCCGATGATGCTCCTGCTCGCGGGATATTTGCTGACGCAGCTTGTCGAACACACCATCGCTCCGCATTTCCACCTGGGCGAAGAAATGCATTGCGAAGACGACGACCACGACCACGAACTCATTTCCGCGACTTCCGCATACACCGCGGTCGGCGGTTTGCTGGTGCATACATTTTTTGACGGCGTGACCATCGCGGCGGCTTCGCAGATAGATATAAAGGTCGGTTTTCTCGTATTCATCGCAGTCTTTCTGCACAAATTCCCCGAAGGCTTTACGATCGGATCAATGGTCATGGCGGCCGGCAAAGGGCGAAAGCAAGTAATGGTCGCGACTTCGCTGATGGGAGCGACGACGCTGCTCGGCGTCCTTATATATTACTTTGTCGGGTCCGCCCTCGGCGTCACTACCGCCTACGCACTGCCTATCGCCGCCGGCGTCACATTATATGTTGCAGCCAGCGACCTCATTCCCGAGGTCAACCACCACGGCGGCAACAGCGTCTGGGTTTCTCTGGCCGTTTTTGCCGGAGTCGCTCTTTTCTTTGGAACGCATTTCCTTCTGCATTCGCTCGTCGGCTGAGACTGCTCATATGTGTTTTACATAACAGACCGGCGACCGCTTTGGTTATTAAATTGACCTACGATCACCGATGATCGAAATCAAGATCAAGGAGTAAAACATGGAACCAGGAACACAGACAGAAAAGGAACGCGACACACCAGAAACCACGATCGCCGGACAAGGCCAGCCTGGAACGGGGCCGGGACAGCTCGATCAGGAACCGCAGCACCAGAGCGAAAAAGGTCTGCAGCCGATCGCGGACCGTAAAGAACCCAACGAAAAAGAATCAGATCCGGTAAATCAGGCGGAACAAAATAAAACGCCGCAGGAAAAGGACGCGGACGGTTAGCGAGAGTTGCAAGGGGACAACAAATCGGTTTATTGTTGTCCGATGAAATTACAGATCACTCTCATGCTGATTTTGGCGGCGGCGTTTACCCCGTCGTTTGGGCAGAACGTGTGCAAACTGACGGTGGATCAGATGCCGGTGGTCAGCGGCTTTTGGCTAACGATGGACCAGGCGAAGGCCGAGAATCTCGTGGGGCAAAAGGCAGAGCCGTTGGTGCTTACGTTCGCACCCCGCGGCGGTGGAAAACGAAAACCGGATCCGAACCGGATCAAAACGTGGGCCGGGGCGAGCTATCTGACTGTTGATAACACCGCCGGAAACTCCAAAGCCTTCGATGCCACGGTCAAGAAGCTGAAACTTTCGTTTTTCGAGGGGAAACTGTTCGAGATCGAATTCCACTACACACGAAAGGTGGAGTGGGCGACGATGAACGATCCGGAAGAGTACTTTCTCAAAACATACAAACTGCCGAAAGAAATATGGCAGCAGGATCTCGCGAGAAATTACTATGTGAAAAATGCGGAGTGCCGGGACGTCTGGATCCAATACGATATGGAACCGCTATTCACCCTCACTCAGACCGATGTCCGCGCCAAGATCGACGCCGCCATCCACGCCGCTCAGGCAGAAGCCGATAAACTTTTCTAACAACAAACAAACAAATAGAGACACGAACGAGAATTTCTTGTTCGTGTCTTTTCTTGTAATTCGTGGCTAGAAGCTTTCATCGGATCTCTTCCGAAAAAGGCATTGCCTGAGCAAATATGTGGCCGAACCACGTAACTGGGATATACGAAAGCAGCGTCGCGGCGATCAGCCACGCCGGCTGGCCGGGCAGGACGATAAAGAAATTCACTAGGCCGCCGAGGATCAGGAAGGCCGCAACGATCATCGACAGGTTAAAGCCTGCGCCTTCGCGTCGGGTCATATTTGAGACGATAAACCCGCCAAAGAAAGCGCCGATTATCGAAACGATCAACAGAGTCGCATAAACCGGCATCGGCTGCGTGGCAAAATACGTCGCTACCTGATCGCGGCTCATGTATTCCAGCCCTGCGGGTTCGATATAACCCGCGTCCGTAGCGATCATCTTCCCGGCCCAGATAAAACCCCACGCCGAGACCAACCCGCATATCAATGCTAATAGTTTTCTACCCGTCATATTCTGCCTCCTTTATTGTCGATCCAAAATTATCGCGAACTCTGGAATTGCCTCCGTTTGAAATTTAGTTCTTCTCTCGGGTCTCCGCGAAGATCTCCGCGTTTTCTGCGTGGAGTTTTGCATGAGTTATTTCCACGCAGAGAGCAGCGAGAAATACGCTGAGTTCGCTGAACAAAACATTACAAATTCAAATTAACCCATTACTCCGAACTCACACCAAACTTATTCCTAAACCCCACCGCCTTCCGTGCGCTACCGCACATAAGAAAAACGCTCGAACAAACACAAAAAAAGACACGAACAGGGACAAATCCTGTTTCGTGCCTTTTCGTGTATTTTCGTGGTTACTTCCCTAAGCCAGCGTCACATCGTAATTCGGCGAGTAGTTGCCGAAATCGGCGTTCTTTTGGATGAAGATCGAGCGGATGGTGCCGACCTGTGGAACATCGGTCCAAAAGGCCCCGGCCAAAAATCCCATTGCCATCATTTTTCCTACGAAAAAGATGGAATTACTCATGAAGGATAGGATCTTTCTTGTGAAGAACTTCATTTCGTGACGCGAAAAGATCATTTTGTTGCCAGACAAAATGAACATCTTCACAAGAAAGATCAAAAAGGAGCGAAGAAAAATGCTTAAATTGCGTCAAGAAATGATCTTTTTGACAAGAAAAAGGATAAAAACGCGAAGAAAAATGCGTCCCTCACGTCACAAAATGAACATCCTGACAAGAAAAACGATAAAAGTGCGAAGAAAAATGAAAAAAACACGAAGAAAAATGATTTTTCTTCGTGTTTCTTTCTTTTTTTTTCGCAGAAAATTCATTTTTTCCCTAAACGAAAAAGCGTCAATAGCCCATAGTCTTCTCGCACCACAGGAATGAAAGATCCGAAACCGCGATGTGCCTGAAAGGCACAACGTTAATAGCGTCTGGAGTATCCCGACGGCTTCGTGTCGAGTTTAATTCTGTCCCTGAAAGGGACAAATGCCGCCCGATCGCATTCGTCCCTACAGGGATGGCAGATAGACTACATCCGTTTGTCGGGTTCCACCCGACGCTATTACATCCGTCCCTTTTAGGGACAAACCCTTGTCGGACAGGCGTAGAAGAATGCAATGCGTTGGGAAGATCGCAGGTCAGGTCAAAAACTATTTCTTCGCTGAAAGCTCCGCAGCCTTCTTTTCGTCGGCTTCGGCGAGGGCGATCTTGTTTAATTTGCGATATGATTCGGCGCGGCGGGTGTAATAGACGGCCGTGTCGGTTCAATTTCGATTGCCTTTGTATGATCGACGACAGCTCCCGCATAATCAGCTTTGTACCATTTGGCTGTGCCTCGATTATGATATGCGGCAGCGACTGTGGGATCGATCTCGATCGCCTTAGAGTAAGCGGCGATCGCTCCGTCAAAATCCCGGCCGTGATAACGAACGTTCGCCAGATTATTGTACGCCGCCACACTTTTCGGATTTAGCTCTAACGCTTTAAGACAGTCGGCGGCCGCACCGATGTAATCCTTTTTTGTGTCCCGGGCGCTACAGCGGTTGGAGTAAGCAAGGATCAAAGCAGGGTTCAATTCGATTGCCTTTGTATAATCTGCTATCGCACCGTCCAGATCCTTTTTATCGCCGCGCGCGACCGCACGGTTTACATAGCCGGGAGCAAACTTTGGACTCAGTTCGAGCAGTTTAGAAAAGTCAACTATCGATCCGTCGACATCACCTTTGTGATATCGCGCCAGCCCTCGTCCAAAATACGCATTGGCATTGTTCGCATCAAGCTCTATCGCCCTGGTAAAGTCCGATACCGCGTTGCTGTAATCTTGTCGCTTGTAATAGTCCTGTCCACGATTAAAATAATCCGCCGAAGTCGTCTGAGCGTAAGCTCCGTACACAAACAGGAACACCATTAACGCCGGTAGTAAAAGTCGATTTCGCATATTAGGCTTTTGCATCAGGCACAGCGGAAATTTAGCATTTTTCCGACAAAAAATAAACGACTCCCCCTTCACTCTCTCTCACCTTTACAAGCGCCAACAAACAGATCTCCGCACTGCCCCGACCACTAACCATCTCGCATCACCACCAACAACCAACGCGGTAGCTAACTTCAAAC
>Ga0209023_10002181_pt1 | contig 24872 bp, 25 predicted proteins | sample LakOneMetagenome_FD_187468 | JGI IMG/M metagenome (GOLD analysis project Ga0209023, IMG submission 187468) | Freshwater and sediment microbial communities from Lake Erie, Canada (SPAdes) (version 2) | ecosystem: Environmental > Aquatic > Freshwater > Lentic | place: Lake Erie, Canada... | reverse complement strand
CCGGCCTGGAAAAAATTTCCACAAGCCGGGATCACACTGTCCCCGGCCTGTTTAGCGAGTTATTTAACGTGGCTGCAAGCCGGCCGGCTCAAATGACCACGGGATAAGTCTCTCCCTTAGTACCGCCCGGTCTTTCCGTCAAGCACCCCATCGGATAGTCGATAAACATGGGTTTTCTTCGTTTTTGAGTGGTCCGGAAGAGGGACGTCCCCGTGGCTTTTACGCTCGCCCCCGACGCGACAGGAATTCTACCGGATCGCATGATCGCGGCGATGGCCGATGCCGGTCTGATCTTGCCGGCCTATCCGTTTGTCGAAAGCCAGATTCAGCCTGCGAGTCTCGATCTGCGTTTAGGCGAAGTGGCCTATCGCGTGCGCGCGAGTTTTCTGCCCGGTCCGAATATCACGGTCGCCGAACGCATCGATGAGTTGAAGCTGCACGAGATCGATCTCACGGACGGCGCGGTGCTGGAGACCAACTGCGTTTACATCGTGCCGCTGCTTGAAAGCCTCGCGCTGCCGCCGTCGATTTGCGCGGCTGCGAATCCTAAAAGCTCGACCGGACGTCTCGATGTTTTCACGCGCGTCATCGCCGATGGCACGCGCCGCTTCGACATGATCGGCGCTGGCTATCACGGACCGCTTTATGCCGAGATCAGTCCGAAGACATTTCCGGTGTTGCTGCGCGAAGGATCGCGGCTGTCGCAGATTCGTTTCCGCACCGGCCATCCGCTGCTGGATGCCGACGAGCTTCATGCGCTGCACGACGCGGAGCGTCTGGTGGACAGCGACAATGCCGATCTTGCCGGTGGTGTGGCGCTGAGCGTGGATCTTTCCGGCGAAGGCTCGGACGGTTTTGTCGGCTATCGTGCGAAGCGCCACACCGGCGTGGTCGATGTCGATCGCCGCGCGGGTTATACGGTCGGCGAATTCTGGGAGCCGATTCGTGCGCGGCCCGATCGCAGTCTCATTCTCGATCCCGGCGAGTTTTATATTCTGGCGTCGAAAGAAGCGGTGCAAGTGCCGCCGGATTTTGCTGCCGAAATGGTGCCGTTCGATCCGCTGGTCGGCGAATTTCGCGTTCACTATGCGGGCTTCTTCGATCCCGGCTTCGGTTACGCTGGCGCAGGCGGGCAGGGTTCGCGCGCGGTGCTGGAAGTGCGCTCGCGCGAAGTGCCGTTCATCCTTGAGCACGGCCAGATCGTCGGACGGCTGGTCTACGAGAAGATGCTGTCGCGTCCCGACGCGCTCTACGGCCAGCGCATCGCCTCGAACTATCAGGGTCAGGGCCTGAAGCTGTCGAAGCATTTCCGCACCTGATCCGCACTGCGAAACGGTGAGCGCCCATGCGTGCGGCGCGGATTGCCGCAGGCCAATTCAATGATATGGCTCAGCCGAAGCGGTGAAACTCAAGACACCGCGCCGGGGAGTGCATGTCCGAACTCGGGGTCTCCGAAATTCCAGTGCTGCCGGTGGCCGACAAGCCGCCGTTGCCACCGCTGAACGGGCCGGTCAAGAACCCGCTGCTGGACGGCCCTATTCTGTCGACGCTTCTCCGGCTTGCGACGCCGAATGTGATGGCGCTGACGGCAGGCACCTGCGTCGCCATTGCTGAAACCTCCTATATCGGTCGGCTTGGCGTCGAGCCGCTGGCGGCGATGGCGCTGGTGTTTCCGTTCGTCATTCTGATGATGACCATGTCCGGCGGTGCGATGGGCGGCGGTGTTGCATCCGCCATTGCGCGCGCGCTCGGCGCAAACGATTCCTCACGGGCATCCACGCTGGCGATTCATGCGTTGATGATCGGTGTTTGTTTCGGGCTGATCTATACCATCGGAATGCTGGTGTTCGGGCCGAAGCTATTTGCGATGCTCGGCGGGCGAGGCCGCGTTCTGGATGAGGCCGTCGGATATACGCAGGTGTTCTTCGGTGGCGCGGTGATTCCCTGGGTGATGAACACATTGGGGGCGCTGCTGCGCGGCACCGGCAACATGAAGCTGCCGTCGGCGATCATTCTCAGCGCGTCGCTTTGTCAGATCGTGTTTGGCGGCGTGCTCGGGCTTGGCTTTGGACCGATCCCGTCATTCGGTATGCGCGGCGTTGCCACCGGAACGATGATCGCGTTCTCGCTCGGCCTTGTCGTCATGGCCTGGTATTTTCTCTCCGGCCGCAGCCGCGTGAAACTGAAGTTCAGCGGCTTCCGTTTTCAGGGCGGGATGTTCTACGACATTCTTAAGGTCGGCTTGGTGGCTTGCTTCTCGCCGCTGCAGGTGGTGCTGACGGTCACCGTGTTCACACACTTGCTGGCGGGTTTCGGCACGGAAGTTCTTGCGGGCTACGGCATCGGCGCGCGGCTTGAATTCATGCTGACATCGCTTGCGTTTGCCGTGGGCATCGCGTCGGTGCCCATGATCGGCATGGCGGTCGGCGCGGGTCGCATCACGCGTGCGCGGCGCATTGCATGGATTGCGGGTGCATTGTCGTTTGCGATCGTCGGCTTAGGCGGCACCGTGTTCGCGATCTTTCCCGATATATGGGTCAGCATATTTACGGATAATGCCGTGGTGCGCGCGGCGAGCCGGCAATATCTGTCGACCGTTGCGCCCTTGTTTGCCTTCATCGGCCTGTCAATCTCGCTGTTCTTCTCGTCGCAGGGTGCAGCGAAGGTGCTCGGACCCGTGCTGGCACAAACCGCGCGGCTTGCATTCGTGGTGGCGGGCGGATGGTGGTTGTCATCCCACGGCGCGACCAGCGCGCATTTCTTCTGGCTTGCAGCCGCTTCGATGATCCTGCTCGGCGTGCTTGCGGCAGCGGCGGTTTGGCTCACGAACTGGGGCGCGCAGACATCGCCCGTCGCCTCGAAGTGAAGCGGCGACGAGCTGTCTTTGACTATGTGCAGACGGCTTCCACATTGTTGCCGTCCGGGTCGATCAGGAAAGCTGCATAATAAGTCGGGCTGTAATCAACGCGGGGACCGGCGCCGCCATTGTCGCGTCCGCCTGCTTTCAGACCGGCGGCATGGAACGCCTTGATGGCTCGATGATCCGGTGCGCGAAACGCAATATGCGCGCCGTCTTTCCGGGCGCTTTTGGAAAGATGCAGCCACAACGCCGGTGCACCTTTCGGTCCGAACCCTGCGCCGCTGTCGTCGCGCGAGCACAGCACATGGCCGAGCGGCGCGAGCACTGCCGTATAGAACTTCACGCTGGCGTCGAGGTTTCCGACTCGCAATCCGATATGGTCGTACATGATGATCTCCTGTTGATGAGGAGATCACCGTATGGCAGCGGCCTGGAGCCGATCTTGGAAAATCTTGCGGTCGCCGCGCGCGGCTTCGCGGAATCGTCGCGGCGAGACGCCAGCCGCCCGATGGAAGGTGCGTACGAAATTCGACAGATCGCCGAACCCGACATCATAGGCGATTGACGTGATGGTGCGCGCATCATCCGCAAGCAGCCGCGCGGCATGACGCAGCCTTGCGCGCACCAGATATTGATGCGGCGTCACGCCGAGTACGCGGGAAAATGTCCGCAGAAAATGAAACGCGCTGACGCCTGCTTCTTTGGCGGTGCTGTCGAGATCGATGTCACGGCCGGAATGGGCTTCGATCCACAAGGCGCTCTCAACGGCGCGGCGACGATCCCGACCGGTAGCCGAACATGCTTTGCGGCTTTGTCCGGATGCCGTTTCCGCGAAACGGTTGACGAACAGCATCGCAGCTTCGTCGATCCCGATATCATTGTCGCCGCGTCCGGTCGCTTGCGCCAGCTCGCCATAGACGATGAGTTCGGGCAGTGGCGGCGCGCTGCCTCCGCGCATCGCAGTTTTGCCAAGACCCATCTCGTCGGCCAACGCAGGCGATAGCTGGAATGACAGGCACTCGTCGCCGCAGATGTGATGATCGTGCGAGCAGCAATATTCATCGCCGGCATGGCCGATCATCACCGATCCGGCCACAAGCTCGTGTTTGCACCCGCGCGTTGCGTAACCGAAGCTGCCCTTGCGAACATAGGACAGCGAATGGCGCGCATGCTGCTCGGCGAACGGCTTGTCGTCCGGCCCCATCGTGCACCGGTAGTCGAATACGTTGAGCGATGCGCTCTCATACAGCGTGGTCTTCATGGCTGAATGCTATCCCCGTCGGCCACGTGGAGCAATCGACAGTCCCGGGTCGAACAGCATCGGCTCGGCCTGCGATTCTTTGCTCGCGACCTTCGCGCGTTCGATGGCGAGCATCTTAAACTTGGTGGTGACGCCGCCACTGGCTGAGAAGCCGCCGGTCTTGCCGTTGGCGGCCAGCACGCGGTGACATGGGATCACAATCGGAAACGGATTTTCGCCCAGCGCCTTGCCGACGGCGCGGGAGAGCTGTTTGTCACCGAGACGCGTGGCGATCTCGCCATAGGTCAGCGTCTCGCCGGGCGCGATGGCGCGCGCGATGTCATAGACGCCCCGGTTGAAGGCGGGAACATTGTCCTGGTCGAGGGCAATGAATGTCAGATCGCGCGCCTCGCCATTCAAAAGTGCCGTCATAGCGTCGCAGGCCTGTTGAACAATCTCCGGCATTGCGGCGGGCCGCGCGCCGGGAGCTTTCTGCGACAGCCGCGACAGCGTCCGCGTATCGCTTAACTCAGGCAATTGCACACCCAGCAGGCCGCGCTCGTGCCATGCGATCCCGCACCGCCCGATGGCCGTGTCGAACAATGCAAGGCCCGCTGTCATCTTGCCTGCCATTCTTCCATCTCGCCCATAAGCCGACTTGGAGAATCTTGCTGTTCTGCGAACGGTCCGCCACCCGGATTCCGGGGCCGGGAAGCATCTTGCGGCTGTACGCCGGGTATGGCTAGTGTCGCGCCTGCGCGGGCGTAGTTCAATGGTAGAACGGCAGCTTCCCAAGCTGCATACGAGGGTTCGATTCCCTTCGCCCGCTCCATTCCGCTTCGCGCTTCGCTCCAGACCGGAGACGACCCTCATGGCATCATCCACATCGATTTGCGTCGCGGGCGCGGGAAGCATTGGCTGCTTCGTCGGCGGCATGCTGCGCGCGGGCGGTCATCAGGTTTCGCTGTTGGCGCGTCCGCGGCTGATCGATGAGGTCAACCGCAATGGCCTGAAAGTCACGAGCTTCGAGGGAATCGAACATCGCCTGACATCCGCCGAGATCAGGCTGTCCGACGATCCGGCGACCTTGGGCGAAGCCGGTATCATTCTGGTCACGGTGAAAAGCGACGACACGCCGGAGATCGCGGAGTTGATCGCGCGGCATGCCGCGAAAGATGCCGTGATCGTCAGCTTGCAGAACGGCATCGCCAATGTGCCCGTGCTGCGCAACGCGCTGCCGGATCATGTCGTGATCGCTGGCATGGTGCCGTTCAATGTGATCTCGCTCGGCGATGGTCATTTCCGCCGCGCGACATCCGGAGACATCGTGATGGGTCCGGACGATGCAAGCACCGCCAAGAAACTCTCGCAGCCTGAACTTGCATTTCGCAGCGTGGACAACATCACCGGAATCCAATGGGGCAAGCTGCTCATCAATCTGAACAATGCGCTGAACGCTTTGTCGAACCTCCCACTGCGCGACCAACTCGCGCAGCGTTCGTGGCGCGTGCTGCTCGCGGGCATGATGAGCGAAGCGCTTGGCGTCATGAAAGCTGAAGAGATCACGCCAGTCTCCTCCACGCCACTTCCGGCTTGGGCGACGCCGATCATCATGAAACTGCCGGATGGGTTATTCGCGAAAATCGCAGCCTCGATGGTGAAGATCGATCCGAAGGCGCGCTCGTCGATGTGGGAAGATCTGCAGCTTGGCCGCCGCACCGAGATCGACCACTTGCAAGGATTGATCGTCACGCTCGCCAAGCGTCATGGGCTGAAAGCACCGCTGTCGGAGCGTATTGTTGCGCTGATCCGCAAGGCCGAGCAGGCGAGCAAGGGATCGCCAGGCCTGACGCCGGAACAAATCCGGTCTGCTGCCGTCTGATTTTGCTTCAAGGCGCCGGCGGATTTTTCGCGATATCGTCCCAGAACGTGATGCAGGCCTTCATCATCGCGATGCCGAGATGGACCGACGCCATGCGCCGCCGTTTCACATGCGTTTCGCCTGCTGCATGCGCAATCTCCTGATAGGTCGCAAGCCGCTCGCGATAGAGCCGGCCTTGGTTTAGCGCCAGCGTAACGAGATCGTCGTCGCTCATGAACTCGCTGAAGAAGAGTTGCAGCACTGCGATGTCGCGCATCTCGAAAATTTCACTGGGCGGCGTCTTCACCCACGCTTGCAGCGCCCGGCGACCGTCCTTGGTCAAAGTGTAGACTTTGCGGTGACGGCCGCCGTCTTCGTCCTTGCGCAGTAACAGGCCAGCATCCGCCAATCGCTCTGGTTCGCCGTAAAGCTGCGAATGCGGAAACGGCCAGAAATAGCTCACCGAACGGCTGACCGCGCGTTTCAGATCGTAAGGCGTCGATGCGCCGCGCAGGCCAATCAGGCCCAGCACCAGATAGGAGGTCGGGCTGAGGCGCACAGGCAGCGGGGTGGGCTTTAGCTTCGGTCGTGTTGACATAGTCCGTTTCGTACCATACGAATAATAGTAATAAAAGAGCCCGAAAAAGCCGTGCACAGGAGATGACGTTGGCGATGTTTGAAGACCGCGCCGATCTTGTCGTGTCGCATTACCCGGCGGACCGTTCCGAGCCGGTGCTGGAGCGATCCATCGGCGAAGCCTTGCGCGATGCGGCCGCGCGCTGGCATCAGCGTCCGGCGCTGATCGAGGGCATTGCGGATCGTAGCGCGCGGCGTCGCTGGAGTTTCTCCGCCCTGCTGGCCGACGCCGAACAGGTGGCCCGCGCCATTCTCACGCGCTTCGCGCCGGGCGAGCATGTCGCCGTCTGGGCCGCCAATTCTCCGGAATGGATATTGATCGAGTTCGGCGCGGCGCTGGCCGGCGTGACGCTGGTGACGGTCAATCCGGCCTATCTCGCCAGCGAACTCGCTTTCGTGCTCAAGCAGTCGCAGGCATCCGGCATCTTCGTGCAGCCCCATTATCGCGACCGCGATCTGCTCGACGTGGTCGCGCAAGTGCGCAGCGAACTGCCACGACTGCGCGAGGTGATTTCGGTCGCAGCGCTAGCGGAATTCGCCGCGTCCGCTAGCACTGACCGGGCGCTGCCTAAAGTCGGCCCCGATGACATTGCGCAAATCCAGTACACGTCCGGCACGACGGGATTTCCGAAGGGTGCACGGCTGACGCATCGCGGCCTTGCCAATAACGGTCGCTTCTTTGCGCGCACTGTGGGTGCAGAGCCGGACGATGTATGGATCAATCCGATGCCGATGTTTCATACAGCGGGTTGCGGGCTCGTCACGCTTGGCGCGCTGCAAACCGGAGGCGCGCAGGTCTTGCCGCCGGGCTTCGATCCCGAACTGATGCTGCAACTGTGCGAGGAAGAACGTGGCACCATCATGCTCGGCGTGCCGACCATGGTGATCCGGATGCTGGACGATCCGAGCCTGTCGCGTCGGGACGTGTCCCGCTGGCGGTTGGCGCTGATGGGCGGCGCTCCGGTGCCGCCGGAGCTTGTGCGGCGTGCGGGGCAAGTCGTCACCGGCCTGCGGGTCGCCATCGGATTCGGTCAGACCGAGTCGTCGCCTTATCTCACACATACGGTGCCGGATGATCCGCATCCCGACTGGATTGCGACGGTGGGCCGGCCGATGCCGCAAACCGAAATCCGTATTGTCGATCCGGAGAGCGGCGAGACGGCAGCATTGGACACCATCGGCGAAATCTGCGCCCGCGGGTACGGCGTCATGAAGGATTACTTCGACAATCCGAACGCCACCGCAAGCGCCATCGACTCCGAAGGCTGGCTGCACACCGGCGATCTCGGCAGCATGGACCGTTACGGCTATTGCCGCGTGCAGGGCCGCCTCAAGGATCTCATCATTCGCGGCGGCGAAAATGTTTATCCGCGCGAGATCGAGGACGTGCTGTTCACCCATCCGGCGGTGGGAACGGTCGCGGTTGTCGGCGTGCCGGATACCGAGTGGGGCGAGGTCGTGGTTGCCTTCGTTCAAACCAAAGCAGCGACCGACGAGGCTACGCTCACGGCGTTCTGCCGCGAGCGCCTCGCGTCCTACAAAGTTCCGCGTATCTGGCGTTTCGTCGATCAGTTTCCGCAGACGGCGTCGGGCAAGATCCAGAAGTTCGTGCTGCGCGACCGATATATTGCAGGAACTGTGTGAGCGCGCCGCGCCGCACAACACAATCGCTCTGTCGATTACGACGCGACAGGACTATACTCGTGTTGCTGATGACACGCGCCGGGCAGACGTCCGATGTTCCTCACGATGTTTCCTTGATGGTTTCTTGGCCCGGCTTTCAGTTCAACGTCTGGAGGCTCACATGCAAGCAGACACCATTCAACTCAAGCCGCATCGTCTTGTCGCCAGCGACAGGGTGGAAGGCACGCGCGTCTTCAATGCCGATGGCAGGAAGATCGGCTCCATCAGGCGGCTGATGATCGACAAGACCAGCGGCAATGTCGCCTATGCGGTTCTGTGTTTTGGCGGGTTTCTCGGCGTCGGCGAAGACTATCGCCCGCTGCCGTGGGCCAGCATGAAATACAATCCAGCCATCGAAGCCTATGAACTCGTCACGCTGATGTCGGACGAGGAACTCGCGAAGGCACCATCCTTCGATGGCGAAACGGAGTTTGACTGGGGCAATCGATTCCGCGAGGTCGATGCCTATTGGATCGGCTACTGATCTACGCCGCCGCTGCCGTCACCAGCCGCGCGGCTTCGCCACGGCGATAGACCATCAGCGTCGCGGCGAGGCCGCAGACTGCGCCGAACGTCATCCACAGGCCGGGCGCTGCCTTGTCGCCGGTGGCTTCGATCAGCGCCGTTGAAACCGCGGGTGTAAAGCCGCCGAACAGAGCAGTGGCAAGGCTGTAGCACAGCGAGAAGCCCACGGTACGCACGCTGGCGGGCACGATCTCCGTGAGTGCGACGACCATGGCGCCGTTATAGCCGCCATAGAGAAACGACAGCCATAGCTCGACCATCAGCATCCGCTCGAACGAAGGGTCGGACACCAGCCACGCGATCGATGGATACGCCGTGAGAATGGTCATGACCGTGAAAGCCAGCAAAATCGGCCGTCGCCCGATACGGTCGGACAACGCGCCCATCACCGGCAACCAGAACAGATTTGAGATCGCGACACAGCAGGTCACCACCAGCGAGTCTGTGATCGAGAGCTTCAGCACGCTCTTGCCGAAAGTGGGCGTGTAAACGGTGATCAGATAGAACGACACCGTTGTCATCACCACGAGCAGCATTCCGGCCAGCACGATCTGCCAGTTCGACAGGATCGAGTTGAAGATTTCCGATAGCGTCGGATGGTGCTTGCGCGCGAGAAAAGCTTCGGTTTCCTGCAGCGAGCGGCGGATGATGAAAATAAACGGCACGATCAGCGAGCCGATGAAAAACGGAATGCGCCAGCCCCAGTCGGACATGGTCTGCGGCATCATCATTGTATTGAGGATGTAGCCGATGATCGCGGCGACGACGATTGCCACTTGCTGGCTGCCGGACTGCCAGCTCACGTAGAAACCTTTTTGATCTGGCGGTGCCATTTCGGCGAGATAGACCGATACGCCGCCAAGTTCGACACCTGCAGAAAATCCTTGCAGCAGCCGTCCGATCAGCACCAACGCTGGAGCGGCGAGACCGATGGTGGCGTAGCTCGGGACGAACGCGATCAGCAGCGTGCCCATCGCCATGATCGCGAGCGTCACGATCAGGCCCTTCCGGCGTCCAACGCGATCGACATATGCGCCGAGGATAATGGCGCCGAGAGGCCGCATCAAAAATCCCGCGCCGAACGTGCCGAATGTCAGCAGCAGCGAGGCGACTTCATTGTCCGAAGGGAAGAACGCGGCGGCGATATAGGTCGCGTAAAATCCGAACAGGAAGAAATCGAACATTTCGAGGAAGTTGCCGCTGGTGACGCGCAGCACGGCGGCGAGTTTCGACGACGCGGGCGTCGCGCTGGATGCGGTACTCATGGACGTCTCCCTGAAATCTTCTTGTTTTCAGGGAGATAGACTGCGCCGTTTTGACGCATCCGGCAAGATCGGCAGCCTGCTGTCGGCCATGGAATTTTTTCGGGGAATAAATTTCCGCGCCGCGCAGTCTCCTGATGAGAGGCCCGTTTTCGAGCCGATTTTCAGGAGATCAAGCATGACCCGCAAACACGATCACGACGCACCCGATCCCGGGCGCCGTCACGCACTCGAATGCATGGTGTGGGCCGGAACCGGCGTGCTCTGGGCCATGAGCGGCGGCGTGCCGCATTCGGTGGGAGTGATCGGCGAGGCGCGCGCGGCAGAGCCCGCCGGATTCACATTCCTGCAAATGAGCGACAGCCATGTCGGCTTCGACAAGGCGGCAAACCCCGATGCGCTTGGCACATTGCGCGAAGCTGTCGCGAAGGTGAAGGCGATGCAGGTCAAGCCATCCTTCATCATTCACACCGGCGACATCACGCATCTCTCCAAACCGGCAGAGTTCGATAATGCCGATAAGGTGTTCGGCGAAACCGGATTGCAGATTCACTATGTCCCCGGCGAACACGACATCATCGATGAGGATCGCGGCAAGGCCTATCTCGAACGCTACGGCAAAGGCTCCAAAGGCGCAGGCTGGTACTCATTCGATGACCGCGGCATTCACTTTATCGGTCTTGTCAACGTGGTCGATCTGAAAGGCGGTGGACTCGGCAATCTCGGCGCAGAGCAACTGGCATGGCTTGAAGCAGATTTGAAAGACAGGTCGAACAGCACGCCGATTGTCGTGTTCGCGCACATCCCGCTGCAGGTGATCTATCAGCAATGGGGCTGGGGCACGGATGACGGCCTGCAAGCGCTCGCGTTGCTCAAGCGCTTCGGCTCCGTCACGGTGCTTAACGGACACATCCACCAGCTTGTGCAGAAGGTGGAGGGCAACATGACCTTCCACACTGCGATGTCGACCGCGTTTCCGCAGCCTGCGCCGGGCACCGCGCCGTCGCCCGGCCCGAAAGTCGTGCCCGCCGACCAGCTTCGCAGCCTTCTCGGTCTGTCGAGTGTCACGGTGCTTCAGGGCAACAAGTCGTTGGCGATTATCGACACCAAGCTGGCGGGCTGAGGAATGACACTGATGTTCGCAAAATTTTTTACGGATGCAGCGCGTGTTGTCGTCAATCGTCCGGTCATCGTGGCCCTTTTGCTGGGGCCTGTGACCGGAATGTTGCTCGCGCTTGGTGCGCGTGCGGCGGTGCCGGATGCCAAGGGCGGAATCACAATCGATAACTTCACGTTCGGTCCTGCGGAACTGACCGTCGCCGTCGGCACGACAGTGACGTGGCTCAATCATGATGACATTCCGCATTCGGTTGTTCAAAAGGACAAGACATTTCGGTCGAAGGCGCTCGACACCGACGACTCTTACTCGTTCACTTTCACGGCGCCCGGCACGTTCGATTATTTTTGCGGTCTGCATCCTCAAATGGTCGGAAAGGTGATCGTGAAGCCTTGAGCGTTGAGCGCCGCGCATTTCTGTCATCCCCCAGCGCCGAGACAACAGCGGATGTCTCGGCGTGCCGCGCGCGACGAACCATGCTAAACGCATCGTCCAAGGGTACAGACCGTTTGTCTGGCCAGGAGCAAGCTGCAGGTTCTATCGTGCAGACCGGGGATGACCGCGCGCTTTTCAATGAGGTGTTCATGCCTCATCAAGCCGAAGCCTATCGCCTTGCGCGTTGGCTGACGGGCAGTTCATCGGATGCCGATGACGTCGTTCAGGACGCCGCCCTTCGTGCGTTTCGCGGCATCAGGAGTTTCGGCGCAGTCAATGCGCGTGCGTGGTCGCTGACCATCGTGCGTAACACGGCTTATAGCTGGCTGATGAAAAACAGACCTAAATCCGTCGTCTTTACAGATGAACTCAATCCCGCAGATCAGCAGCGGCTCGAACACGAAAGCGCTGACGGCACAAAAATTCAGACGCCAGAGGACATCGTCCTTCTCAAGACGGAGGCAGGAAATCTTCAGCGTGCATTGGCGCAGTTACCGGCAACATTTCGCGAGGTAATTGTGCTGCGGGAAATCAATCAGATGAATTACCGCGATATTGCCGAAATCACCGGAACGCCGATCGGCACAGTGATGTCCCGCCTGTCGCGCGCCCGCCAACTTCTGATCGAACTTTTGGGAGAGCGGACATCATGACCGCGACGTCGGGACTCGATGACGATCTGATGCTGCAGGCCTATTGCGACGGCGAACTCGATCCCGTGTCGGCGTTGGCGTTCGAGCGTCGCATGGCCGCTGATCCGGCTCTGCAATCGCAACATGCGCGCGTGATGGTGTTGCGCGGTGCGTTTCGTGCATTACCGCAGGATGATGTGCCGCCGCGTCTTCAGGCCCGCATCGAATCCGCGCTTGATGTTTCATCGCTGCGACAAAGGCGTTGGTCGTGGCAAGCGCTCGCGGCGTCCGCACTCATCGGCGCGGTTATGGCCGGTGCGGTCATGATGGGCATCAGCGGTTACGACACGCGCCAGCAGATCGTTCAGCAGCTTGTGTCGAGCCATATCAGGAGCCTGCTTGCGCCGCAGCCGTTCGATATCGCGTCGTCGGACCGGCATACGGTCAAGCCGTGGTTTGCCACTCATGTTCCTGAATCGCCGCAGGTGGTCGATCTCGCAGCACAGGGATTTCCGTTGGCCGGTGGCCGTGTCGATGTGATCGGACGCGATCCGGTTGCGACCATCGTTTACAAGCATGCGGCGCATGTCATCAGCGTGATCGCGCTGCCGCCGGGACAGCGGGTGCCGTCCGATGCCATCGCCGGTTACAATGTGCGAAGCTGGCGCGACGGCGACTTCACCTATGTCGCCATCGCCGATATTTCAAATGACGATCTCGCGGCGTTCGAGCGCGCCTTTGTCGCAGGGCTCGCGCGCTAAGGTTCACACCACCGCTTTCGCAGCCGCGCGTCCAGCATTTCGTCCCGAGAAAAGACAGCCACCGAGGAACGTGCCTTCCAGCGCGCGGTAACCGTGCACGCCGCCGCCGCCGAAGCCTGCCGCTTCACCCACGGCATAAAGTCCCTGAATGATCTCGCCGTCCTGGCCGAACACGCGCGAGTCGAGATCGGTCTCGAAACCGCCGAGCGTTTTGCGCGTCACGATATTGAGTTTCACCGCGATCAGCGGGCCGAAGGCAGGATCGAGAATCTTGTGCGGCTTGGCGGTGCGGATCAGTTTGTCGCCGAGATAGCGCCGCGCATTGTGGATACCCATGACCTGCGTGTCCTTGACGTAAGGATTATCGATCTCACGGTCGCGCGCTTCGATCTGCTGCTTGATCGACTCGTAGTCGATCACGTTCGCACCGCCGAGTTTGTTCATGGCGGCAACGAGGTCGCTCAGATTGTCGCGAACGATGAAGTCTTCGCCTTTGGCCTTGAATGCTTCGACGGGATCGGGCGCGCCCTTGTTGAAGGCGCGGCGGAGGGTCATGCGCCAGCTTTTGCCAGTGAGGTCCGGATTCTGCTCCGAACCCGACAGCGCGAATTCTTTCTTGATGATCGCTTGCGTCAGGATGAACCACGAATAGTCGTGGCCGGTCTTCATGATGTAATCGAGCTGGCCGAGCGTGTCGTAGCCGGGATAGAGCGGCGAGGGCAGGCGCTTGCCGGTGGCGTCGAACCACATCGACGATGGACCGGGTAGAATGCGAATGCCGTGGCCGGGCCAGATCGGGGCCCAGTTGTGAACGCCCTCGACATAATGCCACATGCGGTCGCGGTTGATGAGATGACCGCCCGCAGCTTCTGTGATTCCAATCATGCGGCCGTCCACATGAGCGGGCACGCCGCTGATCATGTGTTTCGGCGGAGTGCCGAGCCGCTTCGGCCAATTCGCGCGCACAAGGTCATGATTGCCGCCGATGCCGCCGGAGGCGACGATCACGGCCTGCGCCTTGAATACGAAGTCTCCGGTCTCGACGCGTGAGCTGCTCTCGCCGCGCAATTCCGATGACGGCTCCAGAACCTTGCCGCTGACGCCTGTGACGGCGCTGCCCGTCTTGTCGAGCGCATCGACCCGATGCCGGAACTTGAAAACAATGCGTCCGGTCTTCATGTGCTCGCGTGCGCGGCGCTCGAACGGCTCCACCACGCCCGGCCCAGTGCCCCAACTCACATGAAAGCGTGGCACCGAGTTGCCATGGCCCATCGCGTCGTAGCCGCCGCGCTCCGCCCAGCCGACCACGGGAAAAATCCGGTGCCCCATCGCTTGTAGCCAACCGCGTTTCTCTCCGGCGGCGAAGGCAACATAGGCTTCGGCCCATTTCCGCGGCCAATGATCCTCATCGCGGTCGAAGCCCGCCGTTCCGAACCAGTCCTGCAAAGCGAGGTCGTAGGAATCCTTGATCTTGAGGCGGCGCTGCTCGGGAGAATCGACCAGAAAAAGTCCGCCGAGGGACCAGAATGCCTGCCCGCCGAGGTTTTGCTCGCCTTCTTGATCGAGGACGATCACGCGCTTGCCGGCATCGGCCAGTTCGTTGGCGGCCACAAGGCCTGAAAGTCCCGCACCGACGACAATGACGTCCGCTTCATTCGCCATTTTTGTTCCCCCAAGGCTTGGCGGGATGAAACGCGGTGCGTGCAGGCGGGTCAATGGAAAATCGCAAGTGCCGCAAGGCAGTCGGCCATTGCCGCTCGGTCATTGGGCGATGCGTTTGTTTCAAACCGGGATGGGCCTGACGCAACTGCAGCAAGCCAGCAACAGTACGACAGAATCCATCGCCGACAGCCCGCGCGATCTGGACAAAATTCCAGACTCGCAACACGCTGAGTGTGCCCCGATCGAGACTCAGGCAGGGGGCGACAGGGCCGGCAATGAAGATCGTGACGGGGTTTTTGGCGGCGGTGCTTCTCCTGATCGGAGTGAGCGCAAGCCATGCCGTTGTTCGCATTTCCGAGGACCGGGGTGGCCGGATCGGAACCTATGTTGACAAGTACGAGGGGCTGAAAAGCTCTGGCGAAACCGTGATGATCGATGGGCTGTGCGCATCGGCCTGCACCATCGTTCTCGGCGCTGTGTCCCGCGACAAGATTTGCGTGACTTCAAAGGCCAGCCTCGGCTTCCACGCCGCCTGGGATTTTGGATCGGCCGGACGCCCCGTGACCAATCTGGAAGCAACACGGATGCTGTACGAGATGTATCCGACTTCTATCCGGAGCTGGATCGCCCGGCGCGGTGGCCTCAAGCCGCGGATGATCTTCCTGCGCGGACGTGAACTGACCAGCATGTACCGTCCCTGCTACATGGACGCGCAGGCTTCGGCTCACACGCGCTGATCCGTCTGGTTTCCTTCAAAGAGCAACTTACGGTGCCGTTTGGCTCCCGGTCATGTGATCGGCCGTGAAGCCACCCGGCTTGCCCGCCTTGGCGGCGCGCTCTATCCCATGTCCCAACAGCTAGCCGCGTGGCGGCATCATCAATTAAGGACCGGATCGAGATGGACAAAACGACCCGCCCACTGGCGGTGATCGCGGCCTTTGCCGGAAGCCTCGCTATTGGCCTTTTGGTGACGCTGTGGCTGCTCGGCGGTCTCGGCACCAGCATCGCGCCTCCGGCCGCCATCGGCGGACCGTTCCGGCTGACCGATCAGGCCGGGCAAACCGTCACCGAGAAAAATCTACTCGGCCGCCCAAGCATCATCTTTTTCGGCTTTACGCATTGTCCGGATGTCTGTCCGACGGCGCTGTTCGAGATGTCGGAGGTACTTCGTGCGATGGGACCGGATGCCGACAAGCTGAATGCCTATTTCGTGTCGGTCGATCCCGAGCGCGACACACAGGCTGCGATGAAAGACTACATTTCGAGTTTCGATCCACGGCTCAAGGGACTGACCGGAAGTCCGGACGATATCGCGAAAATGATCTCAGCCTATCGCGTCTACGCCAAGAAAATCCCGCTCAAGGACGGCGATTACACGATGGATCACACTGCGCTGATCTATCTGATGGATGCGAAGGGCCACTTCGTGCGTCCCTTCAATCTCAAGAGAACACCGGAAGAAGCGGCTGCGGAACTCAAGCGTTACCTGTGAGTCTGTGGCGCGCACGCTCTGTCTGCGGGTGCGCCTGAAGTTGTGTCGCGACGCGTGAGTGACGCGCAAGGCCGTGTTCGGTTTTCTCCCAGTAGTAGGGATCGCGTAGCAACTGATAGAGCGCACGCCACGCCGCCATCGACAGGCACACCCAATAGACCGGCGTCAGGATCAACGCCCAGCTTTCGCGAAGCAGACCCCTGCGCGACAATCCGATAAGTCCGATCACAATGGTCGTAAGATAACCGGCGCCGATCGCTGTGAGATAAAGCCCGACATAAGGCTTCGCGAGGAACGGCGTCACGTTGCTGCTGAAAAGGCCGAGCGTTGTCCGCAGTAGAATTTCCGCCAGCAGAAACGGATGCGCCAGCGCGGTGAGAACATTGCCGCCAACAAGAATGTTGAGTGTGAAAAAACCGCTAGGTCCTGCGCCGCGCCACAATTGCATCGGCGAACGCATGTGAACGCCCCACGTTTGCATAAACCCCTTCATCCAGCGCGAACGCTGCCGCAGCCATGCGCCGAACCGCGAGGGCGCTTCCTCGTAAGTCGTCGAAGGAAACATCACGCAGCGATAGCCTAACCGCGCAAGGCGAAAGCCGAGATCGGCGTCTTCGGTGACGTTGTAGGGATCCCAGCCTCCAGCATCGCGCAGCACCGACGTGCGGAAATGGTTCGACGAACCGCCTAGCGGTAGCGGCATCCGGAAACGCGAAAAGCCCTGCAGAAACACGTCGAACTGTCCGGCATATTCGGCGGTGAACATGCGCGGCAGCCAGCCATCGGCGGTGTTGTCGATGCAAAGGCTGGCTTGCGCGCAGGCAATCTCATTGTCGCTGGGGCGAAAAACATCGAGTGCTGCGCGCAATTGACCTGGCTCTGGCCGGTCCTCGGCGTCGAACACCGTGACGAACGTCCCGCGCGCGAAACTCAAGGCGCAGTTGAGCGCTTTCGGTTTGGTGCGCGGCCCGGCATCCGGCGCGATGATGACCTGCACATGCGGCATCGGCCCGAGCCGTGCAATTGCCGCGCGCGTTTGCAGATCGTCCGGCTCGATCACGAGCTTGATGTCGAGCTTTTCGCGCGGGTAATCGAGAGCGTCGATGAAACGCACCAGCGGCGCAACCGAAGAAGCCTCGCGGTAAAGTGCTGCGATCACCGTATAGACCGGCAACTCGCTGTCAGGCAGTCGCGGCAAAGTTTTTGTTTTCGGGACGGGCGCGATGCTTCCCGCAAGCCGCAGACTCGTGAAAAGCAGAAACCAGATCGCGAGAATGACGCTGACGGCATCCAGCAGCGCCAGCGGCATGAGTGTCAGCAGCGTCACCGGAACGGCGATCCGCTGCAGATAGCGCAACGCGGACTGCCATCGTGGCCGCGTTGAGGACACACGCGGTGCCGCCGACAATCCAGGATAGCGCTCGGCGAGACCATGCGCGGCTTCATGCGCAAGCGCATCGCCGCAGTGATACTGAAGAAACTCTTCGAGCCGTTTGCTGGATGTCAGCCGCATCCGCGCGCGCAATGACGGAAAGCGCGCAAGGTCACGGGTGAGACGGCGCGCCGTATCGCCACGTGGAGCAACAATGAAAACAAGCTCGCCGTTGTCATTGATGGGCAGGAAGCCATGCTGTGCGACGAACTTCAAATCGCTCTGCGGTCGGGAAAAATCGTGGCTGCTGATATGTGCGAAGTCCTCAAACGGGAGTGACAGGTGAGCCGCCAGATAGGCCAGATAGGCTTCTTCGCTAATCACGCCCCACTGGATCAGAACCTGATCGGCACCACAGCCGATGGCGTGGCTGCGGCGTTCGGCCGATAGCAGGAGAGTAGGGGCCAGCACATGGCGCAGGCAATCCAGCTCGACCGCCGGTTCCGGTTTGGGCTGCTTGGAATGGTTGTCGTTATGAGACCGGCGGACCCCGATAAAGCCAGCCAGCATGGCGGTCAGGTGCCGGGCGGACTCCATCAGCCCGGCGGCGCGCTGTGGCCGCGAATCCCGATCTTGCCCGCCGATCCGCCACACCACGGTCATCTGACCGTCACTCCACGCAACAAACGGCACTCGAATCCGCCTGCGGATGGTCTATAAGACGCGCAATTGGACTCCCCTCAAGATGCAACCACAGATGGCGTTTTCCTACAACATCCGAGTGCGTCGCGGCTTCCTCGCAACCGTTGCGTTTGCAACGGTAAGTGCGTGGCTGGTCGCGCTTGCGCCGGTACCGGTTCATGCGCAGACCGCGCCGCCAGCGGCGGCTCCATCGCCTCCGCCGGTGACTGCATCGCAGCCTGCGGCACCACAGGCCGTCCCCGGATTCTGGGACCCGCGCCGTCGTCCCGACCGGCCCGATCTCGCGCGCCTCACCGTGATCCGATTTCTGACCGAGACGGATTATCCGCCGTTCAACTTCACCGGACCCGACGGCAATCCCGCCGGATTCAATGTCGATCTGGCGCGGCTCATCTGCGAAGAAATCAAGGTGGCCTGCACGATTCAGATGCGGCGGTTCGAGACGCTGGTGGATGCCATCAACAGCAACCGCGGCGACGCGGTGATCGCGTCACTGGCAGCGACGCCGCAGCTGCGCGCCAAGCTCGACTTCAGCGATCCGTATTATCGCGCGCCTGCGCGTTTCGTGTCGCGAAAAGATGGCGTGATGGCAGAGGTCCGGCCTGAATACCTGGAAGGGAAAAAAGTCGGCGTCATCGCAGGCTCCGCACACGAGGCCTATCTCAAGACGCTGTTCACCGATGCGCAGGTTGTGGGTCTGGCGAATAACGACGCGGTGCGTCAGGCATTGCGGCGCGGAGAAGTCGATTTCATTTTCGGCGACGCGATCTCGCTGGCGTTCTGGATTAACGGCACGGATTCCGGTGACTGCTGCGCCTTCAGCGGCGGGCCATTTGTCGAGAGCCGTTATTTCGGCGAAGGCATCGGCATCGGCGTGAAGAAGGGCAACGATCTGCTGCGGCAGTCGATCAACTGGGCGATGTTCCGGCTCTGGGAAAAAGGCCGCTTCACTGATTTGTGGCTGCGTTATTTCTCCGTCAGCCCGTTTTAATTCTCCGGTGCAGCCATGACGGCGATGCGAACGGCGAAACTCAAGCGAACTGCCGCAGCTTGTCTTGCGCTGATCGGCTGGGCCGCGCTGGTGCTGCAATATGGTCTGCTGGTTCAGACCACTAGCGCAACCGGCCTCTCGCTAGTGGAAGCTACCATCCGCTTCTTTTCGTTCTTTACGATTCAATCCAATATCCTCGCGTCGCTAGTGCTGACAGCCTTTGTTATCAAGGGCGGTCCCGACGAATGGCTTGTGCATCCGTTCGTGCGCTCGGCGGTCTGCGTTTATATCGCGATGGTCGGCCTGGTTTATGTCGTGCTGCTGCGCCAGCTTTGGGCACCGCAGGGCGCGCAATGGCTTGCGGACGTGATGCTTCACTACGCGATGCCGCTTGGCTATCTCGTGTTCTGGTTCACATGCGTGCGCAAGGCCGGGCTGCGCTGGTACGATCCGCTGCTGTGGCTGATCTATCCGCTGTTCTATCTTGGCTTCATTCTGGTGCGCGGAAAGCTGTCCGGCTTCTACCCGTATCCCTTTATCGACGCCAAGACCTTGGGTTATGCGGGTGTTGCGGCTAATACAGCCGGATTGCTGGTCGTCTGCGCTGCGATCGGCATGGGTCTGGTGATGATCTGCTGGGCGCTGTCGCGCCGCCAGCCGTCCTGAATTGCGCGGAGAGTCTTGATGTCGAGTGAATTGCCTTCAACGCCGAGCGAACTTCGTGCGCTCGCCGAACAATCCAACGCCTGGCCATTCGAACAGGCCAAGCAGATTGTCGCGCGGTTGAAGAAACAGCCAAAGGACGAAGTGCTGTTCGAGACCGGTTACGGTCCGTCGGGCCTGCCGCATATCGGCACATTCGGCGAAGTGGCTCGCACCACCATGGTGCGTCACGCGTTTCGTGTGCTCACCGAAGACAAGATCAAGACCAAGCTGCTTGCGTTTTCCGACGACATGGACGGCCTGCGCAAAGTGCCGGACAATGTGCCGAACAAGGAGATGCTAACCGAGGATCTTGGCAAGCCGCTGACGCAGGTGCGCGATCCGTTCGGCACGCATCCGAGTTTCGGCGAGCACAACAATGCGCGGCTGCGCGCGTTTCTCGATACGTTCGGTTTCGATTATGAGTTTGCGTCCTCGACGCAATACTACAAGTCGGGACGATTCGATGCGACGCTGCTCAAGATGCTGGCGAACATCGATAAGGTGATGGCGATCATGCTGCCGTCGCTGCGCGAAGAGCGTGCTGCGACCTATTCGCCGTTCCTGCCTATTTCTCCCCGGACCGGAATTGTGCTGCAGGTGCCGATCGTGGCGCATGATGCCAAGGCCGGTACGATTTCTTACGACGATCCCGACACGAAAGAGCGCGTCACCGTTCCTGTCACGGGTGGACATTGTAAATTGCAGTGGAAGCCGGACTGGGCGATGCGCTGGGTCGCGCTTGGAGTCGATTATGAAATGGCGGGCAAGGACTTGATCGACTCGGTGAAGCTGTCGAACAAAATCTGTTCGGCGCTCGGCGGCACGCCGCCGGAAGGCTTCAACTACGAACTGTTTCTGGACGACAAGGGCCAGAAGATTTCCAAGTCGAAGGGCAACGGCCTCACCATCGACGAGTGGCTGCGCTATGCCTCGCCGGAATCGCTGTCGTTGTTCATGTACCGCGAGCCGAAAGCGGCCAAGCGGCTATATTTCGATGTCATCCCGCGCAATGTCGATGACTATCAGCAGTTCACCGACGGATATCCGCGTCAGGATGGCAAGCAGCGCCTGAGCAATCCGGTCTGGCACATTCACGCGGGCAAGCCGCCGCTGGCTGAGATGCCGGTGACGTTCCAGTTGCTGTTGACGCTGGTGTCGTCGTCCAACGCCGAGAATGCCGAAACGCTGTGGGGTTTCATCGGCCGCTATCGTCCGGGCGTGACGCCGAAGACGCATCCGAAGCTCGACGACATGGTCGGCTATGCGATCAATTATTATCGCGACTTCGTGGCACCGACGAAAAAATTTCGCGAGCCGAATGAAGGCGAGCGCGTGGCCTTGACCGATCTGCGCAACGCGCTCGCGGGATTGCCGCCGGACGCCTCTGCTGAAGACATTCAGAACGTGGTCTATGAAATCGGCCGCCGCGAGCCGTTTTTGGATCAGGTCAAGAAGGGCAAGGACGGCCGTCCGGGCGTCTCGCTGGACTGGTTCAACATGCTCTATCAGGTGCTGCTCGGTCAGGAGAAAGGCCCGCGCTTCGGATCGTTCGTCGCGGTGTATGGCGTCGCCAATGCGATTGCGATGATCGTCGCGGCGCTGAAGCGGAGCCCGGCCTGATATTTTTCGACTCGGGAGCCACGCATGTCCAAGGTGACGCGCGCGACGAAGATGCTGGAGCAGGCGGGCATCTCATTCACCGTTCACACTTATGACTACGATGGCGACGCCGACCGGATCGGACTGCAGGCCGCGGAAGCGCTCGGCGAGCCTCCATCGCGTGTGCTTAAGTCGCTGATGGCATTGGTGGACGCCAAACCGGTCTGCGTGATCGTTCCTTCGGATCGTGAAGTCTCGATGAAAAAGCTCGCGGCTGCGTGCGGCGGAAAATCCGCGCAGATGATGAAGCCCGCGGATGCGGAGCGCCTCTCGGGCTACAAAGTCGGCGGCATCAGTCCGTTCGGGCAGATGAAACCGCCACGTGCGGTTATTGAAGAGATCGCGATGGCGAACGATTTTGTGTTCATCAATGGTGGACAGCGCGGATTGCAGGTGCGGCTTGATCCACGAGACGCGGCGAAAGTCTTGAACGCCATCGTCGCGCCGCTGGTGGCGTAACTTTACTGGCTCGCCTCCTGCTGCACCGGATTGAGCACTTGCAAATTGTTGACGGCGTCTGCTTGCACCTTTTCGATATAGGGGTGGAAGCTCTCGTTGTAATCCTGAAACGCCAGTTGAAAGTCACCGTTGTTCTTCCGGAATGCCTCCGCCAGCGCGGCGGCGCCGATAATCGCCAGCGATCCGCCCATGCCGGCGGCGGGAGAGGCGCAGTAGGCAGCATCGCCGACGAGGGCCACGCGGCCTCTGGCCCATGACGGCATTTTGATCTGGCAGACTTTGTCGAAATAGAACGAGGTCGAATCCACGACTTTTGCCAGCAATTCAGGAACGATCCCGCCCTCTCCGGCGAATTGTTCGGCAATGATCTGCCGCTGCTGCGCTTCGTCACGGTAGTCGTATGAAATCTCCTTCTCAGAGGAGAAGCCGAGAATGATGTCGGTCTTGTTGTTGTAGGCATTCAGCATGACGAACTTGCCCGCCTCGCTGAACACCTGCGTCGTGTTTTCCCTGATCAGCAGCTCGTTGACGATGGTTATGGAAAAATACTGACCGAGGTAGTGCGTGTATTCAGCTTCGTCTCCGAACCGCAATTTTCTGACGCGCGAATGGATTCCGTCGCAGCCAAATATCAGCGCAAACGACCGTTGTGAGCCGTCCTGAAAGGAAACGCGCACGTCGCTTTCCGTTTCGTTCAGCGATGCGATGCTGTTTCCGAAGACGAATTCCACGCGATCCTTCACGACACCGAAGATGAGATCGAGCAGCGTGTCTCGCTCGATCTCCCAGTTGATCTCGGAAGGAGTGGCTCCCGGCGGGAGCTGGAGGACACCTTCCGTGACACCTTCGAGGTTTGTGCGTTCCGCTTCTTCCATATTCAGGCGGACCGCCTTGATCTGCTCCAGCAGGCCCATGCGGTCCACGATATCCGCAACATCGTCGCCGATATTGACCGGCGTGCCTCCTTTTTTGAGACCGTTCGAAACCTCGATGACCGTTACGTTGTAACCCAGTTGGTTCATCCAATAGGCCGTGGTCAGTCCTGCGAAACTTGCCCCGGAGACGAGAACGTTCCTGTTCGTATCGGCCACACGGCCTTGCGTTGACAAAGCCTCCGTCCGAGAGTGTACGTCAGACATAAATAATCTCACTCTATTTATATACTAAGTACAATAATCTCGGTTTTTGGAGTTTTGTCAATGCCGCCTGATCGCCGGACCCGTAAACGCCTTGCCACCCGGCAGAGTATTTCCGACGCGGCCACCCGCCTCTTCATCGAGCGCGGTTTCGATCATGTGACGGTGGATGAAATCGCGGAGGCTGCCGACGTAGGCCGCATGACCGTCTTCAATCATTTTCCGCGCAAGGAAGACATGTTCTTCGATCGCGACGAAGAAGGCCGCGAGAAGCTGCGTGATGCCTTGCGGCATCGCGATGCGGGCGTCGCGCCTCTCGAAGCCTTACGCCTGCTCGCGCGCCAGGCCGCCTCAACAGACTCGCCCTACGTATTTTTCTCGCCCATCACCCAAAGTTTTGTCGAAACGGTTGAGAAGAGTGCGGCTCTCTTGGCTCGGGCAAGGGAGATACGCGACGAGCTCGTACACGTCGTGAGGATCGCACTCGCTGAAAGCGTGGGAAAAGAGCCTGCCGATACCGGTGCATATCTCGCGGCCAACATGCTGCTGGCGGCATGGAGCGTGGCTTTTATCGAGGCGCACCGCACGTATCGGGAGAGCCAAGATTCCAAAAAGGCAAAATCCATGTTTCTCGCGCTGATCGATAAGGGAAGCAGGGGACTTGAAGCCGCGATGGCAGGCACGCCCTACGCTCAGGCGTCAGTTGACGCCGCGCTGCCAAGCCGTTCTCAAAACAAACAGTCACGAAAGACCAGCTAGCCGCGCGCGTTACTGGCTCGCCCAAACGATGCGCGCGATCCAGTCGACATTCTTGGAGTCGATCACACGGTCCTTGTGTGCCGGATTGAGCGACTGCAGTTCGATCACCTTGGCGGTGCGTCGCTTCAATTCCTTGACCATCACCTCGCCGTCCTTCGTTTTGACGACGACGCGATCGCCACGGCGGATCGGTGAGCCCGGCGAGACGATGATGACGTCGCCGTCGCGATAGGCCGGCTTCATCGAGTCGCCGGAAATTTCCAGCGCATAGGCATGCTCGTCGCTGACCGAAGGAAGCCCGACCTCGTCCCAGCCTTTGCCGACGGGAAAGCCGCCATCGTCGAAATACCCGCCAGTCCCGGCTTCTGCGAAGCCGAGCAGCGGCACGGCCTGAACGGCGCGCGCGGTGTCTTCGATCAGTTGCACGAAAATATCGACGGTGGTGCCGGTGGCGGCTAGCGCCTTGGCGACGGACTCTGTTGAGGGCCAGCGCTCGCGCCCGTCGGACGTGATCCGCTTGGATTTGTTGAAGGTGGTGGGATCGAGACCGGCGCGCTTGGCGAGCGCGGATGGCGATAGCCCCGCGCGGGTGGCAAGGCGGTCGAGCGCATTCCAGATTTGATCGTGCGTGAGCATGGCTTGCCCGGAAAGGTGGCCCAGCCGACCGGACGGGGCAGTGATTTTGTTTGAAGCTTAGGAATTATTACCTCGAAACCCGTGAGTCTGCAATCACCCGCGATTGCGTCAGGCCGCCCTTGAAGTGATGTCGGTGCGCCGATACGGTCTGCGGGACATTCGGCAAGGTCCGAAAAAATCATCAACGATTTCAACGCGTAGTGAGATTGCGAGCCCTTGTCCACGATCTATAAAATTTCCCCGGCATCCCTGTGGCGCGAGGCCGAGCGGCAGGGCGTGTTTCGCGG
>Ga0209023_10002180_pt1 | contig 24875 bp, 24 predicted proteins | sample LakOneMetagenome_FD_187468 | JGI IMG/M metagenome (GOLD analysis project Ga0209023, IMG submission 187468) | Freshwater and sediment microbial communities from Lake Erie, Canada (SPAdes) (version 2) | ecosystem: Environmental > Aquatic > Freshwater > Lentic | place: Lake Erie, Canada... | reverse complement strand
GAACAGCTCCAGCCAGCGATCGAAATGCCGCGCATCAATGGGAAGGGGCAGGTGTTTCGGCATCGGCCGGCCCTGATAGACGCCCGTGGACAGGGCGACGGACGACCAGAACAGCTTCATCTGCGCCAGATGCGGCGCCCAGTCGATGATCCGGTCCGCGAAAATCGGGCCGATCAGGGCGTCGTCGCGGACGCGGGCGTAGAAGCCTTCGACGAACGCGTCGATCACGGCTTCGTCAATGCCCGTTTCGTCCCGCAGGCGCTGGACGGCGGCCTCGCGCCGCGCGGCGGCGCCGGCGGGGTCTTCGATGCGGAGACGGGTTTGCATGACGGCTGGTCTAGCCGCCGCAATCCTATTGGTCGAGGAAGTCGCCGGCGTTGAACGACAGGATGCAGATGGCGTCCCCACCCGTCGCATCGGTCGAGCAGGAATCGACGCCGAACAGGTCGGCCTCGACCTTTGCGGTCGAGCGGAAGATACGGCCGTCACGCTGGAAGGTCGATCCGATCTTCTCGCTCCACGGAATCAGGGCCACGGCGAAGGCGGCGGCCGGCGCACCCGTGCAGGTAAACAGGATATATTCTGCGCCGTCCCCGTTGTCCGCGCGACGATAGGCGTCGGCTGCGGCAGCCTGCTCCAGGCAGGCGGCAAAGAGCCGTGCGTTGGGCGTCGGCGCCTGGGTCGCAACGGCGCTGTAATCCGGGGCTGACGGCGGCCGGTCCGGCGCAGTCGCGCATGCGGCGCAAGCCAGTGTGGAGACGATGGCGAGGGTGATGACGGTCTTCATGGTTGTCTCCTCAACGCCAAGCTTCTCACGCGGCCGTGTTCGACGCCAGACTTGCGCATTGCGGGATTACGACCCATCCTCCTTGTTCTGACGCGTTTTGCAGAAGGTTTGACGATCATGATCATCGCATTGGCCACCGGTTCCGCCCTGTCCGCCATGCTGCTCGTGATCCTCAATGCCAATCAGCCCAAGCCGAAACCCGTCCCCGTCCGCACTCGCGACACTCGACAAGGTCGCCGCTAGGACGCCGGACGGCGCCACCCTTTTCGACAATCTGAGCCTGACGTTCGGGCCTGAGCGCACCGGCGTCGTCGGTCGAAACGGCGCGGGCAAGAGCACGCTGTTGCGTCTGATTTCGGGCGAAGCCGCGCCGGCTGAGGGGGCTGTCGCCCGAGCTGGAACGATCGGCGTGCTGGATCAGCGTTATGAGCCGGCGCCAGACGAAACCGTCGCGCGAACCCTCGGTGTAGAATCTGCGCTGGCTGTTGTGGCGCGGGTTTTGGCGGGGCAGGGAACGGCTGACGATCTGGCCGAGGCTGACTGGACGCTGGAGACTCGTCTTGACGAGGCCTTGCGAGAGATCGGGCTGCCTGACCTGGACCACGAACGCCTGACGTGCAGTCTCAGCGGGGGCGAGCAGACGCGGTTGCGGCTGGCGGGTTTGAAGCTGGCCCAGCCCGATCTGATCCTGCTGGACGAGCCGACCAATCATCTGGATGCGCAGGCGCGGGCGCTGGTCGCCGATGTCATCGCGCGTTGGGACGGCGGGGTCGTGGTGGTCAGCCATGATCGCAACCTGTTGCGCCGCATGGACCGAATTCTTGAAGTGTCGAGCTTGGGTGTCGCCAGCTACGGCGGCGGCTATGACGCCTATGTCGAGCGAAAGGCGCTGGAGGGCGAGGCGGCGACGCGGGATCTGGCCGAAGCCAAGCGCGAACTCGCGCGTACTGGCGCCGAGGCTCAGCAGCGCGCGGAGGCCCAGTCGCGCCGCGACGCCGCCGGCCGTCGCAAGGCCGCCAAGGGCGACATGCCGAAAATCCTGCTGGGCGCCCGGGCCGAGCGCGCTGAAAACACGGGCGGGCGCGGCGGCTTGCTGGCCGAATGTCAGGCCGCGGCCGCGAAGGACGCCTTGGCCTCAGCCCAGGCGCGCGTAGAGCGAACGCGGACGCTGGCGATCCCGATGCCGACGACCGGCCTGCCAACGGGACGGACGGTGCTGACGATGGACCAGGCCGGCTGGGCGACACCCGAGGGGCGGACGATCGTCGGGCCGGTCGACCTGAACCTGGTCGGGCCGGAACGGGTCGCGATCACGGGACCGAACGGCGCGGGCAAGACGACCCTGCTGCGGCTGATCACCGGCGATCTTTCACCGACCACGGGCGCCGTCGATCGGCCTGTGCGTGCGGTGTTGCTGGACCAAGAGGTCAAGATCCTGCACCCGGACGAAACCTTGGTGGAAGCGTGGCGGCGGTTGAACCCTAAAGGGTCGGTCAATGACGCCCAGGCAGCGCTGGCGCGGTTTCTGTTTCGCAATACGGCGGCGCAGCGCCACGTCGGCGACCTGTCAGGCGGGGAGCGGCTGAGGACGGGTCTGGCCTGCGTCATGACAGGCGCGACGCCGCCGCAGTTGCTGGTGTTGGACGAGCCGACCAACCATCTCGACCTGGACGCCATCGCGGCGGTCGAAGAGGCGCTGAACGCCTATGACGGCGCGTTGATCTTGGTGAGCCACGACGTGGATTTCCTTGCGACGCTGAAGATCACGCGCACGATCAAACTCTGAACTCGGTCAGCCCCAGGCCTCGACGGCGCCCTTGCGACGGACCATCGACGGGCTGGACAGTTGGGTGCGCGGCTCGGCTTCGGCCCGGCCGAACAGCCAGCCTTGGCCGTATTCGACGCCCGCCGCCTTGAGCTCGGATGCGACACCGTCGGTCTCGATCATCTCGGCGATGGTTTCCAGCCTCATCGAACGGCACAGTTCGACGATGCTGTGCAGCATGGCCTTGGAGCGTTGGTCGGTCTGGATGTCGCGCACGATGGCCCCGTCGATTTTGACCGAGTCCACCGACAGTTTGCGCAGATAGTCGAAGGCGGCGGCTCCAGCGCCGAAATCGTCGATGCAGACCTTGATGCCGGCTTCGCGCAGCGCGGCAAGGCGACGGTCGGCGGCTTCGATGTCTGCGACGGCGGAGGTTTCGGTCACCTCGACCATCAGGCGACGGCGTTCCTCGGGCGCGCCGGCGGTCATGCGCAGCAGCTGTTCGACGTAGGTGTCGTCCCCCAAGGAGGCGCCCGAGACATTGATCGCCATCTTCAGCAGGCCGGCGCCGGGCTGGCGCATCCGCTTCAGGACCTTCTCCGCCACGGCGAGATCGAACGACTCGATCATGTCCAGCTCTTCGGCCATGCGAATGGCCTCGGCGGGACCGTTGTTGCCGCTGAACCGGGTCAGGGCCTCGAAGTGATGGACCGCTCGGGAGTCCAGATGGACGATGGGCTGATAGTGGACCTGGAACTCGCGCGATTTGACCAGGCTGCGGAAGGTCTCGGCGTCGCGGAAGGTGCGCTTCAGCGAGTCGGCAAAGGCGATCTGTGGATTGGCGAGGCCGTCGCCCTTCAGGCAGCCTTCGATGGCGAACCGCATGGCGCGCAGGACGCACAGGGAATCCGATCCGGGCGGCACGGGCGAGCTGAACGCCTCCGCACCCAGCGACAGGCCTTCGGCGCGACCGGCCTCGACGATTTCGGCGGCGATGTCGCGACGGTCGTTGGCCGGGCGCAGCAGGGCGAAGCGGACGCCGGTGACCTGCGACGCGCTCGACCCTTCGACGGCGGCGGACTGAAGCGTGGCCTCGATGCGGCGGTTCAGACGGTCGGCGGCTTCGCCGGTGACGTTCTCCAACCCGGTGATGTCGAGGAAGGACAGGGCCAGGTCGGGATTGGACTCCAGCACACGCCCGGCGTCGGCCAGGAAATCCTCGGGTTCCAGAAGCGGGCGTGTTTCCAGATCCTCCAGCGCGAATGCCGGGCCTTCGTAGGATATGGCGCAGGAGACGGCCGGCGCCATCTGCGGCAGGACAAAGGCGCGGAACGAGGCACGGCGCACACGGTCGGGACCGGCCGCCACAAGGATCGACGTCGCGGGAATACGCACGCCGGCCTTCATGCCTTGCAGGGCGGTCAGGGTAGAGGCGCCGTCGTGCAGCAGATCGAGCAGGGGACGGCCCGTCCAGGTCGCGCCTGCGTCTTCGCCCGCCACGGCGCCCGCGCCGATCGCAAAGGCGACCACGCCTTTCGGATCCACCTCCACCAGGGTGTCGGCGGAAGCGAAGGCCAGGCCTAGGAGGCGAGTGGTCAGCGTCATGAGGCCATGCTGGCACGCAGTCGCTTAAAAAATAGGCAATGACCCTTAGGACGCGAACCGTGATCGGCGAACGGCGAAGAGGTGTCCCGTTCAGGCCGTTCGGTTCAGGGCGACAGCGCGTCCGTCGCCCAGCGAGGCGCGGCCGTCGGCGGCATAGGCGGAGGCGGGTGTGCGAGCAGCGGTGACCTCCGCCGCGATGGCGCGGACCAGACCCTCGGAAATCTGACGCGCGGCGTCGACTGCGCGGCTGTGACGAGTCAGGACGGCGTCGAACTCACGCGTGGCGTCGACCAGTGTCCTGCGGTCTTCGAGCGGAGCGCCGCTCAGCAGCGCCGGATTGGCCTTCACATGGGCGGAATCGCGCCGGTAGAGATTGGCCATCTCCTGCGTTTCCGACAGACCGGCCGCCACATCCTGAGGACGGCCATCGGCGAAGGCGGCTGTTTCGGCCTTCAGCCGCTCGGTCAGGCGCAAGGTCAAGGTCGTCAACTGACGAACCCGCGCCTGGGCCAGTTCGGTGTCGCTCATGGCCGGCCCTCCTGCATCTTCAGCATTTCGGCCATGACGGTATTACTCAGGCCGATGCCGCCCGCCTTGACCGTGGACTTGGCCATTTCGTCCAGCATGAAGCTGCGCCACGTCGCCTCGCCCTGGCCGCCGCCGAACAGGCCATCGGTCGACAGACCTTCGAACATCGGCTTCAGCATTTGCGAGATGAAGGTGGCCTCGAAGGCCTTGGCGGTTTCCGCGATTTTGTCACGGTTCACGGCCGTGGGCGCGGCCGCCGCAGGGCGCAGCAGATCGGCGGAGACGGTCAGGTCGGTCATGCTCACATCACCTCGATGTCGGCCTGCAGGGCGCCGGCGGCCTTGATGGCCTGCAGGATGCTGATCATGTCGCGCGGGCTGACGCCCAGGGCATTCAGGCCGTTGACCAGGGTGGACAGGTTGGCCCCGCCGCCGACCAGCCGCATCTGGGTGCCCAGATCCTCTTCGACGTTCACCTGGGTCGAGGGCACGACGGCGGTCTGGCCCCGGCTGAAGGGCGCCGGCTGACTAACCTGCGGCTGTTCGTCCACCGATATGGTCAGGTTGCCTTGGGCGATGGCGACGCGAGAGATGCGCACGGCGTCGCCCATGACGATGACGCCGTTGACCTCGTCGATAATGACCTTGGCGGGGGTATCGACGCTGACGGCCAGGTTCTCGATCCGGCTGATGAAGCCCGCCATGCCCAGTTCACCAGGCGCGCGCAGGGCGACGACCGTACCGTTCTCGGCCAAAGCCGACCCCGGATAGGCGGCGTTGACGACGGCGGCGACGCGCTGGGCGGTGGTGAAGTCGGGGTTGCGCAGGTTCAGGCGCACCTCGTTCATATTGGCCATCTGGAAGCCGGTCTCGCGCTCGACCAAGGCGCCCGAAGCGATGCGGCCCGCAGTCGGCACGCCGCGCGTCACCGACGACCCTGAACCGCCAGACGCCGAGACGGCGCCGGTCTGGACCGAGCCTTGCGCCACCGCATAGACCTGACCGTCCGCGCCTTGCAGGCTGGTGACAACCAGCGAACCGCCCAGCAAGCTCTTGGCGTCGCACATGGAGGCGACCGACACGTCGATGCGCGAGCCGGGCGTGGCGAATGCGGGCAGGTCGGCCGTGACCATGACGGCGGCCATATTCTTGGTGTTGGCGTTGGCCCCGCGAATGTTGACGCCCAGCCGCTCGGTCATGCCTTCCAGCGATTGGCGGGTGAAGGGGCAATTTCGTAAGGAATCGCCCGTGCCGTTCAGCCCCATGACCATGCCGTAGCCGACCAACTGGTTGCCGCGCACGCCCTCGACGGCGGCGATGTCCTTGATGCGCGACTGCGACTGGGCCAACGCCGAGGTCGCGCCGCCGGCGACGACGAGCGTCGCGGCGACGGAGGCGATCAGGCGGGCAAGCAGATTTTGCATCGGTCAGGCGTCCACGCAACGTTACGCCGTCATCAGTGCGAGGATCGTGCCGGAGAATTAACGACGTGAATTCAATGTCGGTCGGCCTTTGACGGTCAGAGAAGCGGCAGGATTTGCCGGGGCGTTAACCAAACAGTCATCGCCGGCCGTCATCCATGGTTTCATGACGCGGAGCACCTGCACATGAAGGTTGTCGGCCCCAACGGCGTCAGCACGCCTGCCAGCACACGTCCTACGCGATCCGCCAGCGGCTTCTCACTAGGGCAGACTGCGGCTACCCCTGCGCCTGCTGCAACGACCGCCAGCGCAGCGACGGGCGGGGTTTCTGACGTCTCGGCCTTGATGGCCCTTCAAGGGGTCGAGGGGCCGCTGGAAAAGCGACGTCGCGCGATCCGGCGCGGCAGCGGTCTTCTGGATCGCCTTGACGAAATCAAGCTGGCCCTGCTGAACGGCGACGCCGACGAGGGGGCTCTGGATCGTCTGGCGCGGAGCCTGCGCGAGGAGCGCGCCGCCGACGACGACAAGGACCTGGGCGCCTTGCTGGATCAGATCGACCTGCGCGCCTCAGTCGAACTGGCGAAGGCGGAAATGCGCCGCAACCGCCCCTGATACGAAATAATCGTCTGACATCAGGCGGCTAAGCTTTGGCAGTGAGTGACTTTTGCCACTGTCAGGCGGTTAGTCGCCCTATTTTCATCACGGAATCGAGAACCGCGTTGCCGCGACTCGACGGGCTGATTATACGGCCATCTACGCCACAGGGGGGCGTGTTAGAGAGCGTGAGATCGATGAGCGCCTTGGCGTCCGTTGTGTCCGACGAAACCGGCCCGTATCGGCCGTCTGACAGCGAGCCGTTCATGAACGAACGGCAGCAAGCCTATTTCAAGAAGAAGCTGCTGGCCTGGAAGGATGAGATCCTTCGCGAGTCCAAGGGCACGGTCGTCAATCTGAAGGCCGAGACCGAAAACCACCCCGATCTGGTGGACCGGGCGTCTTCGGAATCCGATCGCGCGCTGGAGTTGCGCACCCGCGACCGCCAACGCAAGTTGATCTCCAAGATCGACGACGCGCTGCGCCGGATCGAGGACGGCTCCTACGGCTACTGCGAGGACACGGGCGAACCCATCAGCCTGGGTCGTCTGGAAGCCCGTCCGACGGCGACCCTGTCGGTCGAAGCCCAGGAACGCCACGAACGCCGCGAACGCGTTCACCGCGACGACTGAGGTTTAAGCCTTCCGCGCCTTGACTTCGCCGGGTTGCGGGGCGACCTAGCCGCCTCGCTTTCGAGGTCGTCTACCCATGTCCGTCAAGGTTCGTTTCGCCCCGTCGCCCACGGGTAAGCTGCACGTCGGCAATGTCCGTACCGCTTTGGTGAATTGGATGTTCGCCAAGGGGCAGGGCGGATCGTTCGTTCTGCGCATCGACGACACCGACCTGGCGCGCTCCACGCCCGAGTTCGAACAGGGGATCGAAGACGACCTGACCTGGCTGGGGATGCCGTGGGACGAGCGCTACAATCAGTCCAAGCGGTTCGATCGCTACGAAGAAGCGGCCGCCAGTTTGAAGGCGTCGGGGCGGCTTTATCCCGCCTATGAAACCGCCGACGAGCTCGACCGTCGGCGCAAGGTGCAACTGTCGCGCGGCCTGCCGCCGATCTATGACCGCGCGGCGCTGGAACTGACCGAAGAGCAGAAGGCCGCTTACGAAGCCGAAGGGCGCCGCCCCCATTGGCGCTTCAAGCTAGACGGCAAGCGCGTCGCCTGGGAAGACCTGGCGCGCGGTCATGCGGAGGTGGACACCGCCTCGATGTCGGACCCGGTGCTGATCCGCGAGGACGGCCTGTTCCTCTACACCCTGCCGTCGGTGATCGACGACATCGACATGGGCATCACCCACATCATCCGGGGCGAGGATCACGTCACCAACACTGGCGCGCAGATCGAAATCTTCGAAGCTCTGGGCGCGACGGTTCCGGGGTTCGCCCACATGCCGTTGCTGGTCGGCGCCGACGGCGCGGCCCTGTCCAAGCGTCTGGGATCGCTGTCGATCAGCGACATGCGCGACCAAGGCTATGAGCCGATCGCAATCACCAGCCACCTCGGCCGGATCGGGACGTCTGATCCGCTGGAAGTCGGCGCCTCGGTCGAGGCTCTGGGTCAGAGCTTCGCCTTCTCCAAGATGGGCCGTTCGCCGGCGCGTTACGATACGGCGGATCTGGACCGGCTTAACGCCCAAGCGCTGCACGTCATGGACTATGAGACGGCGCAGCCGCGTCTTCAGGCTCTCGGCGCCGATCTCGGCGAAGCCTTCTGGAATACGGTGCGGGGCAATCTGACAAAGTTCGCCGACGTCGCGGACATGGCGCAGATCGTCCGTGGTCCGATCCAACCGGTGATCGAAGATGCGACCTTCATTGAAACGGCGCTGCGTCTGCTGCCGGAAGTGATCGACGAGAACGCGTGGTCGGCGTGGACCTCGGCCGTCAAGGCCGAGACGGGCGCCAAGGGCAAGGCGCTGTTCATGCCGCTGCGTCTGGCGCTGACGGGGCAGCAGCACGGGCCGGACATGGCGGCCATGGCGCCGCTGATCGGTCGCGAAACCATCCAGCGGCGTCTGAGAGGTGAGGCGGCCTAAGCCGCCTCACGCATTTTAGGCGTTGCAGACAGCCAGTTCGTCGGCGCTCAGGGCGACGCCCTTGTACGAGAAGGCGGTCACGGGACCGAACTTCTGAACCACGCGACGGCAGGCGCGCGTCGCGGGCTGTTCCGTGCCGCCAGCAGCGGTGCAGGTCGCGCCTTCGCAGGACCAACGAGCGCCGTCGATGATGGTGGCGCGTGCGGGCGCCTTGGCGGCGTCGGCCAGCGTCAGGCTGGTGGCGGCGGGGGCTTGGGCGACCGCAGGGGCGGCGGCGAACAGGGCGGCGGCGATCAGCAGAGCGCGCATTGAAAACTCTCCGAAATGAAGAACGGCGTCATGCCGCTGCGCTCCCATGTCAGTTTTCGATAAAAACTGTCAAGGTGCGCGTAGCGGATTATGAGCGATGATCACTTATCGATGATCATGTTTCAATTGCGGCGCATCGCCGCCGGCCTGAACCTGCGCCATCGCCTCTTCGACGGTTTCGGCGACGGTCCAGGCGTCCAGGAATGACTGCGGCGTCATTCCTTCTGCGACGCTGTGCTTCATCAGCTCGAAGAAGCCGTTCCAGAAGCCGTTCAGGTTAAGGAAGACGACCGGCTTGTGGTGCAGGTCCAGCCGCTTCCAGGACAGCAGCTCCACAACCTCTTCCAGGGTGCCGATGCCGCCGGGCGCCACCACGAAGGCGTCCGACTGATCGTACATCAGCTGTTTGCGTTCGTGCATCGAAGTGACGACGACGGTCTCGACCTCGTCGAACAAGCGTTCGCGGCTGCGCAGGAAAGCCGGCATGATGCCGACGACCCGGCCGCCCGCCTCATGCGCGCCGCGCGCCGAGGCCCCCATCAGGCCCACGCCGCCGCCACCATAGACCAGCCGCCAGCCGGCCTCGGCCGTCACCTTGCCGAACGCATAGGCCGCCTCGGTATAGGTAGGATCGGCGGTCTCGGAGGCGCCGCAGAACAGGCAGACGGAAGAGCCGTCGAACGGCAGGAACGAAACGGGGGGCAGGGACATGGAGCCTCGAAGAAAACGAATAGGCGGCCTGGCCATGGCCAAACCGACGGCGCTCAAGCTAACACAGGCTCGAGCCGCTGGGTCGCCAGTCCTATATCGTAGAGGCGCAGGATGAAACGTCAGATGATGGTCGCGTGTGTCGCGGTCCTGGCTGCCGCAGCCTGTTCCGATCAGCAGGGCGGCGTGGCGGGGCCGACGGGGGCCGACGAGGCCTCGCCCTGGGTTCGCCCGCCCCAGATTGATGGCGTGATGCGCGACGGCGGCGTTCTGGTGCTGCGCGGCGGGGCGGGGCCCAATGCGCGCGTCGTACTGCGTGCGCCGGATACTGCGGCCGTGGCGACGACGGCGGACGGCGCGGGGCGGTTCGAACTGCGACTGCCGCCTTTGAGCGGCGATGTACGCTTCACGCCTGAGGTGCAGGTGGGCGAGGACGCCGCCGTCTCGCCTGAGACGCTGGTGGTGATCCAGGGCGGGGCCGGTCCCGTCGCCCTGATTGCAGCAGGCCAGCCGACTGTCCGGCTCGATGGCAGCGAGGGGCTGGATGCGGTGGATTCGGACGGTGCGACTCTGATGGTGTCAGGCCGGACGAATGGGGCGGCTCCCTCGGTCAATATCAACGGCGCAGATATGGCGCCGACGGCGATCGGGCGCGGCCGCTGGCGGGCCGTCATCGGACAGTCGGGTGCGGCGACGATCACGGTGAATGGAAAGCGCTTCGACTATCCGGGCGCGGGCGCGGCTGCGGGCTTCGTCGTCGAGCGGGCGGGGGCGGGCTGGCGGATCACATGGCCTGTCGAGCCATCCGGGCGTCAGACGACCTGGCTGCCTGACTGAAGGCATTTAACGATCTGGAAACCATTTCGGTTAAGAAATGGGGCCGTCCTCAGGGACACCATCACCGAACCTGCTTGCAGCCCGGCGCCCCCGCCGGGCTTCTTTTTGCCGCCGATCAGCCCTTTCCCGACGTGTCTTCGGCGCCCTCGGTGCGATCGCGGAACAGGGCGGCGCGGGCCAGCAGGATCAAGGTGACCGGCGTTGTGACCGTCAGGAAAAGGCCGATCAGGATTTCGCGGGGCATGAAACGCCGCTCGACGATCGTGAACCAGACGATCGACGCCAGCAGGACCAGCGCCATGCCTAGCGTGGCCCCGAGCGTCGGAGCGTGGACGCGCTCATAGAAGGTCTTCAGCCGAACCAGCCCAACCGCGCCCAGTAGCGAAAGGGCCGACCCGATGACCGCCAGGACGACGACGATGATGGCGGCCCATGCGGGAAGTTCAGCTTGGGTCATTCGATCACCTCGCCACGCATCAGGAACTTGGCCAGCGCCACGGTGGCGGCGAAGCCCAACATGCCGATCACCAGAGCGGCCTCAAAATAAAGCTGGCTGTTGGTGCGGATGCCGAACACCACCACCAGCAGCATGCCGTTCAGATAAAGCGTGTCCATGCCCAGGACGCGATCCTGGGCGCGCGGACCGTGAATGATCCGCCACGCCGCCAGGGCCATGGCGCAGATCAGCATCAGCTGGGCCAGACCCAGGCCCCAGGTCAGCACCGCCGCCGTCATTCGAAAATCTCCATCAGCCGGCGTTCGTAGCGATCCTTGATCAGCCGCACCCAGGTCTCTTCATCCACGAGATCCAGCACGTGCAGCAGCAGACGGCCGGTCGCGGCTTCGTACTCGACCCACAGGGTGCCGGGCGTCGAGGTGATGATGATGGCCAGGACCGCCAGACCGTATCGGTCGCGCAGGTCCAGCGGGATGTGGATGAAGCCGGATGTGCGCTCATGCCGTCGCCGCCCCAGAATGATGTGCGAGACCGCCCAGTTGGAGCGCACGATATCGCCCACGACGTCGATGGCGAGGCGCATGATGGTCATCGGCGCCTTCACCCGCACGCGATCCACGCCCAGCGCCAGCATGATGATCGGCGCCAGCAAGGCCAGCAGCACCGCGAGCGCCAGAGCCGGCGGCGCAACCGAGGCGCTGAGCAGGATCGAGGCGACGAACAGGCCTAGCGACAGGATGGGGTAGGGAAGGACGCGTCTCATCGACCGCCTCCGCCCAGGACCGCGTGGATGTAGCCTTGCGGTTCAGCCAGCCAGGCCGCGGTGTGGTCGGTGTAGATCAACGCGGGACCAGCGAAGATGGCCAGAAACACGCAGGCGCCGAGCAGGGCTGCGACCGCCGTCAGCTCGGCCGCACCCACGACGAACGCCGGCGCGTCCTCGTCGCGGGTCCAGATCGCGCCGACACCGAGACGCGTCAAGCCGATCAAGGCGCCGAGGCTGGATACGGAAAGCACAGCGACCAGCGTCCAGGCCGCCGCATCGCCAACGCCGACCAAGGCGCTGATCATCGACAGTTTTCCGACGAAGCCGGCCAAGGGCGGTAGACCGGCGACCATCAGGGTGCAGATCAGAAAGGCCCCGCCCAGGGCCGCGACGGCCGCCGGAATGACCAGGCCTGGCTCATTGCGCTCTTCGTCGTCGAAGGGATCACGATACTCGTCATCGAAAACAGCGCGCGCCTCGCCGACGTCGGTCTCGCGTCCGCGCTGGAGAATCTCGGCCAGCAAGAACAGGGCTGCGCAGGCCAGGGTTGAGCCAATCAAGTAGAAGAGCGCGCCGCTGAGGGTCGCCGCATCGCCGACGCCAAGGCTGGCCAAAACGGTGCCAGACGAAATCATCACGCCGAACCCGGCGGCGCGCGACAGATCGCGAGAGGCGATCAGGCCGAACGTGCCGAACGCTATGGTCGCCAGTCCGCCGACGAACAGCCAGGTCAGGCCAAATCCGGCGGAGGCGCCCGCGTCGGCGCCGAACAGCAGCAGACTGAGGCGGATGACGACATAGACCCCGACCTTGGACAGGATGGCGAAGACCGCCGCCGCCGGCGCGGTGGCAGCCGAATAGGTCGGGGTCAGCCAGAAGCCCAAGGGCCACATGGCGCACTTGATCAGGAAGGCTGTGCCCAGCACCGCCGCTCCGATATGAAACAGTCCTAGGTCATCTACTGAAACGGTCGCAACCCGCGTCGCAACATCCGCCATGTTCAGCGTGCCGGTCACCCCGTAGATCAGGCTGACGCCGATCAGGAACAGCAAGGACGCCGTCAGATTGACGGCGATATAGATCACGCCCGCCCGCACCCGCGCCTCGCCCGACCCATGCAGGGCCAGTCCGTATGAGGCGGCCAGCATGATTTCGAAAAAGACGAACAGGTTGAACAGGTCGCCGGTCAGCAGGGCGCCGTTCACGCCCATGATCAGAAGCAGGAACAGGGCGTGGAAGCGCGGTCCCGCCCGGTCCCATCGCGCCAGGGCGAAGATCAGCGCGCATCCGCCAAGAACACTGGTCAGCGCGACCATCATCGTCGACAGCCGGTCGGCCACCAGGACAATGCCGTAGGGCGCAGCCCACGATCCGAGGCGATAGACGCGGGCAGTATCCCCGCCGCCCACCGCGCCGTTTGCGCTCTCGTGCAGCAGAACCAAAGCCATGACCAGAATGGCGGCCATAGCGCTCAAGCTAAGCGCCGCCTTCAGCGTTCGGCGACGTTCGTCCAGCAGCAGCATGGCTGAGGCGATGATCATCGGCAGGACGATGGGGCCGATGATCAGATGGGCGTTCCAGTCGATCATGCGTCCGGCTCCTTGCCATCGACATGGTCGTTGCCGGTGATGCCGCGCGCGGCCAGAATGACGACCAGGAACAGCGCCGTCAGGGCGAAGCTGATGACGATCGCGGTCAGGACCAGCGCCTGCGGCGTCGGGTCGGTGTAGCGCGCGGGGTCGGAGACGTCGCCCGCCAGCACGGGCGGCGCGCCCGACCTCAGCCGCCCCATGGCGAAGATGAAGATGTTGACCGCATAGGACAGCAGCGACAGCCCCATGATCACCTGAAAGGTGCGCGGGCGCAGCAGCAGCCAGACACCCGAGGCCGACAACACGCCGATGGCGAGGGCGAGAACCAGCTCCATCATGACGGCTCTCCTTCTTCGGCGTCTCTTTGCTTAGGCTTGCGCAGCGACTGGTGCGCCAGGGCGACGAGGGTCAGGACCGTGGCGCCCACGACCAGAACGACCACGCCCAAGTCGAACAGCACGGCGCTGGCCAAGGGCACGCGGCCCAGGATCGGCAGGTCGGCATACTGGAACCAGGAAGTCAGGAAGGGATAGCCGAACAGCCACGATCCGATCCCGCTGAGGGCGGCGATCACCAGGCCGGCTCCGATCCAGAAGATGGGCCGGATCGCCAGCCGCTCTTCGACCCAGCGGGCGCCCGAGGCCATATATTGCAGGATGAAGGCGATCGACAGGGCCACACCCGCCGCGAAACCGCCGCCCGGCAGGTCATGACCGCGCAGGAACAGGTGAACGGCGAGCAGGATGATGAAGGGGAAGATCCAGCGCATCACCACGCGGGGGATCAGCATGGTCTCCTTCAGCGTGTCGCCCTCCGATCGCGTCTCATGATCGCGGTCTGAGGCATCCTGCACGCTCTGCTGGCTGGGATTGGACAGGGTGTCGTCGGCGGGACGGAAGCGGCGCAGCAGGGCGAAGATCGTCAGACCGACAATGCCCAGAACCGTGATCTCTCCAAAGGTGTCGAAGGCGCGGAAGTCGACCAGGATGACGTTGACGATGTTGCGACCGCCCGCGTCCTTGTAGGCGTGTTCGACGAAGAAGCGCGAAATCCCCTCGATCGATGGTCGCGTCATGACGGCGTAGGAAATGGCCGCCAAGGACGCGCCGACGGCGGCGGCGATGATCAGGTCGATACGGCGGCGGCGGCGAGACCGCTTCTCCATGGCCTGTGGCAGGCGAATGGTCTCCAGCCGTTTCGGCAGCCAGCGCAGACCCAGCAGCAGCAGGACGGTGGTCACGACCTCGACCAGCAACTGGGTCACGGCCAGATCCGGCGCCGACAGCCAGACGAAGGACAGGCAACTGGCCAGACCTGCGCCGCCCATTAGAACGACGGCGGCAAGCCGGTGATATTTCGCCTGCCATGCCGCCGCGACTGCACAGCTGGCGCCGACCAGCCAAAGACCGGCGAAGGCCCAGTTGGACAGGGTGAATGTCGGCATGATCGGGCGGATGACCAATCCTGCGCCGATCGCCGCCAGCCCGCCCGCCAGCAGGGCGACCAAGACGATGGCCCTCAGCTGTGCCTGTTGTCGTGTGGCCCCCAACAGGCGAACCATCGCCTCCGACCCCTTGAACAGGCCGGTCATGGTTCGCTCGAACAACCAGCCGCCGTTCAGACGCTTCCAGCCCCACGGTCCGCCGCGCGGGTTGGCGTTGATGCGTTTGCCGAAGACGACATAAAGACCCACGCCGCCGGCGAGGGCGATAAGGCTCAGCACCAGCGGCAGGTTGAATCCGTGCCACAGGGCCAGACTGTAATAGGGCAGGTCAAAGCCCAGCACCGAAACGGCGGCGCTCTTCAGGAACGGTCCCACTGTCACAGCCGGGAAGATGCCGACGACCAGACACAGGGCGACCAGCACCTCGACGGGGCGACGCATCCAGGCGGGCGGCTCGTGCGGGATGCGATCCAGCTCGGTCGGAGGCGGGCCGAAGAAGGTCGCGTGGATAAACCGGAGTGAATACAGAACACTGAAGGCGCTGGCCAAGGTGGCCAGGGCGGGCAGCAGCATGTTCAGGCCGTGCGTATGGGCGCTGGCCACCGCCTCGGCCAGGAACATTTCCTTGGACAGGAAGCCGTTCAACAGGGGCACGCCCGCCATCGCGGCTGCGGCCACCATAGCCAGGGTCGCCGTGAAGGGCATGAAGCGGAAAAGACCGCTGAGCTTGCGCATATCCCGCGTGCCGGCCTCGTGGTCGATGATGCCGGCGGCCATGAAGAGCGACGCCTTGAAGGTGGCGTGGTTCACCGTGTGGAAGATGGCCGCGATACAGGCCAACGGACTGCCTAATCCCAGCAGCAGCACGATCAGGCCCAGATGGCTGATCGTCGAATAGGCCAGCAGGCCTTTGAGATCATGCTGGAAGATGGCGCACCAGGCGCCGAGCAGCAGCGTCGCCAGACCCATGCCGCCGACGATCAGATACCAGCTCTCAGACCCCGCCAGGACGGGCCAGAAGCGGATCAGCAGGAAGATCCCCGCCTTCACCATGGTCGCGGAGTGCAGATAGGCGCTGACCGGCGTCGGCGCGGCCATGGCGCGGGGCAGCCAGAAGTGGAACGGAAACTGCGCGCTCTTGGTCATCGCGCCGAGCAGCAGCAGAATCAGCGCGGGCAGATACAGCGGGCTGGTCTGGATCGCCTCGCGCGACGCCAAGACGACATCGAGGTCGTAGCTGCCGACGATCCGCCCGATCAGGATCATCCCGACCAGCAGGGCGATGCCGCCCATGGCCGTCACCGTCAGCGCCATTCGCGACCCTTCGCGCGCGGCGGGGTTCTGGTGCCAATAGCCGATCAGAAGGAAGGAAAAGAGGCTGGTCAGCTCCCAGAATACGACCAGCTGAATCAGATTGCCCGACAGCACCACGCCTTGCATCGCGCCCATGAAGGCCAGCAGGAAGGAGAAGAACCGCGGCACCGGATCCTTCGGCGACATGTAGTAGCGGGCATACAGCACCACCAAGGCGCCGATCCCCAGGATCAGGGCGCTGAACAGCCACGACAGTCCATCCAGTCGCAGCACCAGATTGACGCCCAGCGACGGCAGCCACGGGATCTCGTAGCGCAGCGTCTCCCCGTCCTGGAACATCGGCCATAGCGCAGCCAGACACCCCAGGCTGACCAAGGCCACGATCCAGGACAAGATGGCGGCCGAGGTGCGTGCGTGACGCGGCAAGCCGGACGCGACGATGGCGCCAAGGAACGGCAGGACCAGGATGACGACGAAAAGGAAGCTGATGGACATCGAGGCGGGGCGTCTCTCCTGGATCGTGAGGGATAGCTTTGCCAACGCTCAAGGTTGGCCAAGGTTCGCTTTGATCTACGGACAGGGGCGGTGTGCGTCAAAGCGACACCAGATCGCGGCACGTCCGCGCCCAGCAGCTCGGTCGTCGTGCGAGAAGGATCAGGTATTATGGAAAATTTTTGACCTAACGCCTTGTCTGGCCTCAGTCTTTACCCCGAGTGGCTCCGCAGGTAGGATTCGAACCTACGACCAGCCGATTAACAGTCGGCTGCTCTACCACTGAGCTACTGCGGAACATCTGCTCGGGAGGCGGGCGTATAGCAGCGGCTGTTCCGATCTTGCAATGGGAAAACGAGCCAATCGAAACGATATTTATCGACGATCCCGCAGACCCGCGTGTTGCGGCCTATCGCGATATCCGAGAGCGCGATCTGACGGGTCGTCAAGGACTGTTCATCGCGGAAGGGGAGGTCGTGGTGCGTGGACTGGCGTCGACGGCGTCGCGCTGCCGGCCCCTGTCGCTGCTGCTGGCGGAAAAGCGCGTTGCGGCCTTGGGCGATGTCATCACGTCTCTGGCGCCCGCGACGCCCGTCTATGTTGCGGGCCAAGCCGTGCTGGACCGAATCGCGGGTTTCGAACTGCATCGGGGCATTCTGGCCTTGGGCCAAAAGCCCGAGCCGCTGTCGCTGGACAAAGTGCTGGCGGATATCGGGTCGCAGGACGTGTTCGTCGTGGCCAGCGGGATCGGCAACCACGACAATGTCGGCGGCTTGTTCAGGAACGCCGCCGCGTTCGGCGCCACGGCGGTGCTGCTTGATCCGACCTGCTGCGACCCCTTTTACCGCAAGGCGATTCGCGTTTCGGTCGGCGCGGTGCTGCGCACGCCGTTCGTCGTGGCCGGCGCGACAGACATTATCGAGGCCCTGCAGCGGGCCGGCGTCGAGGTGTTGGCGCTGACGCCTTCGGCGACCGAGCGGCTTTCGGACTACAGGCGCGCCGGACCGGTCGCTCTGATGCTGGGGTCGGAAGGTCCGGGGCTGCCCAAGGATTTGATCGACCGTTGCCGGCCGATCGGCATCGCTATGGCGGGCGGGTTCGATTCGCTGAATGTCGCGGCGACGAGTGCGGTTGCGCTTCATCATCTGACGACGACGCCGCTTGCTGGAAGCTGAAAACGCGAAGGCCGCCCCGAGGGGCGGCCTTCGTCCGTATCGTCGCGATGGAGGCCTGACCGGGAATCGAACCCGGGTGCAAGGATTTGCAGTCCTCTGCGTCACCACTCCGCCATCAGGCCGCTTTTTGTCCCCGATTTCTCGGGGGCGGTCATCGCGAGGGGCGTTCGCTATCAGATCGGATTGTCCGCTGCAACGCACGGACCTATAAGCGCGCGAGATTTCCTCCCGGATTATCGTTGAAGGCTGCCTACAGATGGATTTCACCGCAGAGCGCAAGGCCATGGTCGACTCGCAGGTGCGAGTGAACGACGTGACGGATCGCGCGATTCACCTGGCCATGATGGCTGTGCCGCGTGAGAAATTCTGCGCGCCTGATCGCGCCTTCGCCGCCTATTCCGAAGAATCGGTGATGATCGCGGGCGAGCGCCGCCTGATGCCTGCGCGCGACGTCGCCAAGCTGCTGCAAGCGGCCGATGCACGCGAAGGCGAGAAGGCCCTGGCGATCGCCGCGCCCTATGCCGCCGCCCTGCTGGCCCGTATGGGTGTCAGTGTCACGGCTCAGGAGTCGGACGAGGCCGTTTTCGCCGTGGTCGGCGAGGCCCTGTCCGAAGCGGGCGTAACCACGGTCGTCGCGCCGTTGGCTCAGCCGAGCGGCGAAGGATGGGATCTGATCATTTCCGAAGGCGGCGTCGAGAGCCTGCCCGAATCGTGGGGCGCGGCTCTGCGTCCCGGCGGCCGGATCGTCGTGGTCGAACGCCGCGGCGCCATCGGCAAGGCGGCCCTGTATGTTCAGACGCGCGAAGGGCTGTCGCGCCGCGAGCTGTTTGATTCGTCGCCTGCGGTCCTTGCCGAGCTGAAGCCGGCCCCCACTTTCGCGCTGTAAGATCAAAGAGACGAGCGGTTGCGACGGAAATCCCGCTCGCAACCGTGAAGAAAACTTAACTGGCGTGTGGTTCGGTCAGGCCGCAGTTACGCTTGAGAAAACATTCGGGCGTTCTTCGGAGCGTCACGCAAGGACGGACAATGTTGAAACGCTCGCGTGTGCTGGCTTCGGCCGCTGTGGTCGCTGTGATGACCGGTCTGGGCGCGCCGGCCTGGGCCGAGACGCTGCAGGACGCCATCGCCCTGGCCTATCGGACCAATCCCAACCTGCTGGCCCAACGCGCCAACCAGCGTGCGCTGGACGAGACGGTGGTCCAGGCGCGGTCGGGCCTGCGCCCGACCATCGGCGCCTCGGCCGGCGTCGACTATACCCGCAGCGACTTCCCCGCCGTGACCCAGTTCGTCGACACGAACGGCGACGGCATACCCGATACCCAGGTCAAGACCTCGTCGTCCGAAACTGAAGGCGCCAATGTCGGCGTCAGCGTCAGCCAGAATGTCTGGACTGCCGGTCGCACCTCGCGCGCCATCGACCAGGCGCGCGCCAGCGTCCTGGCCGGCCGCGAGAACCTGCGTGAGATCGAACAGTCGGTCATGCTGTCGGTGATCCAGGCCTATGTGAACGTCACCCGCGACATGGAAATCCTGCGTATCCGTCAGGAGAACCTGACGGTGCTGCAACGCCAGCTGGAAGAAACCAGCGCCCGTTTCGAGGTCGGCGAGATCACCCGCACCGACGTGGCCCAGGCCGAAGCCTCGCAGGCGCAGTCTGAAGCCGACCTGGCGAACGCCCAGGCCCAGCTTTCCACGTCGCGCGCCGCCTATGCCGCCGTCGTCGGCCAGTCGCCGGCCGATCTGGAAGCCGCGCCGGTCCTGCCGGAAGTGCCCAGCGACTTCGACGTCGCCATCGAGACGGCGTTGCAGCGCAATCCCGCTGTCCTGGCCGCGACCTATCAACTGCAAAGCGCCGAGGCCGCCGTCGCGGCCGCCCGTTCGGAATATCTGCCGTCGGTGCGCGCCACCGCCTCCTATGGCGGATCGACCAACGATCTGGGCGACCTGGGCGAACTGGCCGATCGCCGCAGCTTCACGGCTGGCGCGACCCTGTCCGTGCCGCTGTTCACCGGCGGTCTGAATCGCTCGCGCGTCGCCCAGGCTTTGGAGCGCGCCAACGCGGCCCAGATCGGCATTGAGGGCGAGCGCCGCACCGTGCTGCAGAATGTCAGCTCGGCCTATGCCCAGGTGCTCTCGACCCGCGCCACGGTCGCGGCCGGCACGGAAGCCGTTCGCGCAGCATCGGTCGCGGCCGAAGGCGTGCGGCAGGAAGCTCAGGTCGGCCTGCGCACCACGCTTGACGTGTTGAACCAGGAACTAGCGCTTCGGAATGCCCAGACTTCGGTCGCCAGCGCCCGCGCCGCTGAATATGTCGCCCGCGCCTCGCTGCTGGCCGCCATGGGACAGTTGGAAGGCCCGGCGCTGAACCCGACGATCGAGGCCTATGATCCCGCTGCGAACTACGACCAGGTCAAGGGACGCGGCGGCCTGCCGTGGGACGGCGTGATCGAGACGCTGGACCGCGTGGCCTCGCCGCCGATCGTGACCACGCCGGACACCGCCGACGCGCCGATCGACGCTCAGCTCAAGGGCGAGGTTGTGCGCACGGCGCCGCAGAACTGACCGCGTCGAATACGGACGGAAACCGCCCGTTGATTCCGACGGGCGAAGATGCGACGACAAGGCACAGGTTTCGAGCGATCCGTCGTTCGGCGCCCACCCCTTCTACCCAGGCCTCGCCCAAGGTTGCGCCATGACCGATCAGTCCGCCCAGGAACCGACCATGGAAGAGATTCTGGCGTCGATTCGCCGGATCATCTCCGAAGACGAGGCCCCGGCCGAGACGCCGGCGGCCGCGATGCCGGAAGCCACGCCTGAGCCGGTTCCCGAACCGATCGCGGCCGAAACCGTCTTCGCCGCCCCGGTCGAGCCGACGCCGGAACCCGCCGCCGTCGAAGACGACGTGCTGGAACTGACCGACCGCTATGAAGCGCCGGCCGAGACCATCGGCGACCTGGACGTGGTAGAGCATTCGCCCGCGCCCTATCAGCCCGAGCCTGAACCCGCGCCGGCTTACGAATCGGCTCCCGAGTCGGCCCCGGCCTATGACACTCTGGTCGGCGACAGTGCCGCCGCCAGCGCGGCCTCGGCCTTTGCGGGCCTGGCCGCCAGCTTCAAGAAGCCTGAGCCGGCTCCGTCGGCCTCGGGCGACCTGCCCTTCGTCAGCGGCAACACGGTCGAGGCCATGGTCGCCGAGATGCTGCGCCCGCTTTTGAAGGACTGGCTGGACAACAACCTGCCCGGCATTGTCCAAGCGGCGGTACAAAAGGAAGTCGAACGCATCGCGCGCAGCGCCTAGCCCTTCGCTTCAGCCCAGACTAATCCGAGGGGCGGCTCCTGAAGGGGCCGCCCTTTCGCATTTTGCAAAAGACCTATTCCGATGCTTGAGAAGACCTTCGAACCCCAGGCCGCCGAGCCCCGCCTTTACGCCCAGTGGGAAGAGAGCGGCTTGTTCGCGCCCCGCACCGACGGCGCCGCAGAGGCCTATTCGATCGTCATTCCGCCGCCCAACGTGACCGGCAGCCTGCATATCGGCCATGCGCTGAACAATACGCTGCAGGACATCCTGGCCCGCTATCACCGGATGAAGGGCAAGGCGGTGCTGTGGCTGCCGGGCACGGACCACGCCGGCATCGCCACCCAGATGGTGGTCGAGCGTCAACTGGCCGCCGCCAGCAATGTGGGGCGTCGCGACATGGGCCGCGACGCCTTCATCGAAAAAATCTGGGAGTGGAAGGCCGAAAGCGGCGGGACCATCGTGCGTCAGCTGCGCCGCCTCGGCGCATCGTGCGACTGGTCGCGCGAGCGGTTCACCCTGGACGAGGGGCTAAACGCCGCCGTCCGCAAGGTCTTCGTGCAACTGCATAAGGAAGGCCTGATCTATCGCGACAAGCGGCTGGTGAACTGGGACCCGCACTTTCAGACCGCCATCTCTGACCTGGAGGTCGAGCAGCGCGAGGTGGACGGCGCCTACTGGCATTTCGCTTATCCGCTGGCGGACGAGGAAACATACGAACACCCGGTGATCTTCGACGACGAAGGCAATGCGACGGAGTGGGAGACGCGAAACTTCATCGTCGTCGCCACGACGCGGCCTGAGACGATGCTGGGCGATACCGGCGTGGCCGTGCATCCGAATGACGAGCGTTACGCAGCCATCGTCGGCAAATCGGTTATCCTCCCGATCACCGGGCGCCGTATCCCGATTGTCGCCGACGAATACGCCGACCCGACCAAGGGCTCGGGCGCGGTGAAGATCACGCCGGCGCACGACTTCAACGACTTCCAAGTCGGAAAGCGGGCGGGCCTGCCGGCCATTAACGTAATGGACGCATTCGGTCGGATACTGAACTTTGACGCAGCCTACAAGGGCGTCGACGCCGAGGGGCGGACAACAGAAGACTTCGAGATTTTGCGTTTGGTCGAGAGCTTCCCGGATTTCGCGGGCCTCGACCGCTTCGCCGCGCGCAAGGCCATCGTCGCCCGCGCCGAGGAAGAGGGCTGGCTGCGCGAGATCGAGAAGACCAAACACGTCGTGCCGCACGGCGACCGCTCTGGCGTGGTGATCGAGCCGTGGCTGACGGACCAGTGGTACGTCGACGCCAAGGTCCTGGCCCAGCCCGCGCTGAAGGCGGTGGAGCAGGGCGATACTGTGTTCGAGCCCAAGTCCTACGAGAAGATCTATTTCGAATGGCTGCGCAACATCGAGCCGTGGTGCATCTCACGCCAGCTCTGGTGGGGGCACCGCATTCCGGCCTGGTATGGCCCGAATGGCGAAATCTATGTGGCTGAAACGGAAGAGGACGCCCGCGAACAGGCGATGGCGGACTATGATTCCGAGGTCGCCCTGACCCAGGACGAGGACGTTCTGGATACCTGGTTCTCCTCGGCCCTGTGGCCCTTCTCGACCATGGGTTGGCCCGAGAAGACCGAGGATCTGGAGCGGTTCTATCCGACCAGCGACCTGGTCACGGCGGCGGACATCATCTTCTTCTGGGTCGCCCGGATGATGATGATGGGCCAGCACTTCATGGGCGAGGTCCCGTTCAAGCGCGTCATCATCAATGGCCTCGTCCGCGACGAGAAGGGCCAGAAGATGAGCAAATCCAAGGGGAACGTCATCGACCCTCTGGGCATCATCGACGAGCTGGGCGCCGATCCGCTGCGCTTCACCATGGCGATCCTGTCGGGTACTCGCGACATCAAACTGTCGAAACAGCGGATCGAGGGTTACCGCAACTTCGGCACCAAACTGTGGAACGCCGCGCGCTTCAGCCAGATGAACGAGGCGCGCCGGATCGAGGGCTTCGATCCCGCGAGCGTCGGCCAGACAATCAACCGTTGGATCCGCGGCGAGCTGACCAAGGCCGAACGCGCCGTGTCCGAGGCCATCGAGGGCGGACGCTTCGACGATGCGGCGGGCGCCCTGTATCGCTTCGTCTGGAATGTATTCTGCGACTGGTATCTGGAACTGGCCAAACCGGTGTTCCAGGGCGCCGATGAAGCCGCCAAGGCCGAGACGCGCGCGATGACCGCATGGACGCTGGATCAGACGCTGAAGCTGCTGCATCCGGTCATGCCCTTCGTCACCGAGGAACTGTGGGCCGAACTGGGCAAGGAGGGGGCACCCCGCGATTTGGCGCGCGACGGCTTGCTGATCGGCGCCGAGTGGCCGGTGCTGCCGGACGCCTTCATCGACGCCTCGGCCGAGGCCGAGATCGGCTGGCTGGTCGATCTGGTGGGCGAGATTCGCGGTCTGCGCGCCGAAATGAACGTGCCGCCGTCGGCCAAGCCGCCGCTGGCCTTTGTCGCGCCCGACGCCGTGACGGCCGAGCGGATGGCCCGCCATCGCGATCTGATCCTGACCCTGGGTCGTGTGTCCGAGGTCGGCTCGGCTGACGCGGCGCCGACAGGGGCCGTGACCTTCGTATCCGGCGGCTCGACCATCGCCTTGTCCTTGGCGGGCATCATCGATCTGACCGCCGAACGGGCCCGTCTGGAGAAGGAAATCGCCGCCTTAGACAGCGACATCGGTCATGTGAACAAGAAGCTGGGCAACCCCAACTTCGTGTCTCGCGCGGCGCCGGAAGTCGTCGACGAACAGCGCACCAAGCTGGGCGAGGCCGAGGCAGGCAAGGTCAAGCTACAGGCGGCGCTGGCGCGTCTGGCGTCGCTTTGACGCCCCGATGAAAGCACGGCCGTGAAGACGCGGATTGATCAGCTTCTGGTCGCACGCGGCCTGTTTGACAGCCGCTCGCAAGCGCGCGCCGCGATCGTGGCGGGGCTGGTTCTGGCCGACGGCGTGATCGTGCGGAAGGCGTCCGAACAGTTCTCGGATGACATCGCGCTGGAGGCCCAACCCGCCCACCCTTGGGTCGGACGCGGGGCGCTGAAGCTGGACCACGCCCTGACCCTATGGCCCGTTCTCGTGGAGGGCAGGGTGGCGCTGGATGTCGGCGCATCGACGGGCGGCTTTACCGAGGTTCTGCTGAACCGCGGCGCGGCCAAGGTGTTCGCCGTCGACGTCGGCTTCGGCCAGATGCACGCACGGGTGTCGTCCGATCCACGCGTGATCAATCTGGAGCGCACCGATGCGCGCGACCTCACGCCTGATGTGATCCCGCAGCCGCCGTCGCTGGTCGTCTGCGACGCCAGTTTCATCAGCCTGATCAAAGTGCTGCCAGTCGCTCTCGATCTGGCGACGCCCGGCGCGGATCTGGTCACCTTGGTCAAGCCGCAGTTCGAGGCCGATGGCCCGGGCGGCGGCAAGAAGGGCGTGATCAAGGATGCGAGGGCGCATGCGGCGGCCGTGGAGCGCGTGCGCGACTGGCTGGAAGCGTTGGGTTGGGCGGTTCAGGCGACAACCGAAAGTCCGATCACCGGTGGCGACGGCAATCTTGAGTTCCTGCTCTGGGCAAAGAAGCCGGGCTAGGGCCGTAACCCCCAAAACGGGCTCAAGTAGGCCAACGGCCGATAGCCCCAAAACGGGCTCAAGTAGGCCAACGGCCGATAGCCCCAAAACGGGCTCAAGTAGGCCAAC
>Ga0209023_10002179_pt1 | contig 24878 bp, 29 predicted proteins | sample LakOneMetagenome_FD_187468 | JGI IMG/M metagenome (GOLD analysis project Ga0209023, IMG submission 187468) | Freshwater and sediment microbial communities from Lake Erie, Canada (SPAdes) (version 2) | ecosystem: Environmental > Aquatic > Freshwater > Lentic | place: Lake Erie, Canada... | reverse complement strand
ATGATGGGGGGCAAATGCGGAGGAGGCGCGTTCGTCGACAAGACTTTTGAAGATCAACTACACGGGGCTTGTAAAGGTTGTAACTTCCTGGTCGAGAGCGAAGGCGTGATGGTTTGCGAGGTGCTGGACGGGCGAGACAAAACGATCTATTGCCCCGAGCTACAAGAGTTCTTGCGGTACGAAAGCATCCGACTATACGGCGTGAACGCTGACGCGAAAATCGAGAATCCGAAGTGGAGGAAAAAGAAATGAGCCAGTGGGGCAACAACAAGAGCATCGAGATCGACGGATTCATCATCCAGGCGTCTCCGGTCGTCAGTAGTCCTCCCTTCCAGCCGATCATCGTTGACTCGCTCATCGAGTCGGTGTTGATAAACAACATTAGCCCGGCCACCGATGGAGATGCGAAGGCCAGGATCAAGGCTGTCGAGTATTTCAACCGCTTCGTGGGGAAACCGTATCGCGATTGGCTCGCTCTTCCCGATTTCAATGTCGGGATTCCCGAACGCGGCGTCGGCATGTCTCCTGCGCACGGCGCGGACTACGGCTTACCGCAAGAACTCACCGAAGAAGCGCTCACCGCTGCGCAGCGCGCGGACGGCGACAACGGCGACACGTCTTGGTGGCGCGACTACGGCCCCGGCTATCGGTTGCGCCGGATGTGGCCGGCTATCGTCGACTCGCTCAAGTTCGGCCAGACCCACACGGGGAGGTTCAAGAGCGGCGGCTACACCAACGCGTACACGATCACCCAACATCTCGCCGAACATCTCCCGCCGAAGCACAAGGCCGACTGCCGGTTTTGCGTCGAGGAGACGAGCCTGCGTGTCGTGACGCGAGAGTTTACGATAGACGAACTCGCCGAAGCCCATGACGCCGGAAATGTTCTCCAGCGCGTATGCCATGCGCGCGCAGTGCGTGCCGGTTGGTGGCATTGCCCGGTGACAGGCGAAGCATCCTCGCCGGACTACATTCGCAACACCCTCATCCCGCAAAAGCTGTTGCTGATCCACAGTGAGATCAGCGAAGCGTGCGAAGCCGACCGTAAGGGCCTGAATGATTCGCACCTGACGCACCGCAACGGCGTCGAGGTCGAACTTGCAGATGCCGCAATCCGTATCTTCGACCTGGCCGGTGCCCTCGGTTTCGATCTAGGTGCAGCCATCGCCGAAAAGATGGAGTTCAATGCAGCGCGTCAAGACCACACGCTTGCCGCACGCGCTGAAGCTAACGGCAAGCGCTACTGAAACCACAGGGAGATACCGTCATGCGTTCCATGCTCTTCACACTGCTGCTCGCGCTGTCCTTCGCTGCTCCGGCCGCGCCGCCGTACGAATACGCCACCGTACCGGGTGCAACCTGCAAGACCGCAGGCGTCACGCCGAGCACGCAACTCGACGTGCGCGCCATCGGTGCCCGCAACCTGTCAACGTCGGCTGGCGTGTTCGTCGTCTGTCCGTTCGCGCTGACGCCCACGCCCATTGAAGGTGGCGTCGTCACCGAACTCAACCTCACCACCGCGACGCTCGACGGCAAGGCGCATTCCATCGCCTGCACTGCTGTCATCGGCTCGCTCGTGCGTTACGTCCCGCCGGTCTACTCGACCAAGACCATCGACGTCGGCCCTTCCGAAGTGACGATCACCTGGACCGCGAGCGACTTCGGCGGCGCAGGCTCGGGCATCCAGGGCAGCGCGTGGGCGACGATCACATGCAACGTGCCCCCGCAGACCTCGATCAACCTGCTCTACGCCAAGCTCAACCCGGCGATCCAATAGCCGTTGTACGGCGACGCCAGGCTCCTCCCCCGCTGGCGTCGCCCCCTTCCGAGGACACCTCCATGCACGTCTACATCGCAACGATGTTTTGGGTCGGCATCATTGGCGTGATCTTGCGCGCGGCCAACCTGGTCGGCGATCATCCACGCCCGCAGAAGCCGGTCAACGTCGGCACCGACGTCTTCAGCTTCATCGTGTCGGTCTTGCTGCTCGCGTGGGTCTCGATTCTCTACTTCGGCAACGTGTCGTGATCCGCGCGCTCTTCCATCCGGGCCGCGTGCAAAAGCAGCACGAGCGCGTGGTCAAGGCGATGAAGGCCCATGCGCGTGCTGCCGGCGACGCCGTGTTCGAGCGCACGATGGCCGACTTCTACACGCAACGCGTGCTCGCCATCGACCCGCACGTCGACTGGAACGGGTTTGCCGAGGTCAAGCAGAAGCAAGTCGACCACCAAACCGACTGCCTGGCCTACGAGAAGCGCGCCGAGATCGCGCTGGCGAAGCTACGCGCGGAGGAAGAACGCTACGCCAAGCTGCGACAGGCCGGATGATGGACGCATGGCTGGCAGAGGCGAGCGTGTGCCCGCCTTACCCCTACTACCGACAGTTCTACAAACCGTGGAGTGGAACCGTGCAAAAAGAATTGCTGTATCGCGGCTTCAAGATCGTCGCGCAGGAGTACGAGGGCGCGTTCGACAAGTCGGACACGATGGGCTTCGATGTGCCGGCCGCGTTCGTGGTCCTCGACGCCGACTTCGACGAGCCGGTGCTGCCTTTCACGCAGCATTGGTTCTGGAGCCCAGGCGACGCGAAGAGCGCCATCGATTTCCACCTGTGGTTCAAGACGGTCAACACGTCGAAGTGGCCGACGAGTGCAGCGCACGAGTTCAACGCGATGCTGTTCTACCGTCGACGTCCTGCGGCCGTCTTCGCTGCGGTCCACGACCTCCACAAGATCATCGCTGAAGCCCGCGACTTCGACGAGAACCCCGCGAAGAAGATTTCCGACCGCCTCGCGTTGCTGGACGTCGAGCTTCGTTCGTGGACCGATTCCAAGGGGGCGAAGTCATGACCGCCAGGGTTGCAAGCGAAATCGACAACCTGTTCTTCCCGTGGGAAAAGGAAGAACGTCGACGCTACCGGCAGCGGCAAACCGCAGCGGCCCGTAAATGCGGTTGCGGCAACTGCATCGCTCGCGATTGCGAAGACGGTCTGTGCAGTCGATGCCGGGAGATCGCCAAGAAACAACGCCGACAACAAGTTCTGGATCGACTCGCCGATTCGATCCTTGAAGGAGAATCCGAATGAACGCCGCCTTCATTGCTTACCTGCTCCTGGTCTCCATCATGACCGTGCCGCTGCCGATGCCGGGGCGCGGCTTCAAGCGCCGCTTGCAAGACCGGCTATGGGACCTGATCGCATACCTCGTGTCCGATCCGGCCGTGGTCGAGTTGCTGATCGAACGCGCGATGCGTACGCCGTACACGCATCTCCCCGGCTACATGAATCGGTACTGGCTGTTCAACGCTTACCGAAAGGTCAACGGCAACGAGGTCACACCGATCCCGTGGCTCCCCTCGATTCGCATCCATCACATCTTGCGCAAGGATGCCGACCGCGACTTGCACGATCACCCGTGGGATGCGCGCACGATCATCCTGAAGGGCTACTACATCGAACACCGGCTCAACGGCGTGTTCGCCCGCTACGTCGGCGACACAGCGCGCGTTCTGTTCGGGGAATACCACACCATCACCGAGGTCTCGCCGGAAGGCGTTTGGACGCTCTTCATCACCTTCGGCTACAAGGGCACCTGGGGCTTCCTCGTCGACGGCGCGAAGGTCCCGTGGCGCGAATACATGGCGCAGCATCCCGACAAGCCGTGGGCCAGCGAGGAGCATCAGTCGTGAACATTCGTGACTATCGTAAAGTCCAGATACTCATGGACGACATCGAGCAGATCAACCGGGAGATCAGCCTTGTCTTGGGCGGCGGTTCCGGTCTCGACGTCACTATCTTCGGCAAGTACCAAGGCATGCGCATGGTCGAGCAAGTGCGCCCCGCCGTAATTCGCGTGTTGAATACCGAATTTCTCGCCAAGATCGATGCTCTTCGCGAACTCGGCGTCACGGTGCCGGATGAAGAAGTACCGAAGATGCTAGTAACCGACGAAGATCGGTATCAGCACCTCAAGAAGTTCTTTGTCCAGTGCCCCGACGAGTTGGCGCAAGGGGAGCAACTGTACTTCGGTACTTATGCTGCCGGTGAACTTGATGCAGAAATCGACAAGGACATCGCGCGCCGAGCAGAAATAGCCAAGCAACAGATGCCCCTTCTTTAAGGGAGTACACTCCCGGCGGCAACACCCACCTCGACCCCCTTGGAGATACGGCGATGGCTCGACACACACCCACCAAGACTTACACCTACGGCAAGACCGATCCACGGCAGCAATACGACGTGTATGCGCCGAAAAACGCGCAAGGCTTGCCGGTGATTTTTCACGATCATGGCGGCGGCTGGCGACGCGGCGACAAGGCTTACCCGCAAGTCGTCGACAACAAGGTCGATGCGTTCCTGCCGGAAGGTTTCATTTTCATCTCCAACAACTATCCGCTCGGCATCGATACCGACCCCCCGGTCGATCCGTACACGATGGCGCGCAACTGCGCCAACGCGCTCGCGCACGCACAGTCGAACGCACGGATGTTCGGCGGCGACCCCAACCGTTTCATCCTGATGGGTCATTCGGCCGGTGCGCACTTGACCTCGCTTCTGCATACCGCCAGGGAACTCGCCCGCAACGCTGGCGCGCGCCCGTGGCTCGGTAGCGTCCTGATCGACAGCGCGGCGTACAACGTGCTCGACATCATGGAGAAGCCGCACGTCCCGTTGTATGACATGGCCTTCGGCACCAATCGTTCGTTCTGGCGCAAGGTCTCGCCGCTGCAACGGATGGAAGGCAAGACCGCGCCGCTGCTGGTCATGTACTCCGAACAGCGGGGCGAAGGCGACATGGATCACGCCGTCGAGTTCCACGAAGTCGCGTTGAAGTACGGCACCGACTCCCGAATCCTGCCGGTGGACCTGTCGCACGGCGAGATGAACAGCTTGCTCGGGTCGCCGGAACAGCCGCAATACACCAAGCGGGTGATCGACTGGATGAAGGAGCACAGTCGCCGCCGCTAAGAGTTACGCCCGAGGAAACCGTGTGGTCCCGCACGTCTCAAGGCCGGCCTGCGTAACATCACCTGGGCGTACAAACGGGAAGAGTGAGGCAGCTTCTCGGATGGCAATGGGGTAAAGGTCGGCAGGGCTTTAAGGAGAACGACATGAAGTGGCTACGCAATTACCTGGAACGCAATCGACCAACCTACATCAGCGAGATCGGGTATGTGTGGCCGCTCTTGTCTTTGCGTTGGTTTGGCGTCGGGATCGTCATGCGTTACCGCAGCGATTCCACGTTCGACCAACGCAACGAATCGAACCGTCTGATCCTCGTACTCGACGGAACCTACCTGGATCACTACGAGATACCGCGAACCGGCGACAGCGAGCCCGCGAAGCACGTTCCCGCCGAGGCTTACGTCTACGGCAACCAATGGGGTTTGTGGGCGTGCGTCACGCGTCAGAAAGGCGCGCTGGTGCGCAAGCGCGTCGGCGACCGTGGCGGACTGGAACTACTCTCACCTCGCAACACCGATGACAAGATCATCGATTTCGCCGAATGGATGCGACACGAAGAGGTAGTGTTCAATAGCGAACGCCCGGTGATCCTGCTGATGGTAACGTGGGGAGGCACCTGGAGATGAGCCTGTCACCTCCGCGCATCGTGTGCGCCGCGATCAAGTTCCAGAACAAGAAAGGCGAGACGATGGTTGTCGCTTCGCCACGACACATGGACATGACGTGCCGTTACATCCTCAACCAACTCGACGTCTCGCCTCGGCGCGTGGAGGTCGAAGAAGGGTTCATCGATCAACACGGGGCGTTCTACACACGCCTGGACGCGTGGGAGATCGCCGAGCGCAACGGACAGATCATGCGCCGTTGCGGCGGCGACGGCCGAGGCGGGTACGGGCTGTTCTCCGAGAACCTGTACTGATGGGAATGGCAGCGCTGTTGCGTGCGTGTCGAGAGATGCTGGATGCGCACGAACGCGAGGACTATGACGGAGCCGAAATCGTTGGCACACCCAAAGAGTTCTGGCTTGGTGATCGACGCATCAAGAACAAGACCGTAACGCTCGGTTTGACGTTCTTCCTGTTCCACTCGGAAGGCGTGGGGACCGAGTACGAGATACACACTCTCAACCAAAGCGGTCGCGAATACGCGAAGACCGGCGTGATCCCCGAGATGCCACGATGAGTTACGGTCACGTCACCGTCTGCTTCAGCTTGCCGCGCTCGCGCAGCCAATGGCTAACGTGGGTTTACGGCCATGCGATCCACGCCTGGCACGATCCACTCGCGTTCTGCACGCATCCGCTCGACTTGAAGGACCGCATCGACCATACGCCGCCCGGCCGCATCTTCATCGCGGACACGAGCGCGATCCTGTTCCACTCGGCAATCACCGCCAGCTTGCCGGGCGCACGATTCCTCTACGTCTTGCGGGACCCAAGCGAGGTGTGCGCTTCGCTCAAGCGGCAAACCCACTTCCCGCGCAAGCGTATGATCGATTCGATGTATACGCGGCTGGTCGCGGAATACTACTCGGCCGACGAGGCGTGCGTGTCGCCGTTCAACGGCCTCGATCGCGCGGCTTCGACCTGGTGGCCCTACATTACCGGCCAACCGCACTACGCCCTGCCGCCGGACTTCTGGAGCGTGGCCGCCAAGACCCGCGTCGACACCCCGGTCCGCGAGCAGATCGCCTATCCCGAGAAGCGCTACGCGCTTATGCTTCATCGGGAACCGACGAACGGTTGTTGACAACCCGTAATTCCTCCCTGTAGAGTTCGTCCTGCCTCGCGGCGCTGGCGCGGTTACTTCTTTCGGTGAAAAACACCGTGCCGACTTTTCCCGAGGACCGTTCGATCTGCTTCCTGCGTCGATAGACGCGGATACTTCCACTGCTAATGGAGAGGTCGTGGGTTCGAGTCCCACCGTTGCCGTAAGGCGGCGTAGCTCAATTGGTAGAGCGCTAACAATCTCCGTGTCGCCTTTAACCAGGCAGCAGATCGAACGGTCCCTCGGGAGATGCCGCAACGGCATCCATCCAATCCGAGGACAACACCGTGAAGACCAACACCGCTCCGCGCTCGCGCTTGACGCAGAAGACCCACGAGGGCCTGCCGGTCAAGAGCGTCGACACCATGACCGAATTGCGACGCACCGCGTCGGCCTGCCTGCTGTTCGAGGGCACCTTCTATGAGAACGGCGTCGACGTCGCCAAGCGCATGCACGATCTCGTCTTGCGCGCGCCGCTGCTCGACGTGCTGAAGCTCGCCCAGGACCTTCGCCACGAGAACGGTCTGCGCCACGCGCCGTTGTGGCTGCTGCACGCCGCGCTCTACCACCCGGCTCGCCACATCAACAGCACGCAACTGGAGATCGTGATCGGCAACGTCTGCGGATCGCGCGGCGACATGGCCGGTGAGTTGCTGGCGATGTACTGGAAGGACGGCAAGCGTCCGCTGCCGAAGGTCCTGCTGCGCGGTCTCGCTCGTGCCTTCATCTCTTACAGTTCGCACACGCTCCAGAAGTACGCGAGCGGCGGTAACATTCGTTTGCGCGATGTGCTTCGCCTGGTGCATCCGAAGCCGCGTGACGAGGTGCAGGCCGGTTGGTTCAAGCTGTTGACGACCGACAAGATCACGCCTCCGAACACCTGGGAATCCCGCCTCACCTCTGGCGAGGACAAGCGCGCGGTGTTCGAGGACTTGCTGCATACCGGACAGATCGGCGCGCTCGCGATCCTGCGCAACCTGCGCAATATGTTCGTTGCCGGCGTGCCGCAGGAAACCGCCGTGCAGGGTCTCCAGAAGGCGGTCGAGAAGTCGCGCTACAAGGTGCTGCCGTTCCAGTTCATCGCCGCCATGCGTTCTGGCCTGCCGGTGTCGATGGAGCCGCACATCGAGAAGGCGATGATGCAGGGCATCGACCAATTCGTGTCGACCGGGGTCAAGCTGCACGGCCGCACGGTGATCTTGATCGACGTGTCGGGTTCGATGAAATCGCAACTGTCGCAACGATCCACGATGTTGCGGTCGGACGCTGCGGCGGCAATGGCGATGCTGTTGCGCGAGGTGTGCGATGGCGTCGACATCTTCGACTTCGACGACCAGGTGCAGCAGGTTCCGCCGCGTCGTGGTTTTGCGTTGCGGGATGCGATCCGTCGCCCGCACGGTGGAACCTACACCGGCAAGGCGGTGACGCATGCGATGAACGTGGTGACGCTTCGCGATGGCCGGCCTCCGGATCGCGTGGTCATCATCACCGACGAACAGGCGTCGGCGTTCGGCGGGCCTTTGCCGAACCTTCCGGACGCGACGCGCGGCTACATCATGAACGTGTCGACGGATCGGAATGGGATCGCGCGTCAGAAGTGGATCACGATCTCCGGCTTCTCGGAAAACCTCGTGCCGTACATCATCGAACACGAGAAGCAGTAAGCGGAAAAAGCGAAGCCCCGGCAAGGGGGAGGTGCCGGGGCTTCGTGCATGCGGGACGTGGGTCAGGAGCTAGGCCATCATCGGGGTGCTCTCCTCTGCCGGTGTTGTCTGCGAATGCAGGCTAGACCGTAGCACCAACCTACTGCGTTATCAAGCCCTTGTCGTCGAGCTTGTCGAGGCAGTCGTGCTCCACCTTGCGCAGCCCTTTTTCGGTGCGCACCACGCCGAGCGTATCGGCGATCCACGCCGCCGCCTTCTCGCTCAACCGGGCGATGCCAGGACCGTTGAGCCCCGGCAGCCATTCGATCCACTGATCGCTACGCGGCGCGGTCTTGACGTCGGGGCCATCGGGTTGCTTACAGCGAACCTCCGGCGGCGTTGGCTTGACGGACGGCACCGTCGATAGCGTCTTGCACCCGCTGATCGACAGGATGCACGCAAGAACCGAGAACAACAGGAGCAGTGGTCGGCGGCTTTTGGTAAACATGATCGATGGTCTCCTTCGTTTTGGTGGTGTCGGCGTCAGCGCCCTTGATGACCTTGCCGGCGGCGTCGGCCGTTTGCTGTCCGACTGCGGCACTGGTCTTGTCGTTCGCGGCGTTCTTGTTCGCCTGGTCTGCGTTCGCCGCCGCGAGGGCCGCCGCATGTTCTCCCTGGCATCGTTCGTACCCCACCTTGTCGTAGTGCGAAGAGAAGGCCCACCAACCTACGGCGAGACCGATTGCCACGCTACCGGCGAGCGTGACGCCTCGGCCCATCGGCGTGTTGAACAACCACTTGATCGCTGCACTCCACCACATCGTTCCTCCTACGGCGTTTCCGCCAGAATGGCCTCGCTCTCGCGACGAGCCGATAGACCGCGTTCGTTGACCGTGCCGCGCCATAACCGCTTCATGGATCGAATCTGCGCGGCGATGCACGCGACGTCGCCCTTCGGCACGCAGTCGTCGCGGATGTTGCGCATCTCGCGGCGGTTGTCGCCGGTCATCGCCGCGCCACGGTTGTAGACCAGGCTCACCAGCGCTGCGCACGCGTTCGACGGCAGATCGGTGAAGCCACCACGAAACGCTCGCGCGCTGCGGTTCTCGTATTCGATCAGGGTGCGCGTCTCGAACACGCGTGCGGCGTAGTCGTAAGCGGTGTCGATGTCGCGGTACTGCGGCAACGCCGCCTTGGCCCGCGAGCCGGTCAGGCCCGCCGTCTTTTTCAGCCGGTCGCGGGCGCTGTGGTCGGTCCAGTCGTCCTCGATCGCGCGAGAGGTCTGGACCCCGCCGTCGTAGCCCACCCCCCAGGTCACGCCCGACGAGCCACCCGGCCAGACCGGGTAGCGCAGCGCCCGAGCGTACAGGGCCGGGCTGGTGATCTCCCACCGGATGATGAGCGAGGCAGCGGAACGCCGGCAGGCGACGTCCCGTGCGTCCGCAGGAGGCGTTTGGGTCGCCAGGTCCGGCGTCACTTCCTCGACTGCGGCCAGAATGGCTGCAACGGGCTCCTGGACGGCCGCAGAAGCCGCTTCCGTGGCCTCGGGCAGCGGTTGGCCCACCACGACGGCCCGCTGCGCCACGGCCGGCGCGCGGACGGGCGTGGGGGCCACAACCGAGGTGTCGACCGCCGGCACGGCCGGGGGCCGGGTGCAGGCGGTCAGGGCGAGCAGGGCGGCGATGAGAAGGCGGGTCACGGCTCGATCTCCGGAAGGTCGACGGTCTGGCCGGCGAGCGCGTGGCTGCAATCGGCGAGGAACTGCACCCGGCCATCCCGCACGAACGAGTGGCAGTGATGGCATAGGGTCGGGTTGCCGTCTTGCTTGTCGCTGATGCACCACTGGCAGTTGTGCTCGGGCGTACCCGTGGCGAAGTGGCCGCTCTTCGAGTCGACCGATGGCGTGAACGTCGGCTTCTCCATGTCGCCGTTGAATCCCCACTTCGGCCGCTTCGGATCGATGGCGCTCTCCATGCCGGCCGGCGTCCATGTCGTCGGCAACGCGACGAGGCCGCACCGCCCGCACGGGCAGCGGTACATCACACTGATGAACTTGCCTTCCGCGTTAGTGTTGATCTTGGCTTTCATCGTGTGTACCAATAGGTCGCAAAAGCGAGAGATACGATCCACTCGACGCGATCCCGCACGATGATCCAGTAATCGATCCATCGGTCGTTCAGCGCAATGGTTGAGTCGCGCATGCGGTTGAACATGGCAAGTTCGGTGCGGTCGTGCAAGTCGAACCAACACCACTTCTTCATCCACCATCCGGTGAAGATGATGAAGCAGATGCGGATGCCGTTGAGCGCGTAACCGAACACGTCGCCGAATCCTTCCACGCCGATGCGAGAGTCGAGCGACTTGAGCGCGATGTAGCTTCCGAACAGGAACGCCACCATCAGCGGCAAGTGCAACAAGAGAATCTGGCTTCGCCGCCAGAACTCCCACGCGCGCGAGCGGAAGGGGAGTTTACTTTCCGGGTTGGCCGGGAGCGATTGTGTGGTTTGCTGTTCCATTGTTTTCTCTCTTCGGGACGAAAGGCTCTTCCGGAATGCGACCGCCTCTTGCGAGGTAAAGCTGCACTTCAACCATCTGATCGTTCAGCTTGTCGTAGAGCGAGCGGTTGTAACTGCTGGCTTCTTTCCGCTCGTAGATGGAATTGTTCATGGCGTCGAAACGAAAGTTCACGTTCCATAGGAAACCGGCAACGATCACGCCGGACAGGGTTCCAAGCGCCGACCCGATGGCGATAACCCGGATCACGGTCTCGCGCACGCTACGGATTTCGCCGGATAACGCTCGCATCGCGTCTTCGTTCTCGGCTTCGTGTTCCCGACGCCAGGCGTTACGGTCGGCTTCGTGGGCTTCCCATCGCTTGTTGTTGCGCTCATCGAAATCGTCGAACCAACCTTCCAGTCGCGTGCTCAATTCGCCGACTGTCCGTTTCATTTCGTCGATGGATTCCTTGTTCGCGTCGTGCGCATGCTGGAGACCAGCGAGATCGCGAATGCCCTGGCTCAATGCGCGCACCTCAAGTTGCACGTTACCTAACGTGTTGGTTACGTTCTCCATCCCCGAAGTCACGCGCTGTGCCAGCATCTCGTGGTCGTGTTGGACCTGCTGGAGCAGAAGCGCTTGCTTGGCCGGCTCCAGCAGACCTTCGATGCGATCCGTCATGCGGCGGTTCCTTGGTTCCTGTTGAGCCATGAGAGTCACCCCCGCGAGGGACGGACGACGACGTATTCTTCCGACTCGAAACGCTCCACGGTGTAGATGTCGTCCGCCGGACGACGCAACACGAGCGGGCGATCCGGTGGCCGAACTGCGATCAGCAGATCATATTCTGCCGGAGTAAGGTCCCCGCTGAAAGCCGAAACCGTCACGCCTTCGAGTTGCACGCCTACGAGCGCGTGGATCAGCACTCGCCCGATAACTTCCGGCGCGACGCCATCAAGCGTAACGCCGACGCTGCCGGCCAGGCTGGACGATCCGGCGCTCGCCCCGGTCACGCCGTTGAGCGTGACGCCGACGCGAGCGCCGGTCGCGGAGCCGGCATGCGATTCCCCGGTCACGCCGTCGAGCACCGCCGACACGGCGGCAGCGATGATTGCCCTGGCGGCGGCAGCGATGGCCGCGCCGTCCAGTTGCGTGCCGACTGAACCGTGGATCGGCGATTCGCTGCTCGCGCTTGCGGTTACGCCGTCGAGTTGCGCGCCGACGTTGGCGGAAACGAAAGACGATCCGGTAGCAACAACGGTCGCACCATCAAGCGTGACGCTGACGTTCACGCCGCCGACGCTGCCCGCCACCGCTGCCACGCTCACGCCGTCGAGTGTGGCGGCAGTAACCGCCTCAATCGGCGACACGGCGTTGGAGACGATGGAGACACCATCCAGCGCGACGCCGACAGAAGCATCAACCGGCGACGACGCCGAACTCGCTACGGTCACGCCGTCAAGCGTGACCCCGACCACGCCTTTGACCGGCGATGCCGCCACGCTCTCGGCGATGACGCCATCAAGCAGAATCGTTGCGACCGCCTCCAAGGGCGATGCGCCGGTTGCCGCGACGCTCACGCCATCAAGCGTGGTCGCGGTCGAGGCATGCACGTCGGATTCACCGGCTGCGGCAACCGACACGCCGGACAGCACGATTGAGGTCGAGCCTTTCGCGGGCGCGCTGGCGGAAACTGCGACGCTCACGCCGTCGAGTTGCGCACTGACCGAAGCGCGAACGCTAGACCCGGCGGTCGCAGTAGCCGATACACCGCCGAGCGTAACTCCGACGACGCCGGCCGCGCGCACCTTCGAGGTGGACGCAACCGACACGCCGCCGAGCGTGATGCCGACAACGCCGTGGCCTGGCACAACGCCAGTGGAAGCGGCACTCACGCCGTTGAGGGTGACTCCAGCAGAAGCGCTGATCTTCGATGAGCCGGATGCCGCGACCGACACGCCGCCGAGAGTGACGCCCGCGATGCCCGCGACTCTTGCCTTGGCGCTCGCGGAGACCGACACACCGTCAAGCGTGGCCGAGACCGACCCTTTGTCCTGCACGCGACCCGTTGCAGCAGCAGTGACGCCGCCTAACGTGACCGAGGTCAACCCTTTGGCCTGCACGCGGCCGGTGGTTGTGGTGGTAACGCCGGCAAGCGTGACGCCGATACTGCCCTTGCCCTGCACGCGACCTGCCGCAGCAGCGGTCACGCCGCCGAGCGTCACTGAAACCGAACCGGATACCGAAGACGCATCCGCCTTCAGCGCAATCGTATAGGCTACGGATCGCGACGTATTGGCTAGAGTCGCCCCGGTGGCTGTCGTGGTTCCAGGGCCGGAGTAAGTGTAGTCGGCAACACCGAAGCCACCGCCGTTGCCGGTGTTGGTGCCGAGATCGAAGCGTTCGGTTGCGCTATTTCCCCACGCGCTAAATTGCGCGACGGTGGTGTCGACGCCTCGGGATATGATCGAAACTATGCAGGTATCGGGGACCGTCGTCGTGGCCGCAGGCGCAGACACGCTGGTACTGGAAGCGTTCGTTACTGAAGTGGCGATTACATCCCACGGGTCGCCGCTTGCGGCGCACCCACGGTAGGTGAGAATGACCGCCGCCTGGTGATCCGTAACCGCCGCCAAAACCGGAGACGTCATCGCGCTTGACGTGGCTCGGCACCAAAAGACAGATAGCCGCGACGCGGTGGTCGTGGTTATGCCATTGACGAGCGGCGATCCTGGAACGGCCGCAAAGCCGGCCAAAGTCGAAAACACGATCTCGTCGCCGGGTGCAGACTCGACGATTAAGAGCGCGATGTCTCCGGCTTGGTGGGCCGGCCAGTTGACAGTGACGGAGCCCGCGCTTGCGGACCCCGACCCTGCCGCCTGAAAAGCAGGCGCGGCCATGCGGGCTTACGCGTTCCCTTCCGTGAGCGCGTAGGCGGTCACGGTGAACTGCTGGCCCGCCGCGAGGACGGTGTTGTCCAGTTCCATCGCGCCACCGCCGCCGGTCGCGGTGATGTTGCCCTGCTCGTGGACCGTCGTGCCATCGCTGGCGAAGATGGTGTAGTAACCAGCGGTGCCGGACGCATCGGCCGAGTTGTCGTCCCAGGTTCCGGACTTCGACTTGACGCCGCTCGCGGCGTTGCCGAGCCAGTCGGACGGCAGGTTGAGCGTTGCGAGCACCGTTCCGGTACGAGACGCAGCGCAGTTGGCCGGCATCGCGCCGGAGTAGATTTTCATGATCGCAGAAGTGCCGATGGCGGCCTCGATCGCGTCGAGACGGGCGTTCCGGACTGCGGTGGAATGTTGCAAGGTCATGGCTGTATCTCCTTCAGGTGGCTTCGGTTGGGCGAGTGACTTGCGGCTGCACGATCACCTTGCCAGCGAGAGCGGGTTCGTACTCGTCGGACGAACGCTGGATGATGACGTCGGTGACGTATTCGATGGCCTTGTTGTCGTTCAGTGGAAGTTCGAGGGTGTCGCTGGAACTGCAACGGATGCCGAACTTCCCTTCGCTGGCGTCGACCATCACGAGCTTGCCGTTCGTCAGCGAGAGTTCCATCACGTTGTCGGTGTCATTGATTTGTTTTCGCAAGCGCATCTTGATTTCGAGGTTCGGCGAGAGGTCGACCGGCGAACCATCGTTCTTCAGGACTTGCACGTTGTCGTCCCATCGCGTTCCGCGAACGAACGTGAACTTGATGTCCTGCTCTTTGTCGTCTTGGGTGGCGGGCAAAATCGACATGATCGTGTCCTTGGTTTAGTCGCGGATTCCGAACGTCGCGTCCCAGGACGCGCCGGCATCATAGGTGATGATCTCCACCCACATCTGCGCACCGGGCGAAGTCGGCATGACGGGGGGCGTTTGCCCGCACCAATTAAACTCGGCCGGCCAGGTGATCGCCCACGGGCTAGAGCCCTGCGTGAAGAGGAAGCGGTACTTGACCGGCCTTCCGTTGTCTCCGCTTGGCGGGAAATCTAAGAACGTGATCGTGTCGAGGTCTTCGTGCAGGCTGACGATGAAGTGGTCTCGCAGGTATCCGTAGCTGATGTCGATGTTGTTGGCAGTCGAAACCTGCTCCGAGATGTAGTTTCGATCCGCCACACCTTCGACTTCGGGAGACGGATTGACGACCGAAACCTCGATGGGGTCGCCATCGGCGATCACGCCGTTGCTGTCGACCAGCACCACCGCGATGCCGGTGTAGCCGGTATTCGCGACGCCAGAATCGTCGATCTCCCACACTTGCCAGTTGTCGCGAGCCTCGGTATCAGCGCTCGCCTGGATGTAGATTCGACCACCAGGCGCAACACTGTCTTGCAGCACCGTTCCCATGTCGTTGTTCGTTTCGGTGTCTTCGTCGCTGATGAACAGCGTGTCGGCGGAATCCGGCGTCACGTTGTTCCAGCGCAGGTTTCCGGTGCCGGGATCGGAGTCAGCGGTCGAGCCTCGGTCCGCGAGGTATTTCCGCCGCATGACGATCACGTCGCCCACCGGAAGCTCGCGAGCCGCGAACAGCGGGATGCCGACGTCGCTGCTGCCTTGCATGGCCGGGATCATCTCCATGCCGGAGAAAGGCAATGCGGGGCGGTTCATGTCGTAAATTTTCATTGCGTCACCCGAGATGGATAAGTTGGTCGTCGCTGGTCGTGATGAACTCGCCCGTGCTCGCCTGCAACGCTTCGCCGCCGTAAGAAAGCTCGTGCGAGAACACGTTGCTGACGTAAGTGCTTCGGTGCGCCTCCACCTCGACCCGCAGCAGGCCGTCGCCGGAAGGAGTGTACGACACCGTGGCCCCGGTGAGCGCGGAATCGGTGTGGTCCAGGACGTCATCGATGTACCAACGCACGGTATAGGTGACGCCGACTTCCGGCCCCACGCTCGACGCGGTGAAGTCGATCAACTGGTCCTTCTGCGTGATGCGGTCGCGATGCTGCCACGTCAGCACGATCTCGCCACTCTCCAGCGACGACGGATAGTACAGGTCGTTGAACTTGATCTTGCCGGGCGGGTAGGGGCGGACCTGTCGGCCGACCATCTCGATCTGCATCTCCTCGGCGTCGTCCAGATCGATCTGTTGCGTCGAGGTGCGGTTGAGCAGCTTCGCGTCGACGGTCTCGCCCTCGGCGTACTGCACGCCGTCGTAGCCGTACCAATCGGACAAGAAGTAGATCATGCTGCCCGCGAGGTGCTTCTGCGGCGGTGTGTCACCGCAGCCGCGACCGAGCGAGAACGAATGCGCATTGAGGTCAAGCGCGTCAACCCGACACAACTCCGAGCCCCATAGCGCCCAGGAGCCAAGCGCAACTCGGTCGAGGAATTTGCCGTCCGAATAGGTGAAGCTGGCGCGCGGCGGGGCGTCAGAGAGCGAGTCGCCCTGATTGACGCTCGCGGTCGGACACCAATCGAACGTACCGTACTCATCGTAAGTGCCGCCGTCCGGCCGCGTTTCGAGGACGTAGTTGTTGCCGGTGCCAGGGCGGTCCGCCCCCACGAGAACGAAGGACGCATCGGGCGGCAAAGCGTCGAGGTTGACTTGCGGAAGGCTCGCGACCAACTCCAGGTATGGCACCTCCAACATGACCTGTTCGTCGATGACGTTGGGCGGGTCGTTGCCGCTACCGCCGAGACCGCCTTGCGGATCGACGACCGAGTTCTCCGGCAACGAGAAGATGTCTTCCAGCAGCACCAGGTTCATCTCGTCGTTGTTGAAGTCTCCGAAGTCGACCTCACCCACCACGGTCCACATATCGGGGAATCCGCGCAGCGGACATTGCAGGAGAATCTTCATGCCAGGGCGCACGTCCCACGGGTAGCGCGTGCAAGTGATGGTGAATTTGCGCAACACCGTGGCATACGAATTGAGATCGCGCTGGCCGACGCGAAGCGCGAGTTCTTCGTACGGAATCTCGTAATACTGCTTGATGTCGGCAAAGACGCCGCCGGCATCCTGGATCGCGCCGAGCGATTGGATCGGCGTGGTGATGCGCTCTTCGCGCGTCATCGGGTCGAACCACTGCACCTGGATTTGATTGATCGATTCGGACGGGAGGACTGGTTCGTCTTCCCATTCCTTGATGTCGTCGTCGGTCAGGATGATGACCGCATCATCAGGCAGGCTGTCCCGCAGCAAATCAAGATGGTAAAGGCCATCGACTCGACTTTGCGACAGACAACCGCCGATCACGTTGAGAATACGTTGCTGGAATTGTTCCGCGTTCTCCCCGCCGAACCAGGTGCAAGCAAGGCCGAAACTCTCGTTGTAGAGAGTAGCTGCGGCGGTCCGGAAAGAGGACTGATCTATCATCCACACCGGCTCTTCCATGCCGCCATTTTCGCGGCGCGAAGTAAGGCTGTCGTAGAGGATGTGAGCCGGGTTCATCGCATAGGTCAGCGGATTGCTGCCCGGAATTTCGATTTGTGCGAAGTTCGGGTTCCAGCACTCGTCCCCCTCGTAGTCGAGATCGTCCCACCCCTTGAGGATGCGTTCGACCTTGAAGTACAACGGCTTCGGATATGGGTTGCCCGCACCAATGCGCGCGCCGCGACATAGGATCGTGGCACGTCCGCGATACGCGGATTGTGCTTCGCCGAAGTTGTCGACCATGTACGGGTTCACCGCCTGGTCGGACTCACCCATCATCAACTCGAAGTCGCCGTCGATGCCGCCTTCCGAACCCTCACCGCCGTAGAGGTTGGGCTGGTGGATGTTGAAGATTCCGCTCGCGGTCATGCGGCCAGACCACGCAACGCGGTCGCCGCCTCGTACTTCCAGCAGTGCGTCGAGCGGGCCTTTGCCGAGCCCGAGATGCAGGATCAGCCGATACCAATAGCTCGACGTGACCTTTTTACTGGACCCCATGCGCCTGCTCCACGGTTGCGATTGCCATTGGGTCTCCGGTCTCCAGCAGCTTCTCCTCGTCGATGCCGTTCTTCAGGAAGTCGGAATAGTCCAACCCGTACCGCTTGAACCAATCCCGAGTTCCAGACGCGCAGAAACCCGGCTTCTTGGAGAAGCCGCGAACCTGGCGGATGTGGGCCATCGTGATCTTCACTTCTTGCCTACCTTCTTCTTGATCGGTTCCGGCGGAAGGTCTTGGTACGCGAGCACCTGCGAGTCGTCGACCCACACCGGACCGTAAATCTTGCGGATGACCGTTCCGTCCTTCGCTTCGGGCGTGCGGCCACTCTGCGCCTTCGCATCGGGGATGTTCTGCAACGCCAGGTACGACGAAATCACCGCCGCAACGATGGCGATGACGATCTGAACGATGATTGCGGTTGCTGCCATCGACTAGAACACCGGAAGTCCGTTGAAGGGAGACCGCTCGGGCGAATACAGATCGCCGCCGTAGTTCGGTCCGTTGTTGAAATAGTTTTCGCAGTCATCGTAATTATGCCGGCAACCGGGGTACAGCGTAACCTCGGCCCCATCCGGCAAGTCGATGGTGCCGTACATGATATTCACGCTATCCCCGCTGTGGGTGTTGATGCTTCGGCGTTCGATGTGGCCGTCATCGGTCTCCCACTCCATGTAGCCTCCAGCAAGACGTCCATCCGGAACCGCCGACAGGTCCTCGAAATCGACACGGACGTTGTTCGCGAAGACCACGTTCGACGTGATCTTGAAGTCATCCTTGTTCGCGTTGCAAAGCCCGTGGCCTTGCTTGTAGAGGACGTGCATGCAGCCGCGTTGCCAGCACTGCGTCTGACCCGACTTGCGGGCCAACGTGGTCGAAGGCTCGCACAACAACGTGATCGATTCGGGCTTGAACTTCGGCGACACCACGCGGCCGATCCACACGACCGACGAAGACTCGACGGCTCCTGGCTCCGAGGCGTCGAGGCTCATGTCCGGCTCGATATGGCCGGCGAAGATCGTCAACCCAACCGACGAGCTAGTCGGGTATGGATGCCACAGTTCGGCGACGTCCGCGTCTCGCGGGATGACCACCGACAACTGGAGCTTGTTACGCTCGCTGCCTTGCTGGATGCGCTCACGCGTGATCGACAGCGGCAAGTACGAGTTCCCAGGGGGCTCATCTGCGGTGTCTCGCGTGAGAATTCGATCCGACGTGTTGTAGCGCCAGATGTCGTCGTTGCGGATAAACCGATAGAACTCGACCGGATACCCGTCGCGCCAACTTGGTTCGCGTTGTGCAAAATCGTTCACCCGAGTCCTCCACGTTCGCGGTCAAGCACATCGAAGACACTCTCGAAGGTGAAGGGCGTGGTCGCCACGCCTTCGACGTCGGTCATGTGAGTGATGGTGAAAGTGTCCGTCGCATGCTCCATCAAGGACATGAAACTGATCCGACGAACACGGCTCTTGGGAATCTCCACACTCAAGTTCGTGTAGAGACGTTCGGTGTCTCCGTTGTCTTCCGAGTCGGCGATCTTCGCATAAAACACATCTCCGTCCGCTCCGTACATCTCGATCCGGATCGTATCCCGCCCAGGCTTGCCCTTCGCGAACACGGAGTAGCGACAATTCTCGATGTCGAAAGTACCGCTGCTCGGAATGTCGCTCGCGAGCAGGAGATCGCTGGTGTAGCTCGGAACCCATACTTGCTTGTAGCGGCCGGCGAGCCCGTACATGATCGAACGCGTGCGGGCGTGGTCTTCGATGCCCTTGTCGCGCTTGAACAGGTTGAACCCGATGAACGCCTTGTCGGGGAAATCGAAATACGATGGAACCGACGTCAAGTTATCGACCGGCGTGATGATGCGGTCGAACGAATGGCTGCGCGGATTGCTCCAGTCGGTGCCGAGTTCCAGCACCGGGTAATCGTTGTGTTCGGCGAACACAGGGTCTTCGACCGAAAGAAACGCGTTCCAGTCGCAAGGTTCGGATACTTCCATCTTCACGCCGAGCGTGGAGACCTGGTTGTTGTAGACCGACGCATTGTTGCTGTCGTCCGCCAAGCGCGCCATCCGCAACGGGTAGAAGTGTGTGCCGGGACCCCAATCATTCTCAAGCGTTCCCACGATGGAAACGTGGTCCGTATCGATGACGTCGATCTGTACGATCTCGTAATCGGTGGTGTAGAGCTTTTTCGGACGCAACACCGCGTAACCGCCTGCCCGGAAGTCGCGAAACCCAGGAGAGCACGGGATCGTGCTGCTGCCCGCCGAAAGCCCCTCGGTGAGCGTCTGCTTGTCGTGCCAGATCGGCAGACGCCACTCACGCTTGCCGACCGCGAATCGGATGTTGTCGAGCAAGCGGCGGCCTTGGTTGTGCGGATGCACCTCAAAACTGAACGAACGGCGCGGCGCGATACGCATGCGACGTTTCTGGCGCATGCCGGTCAACGTCGGACCTACCATGTGCGTGTTGAACTCCAAGCCCTCGATGACGTTGGCTTTCCAGTTCGGCAGCAGAGGCCACAGTTGCGGACCGTTGTCGTTGTCGTAGCCCATCAACGAACCCCCAACCGCTGCTTGATGCCACTCGCATTCTTGGAGATGAAGTTGAGAAGGGCCGGGCCGGTCGCGGTGGCCTGCATGACGTGACCGGCAAGCTCCTCTCGGTCGAGGACGTTGATGTTCGTGACCTTGACTTCAGGCGGCGGCATCGGAGCGCCGGCATTCGGGCCGGCGTTTGCGACATGGCGAGGATTGTCCTCGGTCAAGACCTCCTCGCCCTTCTTCAGCACTGCCGCGACCTCGTTGTGCTTCAGCCCTGGCAGACCGCCTTCGTGGAAACGCTGCGCGCCAGAGAACATCACGGGGTTGATAGCACGCATGCGATTCGTGCCGACCGTCCGCGTGCCGACGACGCCGCCAGTGTGACCGCTGCCGCCACTGCCGCCGCCGCCCATCCCTTGAATCACGCTGCTGATGATCCCGCCGTAACCGCCACTCGTGCCGTTGATGGCGTTCATGATGGCTTTCAGGATGATCGCCTTGATGATCGCTTGAGCGATTTGCATCAAGAAGCTGGCGATGAAATCGAGGAACGAATCCTTGGCCGCCTGGAACCCTTCCTTCAAGCTCCCCGTCGCCGCGTAGGCATCGGAGAACGCCTTGAGCATGTTCCCGCCGGCCTGCGCGATTTCATCGCCCCACGCCTTGAAGAACTTTTGCGTGCCGGTGAGCTTGGCGGTCTCGACTTGCACTTGCTGCAAGCCGAGGATCACCTTGTCGATGCCGAGACGCTTGTAGAGTTCTCCGTTCGGGTCGAGCGCACCGAGGAACGTCATGAACTCGGTGACGAGATTCTGAATCTTGAGGTTGTATTCGTCTTGCAGTTTGTTGACGTTTACCTGCGTATCCAACTGTCCCTGCTGGCCGGTTTCCCGAAGCGTATTCTGGAGTTGGATTTTCGCGTCACGCTCGGCGATCAGATCGTTGATCGCCCGCTCACGGAGTTCGATCTGCGCAGTCAGCTTGTCTTCTTCGGCCTTGGCCTTCAACGCAGCTTCAAGGACGTCGATCTGCTTTTGCGTGTCATTGATCTTGGCGCTGTTGTCGATCTTCGCGGCTTCGCTCTGACGCTGCAAAGCCTGAAGGTCGAGCTTCAGCTTCGCGATCTTCTCGGCGATCTTGTCGAGCGTGGCTTGATAGTTCGCCTCGATCTGCGCGTCGGTGCGAACTTCGGTCTCGATTTGGGCCTGCGCAATCTGCTCATTGATGTCCGCCCTCTTCCGGGCGATAGCATCCTGCGCCGCCTCCTGGGCGCGGGCTTGCGCGTCTTGTGCGGCCTTCAGACGCTCGGCCGCTTTCGCCGCACGCTCGGCGGCCTTCGCGGCTTTGTCGTCGTCTTTACCCGATTTGGCCGCGTCTTGCGCGGCTTTGGCCGCAGCAGCGTCAGCCTCGGCTTGCTCTCGGGTCTGATAAGTCTCTTTGAGCAAGAGCATGTTGTGAACCACGAGTTCCGCGTTCACACCCCTTTGGGCTTCCCTCAACTGGCCGAGGAGTTCCTTGCGCTTGTTGAGCACATCCTCCATCGTCGTGCCAGGGCCGAAACCGAGGTCGTGAGCGTCGGAACTGAAGGTCGCGTCTATGCGCGCATTGATCTTTTGCGAGAGGTCGCCTCCCGCTTTATCGATGATCCTGTCTACGACCTTTAGCTGCGCCGCAGTTTCGTCTATGAAAGACTTAGCGGCTTGGATGTTGTCCCTTGCTTCTTTTGCGGTTTGCGCCTTGAACTTGCCTTGACGGGTTCCGAGGCGGTCGAGCAAGGCGATGTACCGCTCCATGTGAGCGGTGCCGTTGTTGATCGCACTCGTCTGACGGTCGATGGCCGCCGCGATGCCGAGCAATATGGCCGCGATGCCAGTTGCCGCGAGCTTCATGCGCCCAAGCGCAAGCGCCGCACCGCTAACCGAGGCATCCGCCGCTCGGGACGCAGTACCAACCGCGATGATTTGCGTCGCCAGAGCCCGCAGACCGTTCGCGCTGTCGAGAGCGAATTGCGTGACCTTGACTGCGACGAACAGCTTGAGTGCGTACGTTACCGTGTCGATGTGGTCGGCAAGCCAAATCGCAGCGTCGACGATGACGCCGAATGCCTTACCGAGATTTTCGGCGAATTTGCTCCCTTCATCGCTCTTGAAGAACTCGGAGATGCGGTCGAATGCCCCCTTCAACTGATCCTGTCGTCCGCTATCCAGTAGCGCACGCAGCCAGTCGTTATACGAATTCTTGGCGCGCGCGATGCTCGCCGAAAGGCGGGTGGTCACAGCCTCCATCTGCGGGCCGAACTTGGCCGCATAGTCGGACATGAACTTCAGGAACTCGTCGAGCGAGCCCTTGCCTTTCTTCAAGTGCTGGTCGAGATCGGTGAGCGCGATGTTGTTCGCTTTCGCGAACGCCGCGACCGCGCCAGGGAGTCGGTCGCCCAACTGGCCGCGCAGTTCTTCCGCCTGCACACGCGCTTTACCCATGACCTGTACGACAGCGCGAAACACGCCTTCGGCATCGTCGATGGACAAGTTGCCGGCAGCGACGGACTGCGCCACGTTACTGAAGAGTTCGCGGGTCTGCTTCGCGGAAACGCCGACGTCCTTGGCCGCGATCAGCATGTTCGCGTACTTGGGGGCCACGTCATCGAAGACGATGCCGAGACGTTCAGCCTCTTCCCGCAGGAACTTGTAATCCGACGCCGCCTTCTTTGCGTCGCCGGAGTTCGCAGTGAGCAACCCGATCTTCAGCGATTGGTTGCGGTTGACCGCATCGATGGCATCACCGATGACGTGGATCGCCTGGTACACGCCGATATAGGCCGCTGCGAGGCCAAGCAACTGACCGCGAATACGCTGGAAGACCGACAACGACTTGCGACCACTATCCGCGAAGTATTGTTGCTGCTTCGCGGCACGGCCGGTTGCACCCGCAACCTCGTTTTTGCTTTTGACTTCCTGCCCGTCGAGGACGATCTGCTTGCGCTGCGCCTCCAGCGCAAGCAGGCGTTGACCTTTCTCCGACTGGATCAAGGCGATCAGTCGTTCGCGGCGGCCGTTAGCCTCGGCCTGCGCGCGCGTCTCCTGCTCCTGCAACCCGAGTTGCTTGCCGAACACGGCCTCCAGGTCCGCTTGCCGCTTGCGCCGCGTCTCCAGCAGCACGACGGCCTCCCGCACCGCCGCGTTGTTCTTGGCGATGACAGACGCTTCCAACTCCTCCTCGACGCGGAGACGACGTTGGGCCTCTTCGGTGATCGCGAGCGCCTTGGCCTGCGCGTCGCGCTGCTGGATGTCGGCCTTGAGTACGGCCAGTTCGTTCGCTCGGCCAGCGGCTTCACGCGTCGCCGCGTTTATGCGGGACTGCACGTCCGCTTGCTGCGCCGCACGCTTGGACGCTTCGGCCTGCACCTCGATCGAGCGCTGGACCGCCGCGTTGTACTCGGTGACGTTCTTGGTCGCGGTGTCGTATGCGCCGTTCGCCTTCGCGAGCGCTTCGCCGACAAGGGTCATGCTGCCAGCGGCGTCCTTGGTGTCGACGCCAATGGCTTCAAGTTTGGCCTGTGCCTTCTCCGACGAGGTGATGAGCTTCGTCATCTCGCGATTGGTGTCGGCGATCTCCTTGTCGAAACTAACGAGAGTACCGGCAGTCACGACGCGCTTGATGCGCTCGCGCGTATCCGCCAGTTCGGTGAGCTTCTTCGCGAGGGCTTCGACTTGCGTGCGCTCGTCGATGTAGCGCTGGACGAGGCCCTTGCGGTTTTCCAGTTCCTTCGCGAGAGCCGCGGACTTTTGCTGCTCGGCGATGAGCCCTTTCATCGACCGCGCCGCAAGGTCGGCCGACTTGGCTTGCTTCTGCTGCGACTCGACAAGACCATCGACGTCGGCGCGAATATCCTTCAGCGCCGACTTCGACAGGTTCTTCGCGCGAATCCGCAGATCAACGTCGACCGTCTTGCCGCTCATCCCAACTTCTCCAGTGCCACCTTGAATGCTGTAGCGCCTTTCTTGCTCTTGACGCTGGCGTAGGCTGATGCCATGAGTGCCGCTTTGGTACGAAGATCGTTGTTGATCCGATAGATCGCTATGTCTCCCTCCACCGCCAAGTACCACAACGGGTACTGGCTTGCTTTCGGTTGCCCCTGCGATTCAAGCAGGGACACACTCTCGAACACACCATCTAGCCAGCGTCCGAAGGCTGCGGACCGGGAAGTGTCTTGGGACGCTTCTTGCTTCCGCTGGTCAGCGTCCCGCCGAGATCGACCAGCAGCAATACGTTTCCCACGAACGCCTTGAACGCTTCAGGCGTGTTGAACGTCAGCTTCGCGGTCTCGACAAGAATCTCGAATTGCAGCACGAACGGGTAGTGGTCGCGCACCATCTCCCACTTGTCGGCGTCCTGGCACGCGATAGCGATCACGCGCGCGAGGAAATCCGGAACGTAGGTGCCGATGGATTTGACCATCTGCGGCCACTTCATCAGAAGTTGATCGGCAAGCGCGTCCGCGTCGCCGAGCTTGAGGTCGAGCTTGTCCCACTCCTCGGCCGCCTTGACGAGCCCGCCGATCTCTTCGCCTGCCGCGAGCAGCAAGGCGGTGAGATCGGCAGGGGGG